>Ga0224508_10004930_pt1 | contig 10840 bp, 8 predicted proteins | sample SF_Jan12_sed_USG_4_FD_170157 | JGI IMG/M metagenome (GOLD analysis project Ga0224508, IMG submission 170157) | Sediment microbial communities from San Francisco Bay, California, United States - SF_Jan12_sed_USGS_21 | ecosystem: Environmental > Aquatic > Marine > Sediment | place: USA: California... | reverse complement strand
ACTTCAGCGGCTCGCGCAAAAACATCTCCACCTGATCCAACGTCGCTGCATCGAAATGCCCGCCCTTGCGCGCCGCCGCCAGCACGTCCTGCCAGGTCGCGAGATTGTGCAACGTCAGGCCGTGTTCGGCCAGCTTCGGACGCGTCTCCGGAAAAATGTCGTAATAGAACACTACGAGTGTTTCGGTCACGTCAGCCCCTGCGGCCCGCAGGGCTTCGGCGAACTTGATCTTGCTGCCGCCGTCGGTCGTCAGGTCCTCGACCAGGAGGATGCGTTTGCCGTCGACGCTGTCGCCCTCGATCTGCGCATCCCGGCCAAAGCCCTTGGGTTTCTTTCGGACGTAGTACATCGGCAGCGACAGCCGCTCGGCGATCCAAGCGGCAAACGGAATGCCTGCGGTTTCGCCGCCGGCGACGCCGTCGAACGCCTCGAAGCCGACGTCCCGAAACAGCTTGGCGACGGCAAAGTCCATGAGCGTCCCACGGATGCGTGGGTAGGAGATCAGCTTTCGGCAATCGATATAGACGGGGCTCGCGAGGCCTGATGTGAACTTATAAGGCTCGTCCGCCCGAAAATTCACCGCCTCGATCTCCAGGAGCATGTTAGCGGTCAATTCCGCCATCAACGATGGCTCGGGAAAAGTTGCAGCAGACGACATGGACGCTCCTTGTCAGAAAAGTCCCGGAAAAACAGCTTCAGGCCACGCGCCAAAACAGCGGAAAGCCCGGATCGAAGACCGTCACCGGCCCCGCACCCGTTTCGATCTTGTCCGGGTACTGAACCGCCTTGTCACCCTTGACCATGGTAATGGTCTCGTCGTTCAGGGCGACGCCGTAGAATGCCGCACCGTTCAGCGAGGCGAACGCCTCCAGCCGGTCGAGCGCGCCCTCCTCCTCGAACACATGGGCGAGGCAGGAAAGGGCGTTCGGCGCATTGAACACCCCAGCACAGCCGCAAGGCGCTTCCTTGGTGTGATCGGCATGCGGCGCACTGTCCGTCCCGAGGAAAAAACGCGCATCGCCGGAGGTCGCCGCCCGCCGCAACGCCTGGCGATGGCGCTCCCGCTTCACGATCGGCAGACAATAATAATGCGGCCTGATTCCGCCCACCAGCAGATGATTGCGATTGAGCATCAAATGATGCGGCGTCACCGTCGCCCCGAGGTCGCTCGGGACCGATGACACATAGTCGACGGCGTCTTTGGTCGTCACATGCTCCATCACCACTTTAAGTCCGGGGGTGCGCCGTCGCACCGGGTCGAGGACGCGTTCGATGAACACGGCCTCGCGGTCGAAGATGTCGATCTCGGGATCGGTGACCTCGCCATGCACGCAGAGCGGCAGGCCGATCTCCGCCATGCGTTCCAAAACCGGCAGCACCGCCTCGAAATTCCGAACCCCGCTATCGGAGTTAGTGGTCGCCCCCGCCGGATAAAGCTTGACCGCCTGCACCAATCCCTCAGCCGCCGCCGCTGCCACATCGTCAGGATCAGTCGTCTCGGTCAGGTACAGGGTCATGACCGGAAGGCCGGTCCGCGTCGACTTGGCGCTAGCGCCCTCCAAGGCCTTCAGGATTCGATCGCGATAGGCGCGCGCATCGTCGCCGCTGATCACCGGCGGCACCAGATTGGGCATGATGATCGCCCGGCCGACATGCTGCATGGACGGGCCGGCGATCCCTTCCAGCATCGGCCCGTCGCGCAGATGCAGATGCCAGTCATCGGGGCGGCGAAGGGTGATCCTGTCGACAGACATGAGCAGCGATCCAGATGGAGGAAGTCGACGTTCTGTCTAGCCGGCAACAAGCAGAAAGGCGAGCCCGTTATTGTAAACGATCAGCCGACCTTCGGCTGCATATGCGGGCTGTCGAAATCCAGTTTTTTCAGACCTTCCTTCACCTCGGGGCAACTCATGAACAGCTTCCAGATGAGGCCGGTCCGATAATTCTCGATCATGCCGACGATCGGCCCCTGGTCGATCGAGAGATGGGTGTCGGCGACCCAGTTTTCCGTGGGGTTGAAGGCGTCGACGAAGCCATATTCCCGCCAGAGCTGATCGCCGCGCTCGTCGTAGAAATGGCGAAGCGCTTCCATCGAATAGTCGGGCGTGTAGGGAAAGGCGGACAGCGCGGCTGTCGGCGTTATGACTCCAAGGTCGCGGCGCGGCTGATGCGCGGCATAACCCTTGTGGTTGTCCGAGGAGGTCAGCCCCCAGCAATGGCGACCGTAGCCCTCGAAGCCGTTCGGATTGATGATGCAGTGCTCGCGATTGATCAGGGTGTGCGCGGTGTTCTGCTGCCAATAGTCGGCATAGCGGTCCTTCAGCCCGTTGGGGTCGAGCATCATGAAGCAATATTGGGTCCAGAACAGCGGACCGCCGAAGTCGGGACCGAGCGGCAGCTTGATGCCGTAATACTCGCGCTCGTTCTTGAACACCCGCCCCATCGCCCAGCCGCGGTGATAGGCCTCTTTGTGGATCGGATAGGTCTGCGAGGAGGTGCCGAGGACGTAGGTGAGCAGGCACTCGTTCCAGCCGCGGATCTCGAAATCCATGCCCCAGCCCTGATTCGGGCTCCAATGCCAATACATGATGTGCCGACCGCCGCGGGTATGCCAGTCCCACTCGGTCTGGTTCCAAAGCACATTGATCCGATCCCGAAGCTCCGCCTCCTTGCCGTCGCCGTCGAAATATTGACGAACCACCAACAGCCCGCCGATCAGGAACGCCTGCTCGACCACATCAGAGCCGTCATCTTTTCTGGAAAACGCGATCGCAGCCCCCGTGGTGCCATGCATGAAATGGGGCAGAACGCCATGGAAATGTGCGCCAAGGTGAAGAAACTTGACCATTTTCAGTAACTGGTCCACGCCCTCGCCGCGCGAGATCCAGCCGCGCTCTACGGCTACGACGATCGCGATCGCGCCGAACCCGGTCCCGCCGATCGCCATGGCCTCAGGCCCATACTTGTCCTGAACATTGGTCCGATCGCGCGCCAGCCCTGAAACCGGGTGTGCGCCATCCCAAAAAAACCGGAAAGTCTGCCGCTGCACGAGTTCCAGCAACGCGTCGTCGGACAGGCCTTTGGGACGGTCGGGTCCAACGCCAGCAGCTTCGGTGGCGCGGATCGGGGCGATATCGCTCATGCAATTGGTCTCCGAATCTTTTCGAACTTGCGTGATTTCACAAGCTCAACCGGTGAGTGGGGGGATGTCAATGGGTTGGGCGATTGGAGAAGTCGCGGCGGCGCTGCGCACTGCGAACTTCGTTCAATTGTATAAATATGTATAAAATCAACTTATGATATATATGGTCATTGTTGGATGTGAAATGCGAGGCCTTTGGGATTTTGTGCATACAAGTTGTGCATATACAAGAATTGAGCTATGATGCAGTTCGAATGGGATGAAGGGAAAAATCAGGCGAATGTCGAAAAGCATGGCGTCGATTTCGAAACGGCGAGCCGTATCTTCGAGGGAGCTATCCTGACCGATAACGATCGCCGGCAGGACTACGGTGAAGTCAGAGAAGTCTCGATCGGCAAGATCGAGGAAATCGTGACTTTAGTGGTTGTCCATACCGACAGAAACGGTGCGACCCGACTGATTTCCGCCCGCCTGGCGTCCCGCGAGGAGAGGAGGCGTTATGAGCAAGCGCTACGCGAAGCCGTTGACCGTTGACGAGCTTGCGAAGGTCAAGGACGAAGACATCGATTTTAGCGAAGTTCCGCAACTGGACGACGCCTTTTGGAACGAGGCGCGCGTCATCAAGCCGGATCGGACACAGCACGTCACGCTGCGCATCAAAAAGTCGGTGCTAGACCATTTCAAGGCCGGTGGCCGGGGCTATCAGACCCGCATCAACACCGTGCTGGAGTCCTACGTCCGGTCAAGGCAGAGGCAGGGGGACGGGGCTGCGTAGGTTTTGGAAGGGTTATCGATTCAACTATGGCAACATATACATTCGTAGAACTAAAGATCCCCGAGGCAGGTTATCTCGCTGATCTATATGGTATCGAGCGCGATCTCAACGATGCCCGAGAGCTCGCTGACAAGCTTAAGGGTATGATTTATACTGCTTCAGCAGATGGCTTGCTTATCGATCCCCTATGAACAGCGACCTTAATTAAGTACAGTCGCGGATTTGTCACAGGTGTCCGTCACTGTATTAGAGAAGAAATTGGAAAAATACTAAAACCTAACCTCTTAGATGTTCATAAATTTTTTCTTCATCTTCGAAACAAGCATGCTGACCATTCTGTTAACTGCTTTGAGGAAAATATTCCTGTGACCTATTATTGTAAGGAACGGGTCGAAGCCGAAGGCATTACTAACATCTCATGTCAGCAGCATCGTGTTGTTGGTCCGAGCGCCGATGATTTAGATGCCTTAGTTGAACTAATTGATCTCTTCCTAAATCATATTGATGAAGAGAAGAAAAAGGAAACTGGCCATCTTCTGAGAATTGTTAGAGCAATGCCACTTGATGAAGTGCTATCCGGAGGAATGGGATCGATAGTTCCTGGACGGGGCCGAGTCGACAAGCGTCGGGCGAGACTTTAACTCGTCAAGTAGCATTGTAAGTCTGCCCTTTTTTCTTCAGTCAGCCATCACCTTGACCGGTTGAAGCCGCCACCCCAGCCTTGACAGCCACCAACAACGCCGTCGCCGGTGGCAGCACATGCCGCACGTAAAACAGCGCGCTGGCCTCGCGCTCAATGCGGCCGTTCTCGTCAGCCTGAGTTGTGGCCCGCGCTAGCAAGAACCCACCCAACGTCGTCGCGAACATACGCAAATACGGCGTCGCGCCGGCCAGGCGGTCGTCTGTGTCGATATTGTCCTCTGTGATCCAGGCGGTGGCGTCGCGGAGGGCTGTGAATGCGGATGACAACTGTTCCTTGACCGGGCCGTCACTGAGGGCGTCGAGATCGCCTTGCAGTTCTTCGAAGAGCGAGGCTACGTGCGCGCCGTTGCCCGCCGGCAGCTTCCTGCCGACCAGGTCGAGGGCTTGGATGCCGTTGGTGCCCTCGTAGATCATCGCGATGCGCGCGTCGCGCAGATGTTGGGCCGCGCCGGTTTCTTCGATGTAGCCCATGCCGCCGTGGATCTGGAGGGCATCCGAGGCGATCTCGAAGCCCTGATCGGAGCACCAGGCTTTGATCAGGGGGATCAGGAGGTCGATCCGGCCTTGGGCGGCTTGCTGCTCCGGGCCGGCGTCGAGCTTGACGGCGCGGTCGAGGGCGAAGGCGCCCTCATAGATCATGGCGCGCATCGCCTCGATCCGGCAGCGCATCGACATCAGCATCCGCCGGATGTCGGGATACTCGATGATCTTAGCGGGCACCGCCGCCCCATTGCTGCGGCGCATACCCTGAACCCGTTCACCGGCGTAAAGTCGAGCAGTCTGAAACGCCGTTTCAGCAATCGCTAGACCCTGCAGGCCGACCGCCAGGCGGGCGTTGTTCATCATGGTGAACATCGCCTTCATGCCGCCTTGTTCCTCGCCGACGAGATAGCCGATGGCGCCTTCGTTGTCGCCGAAGGACATGACGCAGGTCGGGCTCGCATGGATGCCGAGCTTATGCTCGAGCGACACCGGCCTGAGGTCATTGCGATCGCCAGGGGACCCGTCTTCGTTGACCAGGAATTTCGGCACGATGAACAGCGAGATGCCTTTGGTGCCGGCTGGCGCCCCCGACGTCCGCGCCAAGACCATGTGAATCACGTTGTCGGTGTAGTCGTGGTCGCCGTAGGTGATGAAAATCTTCGTCCCAGAAATGCGGTAGTGGTCGCCTTCCTTGACGGCCTTGGTCTTGAGCGCGCCGACATCAGTGCCGGCTTGGGGCTCGGTCAGGCACATGGTGCCGGTCCACTCGCCGCTCACCAGCTTTTGCAGATAGGTGTCCTTCTGCTGGTCGGTGCCGAATTTCAACAGCAGCTCGATGCCGGCCTGGGTGAGCAGCGGGCAGAGGCTGAAGGCGGTGTTGGCGCTGTGCCACATCTCGGAGACCGCGGTCGAGATGGTCCAGGGCAGGCCTTGGCCGCCCCATTCCTCGGGGAACGGAAGGCCGTTCCATCCCGATTCGACGAATTGATGGTAGGCGTCCTTGAAGCCCTCGGGGGTTCGGACCACTCCGTTTTCCAGGCGCGCCCCTTGGCGATCGCCGACCGCATTCAACGGGGCCAGCGCCCCGCTGGCGAATTTCCCCGCCTCTTCCAGCACCTGGCCAACGAGCTCGCGATCGAGCTCCTGGTAACCGGGCAGGCTTGCCAGCCTGTCGATCATGGGGTCGAGGATGAAGCGCATGTGCTCGAGCGGCGGGCTGTAGGTCGTCATCGAAGGGCTCCTGCTCGCAAGTCGCCGGGCATCAAAGTATCGCGCCCGGATTAAGAATATGGTGTGGATCGAGGGCGTTCTTCAACCGGTGCATGAGATCGAGGTCGAGCGCTGGCTTGCGCGCGGCGAGATCGTCCCGCTTCAGCCGGCCGATGCCGTGCTCGGCGCTGATGCTGCCGCCGAGGCGCTCGACGAGGTCGAAGACCTCGGTTTGGACATCATCCTTCATCGCCCTGAAGGCAGCGCCTTCCATGGCTTCGGGCTGCAGCAGATTGAAGTGGATATTGCCGTCGCCGATATGGCCGAAGGCGACGACCTGAACGCCGGGTATCTTTTTCTGGAAGAGGTCGGAACCATGCTCGATCAGCGCCGGGACGTCGGCGACCGGCACCGAGACATCGTGACGTAGCACCACGCCCGCCTGGGCGAAGGCGTCGGTCGGATTCTCCCGGATCAACCAGAGCGCCTTGCGCTGCGCTTCGCTTGCGGCGACCGTGCCGTCGGTCACCAGGCCCTGGCGCATGGCGTCCGCGAGCACGTGCTCAAGCCGGTCCAAAAGGCCGTCGTCAAGCGACCACGCGACCTCGATCAGCACATGCCAGGGCGTCGCCGTGCGCAGGGGCTGACGGCCGTCCGGGAGGTAGTCGATCACCCGTTGGACGACGAGATCGCCCATGAGCTCGAAGGAGGAGATGGCGTCGCCGAGGCGCTCCCGGCAAAACGCGAACAGCTCCACCGCTTTTTGCGGCGACGGGACCGCGAGCCAGGCGGTGTTCGTCTCTCTCGGCTTCGGGAACAGCCGGAGAACGGCCGCGGTGATCACGCCGAGCGTGCCTTCGGCGCCGACAAAAAGCTGTTTTAGGTCATAACCGGTATTGTCCTTCCTGAGCGCCTTCAGACCATTCCACACGCGTCCGTCGGCGAGCACCACCTCGAGGCCGAGCACCAGATCGCGCGCCATGCCGTAGCGCAGCACGTTGACGCCGCCGGCATTGGTCGAAAGATTGCCGCCGATCTGACATGTGCCTTGCGCGCCGAGCGCCAGTGGAAACAGCCGATCAACGTCATCGGCGGCTTCCTGCGCTCGCTCCAGCACCACGCCCGCCTCCACGGTCATGGTGTCGCCGATCGGATCGATTTTTCTCACCCTGTTCAAGCGCGATAGGGACAGGACGACGAGTCGACCGCTGTCATCGGGAATGCCGGCCCAAACCAAGCCGGTATTGCCGCCTTGGGGCACGATCTGCACGCGATGCTCGTGACAAAGCGAAAGCAGCGCGCTGACCTCGTCGACGGAGGCCGGTTTCAGCAGCAGGGGGGTCTGCCCCCTGCCGATGCCCCAGGACTCGCGGGCATGGGGGGCTATGGCGTCGGCATTCGCACTCCAGCCGCGCGGGCCGGTGATGCGATCGAGCGCATCGAGAAAGCCCTCTGGGAGAAGGCCTTTCGGGAGAATGGATCGGGACGTGTTCATGGATCCTATCTAAGGTTAGGGTCCGAGCGCGGCAATGATTCGATCGATGTCGAGCGTGATCATAGCTCTTCCCCGGACTTTTCCCGAATCTCGGGCTTCACGAATGGGCAAAGCCGTTCTATCAACCTTTGTCAATTTCATGTCACGGATAAGCTGCGCTGATGTCAGCCACCAAATTACGTTTGAAGAGCGCGATCGTTGAAACGGCGCGCCTTAGTCGGCTGCCGCAATTGTTTGGCGCTTCGTTCGGCGGGGTCGGCGCAATCATTGCGATGCATCGCGTCCGTGCGGCGAGCGACCAGGTTTTTCAGCCCAACAAGACGCTCGAGGTGACACCGGCGTTCCTCGACCGCACCCTGACGCATATCCACAAGCTGGACCTCGACATCGTCAGTCTCGACGAGGCGCAGCGCCGTCTGAAGGAGCGCGATTTCGAGAGGCGGTTTGTCTGCCTGACGCTGGATGACGGTTATGCCGACAATTATCTCGAAGCTTATCCGGTTTTCAAAGCGCACCAGGCTCCCTTCTCGATCTATCTGACCACCGGCTTTCTCGATCACACCTGCTATTTCTGGTGGATGCTTCTGGAAGAGGTGGTGAGGGCGAACAGCGAGGTGACCCTGCGCATCGCGAACCGGACAGTCCGTAAGCCGACCCGGACGCTCAAGGAAAAAGCCAAGGCCTTCGAGGCCTTGCGGTGGCAGTTTCGGGCGCTTTCCGCAGAGGCGGTCGAAACCGCGTCGCAGGATCTGTGCGCTGACTATAGCATCGATCCCGCAGCGTTTTCCGCCGATCACGCGATGACCTGGGAGATGGCCGCTGAGATCACTGCCGACGCTCTAGGATCAGTCGAGCTGCATACTGAACGCCATCTGGCGCTAAGCCTGCAGAGTCCCGAAGACATCAAGGCCGAATTGGCGCGAAGTTCGGCGCGCATCGCAGACAAGGTAGGACGCGTGCCCCGGCATTTCGCATTTCCCTTCGGGGACGCCGACGCGGTCACCAGGCGCGAGGTCGATATCGTCGCTGATCTGCCGCTTTCGACGGCGACCACGACACGCGCCGGCACGCTCCGTGCGAATCATGTGGACGATCTCCACGCTCTGCCCCGGATCATGCTCAACGGCCACTATCAGTCCGAAAGCTATGTCGACCTGACGCTAAGCGGCCTGCCCTACCTTCTTTCTCATTCTTGATCCCACCTTGTCGTAACAAGCGTCAGTAGCCTTGGCGACGATCGACCTGATGGTTGAGCGGCTCGCCGGCGCGCGCGCGCTTGATATTGTCGATCACGCCGGCGGCCGCGGTTTCGGGCACGCAGTAGCTGGCGACATGCGGGGTGATCAGGATTTTCTCATGCCGCCAAAGCGGGCTGGTTTTGGGTAAGGGTTCGGTCTCGAAGACATCAAGGGTGGCGGCGCCGAGCCGGCCCCGATCCAGGGCGTCGATCAGGTCATCTTCCACGAGATGACCGCCGCGGCCGACATTGATCAAACAGGCCTCTTCGGGCAGTGCTGCGAAGAGCTCGGCATTCAGGATGCCGAAGGTATCCGGGGTCAATGGCAGCAGGCATACCAAGATCTCGGTTGCCGCGAGGAAGGAAGGAAGCTGGTCGCGGCCTTGAAAGCAGGCGACACCTTCGATCTGTTTGGCCGAGCGGCTCCAGCCGCGCACGGCAAAGCCCTGATCGCGCAGCCGGCAGGCGGCGGTCGCGCCGAGCACGCCGAGCCCCATGATGCCGACCGTCCGCTGGTTCGTGGCCTTCGGAAAAACGAAGGTCCAGCGGCCAACCCGCTGCTCGCGCTCGAACAGATCGAACCGCCGGTGATGGCGAAGGACGCTGGAGAGAACATAGTCCGCCATGGTGTGCGTGAGCGATGGGTCGACCATGCGCGCCAGCGGCAGATCAGGGAGGGTCCCGTCTTCGATCAGCGCATCGATGCCGGCGCCCAGCGACAGGATGGCTTTGAGATTGGGGTAACGCGCGAGCACGCCAGCAGGCGGACGCCAGACCAGCGCAACGTCGATGTCATCAGGGTCGCCCACCTGATCCGGCCAGATCCGAAAATCGAGATCCGGCATCTCGGCGAGAAGGGCGTCGCGCCACTGTTCGATAGGATCGGCTTCACTCAGGAACAAAAGCGCCAATGGGTTTTCCTCCGATTCTTGGCTTCGGGCGCGCCGCGGCTCAAGAAGGCTTCACTGAAGCCCGATTTCGAGCTCGGCGAGCGTTTTTAGGGCAACCGGCTTGTTGGGCCCGCCCAGGCGAACCGCTTCCTTGACTGCTAGAAGCGCTTCCTCGTGGCGGCCCTGATCGCCAAGGCTGACTGCCAGGTTATTCCAGGCCTCGGCCGCTTTCGGGTGCAAGGCGACAGCATGGCGAAACGTCTTGCTCGCCATCTCGACGTCGCCCGCCGCATAGCGCGCATTACCGAAGCCCATCAAGGCGGGAAGGCTATCCGGCCAGCGCTCGAGAAAGGCTGCATACGCCATGGCCGCGGCCTCGTTGCGACCGGCCTGTTCCAGGCCATTGGCCGCATCCAGCCCGTCTGTTTGGCGGAGGCTTGCGGATAACTGGCTCGGCCGGGTGATGGTCAACGCCCACTGTCCCGAAGTCCGCCAGCTTGACAGAAAGTCGGAAAAGCTGGTGACCAGATGCTCCGTTCGGCCCGAATGCAGGAATAAGGTGGCCTCTTCGAGATCGTAACCCATGGCGACCGCATAGTGCCAGATCGGCCAGCGCGCGAGGCCGAGATTCTGCAGGACGAGCACCGGATTGCCGGCGTCGAGCTCTGCCAGGAGGTCTTGAAGAGTCCGTACCGGGAGAGCCAGGCGCCCGGCGCGTCGGCTTGCCTGGATGATGTCGGATTGCAGCGTGCCCTCGCGACCGGGCGTGTAGACGGCGGGTGCGAGCGTTACGGGATCGGTGTCGATGCCGCTCCAGCCGAGCATCATGGCAAGGGCGGCCGGGCCGCAATCGTCGCGTTCGGTCTGGGGATGAAACGGTACGGCGGCAAGCGATGCACTCGGTGCA
>Ga0224508_10004929_pt1 | contig 10840 bp, 9 predicted proteins | sample SF_Jan12_sed_USG_4_FD_170157 | JGI IMG/M metagenome (GOLD analysis project Ga0224508, IMG submission 170157) | Sediment microbial communities from San Francisco Bay, California, United States - SF_Jan12_sed_USGS_21 | ecosystem: Environmental > Aquatic > Marine > Sediment | place: USA: California... | reverse complement strand
ACCCGGAGAAAAAAGCAAGTATCAGAAAAGATGTTGTGAAGATTGAGTTGGGGCCAGATGCTTTTCTTGAAACGTATTGGAAAAAGTATGGACAAGGTAAGGGGCCTGCAATCATCCTAAATGTTCATGGATATGAAGCTTTAAGGTTTGATTGTTATGGGGGAAACGCAGGCCATTTTCATGTGCAGGTAGTGGAGTGGGGTCGAATTCGAGCTAACTGCTTGTTCTTACCTAGGTCTTCTAGGGAGGAGCAAGTTAGCAGGGCGGTTTTTGAAATTAGTCGCAACTACCGTTGGTACCTCGATCGTCATCCTCATCATCGTGTCCGTAGGGTGAATTTCGATTCTGTTCAGATGCAAATAGCGGTCAAAGAAGCTGAGCGAGTGTTGCGGTCGTATATAGATAAGCCCGAGCCTTGAGCTTGGTGATTTTTATAAGAAACGAGATAAAAATGACATGCCCCCAATAACGAGGCCAGTTATTGAAAGAGATTGGTATGGTCATTGTGTCTGAATATTTGGATTCATCGCAATGGGTTTGTATTGTGCTGTTGGCATAACGGTTTGCGGTGCCGGTGGCCTATAGTGTAATGAACTGTGTGGTCTGACGGTGTTGTAGTGAATACGCCAGCGTTCAATCAGTATTTGTGCTTCTTTAAGCGTGTAGAAGATCTCCCCATTGAGTAGTTCATCACGCAGTTTGCCATTGAAGCTTTCGTTGTAGCCGTTCTCCCATGGACTGCCCGGTTCGATGTATAAGGTGCTGACATTAAGTTGAGTCAGCCAGTTCTTAAGTAGCGTGGCATGGAATTCTCTGCCGTTGTCGGATCGAATGTGCTCAGGTGCGCCGTGTTGGAGGAATAGATCACTTAAACAGTGAAGGACATCGTTTGAGTTCAATCTTCTGTCAACACGAATCGCTAGCGATTCGTGGGTGAATTCATCAATCACCGTAAGCAGTCGATAAGCCTTGCCGTTGTGCGTGCGATGCATGACAAAGTCATAGGCCCACACATGGTTTGGATATTGGGGACGAAGACGGATACACGAGCCATCGTTTAACCAAAGACGAGCCCGTTTTGGTTGTTTTTGTGGCACTTTGAGCCCCTCGCGACGCCAGATGCGTTCAATGCGTTTGTGATTCTCATGCCAGCCCTGGTGTCGTAACAAAGCCGTAATGCCATACTCGGTGGCTAAATCAATCACTGCTTTAGTGAGCGCCGATTCGTCATCTCGTTGCACTAACACGCGACGTTGGGTCGAACGGGCTTGTCTCATCACGCGACAGACCCGCCGCTCGGATACCGATAGATGCGATTGCACATGATGCACACATTGGCGACGTCGCTCAGGGCTTAGAAGTTTCCCTTTAAGGCCTCATCCAATATCGCTTTATCAAGCGACAGATCAGCGACCAAGCGTTTTAAACGAGCGTTTTCTTGCTCCAATGATTTGAGCTTTTTTGCCTGACCCACTTGCATACCGCCATAGTCTTTGCGCCAGCGGTAATAGGTCTGCTCGGCTATACCGATGACCCGACACGTCTCACCGGTGGTCTTACCTTGGGATAGCAATACCTCTGCTTGACGCAGCTTGGCAATAATCTCTTCAGGGGTATAACGTTTACTCGGCATAGCTGCCTCCTTTTCTTGAACTACAGTGAGAAATCCTCTCTCAACTCCTGGTCCCGTTCAAGGGGGGCAGGTCAAAAACAAACTTTTAACCTAACGCAATTTTTCTTTTTGAAGGCAAACTACGAAGAATTGGTGCCGGAACAATTTTCTCCACTGTAAAACATTATCCCGGCCAGGGTTGTGGCAACAGGCGTAGTTTCCTTGGCGTCATCCAAATAATATTCGTCAATGGCGCGCACGTAGGCCATAGGGTGAAACTTTAAGTCGCAGTTTCCGCCGTCTAATGCCAGGGTTACCCAGGACACACGCAGGGAATCCGACAATGTTTTCCACACAGAGCCATTGAATACACCGCCACTCATTTTCTTTAACACTTTTTGTGCTTGAGTGAGTTTAATATCCTGTGTGTCACGTTCGCTACTAACACAAAGATCGGCGTCGTATATCAGAAATCGTGGTTTGCGTAGTTCTTCCTTCATCGAGGCCATGCATTTTTGCGCAATACTTTTAGTTAGACCCCCTTGCTCCTGCATGACTTCTAACTTCAATCCGGGTTCTACGCATTCAATCGCATCTTGAAATCGTGTTTCAGCGCGCGCGCCAATCTTGCCGGATAAACAGGTGTCCACAATTTCCATTGCAGACTTGCTTATTTCACGTTCACCCGTCTTCCATAATCTTATTTGTTGATAAGCGTTGTTTTCTTCCTGGGACAACAAGACGGTTTCTTTATCGAAATCCGGCGGCTGGTCGGAATAAACAATTTTTCCATCCTCAATCCACCGGAACTCATTTGCGAATACGGTGGTACCGAGCAGGGCGAAAAAGCCAGTCGCAAGCAGGGTAAATTTTCGGAATCCTGTTTTTTGTTGTAATGACATTTTGTGTCTGAAAGGCTAGGTGGCTAGTCGCCATTGCAAAAACTTAGTAATTGTAACCTCCCCCGCCTTTTCCAGGCGGGTTATTTAAACCACCGCAGGTTAACAAATGTAAAACGTGCCCTACCTTCGCCGCCCTGATACCCCCAGATTTCACTTGCATCCGATTAGGTTGTAAAACGAAGCCATAACCCTAAGATATGCTAAAATTTGTTAAATCCTCTCAATCACACGGCCCTCAGTCGGCCGCAACCAGATGCTATGTTAAACTTTCATAGTTGTACTATAAATTCTAGGTTGGGTATCAATTATATGAGAATTAATCAATATCTTCTCAAAGTGGCAGCTTGCGCGCTGGGTTTGAGTCTGGTTTCCGGCACGGTATCAGCACACGAATGGATCTACACCACACGCCCCGGAGATACGTTGTGGGATCTTAGCGAAAAACACTTAACCAGTGTTGGATATACGTCGCACGTTCAGAAATTAAATAAAATTAAAAATCCAGAGAATCTTGTTCCCGGCACGCGTATCAAATTTCCTATTCGGTGGCTTAAGGTGCAACCGGAAAAAGCTCGTATTGCGTTTGCCAGTGGCGCTGGGACCATAATTGACGGTGAAGATAAAAATGAAACGGAATTGGCAGTCGATCTAGAACTGCAAACCCATGATGTTCTTACAACAGAAGAAGGTGGCAGCGCCATCATCGAATTTGCCGATGGCTCACGTCTGACCGTGCGTGAAAATACATCTGTAGAAATGGACACGTTATCCGCTTATGGGGTGACCGGTATGGTCGATACACGGGTACGTCTCACCGAAGGGCGGGTCAAGGCCGATGCGGTGACTGCAACCGGTGCCGCGAGTCGGTATGAAATCCAAACCCGGGCAGCCGTCACTGCTGTAAGAGGCACCGAATTTCGCGTAAGCGCATTTGGTGAAGTGGGTCGGACGGAAACCCTGGAAGGAACCGTCGGTGTAACAGGTGAAGCGGCGAAAGATGCGGTGGCCGTGCCAGCGGGTTTTGGCATCGTCGCCAAAGTGGGTGAAACACCCGAAGCCCTACGCGAATTACTCGGCGAACCTGACGTTTCTGCATTACCCGCCGTAGTAGAAACAGATCCGGCGAAATTCGAATGGCCCGACCAGGACGGCGCCAAAGGCTATCGTGTACAGATAGCCGCAAACGATTCGTTTAACGAACTGTTGCTGGACACGGTAACCGATGAAGCAAAAATCAAACGTGTCGGGTTTGACAAGGATGGTGACTTTTACTTGCGTCTGCGCGGTGTGGATGAAGTCGATCTCGAAGGAAAAAATGCAATGCATGCATTCACCGTCAACGCAAGACCGACCGCACCGTTAACCCTGGAACCTACGCCTGAAGCGGTGTTGCGAGTGCCGCAGCCACCCTTGAGTTGGACTGAGTCGTTGGATATTGCGGGTTATCAAGTGCAGTTGGCTTCAATTGAAAATTTTGCCTCGACCGTATTTGATATTTCAATCGTCGATGCGACTGAATTCACACCACCGGAAGAGCTCGCTCCTGGCACGTATTACTGGCGTGTCGCAGCACGGGATAACGATGGCAGTCTTGGCCCATACGGTGATACCCGCGTATTCACTTACACTCCTCCATCACCTGTTCCCGACCTTGCACCGCCCGAAGTGAGTGATGAAGGCATGGTGATGTTTTTACCGAAGCTTGATGAAGGTCAAGAATTCATCGTTCAAGTGGCGAGAGATACTGAATTTGAAAAAATGGTTGCCGATGAAAGATTGGCTGAGTCTAAATTTACGCTGCAGCCTAAAAGAGGTGGAAAGCATTACATTCGTGTTGCTGTAGTGGAGTCGAATGGTTATATCGGTGATTACGGCAATACCCAAGAGGTCGAGATACCGCGCGAGTGGCCTGAAAACCTGGCCAAGTTATTGATTGGCGTAGGCATCATATTCGGGCTTTAACCGTACCAGGAAACTGAAAATATGCCGCCGCTTGTTCGGCGTTTAGCACGGGAGCGCATTGTCGCTCCCTTGCTGTTTATCCTGCTAGCTTGTTTGTTGTTATCCACAGAGGCGCTGTGGAACTGGGATAAAATATATTACGATTGGCTGCAGAAGTTTTCGCTCAGGACGGCACCTGATGATATTGTCATTGTAGCTATCGACGATCAAAGTTTGGCGGCATCGGAGAAGCTGGGTGATTGGCCTTGGTCTCGCGCGGTACACGCGGATTTGCTCGATAAGCTGATCGAGGCGAAAAGCGTTTTGTTCGACATAGCATTTTTTCCTGCAAGCCAAAATGACGTTAGCGGTGATACTCGATTAGTAGAGTCTGTAGGTAATCACGGTCGTGTTGTATTGCCCGTGTTAGTCGAATCTCTTAGCGAAGATGGTCAGTTACTAGAACTTTTGCCTTTTCCAGGCTTGCCGGAAAAAGCAAACGCGTTAGGGCATGTGGACCGCGAGCTTGATAAAGATGCAGTAGTACGTACCGGTTTTCTCAAAGCCGGATTAGGCGATCCGCATTGGCCAAGTGTAGCTCTCGCTATGTTACAAGTCGCCGGAGAAAGTCCCTCCGGTGAACTGCTTGGATCGCGTCGCCCAATTTCCTCAAATGCCAGTTCATATACTTGGGTACGTGACTACCATATCTGGATACCGTTCGCCGGTCCACCTGGTCATTTCACCTATGTGTCCTATTTGGATGTTATTAGCGGTAAATTTCAGCCCGGGGATTTCCGTGACAAATACGTTTTAGTAGGTGCTACTGCGCAAGGTATGCGTGATTCATTTTTGACCCCGGTATCGGGTCGAAACTCTCCCATGCCCGGTGTTGAACTCATAGCAAACGAATTGGATGCACTGCGCCGTGGTCTGATAGTTACGCCTTTGTCATTGCCTTGGAGCATGTTGTTGACGATTTTATTAATCGCCATGCCCGCGGTGATTTATCCACGATTCCGAAATCGCTGGTCGCTAGGTGTATGGCCGTTGATGATGTTGTCATCGTTGTTCATCTCGATGTTACTTATGGCATTTCGGATTTGGTTTCCACCCTTGACTGCTTTTGTCATGGTAGCGTTAAGCTATGTCGCGTGGAGTTTTATCCGTGTGATACGCACGGTAACTTTTCTGGATCGGGAACTACAACGTCTGGGGCAAGTGCAAGATGTTTTTTCAACAAAAAAGAAACCACGCATTTCAGATCTATTATCCTTTGCCAAGCATTTTTTCCCGATAGAGGGTGGAATTGTGTTGGATCAAAATGGGCATGCGAAACAAAGTTGGGGTGATCCGCCAACGCTGGATCAGATCGAGACGAGAGGCAATGATTGGCGCATCAATCCACCATCACTTTGGAAGACGTTACCACGCGGTAATGAAAATTGGTCATTAGGAATTAATTGGGGACACACGCTTCCACCGGATGAGTCCGCAACAAATCTAATTGAGGCAGTCGCCAAACGGTTATCTGACGAGCAGGTCGAGAAAGCCAAGACACCGGTGGGTCTGTTGCAATCACGTATTACAAATGTTCGTTCGGCCACGGAACGAATGCAGTTCTTGTACCGTTTTGTGGAGGACACCGTCGAACAAATGGCCGATGGCGTCATAGTCATAGACGATGTAGGCACAGTAATCGTCGCGAATCCAGTTGCCGCTGCGTCGTTGTCTTATGAATCGGCCGCTGAATTGCGCGGTACTACCTTGCCTGATGCCTTAGGCGCGTTGGAATTTGAATCCGAAGAGGCGTTCGAAGAAGGTTTGAGGCAGGTATACGTAGACAAACTTCCCGTACAAATCTCGGCGCAAACTGAATCTGGTCAAGATGTATTGGCGCAACTTGTGCCGTTCGAATTTGAAGGCGGGGTAGGAACCGGTATGTTGATCAATCTAGTTGATGTCTCCATCCTTAAAGAACGTGAGCGACAACGTCGCCAATTGATTACCTTTTTGTCCCACGACTTGCGTTCGCCATTGGCTTCAATTCTGGCCATTACGACCCTGGCGAAAATGAAAGAAGGCACCGTAGCAGGCGATGACCTGGAGAGTATTGAACGAAACGCAAATAATACTTTGCGTTTGGCTGATGACTTTCTCGAACTGGCTCGGGCTGAATATATCGAACCGACTTCTTTCGAACCCGTCGACATTATTCCAATTGCGGAGTCCGCCCTGGCGTCGACGGCGGGTCATGCAAAGGGGAAAAATACGACGATTGTTAAGGACTTGTGCGAGTCTGCAATAATAAATGGCGATGCAGGTTTGATTGATCGCGTATTGACAAATTTGCTGAGCAACGCAATCAAGTATAGTCCGGAGTCATCGCATATTGAACTGGGCGTTGTATCAACGGATGGAAAAGTTCATTGCTGGGTACGCGATGACGGACTTGGTATTGCCGCAGAAGAATTGCCAAAAATTTTTGATAGCTTTCATCGTGTGCGTGGACAAAAGCACAACGAAAAAGGCAGCGGAGTCGGTCTATCGTTTGTAAAAACCGTTGTGGAACGTCACGGTGGTACCATCAATGTTGAAAGCGAAGAAGAAAAAGGTTCCTGTTTTCACATCTATTTTCCCGAGGTGAAGAGTTAAAACCCGTTAACCGGGTTAACTCGGGTCAAATTAACAACGCCCGAATTTCAGTTCCCAAATTTTCAGGGTTAAATGGTTTCATGATTGTCCCTGTTGCACCGAGATCCATGAGACGTTGCAATTCTTCATGATCACTTTGCGCCGTAATAAATGCGACCGGTGCGTGCTTGCCGCGTTTACGCACAGCGTTAAGCAATTCCGGCCCATCCATTTCCGGCATCATCACATCAAACAACATGATTTGTGGCTCGAATTCATCGAGTAAGTCCAGTGCCTGGGGGCCGGATTCGCATATCTTTGCATCAAATCCACCGTCCATTTCCAATAAGGCTTCCATTAGTCGACGCATGTCGTCGTCGTCATCGACATAAAGTAAGGTAATTTGATTGACCACTGCTTCTCCCTAAGCTAAAAATTTTCGCTATTACAACCTGCGCCGTAGTCGGCGTCAATGCTAGACGGCTTTTTTATATGCCGGTTCGTTCTCGAATTCCGAGGGTGCATCGATCATTTTCACGCAGGTCAACGGACAGGAAGTAATCGCTTGATGCAGAACTTGCATAGCTTTAGGTCGTGGGAAACTGCTACGCCACGCGAGCGCGACCCTGCGTGATGGGTTAATATTTTCAAAGCGACGCACTTTAACCAGATGTTTGGCTGACATCGCCGCCGTGCACGGCAGCACGGTTATTCCAACACCGCTTTCGACCATATAACGAATGGTTTCCAGTGAACTGCCTTCAAGGGTTTGTTGCAAATCAGAACCCACAGCGTCGGAATGTAAACAACCCGGGCACAATTCTAACACTTGGTCACGAAAGCAATGACCTTCACCGAGCAACATTACCGGCTCTGATGGAAGCTCGTTTGCATTGATGCGTTCTTTTTGATTCCACGGATGACTGGCCGGAATCAAAACAATAAACGGTTCGTCGTAAAGCGCTTGGGTAACAATGCCTTCTTGCTCGAAAGGTAACGACACAATAATTGCATCCAGTTCGCCGTTACGTAATCGGACCGCAAGATTAGCCGTGTAGTCTTCTTTGATGAGCAACGGCATTTGCGGCGCACGTTCATTAATAACGGGCAGCAGATTAGGCAATAAATACGGCCCGATGGTATAGATTGCACCTAATCTTAGTGGGCCATGCAGTTGATCGGCATGAGACTGGACAATGTCATCTATCACGGCGGTTTCATGCAACACTTTTTTGGCTTGTTCGACAAGGCGCAGACACAGTGGTGTTGGTAGTACCTGAGTGCGGCGCCGCTCAAACAATTGTGTGTCTAATAAATCTTCCAACTTGCGAATGGCGACGCTTAGGGTCGGTTGACTCACATGGCAACTTTCGGCGGCATGGCCAAAGTGTCGCTCCTGTTCCAGCGCTACCAAATAGCGCATGTCGGTTAAAGTTATTGCGCGCGAAAAAGACATTTCAACATGCCTGCGCTCGCTGACACTTTATTAAAAACGCTCTCGAAATACTCATGTATTCTCACATACACTCGATTTTGGCTTCCTGCGTCATTCTACCTCCTGCGTCCCTGCAGTCGTCCGTTTCCTCGTGCGTTTTCGCCTCGTCTCAGCATCGATCGACTATGTTGAGATGAGTTCATTTTTTCGTTATTCAAGATCATTCGCCAATGAATCCCGAATATTAGTGGGCAAGATTTCAATTTTTTGTTGATATTCTGCATGGTCGATCCCTGCGCCGATGTCAGCGCCGTTTTTAGCAGCCTGAATCATTTCAGCGTCCAATTCAAAACGCAGAAAATGTACCGCCGATGTTTTTTCCTCGGTTTCCCTGTCCATGTCTTCGTCGGCGATGGCATAGACAGGATCAAACCTATCAACTTTTACCCAGACACAATCTTCAATGCCAATCATCTTCTCCAATGCGGCTTTACGCTCATCAACGTCTTCGTATTCGATCATAAATGTCGCCTTCCAATTGGTTCCATCGGGTATCAATGGATTGTAGGCTTCGAGTTCTTCGGTAATTTGATCGGCTTCAAAGATCTTCTCTATGCGCAAAATTTCCTGTGCCTGATAGCGCATGGTTAGTGTGTCTTCAAAGTAAAGCGTTGCGTGCTCACCAAGTGGCACGCGGCGATTTTTTTTATGTGCAAGCACTTCTTTCTTGAACTCGGCGCGCATGACTGCGTATTGCTCAAGAGGTGCTACGTTTTCGCGACTCAGTTTTTCCACGTGATTCCTCAAAAAATTAAATACCGTAGGCTTTGCGTAACATCGTTATGGGATGTTCAGGGTGTTGCCCGTTACGCAAACCGTTTTCAATTTGGTGACCGGCCATCGGGCAATCACTGCCGTAGTGATCCGGCTCTTGTTTTCTAACCTGATTGACGACGGGCCGGGCGATTTTCATTGATGCTTCGTGGGTTTCACTCTTGACCGCGTAGGTGCCATCGTGCCCGGAACAACGTTCGATTGCGGTGACTTGCGTATCGGGAACGAGTTGTAATACTTCTTTGGTCTTCGGGCCGATATTTTGCACACGTTGATGACAAGCAACGTGATAAGACACTTTTCCAAGCGAGCTTGCAAAATCCGATTTTAATTGTCCTTCCTTGTGTCGCAACATTAGGTATTCGAACGGGTCGTATATAGCAGTTTTGACTTTTTGCACGTCCGCGTCATTAGGGAACATCAAGGGTAATTCCTGTTTGAACATCAGTACGCATGACGGTACCGGTGCGACAATGTCCCAACCGTCGTCAATCATGTTTATCAACTCGCGGATATTGAAATCTTTCGCATTGGCTACTGTTTGCAGATCGCCCAGTTCCAATTTCGGCATGCCACAACACTTTTCCTTTTTGACCAAAGTCACCGGAATGTTGTTATGTTCGAACACGGCGACGATATCTTCACCCAGGTGCGGTTCGTTATAGTTGCCATAACAAGTCCCAAACAAGGCGACCTTACCGCGTGTTCGTCCGGCGGGTTTGATATTGTCCGTTGCTGGAGTTCTGTCACTCAAGCGCTTGTGTAATGTCTTGCTGTGGTATTCGGGGAGCAAAGCTTCAGGATGCACGGCAAGAGTTTTTTCCAGCAAATTACGTGCAACTGAATTTTTATTACTCGCATTGACCACGTTCACCACGATGGGAATGCCTGCCAGTTTACCCATGGTGTCGGTGCTGGTGAGTAACCGGTCACGCGCTTTGATGTCGCCGTTTTTAAAATTGACGGCTTTGGCGCGCAACATGAGATGCGGAAAATCCACACTCCATTCATGCGGTGGTACATACGGACACTTGGTCATGTAACACAAATCGCACAAGTAACAATGATCGACTACTTTCCAATAGTCAGACTTGGCAACGCCGTCGACCTCCATGGTTTCGGATTCGTCGACCAGGTCGAACAAACTCGGAAACGATTGACACAAGCTCACACAACGGCGGCAGCCGTGACAAATATCAAATACACGTTCGAGTTCTGAATACAACGACGCTTCGTCATAAAACTCGTTGTTGGTCCAATCCAGCGGATGACGGGTTGGTGCTTCCAGGCTTCCTTCGCGTGTGGTGGCCATTAGTGTGTTTAAAAAAGCATTGAAAAAGGTGATGGTGACCGGTCGTGAGAACCCACGACCGATTAGGCCATGAATTGATTAATGTCTAACCCAAATCGTCAAGAGCTTTCTGAAAACGATTAGCGTGGGAACGTTCCGCTTTGGCCAGGGTCTCGAACCAGTCCGCAATC
>Ga0224508_10004928_pt1 | contig 10841 bp, 23 predicted proteins | sample SF_Jan12_sed_USG_4_FD_170157 | JGI IMG/M metagenome (GOLD analysis project Ga0224508, IMG submission 170157) | Sediment microbial communities from San Francisco Bay, California, United States - SF_Jan12_sed_USGS_21 | ecosystem: Environmental > Aquatic > Marine > Sediment | place: USA... | reverse complement strand
GCCATAACCGGCCAGCAGCAAGGCACATCCAGCACCACGGCCGATTTTGTCTGGGATCAATGGAATAGCGACACCAGCGGTACCGCTGATACTGCCACTGGTGGTCTGGGCCAGGCTCTGGGTGGTTTAGGCGGTGGCCTGTTAGCTGGTGGTCTCGGCAATTATGCTCTTGTAACCGGCCAGGCCCAGGCCCATGCTGTTAGCAACCAGGAAAGGGCGCTGGCTGCCAGGCCCAGATCCGGCGCTGAAATCAGAGCGTTGCAGGAGCAGCAAATGCTTGTGCAAAGGACCGCACAAAAAGCCGCTGACCGAATGATGCGCCAGATGATGATGCAGGTTAATTACCAGATAATGGCCGATGGAGCCATTGTCTATAAGACCTGGATCCAGGACGGACTGGTTGACCGGATCACCCAGCTGTATCAGCGCAACCAGGTAGAGATCAACCGGATCTGGCAGCAAATGATTGCAGAGGAGCTACGGCTGGAAAAAGAAGAAGCAGAACGCACTGCCAAGGCCATGCTGCTGGATATTATCGGAGAAGATCAATTCAAGATCTATGAAGAAACCGGCAACCTGCTGGTCAAGGGCCGCAAGTATGATTATCTGATAACCCGTCAGGGCAGTGTCAAGCGGGTTACGAAAGACAAGATTATCAATCTGTGCGTGCATCTTAAAGAGCGCCATAAGTATCCGGAGACCGATAACATTATCGCGCTGGCCATGCACTTCAAGCACCATGAATGGCAATCAAACCGGACGGCCAATGGCAGATCCGGTATACCAAAGGGGCAGCTGCCGAAAGCAGCTAATTTCTAACGGGTTATTCGCATGGCTCGTTAGATGATTTTTCCTCCTGGGGGGTAGCCCAACCCCCCATTTTACGGAGCGGAAATGTTGAGACAAATAACAAAGGAGACCAGGTATGGCAGTAATGTATTGTGAAAAATGTGGACATCTTGTGGGGCTACCCCACGTTGGTAAATGCAAAGGAGACCAAACCATGAGCCTTCAAGAAATGATGGAACAAAAATTTATAGACGATGGTGAAAACGCTACATTCACTTTAACCTTTCGGAAAGACGAATTGTTAGTGATGGCCGTTGTGGCCGACAGCTTACTGGTAGATAAAATTGCCGTGCTTAAAAATCTCACTGACAAACAGCAGGACATTTTGCGAGATGCCAGAGATCTGTTGCAAAAACAAATCGATTTTCCGAATATCAAATTCTGATGGAAGAAAAAGAGAAAAGTTATATCACCCATATAGCCCTGATGACTATGGATAACGTCATCACGGAAATGGCCGAAGCAGAGACCAAGGCCTGGGACTCATTGGGCCGATACAAGTTTTTAATGTTTGGTTATCATGCCGCCCAGTGGGTCCTGCTTAACCAGGTATCCGGCCTGAAGAAATCAAACCCGTTTAAGGACCTGGTCCAGGCGGCCAGAGAAAGGAAAGGAGAATAACCCATGCCGCTGACGCACTTTTACTGCCCTGATGGGCAAAGAGTATCACTGAAACAATGTCTATCGAGTCAGGGCTGCCGCATGCAGGACCGCTGCGCCCCGTTGCCATTTCTAAGAAAGATCGGTTATGACCGCAAATACAGCGGTGTAACGCCATCAGCAGCCGGTAACGGCCCCAGGCTGATCTGGGGCAGAGCTGTATTTGACTATTGCGTGGATCCGGATGATCGCGTATTTGCCGTGTTGGGGTCCACGATCCACGGACGGCTGGCCGAAAAGGGCATAACTTACAACGTGCTAAGTGAGGAAAAGCTGAAAGATGACCAGGCCAAGGGCATTGCCGATCTGCTGGAAGACGACGAGTTTATTCCTAATCAGTACATCCTGACGGATTATAAAACATCTGGATCCTTTGCCGTGGCCAAGTGGATGGGTATTAAGATCAAAAAAGTTGAGATGCCGATCCTGGACGAAAAAGGAAAACAGGTCTACCTGAAATCCGGACCCAACAAAGGTAAAGCTAAAACCAAACAGGAAAGTCGGATCGAGCGTTATAATCCGGAGAAAAACCTGTTTGGCGTATCTTTGCAGGTCAACCGCTACCGCATATTTTACGAAACCTATGGTTTTAAGATCTCGCGCATGCGAGTCTTTGCGATCCCACGGGATGGCGGTACCTACATAGCCAAAAACCGTGCAATCGATAGAAACAAATATCTGATCGATCTACCCAAATTGGATGACACCAGCGTTATGAATTTTTACGCAAAACTTCAGGCCGAAGTCAATCAGGCCTTTGAAGACGAGTACGCCAGGCTTTGTCTACCGTGGGAGTGCTGGGATGGACGGCGTTGTGCAGCATATTGTGAGATCAGAGAAGATTGCCAGGAATTATGTAAGGAGTTTGATGAAAAATGGCCAGGGACCGGCAAAAAATAATAGACGCAGCCCAGTCGGTGCTGGGAAAATATGTTAATGAGATCCGGATCATCCAGGACGGTATGGGCCATCAGGTCATGGTCCTATTTTATCTTAACAAACATAAATTAAAGATTTTGCAGACTTTTTCGTGGGAACGCTTACAGGCCGGTAAGTTGCCGCACCAGACTTATCACATTGAAGTCACGGATCCGAAGCGCAGAATCATTACCCAAAAACACTATATGACGGCAAAGATGGTGAAAATGGCTATTCTCAAAACCAAAAAACTTGATCTACTCAAACACAAAAAAGGAGTAAAAACATGGGCGTAACCGCAAAAGATCCAGGCGGCTCTGATGATTTTGAGCCTGTCCCGCAGGGAGCCTGGCAAGCAGTGTGTATCGCAGTGATTGATCTGGGTACCCAGGTCAATCCTTTATTTAACAAAGAAGTCTACAAAGTCCTTGTCATGTGGGAATTTGGAGAACACCGAATTAATATTGCCAAGGAAGGTGAGCCTGAAAATGAAATGCCGATGGTCATCTCCAAAATGTACCGGCTGTCCTTGCATGTTAAGGCTGATCTCCGTAAGGACTTAGAAGCCTGGCGGCAAAAAGCCTTCAGTGAAGACGAATTACAGGGTTTTGATCTTTCTAAGCTACTCAAAGCAAACTGTAACATCCAGGTCGTGCATAACAAAAAGCAGACCAGAGATGGTGAGCGCACCTATGCCAATGTCAATGCCATCATGGGCCTTATGAAGGGCCAGGCCAAGCTGGAGCCAGAGCATGACCCGATCTGCTGGGAAATTGACAAAGGTGAGCCGATTCCAGATTCTATACCGGACTGGATTGCCAACATGATCCGGATGTCGCCGGAATATCGCATGATGCACCCAGACCAGGGCGCATACCAAGGTCAACAACCTGCAGAGCCGGATAGCTTCGCACAGGCCGATGATCCTGGCTATAATCCGGACGATGATATCCCGTTTTAAGGCATATTGTCGGATTTTTAACGTATATCATTTGTTATTCTTCTTGGAGGTTTTATGAAATTAAGATGGTATCAAACCTATGATAAACACGGTGTAAATAGTGAGATAACTTTGCAATATAGAGAAAGCGAAGATGATGAATGGGAAGATGTAATTTTTTTCCGTGAACGTGAATCCAACTATTTAGACGAAGACGAAGAATAACCAGGCGTTGAACCTGCAAAATTAAAGGACGCAATTTCGCACGTTAACTCTACGTTAGGGGCTGGACTGACGCACTCAACGAAAGGAGATTCAAATGCTAATCGATAAAAAATACACAGGCATTATCACCAAGGCAGACGGCACGGTAGTCCACGATGCCATCATTTTCAGAGCGCAGGACCAGGCGGTACCGGCCATGCTGGAACACTACCAGAAACTGTGCAAAGAACTGGGCTGTGACGATTATCAAATTCAGGTCATTGACGAGCTGAAGGAACGGGTCCTCAAGTACCAGCATGAGCATTTTTCTAAAGTGCCGGACACCGTACCGGAAGATATCATATTTGACGCTACAGAAGGAGCCGACACAGAAATTCAGGAATGGCTGGATAAAATCGAGAATATGACCCATGAGGATATGGCCAAAATGTGGCGTTTTTCGATACCAGGTCATCCGGTGTTTGTATCCGGATCCGAACTTTATGAGGCCTTTAAGGAACGATTTGAAAATTTGGGTGGTATGACTCCTGCAATATCCAAAAAGATCGGATGGAAAAAATAATTCTGAAAATTATGGGTAAACGCTTTTTGTAAAATTAACCAAATTTGCGTTTTCCCAAAACGAGCCTGGCCAGGAGTCAGGCACATAGGAGCGCCAAAAACTATGAAACGATTTTTCAAATTTATCTGGAGAAACAACATGGTCATTGTCAGGTCAATTTTTGCGGTGGGCATGTGTTACTGGGTGGCTACCGGCAGTTTTTATGCCACGGCCATCTGCCTATTTTTTATATTTGCCGGAGCAGAGATCGAACTGGTTAATTATAAACACAAGCTGAAAGACTTTGAAATCATGGAGCGCACGGTACAGGTGTTGAGGGTTGAAGTGGGGCTGATAAGGAAAGAATACCATGAAGCAGAGCAAGGATTACACGATAATTCACATTAATGACCACTGGGCCTTTCAGGGCGACCAGCTATCGGTCACGCTATTTGAAAAAAAGATTAACAAAAAAGGCAAGCTGGATTTTTATACCAGGGGCCACTTTGTCAACCTCCAGCAGCTGTTTAATCGACTGATCGATATGGAAGTTGGCACGGCCCGATCCCTGGAGCTGATCGTGGATCAAATTGCAGATCTCAAAGATGACATATTTTCGGTCCTGGAAGCCCTCAGATCGAAATCTAACGACGATCAGGAGATAAGGGAACTGTTGGATAGGCCTGGGATTAGACCCCTTGGAAAGGACGGTACGTGATGTGGTTTTTTCAGTCAGATTTTATGAGCATTATGGCCTGGTGGGGGATCATCGGATACTTTGCCACCCTGATAATGCCGAAGCCTAAAAGCAAGCAGCACGCCCTGGTCATGCTGTTGGCCAGCGGACCTATCGGCTGGTTAATATTTATACCAATCTCGATCAATGTAATAAGGAAAAATCGCAATGGAAAAACCAGGACCCATCGGTAAATTTCCGGAAGGCAAGATCCACAAGGATGACGAAGGCGCATTGAAAATGTTTATCGGTCCCGTCACGGATCCGAATACCAAAGAGGTAAAGCTGAAGATTCATTTTGGCACCACTGTCTCCTGGCTGGTGATGACGGCCGACCAGGCCATGGAGTTTGCCAAAGTCATAAGGAAACGGGCCAAAAAAATCATTCAAAGAAGAACCATGCAGTAAAGGAAAGGAGACCAGAGCTATGGGAGAAAAACACGGAGCAAAAAGAAAACTGATTATTGATTCAATTATTAACCAGGCTGGCGGAAAAGGTGGAACCTATACCCATCTGGATGTGTGGCACGTTATTACAAGCCAGGATCCAGACTTTAAACGCAGCTATTTTAACAGCTACATGACCAAACGAATCATTGAACCTGGCCACGCCATAAAAGTTAAAAAGATCGGCAGATTCTGGCTGTTCAGGTTAGCTACATCCCCCAGCAAACTACCGACTAAAATGGGCCAGGCTCCAAAAAAGCTGAAGGCCAAAAAGGTTGCCAGCATCCGTGAAGTAACACCGGAAGACGACATCGACGCCCTAACCTTTGGTGAGCGCATGTTTATCTGGATGAATCACATCCGGACACGGGCTAACCAGGCCGACGCTGATCTTAAAACCTTCAAACAAACCCAGGAAAGGGACATGAAAATCATCAGGGGTCTGCAGGACGAGCTATCAAAGGCCAATAAACATATCAAGGGAATGGAAGAAGGCTTACGTGGCAAGGTGTCGGGCAGCAAGTATAAAGAACTGCTGGATGAAAACAGAAGACTAAAGGATCGGCTGGACGAACAAAACAAACAGATGCAAGAGATCAACCGTCGCACCGGATCCAGATTCAATCTTAAAGATATGGCCCGATTCAAAACCGGATAAACCAAAGGAGACCAGACTATGAAACTTGAGTATGTAAACAAAAACTTTAAAGCGGCCACGATGGAGATCATCGACCAGGCCAACGAGATCATTGACGAGTATCTGGACGATGGTATGAAGCTAACCCTGCGCCAGCTATACTACCAGTTTGTGGCCAGGGGCCTGATCCCTAACAAACAGACCGAATACAAACGCCTGGGCGGTATCATTTCTGACGCCAGGCTGGCCGGTCTGCTGGACTGGAAAGCCATTGAGGATCGCACCCGATATCGCAGGTCCCTGACCCACTGGGACGATCCGGCAGAGATCGTGGAGTCATCGGTGTGGGGTTTCCAGATGGATCACTGGGAAGGTCAGAAGTACCGGCCAGAAGTGTGGATCGAAAAAGAAGCCTTGGCCGGTGTGATTGAAGGGATCTGCCAGGAGCTGGATGTGCCGTACTTTCCGTGCAAAGGCTATGTGAGCCAGTCAGAGATGTGGGTAGCGGCCATGCGTTTGAAGCGTACCAACTTACAAGACGAGCAGATCCCTGTCATCATCCATCTGGGCGACCACGATCCCAGCGGCATCGATATGACCAGGGATATCATCGACCGTATGGAAGTATTCCAGGTCAACATGGGAAGGTGGGAGTGCAACCGGATAGCCCTTAACATCGATCAGATCCAGGAGTATAACCCGCCACCCAACCCAGCCAAGACCACTGACTCCAGGTACCAGGGTTACATCACGGAGTTTGGCGAAGACAGCTGGGAGCTGGACGCCCTGGAGCCACGGGTCATGCGAGATCTGATCCGCAAAACCGTGGAACCTTTGCGTAACAACGATGTCTATCAGGATGTTATCAACCAGGAAAAAATCTATAAGGATCAGCTGCAAGAATTTGTGGATGATTGGAGAGCAGCAAATGATTAAAAAATTGTGGAGAAAATTTCTGTGCAAAATCGGAGACCATGACTGGACATCCAAGGCAATGGAAGGCATCAAACCTGACGTGGCCAAAATCTTTGCGGATCCGACCGGCCACTTCAAAGAGTATGCCAAGATGTACTGCAAACACTGCGGTCACGTCTCAACTCTTAACTGAAGGAGCGCAAACATGAAGGCAATTATTATAACTTTAATCCTGGCACTGGCACTGCCGGTGACAGCCAAAGACGTAAACATGGGTACGGTGGACGCTTATCATAATTTTGGATCCACCGGCTTTATGGAAATGCACAAACTGTTTGAGGAGTACAGCGGACCCGTCATCACACTGCCGACCGAAGGGCTTACGATCAAAATATTTAATGACCACAAACAGCTACCATTTGAAGTCTGCCGAATTAAAAAATGCGGTGGGCTGTATCATCCTCGAACCAATACGATCTGGATCTACGCACGCTATTATCAAGCCAAACAGAAGATAGTTGTCCGCCCAGACATACTGGGCCATGAGCTGATGCACTGGCTGCAATACCAGAATAAGTATATGTTTGATCCGGATGTATTTTATAATAAAAATGTAGGGGGGATCAAAATCGATGAAAAGACCGGAGTACGTAACTGACGATCATCTTAATTACCTGGACGAGCTGCGGGATTCTGCAGAAGTAAATATGTATGGCGCGGTCCCGTATCTGGCGGACGAGTACCCAGAGCTGACCTATGACCAGGCCACCCAGGTATGGAAGTATTGGAAACAATCTTTCACAATGAGACACCCATTATGAGTAACCAAAAATTACTGATAGTCACCGATGATTATGTAATTGTAGACAATGGAAGCAGGGGTAAATCTATCCAGTGCCGTACCTGCGGCCGGTCTTCATGGCACCCTGAAGACATCAAGCAAAAATACTGTGGCTTCTGTAATAAGTTTCACGGGAGAAAAAATGAGCAATGTATGCAAGGGCTGTCAAGCCCCAGTTAAATGGATCACAACCACCAAAGGCAAAAACATGATCGTGGATCCGAAGCTGGTAACTATTGTCACCAAGGGTGGATCCACTTACCAGGGATTCATACCGCACTGGGCCACCTGTCCAGTGGCTGACAGATTCAAAAACAAACCCTCACCAGGCATTGCCGATATGCAATGGCAGTGTCCTAAGTGCAGAGCCTGGCGCTTGAAGGGCCACGACTGTCCGGAATGTGGCACCAGCCATGGAAAGGAGTAGTGATGAAAATCTTTGTGGAGCTGTTTGAATGTAGTAATTGCAAAAGGCTTGGTCTGGCAATCGATGGTGAGGGTGGCTGTAACCAAAGTGATTGTAAAGGATCCACCACCACTTTACAGCGGTCCTTTTATGTCGAGCTGCCATCCTCTGTCACCGACAAGATACATAAGGCCAATAAAATAGGGGTGCCGGAAGGAGCCTACAGCTGCACCATCTATGGCCGAACATATTATATTCCACCGCGCATGATGGGCGGCATCGAGCGCTACATCATTGAAGGAATCATCCCTGGTCAATTCCTACAGGCTGTGATCTGCAACGACATAAAGGAAGCCTTTGGTCGGGCCGACGATGAAAACTTTCATCTGATGCCAGCCTATATAAATTATTTTTACAACGAAGCCCCAGCGCAGTGCTGGGGATCCAAGAAGCACATGGAAAATTGGTCAAAAATCATCAAAGAGAGGAGAAGTAAAGATGCCGAAGAAAAACCTGTGTGAGATCGTTGTCATCCTTGACAGGTCCGGATCTATGGAAGGCGTGCGCCAAGACGCCATCGGTGGATTTAATACCTTCATGGACGATCAAAAAAAAGTTGAAGGTGAGGCCAGGGTGACACTGGTCCAATTTGATAATGAATATGAAACAGTATTTGAAAACTTGCCGATCAATGAGATACCGGTTATGGATCACAACACCTTTGTACCCAGAGGCACTACAGCTCTGTTGTATGCAGTTGGCCGGACCATTGATGAAGTCGGCAAGCGCCTTGACGGCCTCGTTGAAGAAAGCAAACCGGAAAAGGTTATGGTGGCAATCCTAACAGACGGATACGAAAATGCCAGCCACCACATGACGCCCAGCTATGACAATCACAAAATTAAAAAAATGATCGAGCTGCAAAAATCACAGTACAACTGGGATTTTATCTTTCTGGCAGCCGGTGTTGATGCCTGGGCCATCGGCGGAGCCATGGGGATTCCAAAACAAGATACCATGTCAGTGGCCCATAACGCTGCTGGGATCCAATCGGCTTACACCAGCATGTCTGTCCGCACCACAGCCTATCGTAAAGGAGAAGCGGATCCGGACTGGCAAAACCTAACCGATAACAAGCAAGACATAGGAAGGAACACATACGATGACACTAAACAACCTGCTTAACACGCTGGCGTTTGGATCTGTGATTAAATCCAATGGTAAACCGTACACTGCCATACTCCGGCTGACCGACCGACTGTTTGTAGCTATGGAACAAAACGCAGAGTTACCGGCACCCTTGATGCTGGTCCAGGTTGATATTCTAATGGGACCTGGTGCAGATCCTGGCAGCGGACAGCAGACTGGGCCAGGGCCAGGACCGGCTGGGCCAGGGCCAGGCGCTGGGGATCCACCGACACAACCCCCAGACGGTGACAAAAAAGAAACGGTCCATTAAACTTAACCAAAGGAGCGCACACCCATGTCTTATAGTTTTGACGTACTTAGTAGGGTTTTTAATAATCGCTTTGAACCCAAAAGCGGAGACGAATACGAAAAGCATCTGTTTCACATGCTGCTGGAAGAAATCCACAGCGCTAACCATGAGCTGAAAGATGCTATCAACCGCAACTCACGGGTCCGCAAAAGCGCTGACCGTCTGGACAAACACGTAAGGGAGTTAGAGGATGGAAAAAAAACAGATCCAACAGATTAGATATCAGTCACTTTTTGACTATTATAATACCAACCGTGAGACTGGTTTTGTTCTGGCCGACAGCAAGGAAGCCGCCAAAAATCAACAGGAGAGAGTGCTGGTGACATTTATCAGGTTGCGGAAACCCATGGCGGTATTTCAAGTAATCAATTATTTATTTCCTGGCGAAAATGTTAATGACCATCGATATAACTATGCCAGGGCGATAACCAACCTAAAGCGGGAAGGGTATCTGATAAAAAAAAGCAAAGAGTTTATGGTAATGGGACACTCAGGCAAGATGGTCCACGTCTATAAATTAAATGAAAAAATCTTTGAACAACCCAAAGGGCAAATGGAGCTATTCTGATGGCAGGAGAACATTGCACAATGCCAGGTTGCCATAACGAACAGGCCTATCCCACCCTTAAGGTGTGTCGGCTGTGCTATCACCGGATCTACTGGGTGTCAAAAAATTATAATAAAAGCCTGGAAAAATCAAAGGCCGCACTGGTTGACATCGATGCTGCTGCCATAAAGCACGGCCTTGTCACGGAAGAAGACGGGATTTATTCTCGACGCAAAAGTCTTACTTCTTGATGGCCTGAATCATCTGGCCAATCAATCCATAATTCTGGTTACTACCATTGGCGGCCGCAGTCTCCATGTTCTTCAGGCGGTTGCGGCCCATGGTGGCCACACCTAAAATCGAAGCCCACAAAATCCAGATCCACTGCGGTACTGACGGTACCACCTTACCCACCAGCGGCAACAGCACGTAAACCGACATCACCGCCACAGGAAATGCAAACCCGTTGAAAGGCCGCCATGACCACTGGGGCCAATGCTCGGACTTGGCCTCGGCACGCATGGTCAGGTTTACTTCTGTGATCTGGTTGATTCGCTCCTGCGATTCAATCTGGGCCTTGGCCAGGGCCAGCTCCTGCAGCTTTGTCTTCTGCTCGATCTGAAACTGGATCAGTTTGCTGGCAGCTTCCGGATCCGCCTGGATCGCAGCCATCACTTTGTC
>Ga0224508_10004927_pt1 | contig 10841 bp, 10 predicted proteins | sample SF_Jan12_sed_USG_4_FD_170157 | JGI IMG/M metagenome (GOLD analysis project Ga0224508, IMG submission 170157) | Sediment microbial communities from San Francisco Bay, California, United States - SF_Jan12_sed_USGS_21 | ecosystem: Environmental > Aquatic > Marine > Sediment | place: USA... | reverse complement strand
AGTTGGACGTAACCGGTCACAACAGGGGCAAGGGATGCGTTTGTACCTTTCATTCGAATGTCTCGATAGACATCCTCGGGTAAGCCCACAGGGCCTCCGATGATCTGGTGCGTGCTGTGCCCCGATACCGTCTGGTTGGCAATTTGGAACGCGCGGCGCGCGCTGCCGTTGGCTAGATCTATGGCGCTGACCACTGCCACCCCCAGCGCAATGCCGACAAGCGACAAACCCACTTGCCAGGGGTGAGCTATGTGGTAGCGTAAGCTCGCCCGAAGCAGAGTCATGAAGACCCTCCGTCTGACTTATTGCACTCCATGATGGTTCCGTTTGTGATGGTCAACACCCGGTCCGACGCGCGCGCCGCATCGTGACTGTGGGTTGCCATTACTACCGTGGTGCCGGTTTCGCAGGGAAGCTCCCGGAGAAGCGTTAGCACGGCGGCCGCACTATCAAGATCTAAATTGCCGGTGGGTTCATCGGCTAACAGAATTTGCGGTCGATGACTTAAGGCCCGCACTAGGGCGATGCGTTGTTGCTCACCACCTGAAAGTCTGTCTGGAAAGCTGGATGCCCTGTGCTCTAGATCCACGCGAGCTAGCAGTTCGGTAAGTCGTTCCTTACGACCGGCGGGATCATGTAGACCGTTAAGCTCCAACGGTAGCATTACGTTCTCTGCAACGGTCAAAGTTGGAATGAGATTAAAGAACTGAAATACAAACCCGATATGTCGTCGCCGAAACAAAGTGCGATGATGCTCGGAAAGCTCCGTGAGCATGGTGCCATCGATTTGAATTGATCCCGTGGTAGGAAGATCAATGCCGCTAATCAGATTTAGCAGGGTAGACTTACCGGTGCCGCTGCGCCCTAGCAACACGTTAAAGGTTCCAGGGATAATGTCTAGATCTACCGCGCGAAGTACGGCGTGACGTTGTTCCCCTTCTTGGTACTCTTTAGTGAGGTCACGGATCGTGATGAGCGGCGCAGTGGGCATTGGCGAGAGGAGATCAGAGTATGATCTGCCGGCTATCACTTTAGTATTGAACGCTACCGGCCACTTCAATACCTTCGCGCGTGTGCCTGAGCCGCACTACTATTATCTCAACCCCTTTTCGCCATACCGACTCTAAGGTATCGGCGTAAGCTGGGTCGATGTCCTCGGCTGGTGCAAAGTAACTTCCTTCGGGGCGATTTATCGCAAAAACGATGACACCGCGATATCCTTGTTGAACAGCGACTGCGAGCAGCGCCAAGTGCTTACGACCACGCTTGGTCACTGCATCGGGGAATTTGATGCAATCACCTTCAAGCAAAGTGGTGTTCTTGATTTCGACATAGGCATCAGGCAGATCGAGGGAACTCAGCAATAGGTCGAATCGAGACGGTGGAAAGCCATGGGCACTGTAAGGCGGCTCACGCACAATCTGATCATAGCCCGTCAAATGGGAAATAGCGCCACTCGCGACACCCTCTGCGATCACTGTATTGACGCGACCGGTGTTTACACCCACCCACCCAGCGCCCATATCCACCCGTTCCAGCGTCCACGGCAGCTTACGTTTTGGGTTGTCACTATGGCTGAGTTGCACTGGAACCCCGGGCCCCCAGCAAGTCGCCATGGAGCCAGTGTTTGGGCAGTGAGCCACAACGATTGACCCATTTGGTAGTTCCACATCTGCTAAGAAGCGCTTATAGCGTCTAAGAAGCTTACCGTTGCAAAGAGGAGTGTATTGCATTACACGATCAACCTGCGCCGCACCAGGACGACGGAAACGTAATAGCCGACCGCTGCGTAGGTAGCGGGTACCGTGATGTGCAAAACGACCGCGCTGAGTTCTTGGCCTGTGACCAATGGTCGCACCAGCGCGACCGCGTAGCTAAGCGGCAGCAGTTGAACCAATGATTGCAACGCATCGGGAAGTGACTGAAGGGGATAGAACACGCCACAAAGCATGAACATAGGCGTGAGCACTAGGGTGAAGTAATAATTGAAGAACTCATACGAAATACCATCGGCACCACAAGCACCGCCTCCCAGGTTTGCACCGCACCCAGAATCGCCGCGACCAACAATACGGTGCTGCCGCTGATCACGCTCTTGGTTGCGCACCACAGTATTTCTCCGGCGATTATGTCGTCCACCTCTGGTGACGTAGCGAACATGCCTCATAGGTGCGCTGAGGGACCATGCGGGTGTACACGGAGTGCATGCCCTCGAATGAGGCGGTATACATGGCCGGGGACGCGACTACCCCAGATGCCAAGAAAGTGAGATATGGCAATCCAGACATTTTCATCCTTAGGGTGGTAGTCTTGCCGGCACGGTTTGGACCAAGCAGGCCAATGCACTTCCCTGAGGGAATTTGAAAGTCGATACCCCGAACGACCTCCACGTCGCTATATCGTTTGGTCAGTTGATGAGCGTGAACTACCGCGATGTCAATCCGGCTCATTTGCTGTGCAGTTTTAGTTTAAGCTCAGCATTGGCCAGTCGAATCGCGTCAACGCTCGGCGCGCAGGATCTGGCCTCGGTGACGAGGGTGTGTGCTTCATCCAGTTCCATATCCCGGTGCCAGGATAGGTAGGCAATCGCAACTGTAGGGGCGCGGCCTATTCCAGCAGTGCAGTGTAGGTACACCCGTTGGTGAGGGGTCAGCATTCGGTCGAGTTCCTCAGCAGCGCTCACCAGCTTCGCGCTCAAATCAACGGGGTTGAAGTCCAGGATCGGGACCCGACTTACCGCGATGGCTTGCTGGGCATAGTGCTGCTCAAGCTGATTCCAGTCGATGCCCCAATCAATGAAGTCCTTGTCTGTCTGCAAATTGAGAACTGCACCAATCCCGGCTCGCTTCAAAACACCTACATCGACTTCGCTTCGAGGCTGGCTGCCGATGAACAACTGCGGAAGGATTTGACTGAAATTTATCATCTGATATCACGCTACAGTACCAATAAAGGTGCGTGCGTTGTGATCTTCACGCCGCGCAGAGAATATGATTGAGTCACTGTCAAAGATCAAGATGACATCTCTGCGAAGTCGATAGACCGCTAATGGAGTGCTTCGGGTGTTCAGTGCGGTGATTTACGGGGGTGGCGGCTGGCTGCGATGCAGATTTGTCACATTAGGGATGTGTTTGATATCGAATAGTACTGGCCAAGTCTAAAAAGGCATTTTGGTGCTACCGTAGACCTTGGTCACGCCGTCGTTGTTTACCCCCCTAGCAATATCGAGGCGCAAATCGGTCTTCACAAAGGATCTAAGCGTGTAGCGTATACCGAAGCCGACACCTACTTTGAGACCCTCCGAGTCGATATCGTCGAAGTCGTCGTAGGCGTTACCGATGTCAGCGAATGCCGCTACCCGTAAGGCGTTGCGATGAAAGATCGGAGTCAAGAATTCGATGTTTGCTAAGAAAAACTTGTCCCCCTCAATGGCGTCGCGCTCGTAACCGCGCAAGGTGCTACTGCTGCCTAAGCTAACCGCCGGTTCCCCGAAGGTGGTGTCCGTGGCATAGCCCAGTCTTAACTGGTAGTTAAGATTGGTGTGGGGTCGGCTGGTGATCGGCCTAAATCGACGATAATAAAGAAAGTGGCTAAAGTACTCCCTGTCTGAACCGAGGATTGAAAGCGGTGCCTCGATCTCATAGCCGTACTGACGGCCGGCTTGGCTAAAAAGAAAATCATGAACATTGTCATATGCGATGCTGCCTAGTAAGGCGACCACGGTTGCGTCAAAAAATAGGTCGGGGTTACCGCTGATGAAAGTGTGGTCGAACTGTTGCCAGGAGATTCCACCGCTGTAACGCCATCCCTTACTCGGACCATGGGAGTCCTTCCAGCGAGCAATAACGAATCGAAGGCCCTCACGTTTGCGTTCGAATTGGCCTTGATCACCGCGGCGATCTTCATCGAGCTCAGAATTATCTATGTCAAGATCAAACTCCAACTGGAACGGACTTCCTCTGATGCGGGGATAGGTGAAGTCGATATCAAAGGTTTTCTCCTCGCTAACATCTCCATCTGACAGATCCTTTTTCCTGAATGTTGCCTCCAGTTGCTGATTCAGGCCGAAAAGATTGTCAAACTGGACCTGTGCGCCGTAAGAGACATCGCCGTCACCACTGCGGTTGAGTTTGGGTAGGGCGAAGAAATAGCGCTTCTCGTCCACTGTGATCGTTAAGACCTGACCGTCGTCGTCTGGCAATAGACTTGCGTCAACGGACTTGAATAGGCCGAGGTCCATGATGTCTTGTCGGGAGCGCTCTATCATCTTTGCGTTGACCGGGTCACCTATTCGCAGTGACATCTCTTGGAGCATGGTTTGCGGACGGGTTACTCTGTTTCCCTCAAAACGTATTTCGTTAATGACATCTTGCTTCGAGTTTACATCAGGCTGATCTTCGACGGATGCGCTCGGCGTTGACCAAAGCACAACGATAGACCCGACGACCAAAGCTACGCCTGAGGCTAGCGCCTGCCCGTTTGGTTTGTAGTTGGACACTTGAAGTATACGTCGTTGTTTTAACATCAACTTTCGGGCCACCTGTTGCAAGATTTTGCAGCACAATGCACTACTGTGCATAACTAATTCCCGCAAAACTCCCGCAGGGATGTGTGGCGTATTGTTCAAAGAACTGCTTCGATCACGCTGCAAGTTGATAGTACTAGTTGAGCATTCCACCGGGATGTTCTCGCGGATTGACAGGACCATCTCGTTCTGGCGGGACGGTGTCCGGCAAGTTTGTCAATCGGTTGTCCAGGCACAGTAGCAAAGCACGCTGGGTCCTTTCGTATGAATTTGTTACCCCCTCCCCTCTCAAGGATTTCAGTAAGCGATGACCAATTCGATCGATCGTATGGCGCTTTGTATCATCCTGATAAAGGAAAAAAACCTCTATGATCTCGACAATTATATTAAGCTATAAAACCCTGATTGGAGGGAATGCGATGATGTGGGCCTGAATAGCCTGACTACCTCATAAACTATCTATATGAGCACACAAAAAGTTTCCATACTGGTACCTAATTATCGAACACTTGAATTAACGACATTATGTCTTGATTTACTTAAAAGACATACGAATTCATCATTTGCCAGAGTTATTGTTGTCGATAACGATTCAAAAGACGATTCCCTTGAATATTTAAAGTCACTGGACTGGATTACATTAGTCGAACGAAAGTCTGATGAATCATTACCAGCACATGTATCTCATGCCCAAGCCCTTGATCTTGCTTTTGAACAAGTTGATACAGAGTTCGTTCTTTCAATTCATAGCGATACGCTGGTACTTCGGAATGACTGGCTTCCCTATCTCCTCTCGTATATGAAAACTGAACGTATCGCGGGGGTCGGGTCATGGAAGCTTGAATACGAACCTCCACATCGGCGTTTACTGAAATCAATAAAAAAAGGGATTCGAACAACAAAATATCAGCTAACAGGCAAGGAAAACCGGCCAATAGAAGGCAGCAAATTAAATCCGTTCTACCTGCGCAGTCATTGCGCGATGTTTCGAACCGACTTAATTCGTTCTCATGGACTAGGGTTTTCAGATAATAACGAAAACGCCTGCAAAGTTATCAGCCTGGAGCTAGAAAAGGCGGGTTATGAACTAGCCTATATCGACCGGACTGAATTAATCAAATATCTGGAGCATGTTGACCATGCGACTATGTTTCTAAATCCAGATGAATTTCTGAAATCCGGAGAAATCAATAAGCGTCACATTAAAAGAGGGAGAAAGCGCCTTGATAGAATTAAACGCCTTTTAACTATCGATGCATTCGATTAATACAGAAAGTAAGTAATCGTACAATAATTTCGAGCTTCGAAACTATCAGGCATCTTAATACCCTGGATCATATGACAACATCATTTGGCAGGGAACTTATGGGGGTATTTCCTATTACTCTGGATAACGGCTATAGCGGTTCGACCGGCCCGTGTGCCATGAGACCTCAGTCTTTAGCAAAGGCAGCAAATGTGGCCAAATATTGTCTAAAATCCGAGGTTGTGCCTCAGCACTGGGGTGTACGCCGTCACTCTGAATCATGTCCGGTACCGCAGCAACACCTTCGAGCAGAAACGGCACCAGCTGGAGCTGATATGACTTGGTGAGGGTAGGGTAGATGGCCTCGAAAGTAGCTACATAGGCGGTTCCATAATTGGGTGGTAGACGCATCCCGATCAGTAACACCTCTCTGCCTTGAGTCTGTGTGATTTCAATCATTTGGGCCAGATTTTGTTGTACGGAATTGACAGCTAGTGCTTGCAGCCCGTCGTTGGCGCCGAGCTCGATGATTACGATGGCCGGGTCGTGTCTGGCCAAAGCCGAGCCAATACGAGCGAGTCCGCTTGACGTTGTGTCGCCACTCACGCTGGCATTGGCCACACTATACTGAAAGCCTTGCTGTGCCAGCCGACGCTCGAGCAAAGCCACCCAACCCTGGCTAGTGTCAAACCCATATGCAGCGCTTAGACTATCCCCAAGGACGAGGATCACGGGCTGATTGGCCCACAATTGACCACCCCAAAAAACAGACGCCACTATTAATATGGCTCTTAGCATTGTCACCGAACCTATTGTGCAGGTAGTGGATCTTGTCAAGCAAGTCATTAGCCCAGAACAGGAGTTGACCATTCTTGATGGTGTGTCCCTCTCCATCGAGAAAGGTGATTCTGTGGCCATCGTCGGTGTATCGGGATCCGGGAAGTCCACTCTATTGGGTCTGATGGCAGGGTTGGATCTGCCTAGTAGCGGCGTGGCGCGACTGCAAGGGGTAGATCTGAGTTCAATAGACGAAGATGGACGTGCACAGCTTCGAGCGAGGCATGTCGGGTTTGTATTTCAAAATTTTCAGCTCCTGCCTGGTCTTACGGCCTTGGAAAATGTCATGCTGCCCATGGAGCTTGTGGGCTTGTCGGAGGGGCGTGATGCGGCGCTGAACGTGCTTGATCGCGTTGGGCTATCCCATCGACTGCGCCATTACCCCAGCCAACTGTCGGGGGGTGAGCAACAGCGAGTAGCTATCGCTAGGGCCTTCGTCATAAACCCGAGCTTGTTGTTGGCGGATGAGCCCACCGGAAATCTGGACAAGAAAACCGGCAAGCGTATCGCTGACTTATTGTTTGCGCTCAATGCTGAGAGAGGTACAACCCTGGTGTTGGTCACCCACGATGAGGAGTTGGGGTCGCGTTGTACACGACGTTTGGAACTTGAGGGCGGTAAGTTGTTGCCGCAGGGGACGTGAACTCGTTACTGCTAGCGCTACGGGCACTGCGCCGCGAGTGGCGTGCCGGTGATTTGCGAATTGTCTTAGTGGCATTGACGGTGGCAGTAGCGAGTTTAGTGTCGGTAACTGCTTTTGTAGATCGGTCGAGACAGGCACTACTCCGTCAGGGCAGTGAATTCCTCGCCGCGGACCTAGTAGTGCACAGTTCCTTTGCCCCAAATCCACTGTGGAGTGAAGAGGCGAATCGGCGCGGGCTGGCGAGCGCCCAGACTACGAACTTTAGGAGCGTGGTGGTGGCCCCCAGCCAGACTGCTCTTGCGGAAATCAAGGCGGTGAGTTCAGCTTATCCTTTGAGGGGGAGATTGCGTATTGCCGATGACATCGTCGCAGACGATCGCGAGGCTGTTGGTATTCCAACACCCGGTTCGGTCTGGGTGGAAGCACGACTGTTGACGCTACTAGGAATCGGGGTCGGGGACAGGGTGAGGCTCGGGTCGCGCGGGTTCTTCGTCTCTAACGTCATTACCTACGAACCAGACCGCGGTGGCGTGGTTTTTTCCATCGCCCCACGGCTACTGATAAACAGCGATGACTTGATGTCTACTCAACTTATCCAGCCGGGCAGCCTACTGCACTACCACCAACTGTATGCGGGAGCTCCAGGCGAGATCGCTGACTTTCGTCGCTGGTTAATCGACCGAGTGAAACCTGGCACGACAGTACAAGATGCGGACAGCGCGAGTCCTAGATTCAGCGACGCGTTCAAACGAGGTGGGCGCTTCTTAGGGCTCGCTACTTTGGTCAGCATGGTGCTAGCTGCGGTGTCCATAATCACCGCGGTGCGTCACTACGCTGACCGCCATCTGGACCACGTCGCAATCATGCGGTGTTTTGGGGCAAGTCAGCAACAGATTATCACAATTTACGCACTGCAACTGGTGACATTAGGATTGTTGGCCAGCGCAGTTGGTTGTGTGCTCGGCTACGCTGGCCAGCAGGTGCTCGCATTTCTACTGAGCGATGTGGTGGGTATTGCGTTACCCGCTGCGTCGCTGCGTCCCGCGGCGGCAGGTGTAGTGATTGGCGTGACCGCCCTCACTGGCTTCGGCTTACCAACGATCTTGCGACTCAAGCACGTGCCGCCGTTGAGGGTGTTTCGACGAGAGTTAGGGCCCCCTCCACCGGGATTAATACTGCTATTTGGTCCCACACTCATTATCCTGGTTGGGCTCATATTTTGGATGACACAGGATGCGAAGCTTGCCGCGCTTGTGGCCGGTGGGAGCGCCGCAACGGTGGGCGTCTTGGCGGCGGCGGGCTATGGGTTGATTCGTGCCCTGGCAATGACTGCCAATCACGGAGCCGGAGCGTCTTGGCGCTTCGGTATCGCCAACCTGCGTCGGCGTGCCAGTTCCAGCACACTGCAAATTGTGTCGCTAGGCCTGGGCGTAATGGCCATGCTGCTGCTGACTACTGTGCGTAGCGAGCTTATGGAGGGCTGGGAGGATAGTCTTCCTCCAAGCACGCCCAATCACTTTTTAATAAACGTTCAATCCAATCAGGTCAGCGAGGTCGCGCAATTCTTGCGGCAGCAGGGACTTAAGCCACAGGTAGCCAGCCCCATTGTACGGGCCCGATTGCTGCAGATTAACGGTTCCGACGTTAGACGAGAGTCATATGAAGACCCGCTGGCCAGGCGTGCAGTAGAGCGAGCTGCAAACCTGTCGTGGGCTGCAGAGCTGCAAACGGACAATCGGGTGGTTGCTGGACAGTGGTGGCGGCCTGGCGATCGCGGCAGCGCACTAATTTCTGTGGAACAGGACTATGCGCACGCTTTGGGTCTGGGGTTGGGAGATATCCTTCGATATCAAATTGCCGATCAGGAGATCGATTTCTATATCAGCAGTTTGCGTGAAGTGACGTGGGATTCCTTTATGCCCAATTTTTTCTTGCTAGTTCCTCCGGACTTGCTGAGCCCTCAATCCGCTTCATACATCACTAGCATATATGTTCCGCGATCGGAAAATTTGACACTTAGACACCTGATAGAAAAGTTCCCGAATGTCACTGATATCGATGTGGGGGCTGTGTTACAGCAAGTGAGGCGACTGCTAGATCTGATTAGTCAAGCGATGGAGTACGTGTTTGTGTTTACACTGGCGGCTGGAATAGTGGTGTTGTACGCTGCGATACAAACCACGCTGTCGGAGCGCAGAAAGGAAATTGCCGTGTTGCGCACCCTGGGCGCGACGAGGCGTCGAATCTCTATGGGGCTTGTCGCTGAGTTTGCGATTCTGGGCATGCTAGCGGGAGCCATTGGTGCGCTGGGAGCTAGTGTCACAGGGTATATGCTCGCGCGATTTGCTTTTGGGGTACAGTACGATTTTGATCCCTGGATGTGGGCGTTCGGGATAGTTGTGTCCGCACTCATCGTGGCCTTTGCAGGTGTGCTTGGCACGAGACACCTTTTACAGTCGAGACTCTGGGACGCACTACAACAAACTTAACAAGACGTGCTGTGTTCGTAAGACGATTCGATCCTCAATGGTGTATTACGAGTCGGGCAAATGATTGAGCACAGGTCAATATTCCTTATCGCAATAGTTGCGAGTTTGGTTATATCGGCGTGGTGTGTATACGCGGATCATGTCGTCAACTACGACGGAGTTTTATACCTGCTTGTGGCCGAGGACATTATGCGCGGCGATTGGGGTAATGCGGTTAGTCTATATAAATGGCCCTTCTATCCAGCTTTGATAGCGCTAGTGAGCGGGCCCGCAGACTGGAATGCCGAATACGCCGCGTACGTCGTCAACGCAATGCTTGCGACACTGATCGTTGTAGCATTCATGGCCTTGGTCTTAGAACTTGGGGGGGATCGACGCACTCTCATTGCAGCAGCGTTGGTGATCCTATTTTATCCGGAGATCAACCAGTATCGTTCATTTATAATTCGTGACTTTGGATACCTCGCGTTTTATCTGATCTCTTTGTTGCTGTTCATTCGACACTACCGATGCCCCAGTAAGTTGTTGGCGGTGTCATGGTTCGTGAGCATGCTGGTTGCCACCCTGTTCCGGGTGGAGGGTGTCATATTCCTGCTTTATTTCCCCTTGCTTCAATATCTGAATCGTCGGGTTTCAAGAGGGAGGTGGTCCGTAGCAATCACGGGTGCCACAGCACTATTCGTTCCTCTCGGCTTGAGTTTTCTGTGGTGGACATACTCTCCCACTCAGAAATATGACCATCTGACAGGTTTAACTGATCCCTTGGCGATGATGGGTGGGGCTTGGAGCCAAATAAGTACCGAGCTCTCCCATAAGCTTTATGTGGTCCAAGAGGAATTCCTGGTGAGCATATCCGATGACTATGCGTATGTAATATTTGGTCTTACGCTGTTACTGATTGTGGGCTGGGCGATCGTGTCAGCGCTCGGTCCTTTGTACGGTTTTCTTGTGGGATACGGAATCTATCGGAGGCTCGTCTTTCCGCGTCGGGAGATCAAACGGATCTGGTACGCGGTTATCGGGGCCCACGTCGCGATTCTGTGTGTATTCACCTTATCCAAGCTGTTCTTGACGGGGCGTTATCCGTTGGCCTTGACTATC
>Ga0224508_10004925_pt1 | contig 10848 bp, 6 predicted proteins | sample SF_Jan12_sed_USG_4_FD_170157 | JGI IMG/M metagenome (GOLD analysis project Ga0224508, IMG submission 170157) | Sediment microbial communities from San Francisco Bay, California, United States - SF_Jan12_sed_USGS_21 | ecosystem: Environmental > Aquatic > Marine > Sediment | place: USA: California... | reverse complement strand
TCCGTCGGGCGCCGCAACTGGGACAAAAGCCCCGTCGTTTACAACGGAAAGCCACCAGCCGCTCAGCATGACAGTCTTGGCATCTGACACGGAGAAATCCGTGTTCCAACCGCCCGCACACAATTTCGAGACAATATCGCAGGCGGACCCCCTCGCTGCGACAAGAGCTGGTCGGGTGGCTTTCAGTTACAAGCGACGGGGGTTCGTACGCCCCTTGAACAGCCTGATTTGCGCATTTTGATCACAAGACAGGGGATTTGACATGCCTACACGTCGGTTTATAGTCGCCGCTTATCCCGCAATTCAAGGTACACGATCCTTCTTAACCGCAACGATTGGGGGTACAATTGGCGCGGGGGATAAGTTCTATGGATAAACAGACTATTTATTGTTTAGCATTTTCCTTGATTGCTGTCAGCGCGGCGATAGCTGAGGAGACGGTATATATATGTGAGCAGGAAGGCGGAGGCGTGGCGTATAAAAACGCCCCGTTTGAGGCAGGTGAATGCAACAATGTCACTGAGATAGATATCGACACGGAAGTCAATTTAATCTCGGCCGCTGAACAGATTTCTGCACCTGACCGTCAGACTGACGACGGTGGACTGACAACCGGTGACCCCGGCGCGCTTGCGCCCAGCCCAATAGCCATCCTACAACCGGATATCGATGCCGGCACAGCGGCTACCGAGGCCTCGGGAGCTGCTGGCGGATCCGCAGATCTCGCCGAGGCCGCCGCCCAGGCCGCTGCCCGACTCGCAGCCAATCCGTACGACAAATCCTTGGAAGATACCGCCCAGGCTGCCGCCGAAACCGCCGCCGAAGCCGCCAATGGGGCTAACAACGCCGCTGGCGAAGCCGCTGAAGCCGCAGAATCTGCCGTCAGCTCCGGAGTCATAGAAAACACCAACCGCACTGCTGGGGCCACTCGCGAAGCCGCTGAGTTGACAGACAGCGCCGCTGGACAGACACAAAAAGCCGTCGACCTCTCCAGAGCGAACGCCCCGCCAGAAGAAATCGGAGAGGCTGCCGACGCAGCTGGTGAATTCGCCGATGGCGCTTCCGATGCCGCCAGTGCGGCTAACAACGCCGCCCAAGGCGCTACCCTTGCGGCTGCCAAGGTGGCCCGCGGCGCCAATACCGCGCCCGGTGCTGACGGAACCGCCGCGACTTCAGGAGCAGTTGCGCCATCCGCGCCAACTGCTCCGCCCGCGCCAGTCGCACCGGCGCCGACACCGATAATTGGACTGTAAAGTAGTGATTTGAGCATACTGGCGTTGCTCCCCACAACGCGGTCCTTCCTCCACTGATCGAAGCTACTACATCCCCAAGGGATACAAGGCGTCTATCATGCCGGCCGATTTGGCCTGCCCTATACCAGTCCGCATATTGCCACCGGACACGATCCGATCTCTGTTCATATATCATGCTCCAAGCCTCCCTTCTCGTCCGGGCCAATGCAACAATCCTGACCATCAGTGCCCGACTATTGAGCAGTGCACGAATGGCGTGCTGGGCGGACAGGAGATGTATGTCTCGAGCACGGATTGGACAGGCGAGCTCGGTTTTGAAATCTATACCAAAGGTGCAGGGACCGATTGCTGGCGTCTGAAGATGTGCTCCAGGAAAGGAACAGCGTCCGGACCTCAATCTGAACGGGTCGCTCCGGCACGTCGTATAGGGCAACCTTACGCCGCAATGCCCAATATTTTTCGACCGTCTCCTCACCATTGAATACGGCATGAAAGCGGCCGGCATAGACACCGAGTACCATGTCTGGGGTGGCATAGCAGTCGAAGAACGGCGACGATTCGAAGCGTCTTGCGCTGATGCGCACGGTTCGACGGGCGTCGGCATGGATGGAGTTGCTCATCGGGCTCAATCCTTGTTGGGTGTCAATTCTCGATCCAGCGGGGACCGCCATCATCTTTAAGATTTAGCCGCATCACGCTGAGTCAAACTTCTTCACGAAGCTCCACCCGTCTGATCTTTCCAGAAATAGTCTTGGGGAGATGATCGCGGAATTCTATTTCACGGGGATATTTATAAGGTGCCGTTGTCTTTTTGACATACGCCTGGATCTCTTTCTTGAGTTCTTCCGAGGGTGTGAATCCCGAGGCGAGCACAATATATGCCTTGACGATCTCACCCCGCAATTCATCCGGCTTACCCACTACCGCAGACTCCGCCACCGCATCGTGCTCTAGCAGAACGCTCTCGACCTCAAACGGACTAATCCGATAACTGGCCGAGCTGATAATGTCATCGGATCGGCCAACAAACCAGATATACCCATCGGCGTCACGCGTTGCGGTGTCGCCTGTGTAGTACCAACCGTGACAAAACGAATCGCGGTTGAGGGTATTTTCATCTTCATAATACCCGTGGAATAAACCCGGCGGATGGGGATCGGTAACGCGTACCGCGATGTGTCCAATCTCATCGTCCGGCACGATGTGGCCTTGGTCGTCTACGATTTGAACATCTACGCCTGGCACGCTCTTACCCATGGAACCCGGTCGCACCTCCATACCGGGCATATTGGCGACAATGTTCACGGTTTCAGTCTGTCCATAGCCATCGTGAACGGTTGTGTTTGTGGCCGCCTGCCACACCTTGATCACCTCCGGGTTGAGCGGTTCCCCTGCGCTGAAGGAATGTCGTAATGAGTTTAGGTCGTATTTAGAAAGATCCATTTGCGCGAACAATCTATAAATTGTCGGCGGACCGCAGAATGTGGTGACCTTGAGCTTCTCTACAAGCTGTAGGTGTGCATCCGCATCGAACTTTGGGTTGCCGTCGTAGAGTATTGACGTCGCACCGCGGAGCCAAGGTGGAAACAACATGCCCCATGCCGCTTTGGCCCAACCGGTATCCGATAACGTCCAGTGTATATCGGTCTCTTTGAGATCCATCCAAAATGCCCCGGTAATCACATGCGCAAGTGCATAGGAGTGATCTCGCGGTACCATTTTAGGCATCGATGTGGTGCCAGAGGTGAAGTACGCCATCATCATCTCGTCGCTTCGCGACCGGGCCACTGTTGATTGATCGAGCACATCCGACGCACCCGCGCAGGTCGATTCATAGCCAATCCAGTCATCACGCTCACCGCCCACAACGATCAAATGTTGCAATGTAGGGCAGTTCTGTCGGATCTGTTCAATCTTCTCAGTATGTTCATTGGAGACAATCGCAATCGAGGCACCCGCCTTGTTCACCCGATACTCGATGTCCTTTGCGGTGAGTAAATTAGTGCCAGGCATGGATACGACACCCGCCTTAATGCATCCCATCATCACTTCGTACCAGGCCGGGACACGCGGTAATATGACCAGCGTAAACTCCCCTTTTGTCGCACCGATCGTGCGCAGAACATTGGCAAAACGGTTGGAAGCTTTGCTGAGATCAGAAAACGAGTGGTGTTCTATGCTCTCGCCGCTACGATCGACAGCGATGTAAGCGATCTTGTCATGTTCTGCTGCGTGTGCGTCGATGATGTCGAAACCAAAGTTGAAATACTCCGGCATAGGAATCTCGAAGTTGCCAGGTGTGGCGAGCCTGTTGAGTATCGGATTCAGATCGAACATCGCTCCTCCTAGGATGGTCTATTCTGCAATAGCTAACAACTAATAAGTTCGCGTTACATTACTCTCTCGCATTGGTACTCGCGATTTTAACGTTTGATTAAGCCGAAAGGGGCGACCCGGTAGCGATTTGTAGGCAAGCTGGCAATGCCTGATTCGTCGTCACTCGCGCGCGGATTCGCTCAATGCACGATAGTAAGCCTCCACAATCTGGCGGTGCTCGGTATCCGGTTGCACGTGTCGCGGCGCAAACGCGTTTTGTGATTGTCGCGACTCAGTCGAGTTATCGCGCAGTGAATAATCCGCTTCCTGGAGTACTTCCAGCAACCGTGCGTGTCTAGCGGCGCTGTTGTCACTGTTTTGCAGATCCTCAGCCAGCTGCGACAAGCCCGCAATAACTTCGTCAATATTTCCTACCGCCTTTGGCCGTGACACCAGGCCGGTGCGCAGATCGCGAAGTACATCGGCGTGCGCCCGCAGCGCTTCGCGTAGATTGACCGAATCGCCCGGCAATCGCCCACGCCAGTTATCACCACCGCCGAACCCATTGGCGGACCCCGGCGACATAGCAGCGAGGCTGCGTACAACATCACGCAATTGCTCGCGTGCCCGCGCGATTGGTTCATCGTTTCCACTTTCGACCCCGGCGACTGCTGACTCCAAACGTTCCCGTGCAGCGCGCAACCCGTCGCTGATCTCTTTTTCCGAAGACTTGTCAGCGGGTAGTGATTCCTGAAGCAGGCGCTGGGTATGCTCGATATTCTCCGCCACCCGGTGCTGGTCCAGCGCACGCCCAGCGCTCTTCAATTCCCGACCCACTGTTGCACGGCCTTGCGCTTGCTGCGACAAGCGCTTAAGTTGTGAGCGCAAAATTGCCAACCGTTCCAGCATCGCGCGCTTGCGGTCGCTAAGCGCTCGTCTAAGATCCGATTCGTGTTGAGCGCGATCCATCTGATTGGTTACATCATCGTGCTCGCTTTGCAACGCCCTCGCGTCGCTTGCTGCTTTCTCGATGTCCCTGGCCAAGCGCTGTGGGCCACTCGCACGTAATCGGCGCCGCGCTTCGCGCAGCTCGCGCAGCGCTTCTTGACTGTCGGCAACAACGTTACTATCGGCGGCTGCCTGCATCGTTTCGGCCGCACGGCGCAGACGATCGGTCAGTTCGCGTAGCTCGGGATTTTGCAGCGAGAGCCTTTGCAACTCACGCGCCATTCGTTCTACTTCTTGGGCCAACGCACGCTGACTGTCCGCACCATCGTCAACGCCACGTTCGCTACGCAGACGTGCTCGCTCTACCTCACGTTGCTGGCGGCGCGCCAGTTCGCGCAACTGTTCCAATGTTTTGTCAATGCGTTCAGCGTCGGCCTGCCATTGCCCGCGTCGTACATCGGCATACTGATTGCGAAACCGGTCCATCTCCAAACGGAACAAATTGCGCAGGTCGCCGGAATCGTCTCCGAATGCGTCCCCGCGCGCCACACGTACCGAACGGAATGCCGCTTCCGCACGTTGTAAGTGCAACAACGCAGTACGGGCTGGTGTTTGCGCCGAGCGCCCCTCCTCTGCCTGCAGCTCGGCTTCCACCTCACGCATGGCTTCGCCAGCTTTAGGCAATTCAACCGTCATTTGCCGGTAACCCGGATCCAGCTGCAAAATACCGCGCGCTTCCAGGCGACGCACAATCGCGTCAACCCGTGCGCGAATGCGTGCCTGCGCATCAGCGATTTTACCCAACTTCAACCGATGTTCTTCGGCGCTAAGTTTGTGTCGATCGCGCACGGCATTGTACAACGCCACTACCAACATACGTTGTTGTGCAGCCAGCTGTTCTTGCTGTTGGCCGCCACCGCCTCCGCCACCGGATTGATTGTCTGCGTGGTATTCGCGCTCGAACGGTCGTACCTCCATGAAGAATATATCCGTGACAACCTCCGGTCGCGACGCTTTCGCAATCGCATCACGAGCGCGCGCGTAGTAGGCAATCAAATCGCCTGGTTGCAATGCGCGATCTTCCAGAAACAGTGTTTCTATCGCCTGAAACTGCTGCGGGTTTTCACCATAAGTGGGGAACGGTACTACCTCTTCGTCGCTACCGTTGATTGACAGTACGAGTTCAAGTTCCCGCACACCAATGTCATCGGCTACGTCGACCGCAATATCCACTTCCTCCAGACTGGACACCTGTGCGTCGCGTCCGGGGCTGCGCAAAGCCACGGTGGGCGGCGCGTCCTCCAGCACCTCGATCGAAAACTCGGGAGATACCGCGGCATATTGGCCATTTTCGGTCACAAGCTCGACGCGGTAACGGCTGTTCGATTGCACCGTGATCGCACTTCGATGAGCACTATCGCCGCTACTTTTCAACATGCGATACGTATCGCCGTCGAATACCAGGCGCCCCCCATCTGGCGCGTTAGTAACGTGCACTTGAATCTCCACTTGTGTACCGCGCGGTGCACGAATGTCACCGGCGTCGCGCACCGTTTGTGGAGCGCGGCCCAAGTATTCCGGATAGTGATACGTCAAGTCGATACGGTCCAACGCCGGAGGCACAACAACATCGATACGGTAACTGGGCGATCGAGCGCCCCCCGAGAGCACGAAGTATTCCAACGGTTGCGAGACCGCGTGGATGTAGCCTGTGAAATCCTCGCGATCGCCTTGCATGGGTAGTTGTTGCCACTGCCGTTCGTTCACGTTACGGTGGAACAGAGTTACTGTTTGTGGTGAAAACCCGCGTGCGGTGGCAATAATCAGTTGATCTTCACCGGCGCTGCGTTGTGTATCGCCCGGCGACACGTCAAAGTAAAAAGGGTTGCCCACAGCGGGATCGCCAAACGGCGTCGCGACCAGGCGCAAACCATGCTGCAACCAGGGCGGTCCGATACTCACGGCAACCCCCAAAAACAAGAGCAAGGCTAGCAGTATGCCCGACGTTCGTAAGCTCACGAGGTCATCTTTTTTAGTAAGGCGATATGCCGATTCGCCTGCGCGCACCACGCGGCGCAGCACATCGTCGGCCAACTCAGCGGACGTGTTGCGCGAAGCGACACCGTTGTCATCCAGACGACGCATGGCTACCGCGCTCAATAGCAACCCATCGAGTTGTGGTGTTTGCCGCTCGATCTGCAGCGCGCACTGCATATCATCGACACGTCGTAATAAAGGCCGCAGCACAAATACGGCAAACAACACACCCGCGCAACTATAGGCAGCGTAACGTCCTATATAGACGCTTGTTTGCTCAAAGTGAGAGATGCTCATCCAAAGAGTTGCCAGCAGCGTGCACAGTGCGCCCGCCGTCAACGCCATCAGTAATCCGCGCAACACATGACGCAAACGTCTGCGGTCGCGCAGTCTTCCGAACAGTCGATCAAAGGCTTCTGCCGATGCTGTGCGATAGTTGTTCGGCATGTCGTTCATTTTCAGGCCGCCTGCGGATCCGCTTTGGGTGTAGCTTTACCTGTTCGCATGAGGCGTACAGCATACAAGCCTTCGATTAATAGTAAAGCTGTCACGACAAACAACAGATACCACCACTGCGTGGAGGTAAATGTATTGCGTTTCGCGTCTTCGAGGGAACTTGCCGTGCCAATTTGTGCGTCACGAGATACACGCCCAATGAATTGCGCCGCGCTTAAGGTCTCGAATTGCAGCTCACGCGGATCGACGTTAACCGCCAACGGCACGGGAGTGGCGGCAACACCGGGTGTGTGCAACCGGTAAAATCCTGCTTCGCTTGGCAGGAAAGCAGGATGCGATCCACTAACTTTGGTAATGGCGCCGTCCGGCGATTCGATCAGAACCACTCCGCCTCGCGCTAGTTGATTTAACAGCGCTTCGGTGCCGAGTAACGCTGCATGCTGCTCAAGGTCTACAGTGACGCCAACGGTGGCGGCGCTTGCGCCTGCACCGCTGCGACGTTTCGCGAGGTGTCGTACCAGTGCTATCGCCAAAGGTGCGAACCCTGGTTCAAGAGCCAATGCGCTCCAGCGATTGCTTACGGCGGTGCTCAACAAGATACTCGTGCCACTACCCAAACGGCGTTCCGCCAGGGCGACCGCGCCGTCACTGTAACGTGCGAGAACCACATCCTCGGAACCGGGTCGCAACGCGCGACGGCGCCATACCGGCGCATTGCGCAGTTGCTCGGAGCGCAACGTCGCTAACACAGGATGAGGATTCAATTCAGTCAACCGTGCGGCACTCGCAAGTTCGCCACCGAGTTCCCCGGGCATCAGCGAGGTAGCGAGCAAGAGCGCGCCGACCAGTGGGTGATCGCCCGCGATCGTGAGCAAGCCACCGCCCGCGTTCACGAAGCGGTCGATGCGCGCTATCACTCCACTGTCGTTCAGTGCCACGTCATCGATAATCACTACATCAGTGTGCTCCAATGTTGCGTCATTCAGTGCCGCGCTCGCTACCATCTGCACCACGATTTTCGGCCGCGACGCAAGCGCTAGCGCTTGTTGTAGATAGATTGCGCTGTGCGGTGTACCCTCGGTGGTCAGCAGGGTTGCCTTAATCGGCTCCACTTGTGCGAGCGTCAGCCGATAACTGTGTGCGACGTCTTGGCGGTCAAGCGAAATTTCCACGCGTGACACGCGATCGCTTGCCGGCACGACACTAAGCGCGGCAGACCCAGCGCTGATTTCGGATTCGCTTAACTCACGCAATTCGGCTACATGATCATCAACTCGCACACTCAGTCTCTCCTTTGAGCGCGCATCGCTTTGTCCGATGTCGATGTTGGCCATCAGGTTGACGCGCGCCGATTCGACATCGTTGCCAAGTACCTGAACATGGGTCAGCAACAAATCGGAGGGCGCGGCACGTGCGACGTTCTCCACCTCGAGCTTCACAGGACCCGCCAGCCGGGGCGTGCGGTTTCGCTGCAGTCCAGACAGTTGCAGATCAGATATCAATAACACATTACGGTCGCCCGTGAAGTGCGACTCAAACAGCTGCGGTGCATGCGCCAGAACACGGGCGTAGTCGGTACTCCCGTAGCCTGCATTTACCCTGTTCAATGCCTGACGTAAGTGCGACTTGTCGCCGGACATGGCGGCAACGGTATGCGGGACGTTATCGAATATGACCAGTGCGGCGCGCGCGCTCACGGGCATGTCCTCGATTTCTCGACGTGCTGTGGCAAGCGCTCGCTCCCACCGTCCATCGAAGCGCATGCTATACGAGCGATCCAGCGCGATGACTGTTTGTCTAGCCGTAGGCGTGTTCACTGTCGGCGTATTATCGTTGTGCCAATACGGACTCGCGAACGACACCACTAACAAAGTCAAAGCGAGCGAGCGCAAACCGAGTAGCAGCGGATCGCGCAAGGTGCGACGACGAGTGCGTTTGATTGGTATGCGGCGGACAAACATCAGTGATGGAAAAGCCTTGCCCCGCGATTCACGTTGCGCGACCAGATGAATCAGCACGGGAACCGCCAAGACCGTTATTCCGGCGAAGAACAGCGGATTCAAAAACCCCAGACTCATCGTCTTCTGGCCAGGCGTGCGCGTTGCGAGAGATAGCGAGACAACGCATGATCCAAAGGCAGCGCCGTATTGAAACACGCGTAGTCGACCCGCCGCTCGCTGCAAATCGTTTCTAGCGCCCTAGTATGCCCCCGTATCAGTTGTAGGTACTGTGCACGGATCGCATCGGGATCTACCGACAAACGTTCTCCGCTCTCCAAATCCTCCAGTACATCCTCACCGTGCATTTCGAAGTCAAGTTCCAGAGGATCTAGTATCTGCATCACGATCAAGTCGTGGCCGGCCGCAGCGAGCAAACCCAAACTGTTACCAAGACGCTCCGGTGCGGTATAACAATCGGAGATCAATACCACGATGCTGCGCCGATTAAGGAGGCTCGCAAGTCGCTCCATCGGCAGCTCAATCTCGCCAACCGCACTTGCTGAGACGCGCTCCAAAGAGCGTAGTATCGTGTTGCGGTGGCGTGCGGATGGCGGAATCCAATCGCGCAAATCGTCATCGAACGTCGCTAACGCCACACGGTCTCGCTGGCGTGCACCGAGATGGGTCAGGCTGGCCGCCAAAAACTTTGCGTAGTCGAGCTTTGAAACGCTTGCACTCGCAAAATCCATAGAGCGGGAGATATCGATGACCGACACGACATCGGCATTGGTTTGCGCCTCAAATGTTTTGACATACAAACGATCGGTACGTGCGTACACCCGCCAATCGAGCCGACGCACATCGTCGCCGGCTGTGTAAGCGCGGTGCTCGGCGAAATCGGTGGAAACGCCGAGGTGCACCGTGTGGTGTAACCCGCTGATGAATCCGTCCACCACCCTGCGTGCGAGCAGGTCAAGGTTGTCAATGCGCGCGAGAACTTGCGGATCCACGAAACGCATTGCATACTGGTCTTGATCCCGTTGTGGGGACGTGTTCACGCAGACGATACCGGCGAAGCAACCGTTGCTATCAATTCGTCGATTATCTGTTCGACACCGACTTGTTCCGATTCGGCGCGAAAATTACGCAACAAACGGTGTCGCAACACCGGTCTCGCCAGAGCTCGGATGTCCTCGAATCCGACGTGCGTTCGTCCTTGCGTCAAGGCGCGCGCTTTACCGCCGAGCACCAGAAACTGTGCCGCGCGCACGCTGGCACCGTACGCTAACCAGCGGTTAATAAACTCCGGGGCAGCGGACGTATTCGGCCGAGTTGTGCGGACCAATGCCAGAGCGTAGCCCGCTACCGGTTCGGCGAGCGGTACACGCCTGACCAGGTGCTGGTAAGCAAGAAGTTCACGCCCGCCTATCACCGGTTGAATCTCCGGTTCATGATCCGTGGTCGTCGTCTGCACTATTTCCAGTTCTTCGTCTTCAGGTGGGTACTGCAAGATGATATTGAACATGAACCGATCGAGCTGCGCCTCGGGTAACGGGTAAGTACCCTCCAACTCAATAGGGTTTTGTGTGGCGAAGACGAAAAAAGGTTCGGGCAGGACATAAGATTCGCCTTGCACTGACACACGGCGCTCCTGCATAGCCTCGAGCAGTGCGGACTGTGTTTTGGGCGGTGTGCGATTTATCTCGTCCGCCAGCACTACGTTGGCAAACACAGGGCCTCTCTGGAACACCAGCTCGCGACGCCCAGTTTGTGGATCCTCCTGCACGAGATCGGTGCCGGTTATGTCCGACGGCATCAAATCGGGCGTGAACTGTATACGCGCGAAACTGAGATCCAAAACACGCGACAAGGTCTCTATCAACAACGTTTTAGCGAGT
>Ga0224508_10004924_pt1 | contig 10849 bp, 10 predicted proteins | sample SF_Jan12_sed_USG_4_FD_170157 | JGI IMG/M metagenome (GOLD analysis project Ga0224508, IMG submission 170157) | Sediment microbial communities from San Francisco Bay, California, United States - SF_Jan12_sed_USGS_21 | ecosystem: Environmental > Aquatic > Marine > Sediment | place: USA... | reverse complement strand
ACAGGCCCGTCTCCTCCTCGGCCTTCTTCTGGTGCATCTATCCAATCGACAACAGCGGCAGCTATTTGTTGTTCCATATCGAGATTTTGTAAGAGACGTTCAAAGGCCTCGTACCATTCTGATTTTCTCGGGGGTTGTCCCTGTTGCTGTTCTTCCTGAGTGGGTTCGATGATAGCTTTTTCCAGATTATTTAAATTAAACAAGCCTTGTTGATCGATCACGGTTGTTTTTAACGCGCCATCTTCGACACTGACACCACCACCCTGGTCGAGTTTGTTCCAGTCTTCGTTTAAATGATCGAATTCATTATCAATTAGATCACGTTCCAATACTTTAAGCGCCCACTGCTCGGACGCCGTCGCTGCCTGATAGCTTTGTTCCAATTCCCGTTGGTTACTGATGCGGCGCAATGCCATGTGTTCGTCTTCCACCATGTACACCGACATCGTGGTCAGCAACACCAGAATAAATAAAACGGTTAGCAAAGCGACTCCGCGTTGGTATCTAGGCTCCATTAGCCACCTCCAACAGACGGCGGTACTCAGTACCGCTATCCAGTGTGGCTAATAGCTCAATGCCGAAAGGCAGTTTGTCTGATGTCCATTCGTCCTGGGACTTCAGGCCATCGTCGTCCGACCAGGTGTAATATATGACTTCCAGATCGGCCAGAGTTCGATAAATCAATCGTTGTTTTTCCGGTGTATCGACATCGCGATCCAGTACCGGCCAACTGACACGATGAATCTCGCCATCGAGCAAACGCCAGGACACGCGTTGTAACTGATACCAGTCTTGCGAGTTGGGATCGGGTAATGCCGTAGTAAAGCGTATCAACTCACCTTCTTCCAGATCGTTACTTGGGGTTGCGATTACCGCCAGTTCCGTTTCACCGTATTCGTCGCGCACGGATCGGTCTGTCATGAAACGAAAGTCCTGTTCCATTAGTGAAAACAAAAACTGTAGTTCGCGCAGGTCACTATGCCGTTCGGATAGCTTATCCCGCGTATTCAGGAATTGAATCAACGCGCCATAGGAGATCACGGCGATAATAGCGAATATACCGATGGCAATCGCCATCTCGAGAATGGTAAAACCTCGTTGGCGAATCATCCGTTGATTACTTCCCCGCCTTCGACTGGCCCCGTGCCTTCTTGACCATCGCCTCCATTACCAGCACCAGAATCTGGGCTTTCTGTTCCACCTCCACCAGGTTTTGGTTTCTTATATCGCGTGATATAACCAAATAAACTGGCACTTTGTCGTTCGGTGATTTTGTCACTGAAAACAGAAACATCGACCCGAGCCAAATCCTTGTCCGGTGTCGTGGTAAATTGTTCTTTCATGTGCCACGTGCGTCCGGCCATGGTGACTGTGGTTTGCGCCTGGGAGCCAGCACGCCACTTTCGTTCAAGGCGTATTTCCGCCAGCCGATTGCTGGCCACCCAATTCGCGATCAAACGATCTTCGACCTCCTGAGTCATGGCGACATTGCCAACCAGACTCTTGGCCACGGCAACCAACCCGACGGCGACAATACTTAATGCCACCAGAATCTCCAGCAAGGTGAAACCTGAAATTCGACGCAGGTTAACTTGCATCATTGGAAGCTTCTTCAAATGACAGGTTTTGACCGTCTTGCAGGCTGACGGTATAGGACAAATCGTCACCACTAACAGTAAACACAAACGGCGTGATGTCGCCGATGGAACTCACGATAATAAATTTCGGTGGTGATTTTTCTTTTTCATCTTTCTCGTCATTTTCTTTTTCAGCATCTTCGTCTTCGTCGTTTTCCGATCCGGCCTGTACTTCGATCTCGACTTCGACCTTTAAATACTCCGGCACGTAGCGCGTGCGCAGTATGTCATCGTCACCGATTGGCGACCAGGTCCCGCCGGGGCGCATGAAGGAATAAGTATTGTCATTGGCCTCTACCGCAATACCGATGGTGCGCCCGGTTAATACCGATTCGCCACGGACATGTTCAACCAACGCCATGAAACGTTTTGCCTCTTGTTCGGCGATTTGATCTGGGTCGCGTTGTAAATTGACCGTTACCAATGTGGCCGTAATGCTGATTAGCAGAACTACCAGCATGATCTCGATTAAGGTAAAACCCTGGCAACGACTCCCCGTCATAGTAGAAAATACGATTGCCTAACGTTCGTCCAGATTCCAGTTACCGACATCCGCTGCTACTTCGCTACCGCCGTTCTGACCATCGGAACCAAAAGACCAAATATCAAATTCCATTTTCTGACCCGGAAATAAATATTGGTAATCATTACCCCACGGATCTTTGGGTAGCCGGTCGATATAACCGCCCTTTTGCCAGTTTTTTGCATTAGCCGGTTTGCTTACCAAGGCATCTAAACCTTGACCGGTATCAGGATAGTTGAAGTTATCCAATTTGTATAACTTCAACGCGCTGGACAAGGCCTGAATGTCAGCGGTTGCTTTTGCCACCATGGCTTCTTCCTGTCGTCCCAACACACGCGGCAAAATCAACGTAGCCAGTAGTCCGATAATGACGACCACTACCATGATTTCAATTAGTGTAAATCCTCGTTGACGCATCTCTTTCCTCATCGAATCAATTGGTTTAAATCAAATATCGGCAACAGGATTGCCAATACGATGGTGAATACGATTCCCCCCATCAACAATATCATTATTGGCTCAAATAGTCTGACTGCAATATTGATACGGGATTCCAGCTCTCGTTCCAGCGCGGTGGCCGATTTTTCCAGCATTTTATCCAGTTTACCGCTGCGTTCGCCACTGGCGATCATCTGTGTGAGCAGAGGCGGGAATTGTTTACTGCGGGCAATGGCGCGATTCAGACTGACCCCTTCGCCAACTTCAACCGCGGCGGTTTGTAGCGACTTGCGCAGAACACGATTGACGACGACCTCTGAACTGGCTTTAAGGGCAGACAACAAAGGCACGCCACTACCAACCATAATGGCAAGTGTGCGTGCCATGCGTGCGGTATTTACTCCGCGCGACAACCGTCGGATGCCCGGCGTGATTAAAAACATTCGGTGGAGAAAATATCGTGGAATGGGTTGGCGGAATATGATAGTTAACGCAATGATACCGGCTAGAATAATACCTCCCATCCACAGGCCGTATTGCTGCACAAATTCGCTGATAGCGATGAGGATGCGTGTCAGTATGGGCAATTCCTGACCGGTGTCTTCAAATACTTTGACTACTTTGGGCACGACATAAGTCACCAATCCGGCGACTATGAGTAATGCAACAACAATCAAAAATATCGGATAAATCAATGCGCCGCCGATTCGTTCACGCACGGCTTGACGGGTTTCGGTAAATTCCGCCAAATGATCCAGCACTTCGGCCAGTCGCCCGGTTTCTTCGCCGGCGGCTACCGATGCTGTATAAATTTCCGGGAAACTGCGTGGGTATGCGCGTAATGCTTCCGCCATGGAACGCCCTTCCATGACCATGGAACGAATGCCACTCAGCGTTGATTTGGTTTGATGGCCTTCGGATTGTTGAATCAAGCCTTCAAGTGACTCTTCCACGGTTAAACCTGAACCCAATAATGTAGCGAACTGCCTGGTAATAACTGCGAGTTCTGTTGAACTTATTTTGCGTCGGCGCGAACCATGTGTCGGTGTGGAGGTAGAAGTGGTTTGTTGATCCTTGACGCCAACGACGGATAATGGTGTCAGTCCATCATCGCGCAGTTGCTGGCGCACCTGGCGAGCAGTATCGGCTGAGGCCACACCTTTTTTAGTCTTCCCCCTGGTATCCAGTGCCTGATATTCAAACGCACCCATTTTTAATTAACCATGCGGAACAAAAATTAAGCCGCCACAGTTGGTCAACACTTATCAAGTATCGCGTGTTACGCGTAATACTTCTTCAAGACCCGTTTCACCCGCCAGCACTTTTTCAAAACCGTTTTGCAACAAACTTCTTGAGTCCCTGCGCGCATAGGCGATCATGTCGTCCTCGCGGCTGCCGTCATGAATCATGGTACGCAGCTTTTCGTCGATAACAATTAACTCGTAAATACCAGTTCGGCCCTTGTAACCCGTGTAATCGCAATCGTTGCAACCGGTGGGTTTATAAATTTGGGTATTATGGTTAGCGCCAATACCCAACAACTCGCGTTCACTGGCATCTGGCGTATAAGACTTGCGGCATGAAACACACAGTCTGCGCACTAGTCGCTGTGCCAACGTCGCCAGTAAACTCGATGAAATTAAAAATGGCTCCACACCCATATCCACTAAGCGTGTGATGGCACCGATGGCGGAGTTTGTATGCAGTGTGGATAACACGAGGTGACCGGTCAAACTCGCTTGTACAGCGATTTCAGCGGTCTCCAGATCGCGTATTTCACCCACTAAAACGACATCAGGATCTTGTCGAAGTATCGAGCGTAAACCGTTGGCAAACGTAAGATCAATCTTGGTATGCACCTGAGTCTGACCAACGCCGTCAAGATCGTATTCGATAGGGTCTTCGACCGTGAGAATATTCAGTGTGCGCCGGTCAAGCCTTGTTAAACCCGCGTACAGCGTAGTTGTTTTACCGGAACCGGTTGGTCCGGTAACGAGAATAATGCCGTGTGGTGTGTGGATAAGACGATCAAACAAATCGCGTATGGCGCTATCCATACCCAACTCGGTCAAATCCAAACGACCGCTTTGCTTATCCAGTAACCGTAGCACAACACGTTCACCGTGTTGGGTTGGTAAAGTTGAGACACGCACGTCGATAGGATTACCACCGACACGTAAAGAGATTCGTCCATCCTGTGGCAGGCGTTTCTCGGCGATATCGAGTTTCGCCATGACTTTCAAACGCGATACCAGTGCACCATGTAAAACGCGTTGTGGCTGGACGACGTCGCGCAACACGCCGTCAACACGAAAACGTACAACCGAACGTTCCTCGAATGCTTCCAGGTGGATATCCGACGCATCTTCGCGAATGGCTTGTGTCAGCAATGCATTGATCAGTCGAACAATGGGCGCATCGTCGGCGGTTTCCAGCAAGTCCAAAGTTTCAGGCAACTCGTGCGCGAGCATATCAAGATCGACTTCCTCGCCAAGATCCTCCACCATTTGCGTCGCCTCGGATTGGCCTTTGTCATAAGCCAATCGCAACACCCGTTCAAATTGTTCACCCGGTAATTCATGCCATTGTAAACCGGACGATAAACGGCGCCGCAGTTCCGTCACGACAGCCAAAGGCGGTTTGGTTGTACACAGAACCTGCACCTTGTCGTGTTCCTGACACGCCGCCAACACGCTATGCCGTTTCGCATAAGGATACGGCAACGCCGTGACCCACTCCGAGTCGACCCGGTTTAACCAATCGATTTCGGGTTCGGTTGCGGCCAGTGAAGGGACAATTGCCATGTTGATTACCTTCGGCCTTCTTCCCAGGGAATGGTCGGCAACACAGGTGGTTTGGCGTCGCGTATCAACTCACGTGAATCAGGTAAAGAATTTGCCTCCGTGCCTTGCAAATATTCATACCGATCACGAGTGTATGCCGACAAATCTTCCGGTGTCCGTATTATCTTAGGCTTCAGGAAAACCATCAGGTTGGTTTTCACCGCCCGTTTGGTTTTCTTGCGAAACAATGCGCCCAGCAGCGGAATTTTTCCGATTACCGGCACCCATTCGATGGTGTCTTGAAAATCATCCTTTATTAAACCACCGAGAACAATAATCTGCCCATCGTCGACCTGTACCGTGGCGTCGATTGAACGGCGGTCGGTGATGAGATCAGCAGCACCCTGCACGACTGTTGGGCTGACACTGGAGGATTCCTGTTCAATCTCGAGTTGAATGGCACCGCCCTCGTTAATTTGTGGGGTTAGGCGCAAGGTCAAACCGACATCGCGTCGTTCGATGGTCTGAAACGGATTGACCACACCGCTGCCGGTGTTGTCGCCGTCACCGGAACTGGCATCGGATACAAAATTACCGGTTAGGAATGGCACTTCCTGTCCTACAACAATTTCTGCGGTCTCGTTATCCAGTGTCAACAAATTGGGTGTCGATAAAATATTTGTATTACCGTCCGAGCGTAATGCGCGTAAAACGATGCTGAGATCAGGCACGATCTCACCGGTAATATCGCGAACAAATTTATTGATAAACCCTAAACGTATGCCACCGGATTGATCGCTAAAGTCGGTATTAGCAGAAACATCACTTCCACCGCCTCTGGTTTTTACACCTTCCCATTCAACGCCAATTTGCGATTCCTTGGTGGTCGAAACTTCAGCAATAATGGCTTCAAGGAAAACCTGCGAACGACGCAGATCCAGTCTTTCAATAACGGCTTTTAGTTCTTCGAACTGCTCGCGTTTGGCACGAATAACAAGCGCGTTGGTGTTCTCGTCTGCTTGTACCGATACTTCAGTGGCCAATGCAGGGGCGGCCGCACCTTCCGCACCTGCTGCCGCCTGTTGCGATTGCGCCACTTCGTTGAGAACAGTCACCAAATCGGTAGCTTTAGCGTATTTCAAATAGACAACGTGAATGTCGCCGCCTTCCGGTCGTGGGATGTCCAGCTGATCTATCACCGCACGCAGGAATTGAAACTCCACATCCGGCGATTGAATAATCAATGCGTTAATGGCAGGGTCAGCCTGAATGGAGACACGTTTGGTTTGCCCGACCAGCGTTGCCGGTGCTCCTTCCGCGCCGGGAACGGCAACCGCGGTAAGGTTTGATGCTAGTTGAGTCAGGATATTGGCCATCTCCGATGCGCTGGCATGTTCTAAAAATACAACTCTTACCTCGGAACCGCGATCCGGTTGATCGACCCGTTTTATGATTTCCAACACGCGTTGTACGTTTGCGGCAGTGTCGGTAAAAATTAAGGTGTTGGTCGCAGCATGGGCGGCAAAATGACTGGTTGGTGGTAGCAAAGGTCGCAGTATCGGCACCATCTCCTGTACCGAGCTGTGTTTTAAACTGAACACCTGGGTGACCTGTGCATCGTTAGTACTGTCGGTTGAGCCATATACTGTCGGTGTGGGAGTTTGTTTTACCAGATTACTCGGCAAAATCTTTATTACATCACCCGATGGCACCGCGACAAAGTTATGTACGTTTAATACCGACAGAAAAATATCGTAAACCTGATCGGCGCGTAATTTTCCGCCGGATACTAAAGTAATTTTTCCTTTGACCCGAGGATCGACAATAAAATTGCGCCCGGTGATTTGCGCGATGGTATTGATCAGGGCACTGATATCGGTATTCTGGAAATTGAGCGTGACGGAATCTTCTTCCTCGTCGACTTCAATTTCGGTATTTTTCGCATTGGTTTGAGCAATGGCTTGATCAAGCACCGGTTGGTAAACCGGCAAGTCTGCCACTGGTAGCGGTTCAACTGCAGCCAGACTGGTCGGATTTTCAGCAATCCGGTCAATCAGTGCGCGCAGATCAGATTGATAACTGAGGTCGGGAGTTTGATTCTGTGCGTTGGTATATGCCGCGCAAGAGAGCAGCAGCGCCAAAACGCCTATTTTGATGTACCTTAATCCCAAGCCTGATCCTTATCGTTTCGTTATGAGTTAGTACTTAAGCTTTTTGTTGATACCACTCGTACGCCTGCGTTATACCATCATACAACGTGATTTGTGGTGACCACCCCATGTCATGTATTCGCGTGCTGTCCAAGAGCTTACGCGGCGTACCGTCGGGTTTGGATGTGTCAAATACAATGTCGCCTTCAAATTGCACAATTTCACTAATTATTTCAGCCAGTTGCCGTATTGTAACTTCATTACCCGATCCAATGTTAGTCAGTGTCGGAATATCAGGTTGCCGCATTAAGAATATACAGCCTTTTGCCAAGTCGTCGGAATGCAGAAACTCACGCTTGGGTTCACCACTACCCCAAACATTAACCATCGCCGCGCCACTTAGTTTCGCTTCGTGAAATTTTCGTAACAAAGCGGGTAAGACATGAGAATCCTCAAGGTCGAAACTGTCGTTAATCCCATACAGGTTGGTGGGCATTACCGAAATGAATGTCGCGCCATATTGTGAATTGTAATTCTCACACATTTTGACACCCGCGATTTTAGCCAGTGCATAGGGTTCATTTGTATGTTCCAGCGGCCCGGTTAATAAATATTCTTCACGCATGGGTTGCGGACAATCACGTGGATAAATGCACGAGCTACCCAAAAACAATAGTTTTTTGACACCGTATTGCCAAGCTGCGTGGATGACATTGGTCTGAATAGCGAGATTTTGATAGATAAAGTCGGCACGATATGTGTTATTCGCCTGAATGCCCCCTACTTTCGCGGCAGCCAGGAATACAAATTTGGGCCGTTCCGATGCAAAGAATTCCTCCACCGCCTGCTGGCGAGTCAGATCAAGCTCAGCATGGGTTCGTGTAATGATATTTGTGAAGTCTTCGCATTCAAGTGCCCGATACAAGGCGGAACCTACCAGTCCTCGATGACCCGCCAGATAGATCTTGTCAGTTGCCTGCATGTCGGGGGCTAGTCTGTAATCTGTTCGAGACGAATACGCGTAACGTCACCAATCGTCGTTGCGAGTGACTTCAGCTGTTCCAGCGCCTTGTCCATACCGGATTCCACCGTGCGTTGGGTTAAAATAATGATAGGCAGAACATCTTCAGCTACGCCCGAGCCTTTTTGCAGGATGGCTTCGATACTAATACCCAGATCACCCAGTACGCGTGTGATCTCGGCCAGTACACCAGGGCGATTGACCACGTTCAAACGCAGGTAATAAGCCGTCTCGACTTGCTCCATATCCAAAACCGGCAAATCTGACATCGCACCGGGCTGAAATGCCAGATGGGGTACTCGGTTTCCCGGGTCAGTTGTCAATGCACGGACGACATCCACCAAATCCGCGACTACTGCTGACGCCGTCGGTTCAGCACCCGCACCCGAACCGTAATGTAACGTTGGTCCGACAGCATCGCCATTCACCAATATGGCGTTCATCACACCATCGACATTCGCCAGCAATGCGCGTTGTGGCACCAGGCACGGGTGCACACGTAACTCTATGCCTGCATTGGTTCTCGCTGCAATACCCAGGTGTTTGATGCGATAGCCGAGTTCTGCGGCATGGACAATGTCTTCCTGAGTGATATGACTTATGCCTTCGGTGTAGACCTTGTCGAATTGCAACGGAATACCATAAGCAATGGACGCGAGAATAGTCAGTTTGTGTGCGGCGTCTATTCCTTCAACATCGAAAGTCGGGTCCGCTTCGGCATAGCCCAACTGTTGTGCATCCGCCAGCATGTCCGAGAACTCGCTGCCTCCATCGCTCATACCGGTCAAAATGTAGTTGCCAGTGCCATTGATAATACCGGCCAACGATTCGATACGATTACCGGCAAGCCCCTCGCGAATGGCCTTGATAATCGAGATACCCCCACCGACAGCGGCTTCAAATGCCACCATGGAACCGTGTAACTGCGCTGATTCGAATATTTCGTTGCCATGAATCGCGATCAGCGCCTTATTGGCCGTGACGACATGTTTGCCATTCGCGATAGCACGCATAACGACATCTTTTGCCAATACTTCACCACCCATTAATTCTACGACGACATCTATGGATGGATTATCCGTGATCTCGAACGGGTCGGTGGTAAGCTCAAAAGCGCTAATATCACAATCACGTTGTTTGTCAGGGTCTTGCACCACCGCATGGGTGACGCGAATTTCACGCCCGGCTCGACGTGCAATTTCATCCGCATTGCGTCTGAGTACGTTCACCGTGCCCGCACCGACAGTGCCCAAGCCGACGATCCCAATATTGACAGGATTCATTAAGTTTGTTGTTCTAGGTTAAATGGTTAGTTGTCATTAGATTTTCATCGCATAATGTTACTATGATTTGCTTGATCCGGTTGATAATCATTGGCCGAAATACGTTCGTATATTGAACTTTGTATGAGAAAGAAAAATTTCCGTGAAACTGCACCAAGCCCATACCGCTGAAATCAATATCATCAAGTCTTCGGCATCGAATCAAATCACAATCAATGACGCGGTTTACTCGCGCAGTTTGATTGTCTCAAGGAATAAAATTCTCGAACATTGGCGACACTCACCACTGTCCTCGTTGGATAAATCGGACTTTGACGTTGCATTGGAACTAGATCCTGAATTGGTGATTCTGGGAACGGGTCAAACCCTGATCTTTCCCGATCAACGCATGATCTGGGAATTCCAATCCCAGGGCATGGGTTTTGAAGTCATGGATACTGCAGCAGCCTGCCGCACTTACAACATACTTGCCGCTGAAGATCGCAATGTCGTCGCGGCCTTAATTCTATAATAATTTTATTTCTTCGTTTAGTTTCTATTAACTAAACCGTTCATTTAACCTTTATTCTATATAATTTTCAAATGCTTCACAGCCGCTGGTGGGGTGTGTTCTTTTATCAGTTTTCAACTGAGTGTTTCACTCACTCAAACAACTGCGGGGTATGAAACACCCGCGTGAGAAAGGCCGCCATCTGTCCTCGTGTCACCGCATCATTGGGACAGAAGTCGCCATTACCACAACCCCCCGTTATACCTTCACTGGCGAGTTGTTCTATCCAGTTCGCCGCAAAGTCGGTTGAGGAGACATCAGCAAAGGCCGTACCCGTCGCAGGCGGTGCGTTGTACGCAGAGCCATGGATCACCTTAAGTAAGAACACCGCCATCTGTGCTCGGGTGATGGGATTATCCGGACAGTACAACGGGGGATTGGTACTACAACCACCGGTAATCTGAAGTTCTTTAAAGGTCTCTATCCAGGCATCGGCAAAGGTTCCCATAGGCACATCATCGAAT
>Ga0224508_10004923_pt1 | contig 10849 bp, 9 predicted proteins | sample SF_Jan12_sed_USG_4_FD_170157 | JGI IMG/M metagenome (GOLD analysis project Ga0224508, IMG submission 170157) | Sediment microbial communities from San Francisco Bay, California, United States - SF_Jan12_sed_USGS_21 | ecosystem: Environmental > Aquatic > Marine > Sediment | place: USA: California... | reverse complement strand
TCCTCATCGATCGAATCCGCGAAACGCACGATTGCGTGCCGACCGTCGGTCTCCACGTCCTGTCGAAATGTGGTGACCTCGTAGAGGACTCCATCGGCCTGCAGCACCCCGACCGTCCCATGCTCGACTCCGATCGGCACGGTTCGCGGGAAGGTAGAAATCACCTCGTCCGGCGTCGCGTTCGTCGCTACATCCCAGTCCGGCGTTTCGCGTGCCGGACGCCCCGCCATCCGGCGGTCAACGGCGTCTCGGAGCGATCCGCCAACCGCCCAGGCTTCGAAACCCGCCTTCTCGAGCGTCTCGAGCAGGGCGATGAATTCGCGGGGCGGGGAAAGATCGTCGAGGTCGAACGAGGTCATCTCGCGTGCACGCACCCGGCGCGGCTCAGCCGCAGAGTACGCTTCCTCCGTTCACGTTGAGCACCTCTCCGGTGATGTGTCGGGCAAGGTCGGATAGGAGAAAGACCGTTGGCCCGGCCAGGTCGTCGGCCGTCCCAATTCGCCGAAGAGGCACATCCGCTTCGATACGGGATCGTTCCGCGGTCCGCAGGACGCTCGCGCTCATCTCCGTGTCGACCCACCCCGGCGCAACGGCGTTCACCGTGATGTCCCGGGGCCCGAGCTCCGTGGCGATCGACTTCGTGAACGAGATGATCGCGCCCTTGCTCGCCGCGTAATGGCTGTGCTCGGCCTCGCCGCGCTGGCCCGCTGTCGAAGAGAGGAGAACGATGCGCCCACCCGGACCCATGCGCGCGACGGCCGCGCGCGTCGTCAGGTAGATCGAGGTCAGGTTCACCGCCAGCATGCGATCCCACTCCTGGGCGGACAGGGCCTCGATCGGGCTCGGCTCGGCATTCCAGATCCCCGCGTTTCCTACGAACCCGTCCAGTCCGCCGAACTCCCGGTCGACTCGGGAGAACAGACGGTCGCAGTCCGCCTCCTCCGACAGATCGGCCGCCTCACTCCAGAACCGGGAGTCCGGCGCGATCCCCTCGGCCTCGGAGACGATCGAGTCGGCGGCCTCTCCATCGGTGAAGTAGGCGACGCCGACCGAGGCGCCGGCGCGAGCCAGCAGTCGGACCACAGCACGGCCGATCCCGCGCGAGCCCCCGGTTACGAGAACGCGACGCCCCTCGATTCCAGGGAGAGCGATGCCCTTCATGCTCCCTCCGCCGCCAGCCGACCCAGGTCGCCGCACGGACCCACCGAACGAGCGAGCTGGAGCGCGGCATTCCCCGAGCCACCGACGACCGGATCCGCGGCCGCCTCGAACGCGTAGGTCAGAAGCGCGTCCGCGGCGAGAAGCTCCAGCGCGCATTCACGAGTCTGCGGACCGCGAGCGATGCGAGCAAACGTCGCGAGCGCGCATGCCGCCATCCGCCCCGGGACGGGATCCGCAGACTCGCCGAGGAGCGCACGTACGGCCTCCGCGAGCTCCCCGGGCGTCGCCAGCAGGCGGCGGTCGAGCCACGACCGGTGATCCATGCTTCAGGACACCAGATCCGGTACTCGCTCCGACGCCCACGCCCGCGCGGCGCCCAGCGCCTCGGACACTCGGTCGGGGTCGCCGACACCGCCCTGCGCGAAGTGCGGCCGTCCACCACCACCGGACCCCGTCGCCTTGCTCGATACCCGAACCAGATCCCCCGCCTTGAGTCCACTGCGGATCAAGTCGTCTGAGACCACCGACACGAAGGCGTGCCGATCCTCCTCGGGGAAGACCACATGGAGGATGACCGCCGCCGAGTCGATCCGTTCGCGTAGCCTGTCGCCGAGCTCGCCCAGATCGGTGCCCGCCGGCAGATCGATACGGCCCGAAAGGAACCGGGCTCCGTCGGCCGCCACTTCCTCCAGAAGTCGCTCCACCTGATCGGCCGCCTCGTCGCCGCGCAGGCTCGACGCCTCGCGCTCGAGCCGGTCACGCTCTTCCACGAGCCGCTCGACGCGCGCGGGGACCTCGGCGGGGGGCACCCGCAGATGGGTCGCGACCGCCTCCAGCAAAGCCCCGCGCCGATCGAGCCAATCGTTCGCACCGCGCCCGGTCAGCGCTTCGATTCGGCGAATCCCGGCCGCGACTCCCGTTTCGGAGACTACCCGAAACGTCCCGATCTGCCCGGTGGTCCGCACATGCGTGCCGCCGCAGAGTTCGAGGCTGATGCCCGGGATCTCGACGACCCGAACCACGTCACCGTACTTCTCGCCGAACAGGGCCATCGCTCCGGCCGCGAGAGCATCCCTGTAGTCTCGCTCACGCGGGGAGACCGCTGCGTTTTCCAGGATCCACTCGTTCACCCGGGCCTCGATCGCCGACCTCTCGTCCTCGGTCAACGGGCCCCGGTGGCTGAAGTCGAAGCGAAGGCGATCCGGGGCCACCAACGACCCCGCCTGCTGCACGTGCTCACCGAGCGCTTCTCTGAGCGCCGCGTGCAGAAGGTGCGTGGCCGTGTGGTTCCGTTCGGTCTCCGCGCGGGAGCCCGCATCCACTCGTGCCGTCACTTCGCCGGACGCCTCGAATTCACCTTGCATGGTGCCGACGATGATCGACTGCCCGACATCGTTCTTGAGGACTCGCGTGACGTCCGCCGACCAACCGTCACCGACCACGCTCCCCAGGTCGCTGATCTGTCCCCCGCTCTCGAGATAGAAAGGGTTCTCCTCGAGGATGAGCCCGACCTCATCGCCCGATGTCGCCGAGGCGAGAATCACGGTCGGTGCGTCCAGTCGTTCGTACCCGACGAAGGTCTGCTCGTCCTGAGCGGTGAGGGTCCCGAAGGCATCCCGATCCCCAGCCACACCCGTCGCCGCAGATGCTCGCGATCTCTTGCGTTGCCGTTCGAGCGCGGTCCGGAAGCCATCCACATCGACGCGGTAGCCCCGTTCGCCCGCCATGAGCTCGGTCAGATCGAGTGGGAAGCCGAACGTGTCATAGAGCTTGAAGACCTCGTCGCCGGTCACGGTGCCCGATCCGCCCTCGGGGGCGACCTGGTCGAACCGCGCCATGCCGCCCTCGATCGTCGACAGGAAGCGCTCTTCTTCCGCTCGCGTGGTCGAAACGAGGTGCTCGCGGCGGGCCTGCAGCTCCGGGTACGTGTCGCCCATCCGATCCGCGACGGTCCCGACGAGAGCGTCGAGCATCGGCTCGCGACGGCCGAGCAGCCAGTAATGACGCACCGCTCTCCGGAGGATTCGGCGCAAGACGTACCCGCGCTTCTCGTTCGACGGGAAGACTCCGTCGGCGAGCAGAAACGCCACGGCTCGTGCGTGATCCGCGACTACCCGAAACGGCAGCCCCTGCTCCCAATCCGCCGGTTCCCGGGAGTACTCGCGGTCGAGCGGTCCCTGAGCCGCCTCGATGAGCGGCAGGAAGAGGTCGGTGTGGTAGTTCGTGCCGACTCCCTGGAGGATCGCGGCGATGCGCTCCAGACCCGCCCCGGTGTCGATGGACGGAGCCGGCAGCGGAGTATCCACCCCACCCGGCGCTCGATCGAACTGCATGAAGACCAAATTCCAGATCTCCATGAGACGATCCGCGTCACCCGCGGCCTCGAACTGCTCATCGGTGATCCGGTCGTCCGGATCCGCTCGAAGATCGTAGTGGAGCTCCGAGCAGGGGCCACACGGGCCGGTGTCGCCCATCTGCCAGAAGTTGTCCTTGTCTCCCAGCCGTCGGACGCGGGTCTCGGGCAGCGGCGTCAACTCCGTCCAGAGCGAGTATGCCTCGTCGTCGCTGTGGTGCACGGTGGCCCAGATCCGGTCTGGATCCATCCCGAGCTCCCCGGTGATGAACTCCCAGCCGAACCGAATCGCATCGCGCTTGAAGTAGTCACCGAACGAGAAATTCCCGAGCATCTCGAAAAACGTGTGGTGGCGCGCGGTGCGACCCACCTCTTCGAGATCGTTGTGCTTCCCGCTGACCCGCAGGCACTTCTGACTCGTGACCGCGCGATCCGCGGGTGGCTCGAGCTCGCCCTGGAAGATCCGCTTGAACTGGACCATTCCCGCGTTGGTGAACATCAGGGTCGGATCGTCTTCGGGCACTAGCGAACTGCTCGGAAGATGCAGATGCCCGTTCCGCTCGAAGTACTGGACGAAGCTCGCCCGGATCTCATCGGCCGTCATCTATTCGGAGTCTCCCTTTTCGCTCTCGATCCAGCGCCGCACCTCGGTCGCGTCGAATCCTCGTCGCGTCAGAAACGCGAAAAGTCGCCTGTTGGCGACTTCGGGATCGACGGCGCGCAGACTTCGAGCTCGTCGCTCGGCGACACGCTCGAGCAGTTCCGGTTCGGTCACCTTTTCGTCGCGCATCGCCTGTTCGATCCCGGCGAGCGCATCGCCCTCGAGGACACCCTTCCCTCGGAGGTCGCTCTGCAATCGTCTGACACCGCAGGGACGAAGGCGAATTCGATCGCGGGCGAAGGCCGCCGCAAACGCGACATCGTCCAGATACCCGAGCTCCTCGCACCGCACGAGCGTCGTCTCGCCGACGGCACCACCTACCTCTTTCTCGCGAAGCTTGCGGGCGACCTCCTGACGGCTCCGGGGACGAGCGGAAAGGTAACTCAGGGCGATGCGCATCGCCTCCGCGCGCTCCGCAGCCTCCCGCAGCTCCTCCAGGCGACGCTCCGCGATCTCTTCACCTTCGCGCAAGGCGTGGGCGAATAGCCGATCCCGGGGCAGCAGAACGGACGAAGCGCCGTCCAGCTCGATCTCCACCCAGCCGGATCGGCGCTTCGCCGCCGAGATGCCCGTGATCTTCGCCACGTCAGCCGCCGGGCGGGTGTCCGCCCGACGACGCTCGATCGGCGATCAGGCGGGTACGGGCGCTCAGGAGACGGGTGTCTCCTTCGCCTTCGTACCGTTGGACGGCGGCGTAGACGGCGGCGTGGACTGCTCCTCGGCCTCGCCCTCGGCAGTCGACTCTTCGACGTTCGGCGTCATCCCGAGCTCCTCGCGGATGCGAGCCTCGATCTCCTCGGCGATGTCGGGGTTCTCCTTGAGGAACACCTTCGAGTTCTCTCGACCCTGACCCAGTCGAACATCGTCGCCATAGGAGTACCAAGCGCCGGCCCGCTGGACGATGCCGATCTCCTCACCCATGTCCACGAGCAGCCCCTCGCGGCTCACGCCCTGGTTGAACATGATGTCGAACTCGGCCTGCTTGAACGGCGGCGCGCATTTGTTCTTCACCACCTTGACGCGCGTCCGGTTGCCCACCTGCTCCTGGCCCTCCTTGATCGACGCGATCCTGCGGATGTCGAGGCGAAGCGACGAGTAGAACTTGAGGGCGCGACCACCAGAGGTGGTCTCCGGGCTTCCGAACATCACACCGATCTTCTCGCGAATCTGATTCGTGAAGATCACCGAAGCGTTCGATCGTCCGATGGCACCCGTGAGCTTTCGAAGCGCCTGCGACATGAGCCGGGCCTGCAGACCGACGTGCGAGTCTCCCATCTCACCCTCGATCTCCGCACGAGGGACCAGGGCCGCAACTGAATCGATGACGATCACGTCCAGCGCACCGGAGCGCACGAGAACTTCGGCGATCTCGAGCGCCTGTTCGCCTGTATCAGGCTGAGACACGAGGAGGTTTTCGATGTCCACGCCGAGCTTCTGCGCGTAGCCGACATCCAACGCGTGCTCCGCGTCGATGAACGCCGCGACGCCACCATCCTTCTGCGCGTTCGCGATTACGTGCAGCGTCATGGTCGTCTTTCCCGATGACTCGGGACCGTAGATCTCCGTGACGCGACCGCGGGGGATGCCACCGATCCCGGTCGCGTAGTCGAGACTCAGCGAGCCAGTCGAGATCGCGGGGATCTGGACGATGACGGCATCGCTGCCGAGGCGCATGATCGCGCCCTTCCCGTGAGCACGCTCAATCTGGTCGATCGCGACCGAGAGGGCCTTGTTTCGTTCGTCGTTCATCTCCGCACCCATCTGATCGCTCTCCCTGCCCTTGAGTTCTGACCGCCGGCCCGCGCGCCGAAAGACGATATCACGCCCGTCGACCTTTCGCAATTTCTTCGGTTTTTCCCGAAAATACCCGAAGACACCCGAAAGTGTCCTGCCACGGGTCAACGCAGCGTCATCGTCGCTCCAGCGGCGTCATCGTGGCTCCAGGCGTGGAACCCGCCCTAGAACGCCTGCCCGCAGCTCGCACAAAAGGCCGCGTCGCCGTCGCGGCCGGTACCGCAGCCCCGACAGAGGTCGAGCGGGGTGTCATCGCGCGCGGCGATGGCCTCTCGCTCGATCCGTCGGCGCAGCTCACCGTATTCCTCCTGCGACAACTTCCCCGTCCGGTACTCGAACTCGACCTCGCGCAACGCCTCGATCGCGGCGTCTCGACGCTCCTCCGGATTGAGCCGGGTCGACGCATCTCGTCCAGCCCTGACGGCCGACCAGATGATCACGGTCACCAGCAGGACGAGGATCGAACCGAAGACGACGAACCCGGTCATTCGCGCCCGTCCCTGGCGGACTGCGCCAGTTCGACCGCGCGCGCGACCGCGGCGCTCGGGTCCTCGGCCCGCTCCGTCAACACACTTTCGGGGAGACTCGTCTGCAGGCCGATCACGGGAGTGCCGAACTTACGACAGAAGGCCGCCTCGCTGAGCGTCCCCCATTCGCCGGCGATCGCGATTACCGACTCCGAGGCACGTGCGACGAGAACGTTCCGGGCCTCGCCGAGCCCGGTCGGGATGGGGATCGAGACGCCGGGCGCGGCCGCCTCTGCATCGGGACCGGGGAGGATTCCAACGACGACCCCGCGTTCGGCGGCGGCGCCGTCCGCCGCGGCCCGCATCACCCCGCCGAGGCCGCCGCAAACCGTGATCGCCTCCGCACGGGCGATCGCGGACCCCACAGCCCGCGCGAGGGCCATCTCCGTCTCCTGGCTACTCCCGGATCCGATCACGCCGATGCGGAAGGGGCGATGGGCCACGCTCCCGGGGTCACGCAAGGGGCGCCTCGCGCTCGATCAGTATCGTGACCGGTCCATCGTTCACCAGCTCCACCTCCATCATCGCTCCAAACCTGCCTGTTCGGACGGGACCGGACCGCCGACATATCTCGACGAGCTGGTCGTACAGGACCTCCGCGACCTCCGGCTTCGCGGCGGCAACGAAGGACGGCCGTCGGCCCTTCCTCACATCTCCGTAGAGCGTGAACTGCGAGACGATGAGCAGCTCCCCGTCGATGGCCGCGGCGGACAGGTTCATGCGATCTTCGTCATCGCGAAAGACCCTCAGCCCCCACAGCTTGTCCGCGAGCCACCCCAATGCCTCCGCGCCATCCGCTTCCCCGAACCCCACCAACACGAGAAGGCCCGCACCGATCTCGCCCACCGTCTCGCCATCCACACGAACCGCGGCTCTCGACACTCGTTGGACGACGGCACGCATTCCGACTCCCTCCGATGAGACGTGGGTCCCGCCAGGTCACTCCCTACACGTGGGTCCCGGTCGCCCCTCGTGAAACTGGGTTCACGACAATCCACAGTCGAGTGGAAAGATGCCCGGTGCTCCCCGGCGAGTCGATCCGGCTGCCCGATGCCCCCTCACTTCACATTTTTTCTACATCTTGTCCACATTGATTTCCACAATTTTTTTCGAAAACATCTCACCGAACATCGAAAGCGAGATGTGATCCGCCATGTCCCCGGGGTGGCAGGTCGGAGACGGGGAGTGGGATCCGCCTTTTCGCGGTGGGACGACCGACCGCGATCGGCGGAGAATACTGCCTGCGGATAACACCCAGGATGCACTCAGCCCCTGCGCACCCTTGCGGGTGTCAGGGGCTGAGCAAGGAGGTTTTGTATTACGACGTCTGTGGCGCGATCCCGTGAGACTGCGCGGCCTTCGGGATCTCCACGAGCCTGGTACCGTGTGTCCGATCAGCTGCGCGAAGCTTCCGCTGGTTGGTGGTCGATCCGCCCCGTTGCCGGGTCTTCTCTTCCTCCTCGCCCGGGCTTGCGCCCTGGCTCCGGCTGCTTCGCATCGGACGGCTCGTGATGCCGTCTTCCGCCTCGGCCTTCGCGACTGGCCGGTGCCTCCTCCTTTGGCACGACCGAAGTTTAAAAAGAAATCTTTTTGCCGTCAAGCGACGCACGGGATCAAGGCATGTTTTTTGAAAATTTTGGTGACGTGATCCGCGGTTCACGGGATCATCCGAAAGTCATTCCGTCGCTTTCGAGGGACGACTGCGAGGGATGACCCAACGTGCGGGCATCGAGCACGTGCCCTTCCGTGGCCATCCGCGCCAGGATCCTGTTGAGCAGCGCGTCTTCAGGCAGGGTTTTCCGAAGCCCTTCGACGGCGGCGACGATCACCAGCATCGACTGGGCCCTGGACAACGCGACATTCAGGAGCCTTGGGAAATCGGGGTTTCGCCGCTCGTCCAGGAACCAGCTGCGTCCCGGTGGCGCATCGACCGTGTCGATGACGACCACGTTCTTCTCGCGCCCCTGAAACCTGTGGACCGTACTCACTCTGAGACCGCGCGGCGCCGCGCGGCCGAGACGTCCTCTGACGAGCTCGTGCAGGATCCGGGTCTGTGCTCTGTACGGCGTGACCACGGCGACATCGGACTGGCCCGCGGAAGCGGCCCGAGCCAGATAGCTGACGATCGCCTCGGCGTGCACGCGGTTCCGGCGGGATCCATCGACTCGCTCGACGGACGGGCCCATCGCGCTGGTATCGATCAACACCAGCGGGGATCTGGCGCCCGGGCGGGCTTCCACCTCCCCGGCGTCCAGTAGGCGTCCATCGTAGAAGAACTCGCTGACGAGGGCGCGGATCGCAGGGTCCATGCGGTACTGCACGTCCAGCATCGAGCAGAGCTGGTCCCGCGGGGAAGGCAGCTCGAAGCTCCCCGCCGTCTCTCGCACGACCTCGGTTTCCCGAAACAGGTCACGTTTCAGCCACCGGACCGCTGCGGGGCCATCACTGCTCACCACCGGCGGCAACTGCTGGAAGTCGCCGACGGCGACGGCTCTCTTCGAAGTGTATGCCGCCGCGAGCGCGACGTAGGGCAGCGGAGCGGTGGACGCCTCGTCGATGATCAGCGACTCGAACCGGAGCTCCCTGAGTTCCTCGCGAACCGAAAGCCGGGCGAACGTCGTGAGCACGATGTCGGCCGACTCAAGGACGGCGGCCGACTGTCGAGACAGCTCCAGGAGGACGCGCCCCACCGATCTGGACACCTCCGTGTCACCGCGCGTGCGAGCGAGGGATAGAAGCCGCGCGGCCCTGGCGTGTGGCGGCGGGGCGTTACCGTTCGCGTCCACAGGGATCCGGTAGGCGCCCTCCAGGTCTCCGAGGGCTGCCGAGATTCTCCCCGCCCCCGCCTTTACGCGCCGGGCGAGCGCTGCCTCCAGAGTGAGCTCGGTCAACGGCGATGGGTCCGCCGCAGACGCTCCGATCTCCGAACCCACCCGAACGATCCGGTTGGCCGCCAGCTGTTCGGGGCTGGCCAGCCGGATCAGTCGGGTCGCGATCTCGTCCACGGCCCCGTTGGTCGTCGCGGTGACCAACACTCGTCCCTCGGCGCCGAGCTCGAGTGCCGCGCGCGCCACGAGGCGAGACTTCCCGGTCCCCGGCGGTCCCCAGACCAGCTGGGTCTCGCTGCCCAGGACGCGTTCGAGCGCCGCGGTTTGCGGTGGATTGAGGTCCATCGACGTCTCGAGCCGGACCGCGCCGAGCGACAACCGAGGGGGCGTGCGACCGAAGAGAGCGAGCACGGTCCCGGGGTGGAACGCCGCCGGGTCCTCCGCGATCTCGTCGAGGCGGGCCGCGAGCTCGCGCAGCAGCCACGTCGGGTCGAACTCTAGCTCCGGCCCGGACAGCCGATCTCCCAGCCAGTCGAGAGAGAGGACCTGCACCAGACCGAGTCGCCGCTCGTACCCGAGCACGATGCCGAGGGTCTCGCGGCCGGAAGTCCGAATCCTGACGCGATCATCCACGCGGATGTCGTGTCGGCCCGGCTGGATCTGAAACGCGTATCGAAAGCCCGATCCGGCCTCTCCGCGGGCGCTGCCGGAACCCGCCGGGATCGCGGCATCGAGGCCCCGCCGCCGGAGGTCGTCGCGCACCGCCTCGATCTCCTCCTCGATCGCTCTCTGGCAGTCACCGAGCAGGAGCCATAGAACTTCGTGGCCGCCCGCGCTTCCGGACGGGCTCGATCGTTGTGGGTCGTTCCCGGGCCGGTCCATGCGAAAACCCGTCACATCCCTTCGGGGCCGAGGTTGCAAACATGTCAGAGCGAGACAGGATAACGACACCGCTCCCCGAGGGAGCCGGCGACTGGACCTGCGACGAACTGGCGGCGGCTCTGGACGCGGCGTCCGAATGGACGGTCCGGTATCGGGACTCCGTCGATTCGTTCCCGGTCTTTCCACGTGTCGAACCGGGGGAGATTCGGTCACGGCTGGCCGCGTGTCCACCCCGAACGCCGGAGCCGCTGGAACGGATCCTCGACGATATGGATGACATCATCGTCCCCGGCCTAACGCATTGGAACCACCCGGGCTTCTTCGCCTACTTCGCGAGTTCGGCGCGTGGCCCCAGCGTGATCGCGGAGCTGCTGATCGCGGCGGTAGGGGTCAACGCGATGCTCTGGCGCACGTCGCCCGCGGCGACCGAGCTCGAGCTCGTCGTGGTCGACTGGTTGAGACAGGTGGTGGGGCTTCCGGAGGGCTTTACCGGAATGATCCTCGACACGGCATCGACGTCGAGCTTCACCGCGGTACTCGCCGCCCGCGAGCGGGCCGACCCCACGATCCGGGAGGCCGGGGTCGCAGGGGCCGCGGTACCGCTCCGCTCGTACGTGTCCGACCAGGCGCATTCGTCCGTCGA
>Ga0224508_10004922_pt1 | contig 10850 bp, 11 predicted proteins | sample SF_Jan12_sed_USG_4_FD_170157 | JGI IMG/M metagenome (GOLD analysis project Ga0224508, IMG submission 170157) | Sediment microbial communities from San Francisco Bay, California, United States - SF_Jan12_sed_USGS_21 | ecosystem: Environmental > Aquatic > Marine > Sediment | place: USA... | reverse complement strand
AGGTTCGATCGACGTGGGGCTTGATATACCCTTCGTCGTAAAGGTTCAGGAGCGCAACCATCTCTTCGGTGAGCATCTCGACGTGGCCCCACAACTGCCCCATGTTGACCCCCGCGATTCCCTTGTTCTCGTTCATCAATTTCACCGGGGCCCACCAGGGCATGTGCGCCAATTGGCCGAGGACACGAGTCATCCGGCGTTTTCCGCCTTTGACCATGTTGGCCCAACCAAACGCAATCAACATTCCTGCTGGGCGTAGCAGCGAATATCCCCTCTTCCAATCCGTCCCCCCTAGAGCATCCAAAACCACATCGACGCCGCGACCGTTCGTGAGCCCGCGAATGACTTCTTCATAGTCGACCGAGTGGTAGTCGATCGGATGGTCGCATCCGTTTTCACACACGTAGTCGTGTTTGCGCGCCGATGCCGTGCCGTAGCTCACGACGCCTTCGACGGATCGGCAAAGCTGGCTGGCAGCCGTGCCGACCCCTCCGGCGGCTTGATGAATCAACACGTGGTCTCCCGCCCTCAGACGAAACACCCGAAAAAGCATGTGATACGCGGTTAGGTAGCTGACGGGAAGCGCCGCACCTTCCTCGAAAGTCATTTTCTCAGGCATGGGCAAAGCTTGAATCGCCGGGACGCAAACAGTGTCCGAGTATCCGCCGAACCGCGTCATCGCTAGCACGCGCTCTCCCTTGGTTCGGTCGCTCAGCCCCGGACCCACGGCGTCGATCACCCCCGAGACCTCGTAGCCGACGACCATCGGCGGTTTTGGCGCGTCTTTGTTCAGACCCTGCCTTGCCATGATCTCCGCAAAATTGATCCCTGATCCGCGGACACGGATCCTAACCTCCCCCTTCGCGGGCGTTGGGTCCGGTGCTTCGCGCACCTCCAACACATCGGGCCTTCCGTACCTCGGAATCCAGACTGCCCTCATTGTCGAGAAGTACCGCCGCGCTCTTCGATGTCAAGGGCCCCGTCGGCGTGTTAGAATGATCTCATGGACGTCGTTCTGGCCCCGGATATCTACGTGAACGCCTCGGTCTCTCTCGGCTCTGCGCCTGAGCATGTCGTTCGTCGCGCCCTCGCCGGGCCCGCCCGCGCCAAAGCCTCCGAATGGGTCTTGGAACGAGTCGAATCGATGCTCCGCGCGCTTCCCGACTTCAAAGACGACGCGATCGCTCAACAGATGACCACGATTCGAGGTCTGGTCGACGTCGTCGAAACCGACGAGTTCTTCATCGAGGATTGGAACGAGGCGCTCGTGGCGCTGGCCAGGGCCGCGGGGGTGAGCCGCGTGCTGACCGACCATCCTGATCTTTTGGCGACCGCTCCGCGCCGGGGGGTGGAGTTCGTCTCGTCTGACAATTGGCTGGTGGAGCAGGCGACCCCTCCGCCGCCGCCCCGCGTCTGAAAACTACGGCTTGAGCAAATCGGCAGTCGGCTGCTACAGCTTGCCCGATGTCGGACTCGTTTCTTCCGCAGAAGGATGAAATCAGACGACGCTTGGAGGGGCGTTACGTGGGCGCCGTCCCGCACAACAAGGCCTTGGACTTGCACGTAGTCGACTATCGGCCCGAGCACCTGTCGCTGTGTCTGCCCTACCGCGAAGACCTGGTGGGCAATCCGGAGACAGGTGTGCTTCACGGGGGCTGCATCACGAGCCTGATCGATGCGACCTGCGGCGGGGCGGTGATCCTATCGTTGACTGCCCCGCGGCGGATCGCGACTCTCGATCTCCGGATCGACTACGTGCGGCCTGCGCTTCCCGAGCAGGAGGTGATCTGCGATGCGCATTGTTACAAGGTCACACGGCATGTCGCGTTCGTGCGCGCGATTGCACATCACGGCGACCAGGTCAGCCCGATCGCTACTGCGTCGGGTACGTTCGTCGTGTTTCGCGATAACCCCGAGAAGGGGGAGTCGTGACGAAGATGCGCAACGCGGTTGACGAGCTCCGCTCCACAGGGGACTTCACCGCGTTGCAGAAAGCAATTCCTTACACGCGCTTCATGGGCATCACCGCGAAGATCGTCGACGACGACGTGCTCGGAACCATGCGCTACTCGGACCATTTGGTCGGCAACGCGTTGGCGCAAAAGCTCCACGGTGGCACGCTGGGCGCCCTCTTGGAGTCGACCGCGATCTTCAAGCTGTTGTGGCACGGGGAGACGAACGCCGTGCCCAAGACGATCAGCATTACGGTCGAGTACCTGCGAGGAGCTGACCCTGAGGATGTCCTTGCGCGAGCCGAGTTCACGCGCCACGGTCGCCGCGTCGCCAATGTGCGTGTGTTTGCATGGCAGCGCGATCCTGAGCAGCCCGTCGCAGTGGCTACCGCCCACTTCTTACTCGTGCCAGACTGAGCGACTCCGATGCCGAAGCGCGCGATACACGGCCTCACCAACGCCGAGGCGATGGAGGATGCACGACAAAGTCTGTCACGGGGTCATGGGTTTGGTCGCCGCGTTCATCGAATGGCCATGCTCGAGGGGCGTTTCGAGCCTGAGGCTTTGGGGCTGGGCGCGGCGGCGTGTAACGCTTGGCGTTCGGAGTTCTCGTTCGAGCTCCCAGAAGTCGTCGCTCTCGAAACCGACGAGGGGCCCCATGGCATTACCTCGAAGGTCATCCTTCGATTGCACGATGGCCTCGAAGCCGAGTCGGTATGCATTCCGATGGGCCGGGGACGCTACACCCTATGTGTTTCGAGTCAGGTTGGCTGCAAGATGGGCTGCTCTTTTTGCGAGACCGGTCGGATGGGTTTGCTGCGCCACCTGTGCACCGAGGAGATCATCGGGCAGCTGCTGGTCGCCAAGCACCGTCTTGGGTGGCCGATTCGCAACATCGTTTTCATGGGAATGGGCGAGGCACTCGACAACGCGGACAACCTGTTTAGAGCGCTTCGTGTGCTGAACGACCCCGGTGGTCTCGCGATTGCGCAGGAGCGCATCACGATTTGCACGGTCGGCCACGTACGAGGGATCGAGCGCCTACAACAAGAGGGAATGAGCAGGCTCAATCTTTCGATCAGTCTCAACACAGCGGTGGATTCGCGCCGCAGTGAGCTCATGCCGATCAACAGGCGCACCGATCTTCAAACGCTCCAACGTGTATTGGCCTCCTACCGGCCCCGTAGGAACTTCGCGTTGGGGGTCAACTACTGTCTTCTTCCCGGGTTGAACGACGCACGCACCGACGCGTGTGCCATCGCCGACTTCTGCGAATCGTTGGGTCGCGTGTTGGTGAACGTCATTGCCTACAATCCTGGCTCGATGCCGATCACGAGGGCCCCCAGTGAGCAAGAGGTGGAACAGTTCATCGGTTGGCTACGGGAAGAGGGGTTGCCCGTCCGTCAACGCGTGACCAAGGGGCGGAGCGTCATGGCCGCGTGCGGTCAGCTCGGCAACCCCTCGGCGCGCGCGGATCGTCGGACGCTCCGCACGCTCCACGCTTAGTCATTTCGAGCGCTTCTTCTTTCCGCGGTAGCGAATGCGGATCGGCGTTCCTTGAAAGCCAAAGCGTTTCCGAATTTGGTTGACGACATAGCGCTGGTAGCTGAAGTGCACGCCCTTGGGTTCGTTGGTCATGATGACGAAGGTTGGCGGGGCCGCGGTCACCTGAGTGACGTAGTAGAGCCGAACCGCCCGATGGTGCATCGTTGGTGGAGGGTGACGCTCGAGGACCTCCTCGAAAAAGCGATTGAGCTCCGCCGTGGTGACCCGCTTGCGGTGCTCGGTGACGGCATCCTCGATTCGGCCGAGTAGGGCGCTCACACCGGTCCCCTTCAGGGCGCTCACGGTGACGAGCGGTGCCCAAGGAACGAAAGCCAGGATCTCACGTGTCCGGTTGATGACTCTTTTCTGCTCCTCTCGCGAAAGGAGGTCGACCTTGTTCAACGCCAGGATCAAGGCTCGCCCGCGATCGTCCGCCAGGCCTGCGATCTTGGCGTCTTGCTCACCGACACCGGCTTGGGCGTCGATCATCAACACCACGACGTCACTGCGCTCGATCGATCGAATCGCGTGCAACACGCTCAACGCCTCGACTCCCCGCTTCTGCACGCTGCGCTTGCGACGAATGCCAGCCGTGTCGATCAAGATCAATCGCTTGCCGTTGCGTTCGATGAGCGTGTCGACGCTGTCCACCGTCGTTCCGGGGCGACTGTCGACGAGTTGACGTTCTTCGCCGCAGAGTTGATTGACCAGGGATGACTTGCCGGCATTCGGCCTCCCGATGATCGCCACGCGCGGAACTTCCAGGTCGGGCCCTGACTCCTCCAGGACTTCGGGAAGCTGATCGGCGATCGCTTCCTCCAGGTCTCCGATACCTCGCCCGTGCAACGCCGAGATCGGCATGATCGTGCGCAGCCCCAACTCGTAGTACGAGACCGCCGCATGCGATTTCTGCTCGGAGTCGGCCTTGTTGGCGACGAAGATCACGGGCTTGCCCGCACCCCGGAGCAGCGCGACCGCCTCTCGGTCCGCCGCCAAGGGGTCGGCAGTCGCGTCCACGACACAGATCACCAGGTCACATTCCTCTAGGGCCAACCGAACCTGAGACGTAATCCCGGCTTTCATGGGGTCATCGCTATCGGGATCGAACCCACCCGTATCGATCAACACGAACTCTCGCCCGAGCACGAAGGCGTCGGCATAGTGGCGGTCTCTCGTCACACCGGGAATGTCCTCGACGATCGCGATGCGATGGCCTGCGAGGCGGTTGAAGAGCGTGCTCTTGCCGACGTTGGGTCGTCCCACGATGGCCACGAGAGGCTTGCCACGCACCGAACCGGCTGGTCGACGCACTTGATTTCGGCGGTCGGTCACGCGTCGCCCTCTTTGATGGCGAGCTCCCGCGCTTTGACCGGGTCGCGCGTCCACCCCGGGACAGCCTTTACCCAAAGCCGAAGGTACACCTTGCGGTCGAGAAGCGCCTCGATCTGTTCCCTGGCCTGGGTGCTGATCCGTTTGATCGTCTCCCCTTGGTTCCCGATGACGATCGCCTTGTGACTCGCCTTTTCGACGATGAGGGTGCCTTCGATTCGCACGATCTCCGGTTCTTCTCGATAGCTCTCCAGCTCGCAGGCGATCCCGTAGGGAACTTCCTGCCTCGTATTGAGCATGGCGGCCTCTCGAATGAGCTCGCTGACGAAGAACCGCTCTGGGCGGTCGGTCAGGAAGTCGGCGTCATAGAGTAGTCCCTCGGGAAGATTGTTCCGGATCTCACTCACCAAAGCGTCGAGATTGATTCCACGGGTCGCCGAAATCGGAACCACCGCCTCAAACTCACGAGCTTTTTGATAAGCGTCGATGAAGGGTAGCAATTTGTCTTTGTCCTTCAGCCTATCGACTTTATTGATCGCGAGGATCACCGGCATCTCGAACGCCTCGAGCGCCTGCAATACGGTGCGGTCCTTGTCGTCGACCTCGGCGGTGCCCGTCGTCTTCGGTGCCTCGGTCACGAGCACTGTCACATCCGAGTCGGTCAAGCCCCGCCTCGCACTATCGCCGAGCACACGACCGAGTGCGCCTTTGGGCCGTTCCAGCCCCGGAGTGTCGACGAAGGCGATCTGGGTGGGCGGATCGTCGGACGCATACACGCCGAGCACGCACGACCTGGTCGTGCCGGGTCGCGGCGTCGCGATCGCCAACTTCTGGCCGAGAAGGGTGTTCAGAAGGGTGGACTTTCCGACGTTCGGACGCCCGATGATCGCGCATCGACCTGCGCGGGGCTGCTGCCCCTGATTTTCGCCTTCCGACATGCGGGCCGGAGTGTAGCGGGGGCGGACTTTCGATCGAGCCGGAACCATGGCCCCCTGAACACCTCTGAGCTATGCTCGGCGCGCTCATGCGCCACATCGTTTCATCTCGCCTTGGTTTCGCTTGGATTTGTCTCTTGTCGTTTGCGGGTTGCGTAGGCGGTGTCGGCACAACCTGCTTTCAGCCCGACGAGTGCGACGGCGAGTTGATCTGCTGCCACATCGGGAGCCAGTTCACCCAAGGCTCGTGCGAGACTCAAATGGTCTGCGACGAGCTCCGACAAGGCCCAGGTGTGATAGGCGGCGCGGGCGGAGCTAGCGGCGCGGGCGGAGCTGGCGGCGCGGGCGGCGCGGGCGGAGCTGGCGGCGCGGGCGGAGCTGGCGGTGGAGGCGGCACAAGCGGCGCGGGTGGCACAGGCGGAGTCGGCGGCGCCGGCGGCCAGGCCGGGATGGGCGGAGGCGCGGGCAGCGGAGGCCAACCGGCCCAATGAAATCGGTCGGGCTGGCTTTGTCGATCCTTTGTCTTGCTGGAGGGGCACAAGCCCAGGCACCGACACCTGCCGAGACCAGCTCACTGCCGTCGGACGAGGAGCTGACCACCCTTCTCGAGGGCGCGACCATGACTGCGCAAGACGCTTACAAGCTAGGAGTGCGCCTGTTCGACGCAAAACGCTATGAGGGCGCCGAGCTTGCTTGGACTCGCTCCCACGCATTGAGCCCCGACCCGGCACTCTTGATCGCCATCGCGGACACCCGCCAACGCCGTGGGGATGAACCGGGCACCGTCGCCATGCTCGAACGGTACCTCACCGAACGTCCCGATGCGCCGGACAAACTTTCGGTAGGGGCACGGATTGCGACCCTCCTCGAAACCCCAGCCACCGTCGTCGTGCGCTCCGACGAAGCGGGCCGTGCGATCCTCGTCGACGGCAAGCCCATCGACGAAAAGACTCCGGCCGAGATCGAGCTCGAACCTGGCGCCCACACGCTGATCGTGGTCGGCGATGGGCAGCAGGTCGGGAAGAAGAGCATTCAAGTCGGCTACGGCGAACGAAAAGAGCTCATCTTCACGGCCGAGCCGCAGAGCGAAGTGATCAAAGGAACCGAAGCCGAGGACGATTTCGAACGAGAAGAGCGCACGGCGCGACGAGCCGTGTGGTCACTGTCCGGTGTAGCTGCGGCAGCCCTCTTGACGGGAACCGTGCTCGGGTTTACCGCCTTCAAGCAAGAACAGGACTACCGCAACGATCCGACGCTCGAGACCGCCGACAAAGGCGAGAGGCTAGCGTTGTTCGCAGACGTGTCCTTCGGCATCGCCGCCATTTCCGCGGTCACCGCGCTGACGGTGTTTCTCACGACCAAGAACAAAAAGAAGCGACGAGAACGAGCGACCGCCCGCCTGCGCTTCGAAACACGAGGCCCGGGTGCGTCGGCGACGTTGCGCTTCTGACCTGCGACCTCGACGGAGCTTGCGTTCGTTTGGCTTCGCGGTGTGTGTTGTCCTGACTGGCTGTCAACTGGCCGTCGACTTCGATCGGTCTCTGTTGGCCGATGCAGGCACCGACGCTACAACGGGAGGACCGGGAGGCGTCAACGGTGCCGGAGGCATCGGTGGTGTCGGGGCGAGCGGTGGCGCCAGTGGCTCGGGCGGTATGGCCGGCACTTCCGGCGTCGGTGGCGCTGGGGGTACAGGTGGCGCCAGTGGTGCAGGCGGCGGTTAGCGCCGCAGTCGGTGTACCCGCGATCTCAACGATCGCATCACCGCCAGCTGGGTCGCCGCAACGAAACCATGAGAGAACTGAGTGTTGCCAGCGATCAACTTGCGGATGAGCTTGGGTGAATCCGCCGGGTCGAAGCTCGCCCAACTGATGACGCCTGCCTCGCCGCCGGGATAACGGTGGGTATCGAAGCGCCATCGCCCCTTCGACAGAGTGCCCGAGATGCCGTCGACAGCGACGATGGTCCGACTTGGTCGCAGGATCATTTCGCCGCCGACGTGAAGCAACGGGATCGGAATCTCCCACTCGAAGCGGAGGCCCTTGTCGCTGCTCTCGACGACCTCGGCGCAGCTTCCGTGGAGTATCGATTGGCCAAACACTTCGGGATCGAGCATCACACGCCGAACGCGACCGACGCTCGCACCTGCGCGCCCTACGACGGCGACCTGTTGGAGGGTGTCACCGTCGAGATCCATCAGCACAAGATCGCCTCTACGAAGCATTCCGGCGAGGGAATGCATGTTGACGTCGGGTCGCGTGAGCGGCTTGCGCTTCGCGTTTTTCGTGCTGAACCCGGCCCGTCGTTCGGCCTCGGCTTTGATGTCGAGTAGGGTTACCGTGGCTACGGCCACGTTGATCGTTCGGTTTACCGCGTTGCCTTCGGACGCCAACTGACGAGTGATGTAGTTGGCATTGCGCATGTCGAGGCGCGAGGAGAACACGACCAGCGATCGTTCGGGGCCATCTGGGTAGATGCGCCAAACCACCCGGCCAATGCCGAGCTCACCGCCCGTGGTCCGGATGTCGTAACGGTACCCTCGTTCCGGGTCAGCCGGAAACGTCGTCAGCACGTTGTGACCTGTCAGGGAGAACAAGGTCACGCCCCAGGTCCAATCGAACGCCATCATCTGACCGCGCACTGACTTGACGCTCACCGACTCCAACGCCTGCATGAAGCTCGGGTACTCTTGCGGATGCGCGATCACGCCAGCGACCGTTCGGGCTGGTGCCTCGACGCGCGCCGCGTAGATGACCGCCGGCAGGTCGGTCTGACGGTTTTGAAACTCCGTGAGAACCACGGGGCCCCGGTCGAGGTGAGGGGCGAGCAGCTCTCTTTCTCGTTCGCTAAACGTTCCCAATCGGGCCCGCGAGGCGTCGACTCGTTCAGTTCGGCTCTCGGCGAGCGCCGCGGCGCTCCAGGCAGTGAACAGGACGAAAACTAGCAGCAATCTAGGCATAGCCTTTGGACGCTCTCGGTTGCCCGATCTTCAATCCAGATGCAAAAGATACAGACGGAACTGAGTCGTGCGCGTGTATACGAAATGGACCCCTTCGGGCATCATATTGTGGCTCATCGCGGCTGTCGTTGCGACCCTGGTGGTCTGTAATCAGGCTCCGCCGCCGGACGTGCAGCCGAAAGCGCCCGCCGAGATCGAGTTCGAGGTCGAAACCGTCGAGTGATCGGGCGGTTTGTCGGTTACCGGACACTCCGCTTGACCCCGCCTGCCCATCGCCCTTTACTGGAGTCATGCAGATTTTCATCGATTCCGCGGACATCGAGGAGATTCGCGATGCCGCTGCCATGGGCGTCATCGATGGGGTGACGACAAATCCGTCGCTCGTCGCGAAAACGGGGCGCCCCTTCAAAGACGTGCTCGTCGATATCTGCGAGGTAGTCGATGGGCCGATAAGCGCAGAAGTCGTCTCGACCAACTACGATGGAATCCTCGGCGAAGCGCGCGTGCTCGCGAAGATGCACGACAACATCGTGGTCAAGGTTCCTTTGATCGCCGAGGGGCTCAAAGCGGTGCGTACCCTCACCGACGAAGGCATCCGCACGAACGTCACTCTTTGCTTCAGCCCAACACAAGGGCTGTTGGCCGCCAAAGCAGGCGCGACGTACATCAGCCCATTCATCGGGCGGATCGACGATATCAGTGGTAACGGGATGGAGGTGGTCGAGCAGCTCGTCACTATCTATCGAAACTACGGGCTCGAGACGCAGGTCTTGGTGGCGAGCATCCGTCACCCCGTGCATGTCGTTCAAGCTTCGCTCATCGGCGCCGACGTCGCGACGGTTCCGCACAAAGTGATCCACCAGCTCGTCAAACATCCACTCACGGATATTGGGCTCGAGCGGTTCCTGGCGGACGCCAAGAAGATTCCCTCGAGCTAGGCGCCAGCACCCGCGGAAGCGGCTGAAAGCAACGAATGCGCCCACGAGTCCTCGTCGTATACAAGAAGAGCACGTACCAGAGGTACGCAGGCAGCGAACAGGAGCGACTCCAGGAGCTCATCGAAAACCGCGATGTCTCGGTGGCGGGCCTTCTCCACGAGCATGAGGTTCATCAGGAGACCCTCCGGCGAGCCAAAAAAGCGCTTCGCGAGCTAGGTGCGCGCGCGATCCTTCGATACCGCCCGGAGCCGATGCCCGAGGAGCCGTGGGATCTGATCGTCACCCTCGGGGGAGATGGAACTCTGCTTTGGGCATCTCATCTGGCAGGAGCCGAAACACCGATGCTTGCGATCAACAGTGCGCCGGATACCAGCGTGGGGTACTTCTGCGCGGGCGATGGCCACGATGTCGATGAAGTGCTTGCGGCGGCACTGGCGGGGCGGTTGAAAACAGATCGGCTTTGCCGGATGCGGGTAGACCTGGACCACCAGGTCATTTCCACCCGCGTTCTCAACGACGCGCTCTATTGCCACCAGAGCCCCGCTGCGACGTCACGTTATGTGCTCGAGTATGGCGGCAAGCAGGAGCGTCAGATGTCGAGCGGCGTGTGGGTAGGTCCCGCGGCCGGCTCGACGGCCGCGATTCGATCGGCCGGCGGCAAAGTGCTTCCCATCGGGTCGCAAAAAATCCAGTTCGCCGTCCGAGAGCCCTATCGGGGTGTCGCGACCAAGTATCATCTCGTGAAAGGGCTGGTGGGCCCGGGGGACGATCTCAAGATCACGAGTCGGATGACCAAAGGGCGGATCTTTCTCGACGGGACCCAGAAGGTGCATTCCGTGGCGATCGGTCAGCAGATACGCCTGACCTTGTCGGAGGAGCCACTCACTCTTCTCGGTCTCAAGCGACATCTAAACGGTGGCAGCGGCATGACTGCGCTCAAGGGTAAATTGACCTAGCGAAGATCGGAGCAGTAGGTAGTATCCGTGCCTCGGCATCGAACTCATCTCGCATTGACCATTTGGCCGATCTTGGCGCTTTTCGCGTACGGGCTGTCACATCTGTGGCCGGCGCTCCAAGGGGCAAGCGCGTTCGCCGCCGCGTCGCCGGTGAGTTGGCTCTCCCAAGCGGCCTGCACCGCCGTGGTCATCGCCTTTCTGTTGGCGTACGTGCGGGGGTGGGCCACGCTCCGGCAGGA
>Ga0224508_10004921_pt1 | contig 10850 bp, 9 predicted proteins | sample SF_Jan12_sed_USG_4_FD_170157 | JGI IMG/M metagenome (GOLD analysis project Ga0224508, IMG submission 170157) | Sediment microbial communities from San Francisco Bay, California, United States - SF_Jan12_sed_USGS_21 | ecosystem: Environmental > Aquatic > Marine > Sediment | place: USA: California... | reverse complement strand
AAGAGGACTGGGACTTCCAGATCGACACCAACCTCAAGGCGTCCTTCTTCCTCATGCGCGAATCGGCCAATGCGATGAGAGCTGCCGGTCAGGGCGGCAAGATTATCGCCTTCTCGTCCCAGGGCTGGTGGACCGGCGGCTTTGGCGGCTCGGTTGTTTATTGCGCCTCCAAAGGAGGCATCGTCTCGATGGTACGGGGAATGGCCCGTACCTATGGTGGCGATCAGATCACGGTCAATGCCGTTGCTCCCGGTCAGGTCGATACCCCGATGTTGATGACCGATCTTGCCCCCGAAACCCTTGAAGCCATGACCAAGGCGACTCCGCTCGGACGGGTCGCCGATACATCAGAGCTGGGCGGAGTCGTCGTATTCCTTGCGAGCCAGCATGCCTCGTTCATTAGCGGAGCCACCATCAACGTCAGCGGCGGCTTCTTGATGTACTAATCGGCCTGCAGGGCCCGGTTGATGCCGGCTGCCGCATCGCGAGTCGAAGAAGCGTTTGCCTGCCGACAAGCACGCAGCACCGCTTCAGCCTGACCGGTCCTGGTCTCAGCGTGCATTGCCAGCCACTTGGCGATGCGATCAGCGTCGGTCAGAGGTCGTTCCGGATGCCCCAGGTGCCATGGAGCAGACTCGATCACAATGGCGCCTCCGATCGTGATCGCGATGTCGACCGTCAAGTCCTCCGCAGCTGCGCCGGACCGAGCTTCGAGCTCGGTAATGCTGAGCAGCTGGGCGACAGCCGCATCGTCGATTCCGGACGGGTCCTCGAGTGCGGCAGGTCCGTCACTTGCTAAGACGACCGCGACAGCGTAAGGAATGCTCCACCAGCGCTCCAACGCGTTGCCGGGGGTGGTGCTCCCGGCAATTCCTGCTGCCCCGGGCGGAGCGACGATTTCGACCCTCTGGATGTCGCCCGGCTCAATGGGAGGGAAACTACGGGCAGCTTCGACCGCCGTTTGGGCGTAGCCGGTTGCGGCGTACGGGCGCAGACTCAGATTGGTTAGCGCCCACTCACCGGGCACCGTCAGGAGATCCTCGGGGTTCGCCTCGGGAGCCACAGCCGAAACCAAACCCCGGGCATCCTCCAGACCATGCTTCATTCCAACCAGGCCGCCGCGGGCTGCCCGTCCGGCGGCAACTCCGGTCCGGGCGGCATGGGCTCGATCAAAGACGTTGGAGGGGCTGTGTTCGACGATCACTTGAATCATCGCCGGACTGACTGAAATGGCGTGACCGGCTGCCGATATGGCCACGTCGGGGTCGTCGGGAGCTAAGACAGAAGCGGCCGCCACTGCCCCTCCGACGGTGCCGGCGGTGGTGGTCGGATGCCAATGACTGCGTAGTGAGGGCCCGAGCGCAGAAGCGAGCCGGGCAGTGACCTCGTATCCGATGGCCGCCGCCCGCGACACAACGCTGAACGGAGCATTGACTTCTCCGCCAACGGCGAGTGCGACCGGCCAGGCGATCGAACCGGGATGGGTGAGAGATGGCCAATGGAGATCATCTCGATCAAGAACCTGGGCGGCGGCGGCGTTGACGGCAGCAACCTGCTCTGCCGAAGCTCCCGCCGGAGACCCGATAACAAGGGCCGGACCAACCGAGTGGTCGAACCATTCCGACACCTGCGCCAGGCCAGCCGATGCGCAAGTGATGAAATCGAAGAGAGCCAGGCTGGCCTTCTCATTGAGATCTTCCGCTCGATATCCGGCCACCACCGACTCGATGAAGCGGCTGGTGAGGGTTGAGTTCACGAGCGTCTTGCTCAGCGTGCCATGAACCCGCCGTCGACCGGCAGGATCACTCCGTGGATGTAGTCGGAAGCCGGCGAGGCCAGGAACACGCTGGGGCCGGCCATGTCCACCGGCTCGGCCCAGCGGCCATACGGAACCCGGGACATAATCTCAGCGGACCGCACCGGATCCCCCCACACGTGCTCGTTGAGATTGGTCTTGACGTACCCGGGGGCAATGGCGTTGACGTTGATGCCATGAGGGGCCCACTCGTTGGATAGTGCTTTGGTCAGCTGGGCCAGGCCCCCTTTGGAGGCGGTGTAGGCGATGACCTTGAGGCCACCGAAGAAGAAATACATCGACGCGATATTGATGATCTTTCCCGAGCCCTGCGCCAGCATGTGCCGGCCGGCTAGCTGGCACAGCTCGAACACCGACGTGAGATTGGTCTCGATCGTTTCATCCCACTGATCGAGCGAATGCTCGGCAGCTTCATCAACCCTGGCAATGCCGTGACTGTTGACCAGTACGTCCAGCCCACCTAGACCGGCAACCGCCTGTTCGAAAGCGGTTTTGAGCTGGCTTCTGTCTGAAAGATCGGCCTGGAGACCTATGGCCTCGCGGCCCGGTTCCGACAGCTCTCTGGCGACTTCCGCAACGTTTTCCTTGCGTCCGACGATTGCCACCGTGGCGCCGGCATCGACCATGCCCCGGGCGATTCCCTGCCCGATCCCACCGTTGCCTCCAGTCACGATGACTCGCCTGTTCTCGAGCACACCGCTCACGTCGAACCTCCTAATTCTGTCATGCGATCCGGCGCCAGGTCAGTACTCCGGTGAGGTCGCTACCCCCGACATGCATCGGATCGGTTGTCAGGGTCAGGACGTCGCCTTCAATGACGTAGTTCCGCTCGAGCTCGGTTCCCTCCCAGTTCGGAAACGAGCAACCCTCAAGGCGATGGGTGACCCGCGCAGACTCCTCTTCGACGAAGTAGGGACCGAAGTAGGTGATTATTCCGGTGAGAGCTGATCGGGTCTCCTCATCGGAACCCGTCATTAGATCATCTGAGGCGAAGCGCGTGCGGTTCCTCCTCATCAACTGGACGCTCATGTGGCCACTGGCGTCATAGTGAACAACGCCTATCGGAGTGGCGCCGAACGGCTGAGTGACTGTCCCATCGGAACTTGTGAACTCAGACGATTCGAGTTTCCAGGTACCGACGAGCGGCGTTGGCTTCGTTGAAGCGTGGTTGCTCACATGAGGAGCTTACGACGCGGACCCTTGGCTGAGCTCGGCTCAGGACCGGGCCCGGCAGGCGGCTGTCCAGTTGGCGCTCAGGTAGTAGGCGGACTCGCCAGCCACGAATGGCGGGCCCCAGCTGCGGGTGTCATCACCGGTCCCCGGGCGCTCGACTTTTGTGACGTCGGCTGCGGCGTCGCCTAGCAGCATGGTGCAAGGGGGCCGGCCAGCACACGGCTGAGGTCAATCACTTTCAGACCGGCAAGTGCCCCTTCGGCCATTCCCCTCCTCTTAGATCCCGCCGACGCACACGTACTTGGTCTCGAGATACTCCTCGAGGCCTTCGTGAGAGCCTTCCCGGCCGATGCCCGATTCCTTCATGCCTCCGAACGGACTGCTTACCGCCGAGATGAGGCCGGTGTTGACTCCGACCATCCCGTATTCGAGGCCTTCGCTCACCCGCCAAATGCGGGCGTTGTCACCGGCGTAGAAGTAGGAGGCCAGGCCGAACGGGGTGTCGTTGGCAAGGGCCACCCCCTCCTCCTCAGTTGTGAACCGATACAGGGGAGCGACCGGCCCAAAGATCTCATCGGAAGCGATGGCCATATCCGCCGTCACCCCGGTCAAGACGGTCACCTCGTAGTAGGTGTAGCCGAGCGCGTGACGTTTGCCGCCGGTCAGGGCGCTGGCACCCTTGGCAAGGGCGTCGTTCACCAGGGTCTCCACCTTTTCGATTGCCTTGTCATTCACCAGCGGTCCGATAGCCGTGGATTCGTCGAGCGCCGGACCCACCTTCAAATCGGCCACCGCCTCGGCGAACTTCTTGGAGAACTCCTCGTAGACGCCGTCCTGGACCAGGATTCGGTTGGCACAGATGCAGGTTTGCCCGTTGTTCCGGTACTTGGACGCAATGGCGCCGTCCACCGCGGCATCGACGTCGGCATCGTCGAACACGAGGAACGGAGCATTGCCACCCAGCTCCATCGACACGTTTTTGACGGTTTGGGCGGCCTTGGCCATGAGCATTTTGCCGGTGGCGGTTGAGCCGGTGAACGACAACTTTCTGACGAGCGGGTTGGTGGTGAGCTCATCTCCGACGGGAGCCGGGTTGCTGGTGGGGACGAGGTTCAATACTCCAGCCGGTACCCCGGCCCGGGCCGCCAGGTCGGCCGCGGCCAAGGCGGTCAACGGTGCATCCTCCGGCGGTTTGACTACCACAGTGCACCCGGCGGCCAGGGCCGGAGCCACCTTGCGGGTGATCATGGCGAGGGGGAAGTTCCAGGGAGTGATGGCGGCCACGACTCCCACCGGCTGCTTGAGGGACAGGACGCGCTTCGTCGGGTCGTGGGTGGGAATCACCTCGCCCCGTGCCCGGCGAGCCTCCTCCGAAAACCACTCAACGAACGAAGCGCCGAAAGCGGCTTCGGCGCGTGACTCGTTGATGGGTTTGCCCATCTCGTGAGTCATGAGAAGGGCCAGGTCCTCCTGGTTTTCGATGATGAGCTCGTACCAGCGGCGGAGAACCTCGGACCGTTGCTTGGCGGTCAGCCCCCGCCAGGCCGGCCAGGCGGCATCGGCGGCCTCGATCGCCCGCCGGGTCTCCGCGGCGCCCACATCGGCGACGGCCCCGACGACGGTGCCGTTGCCCGGGTCCACGACGTCGAAGGTCTCGCCGGAATCGGCATCGATCCAGTCACCGTCTACGTAGGCCTGCCCTCGCAACAGGGTGGGGTCACTCAGCTTCATCGTTGTCCTCCTTGGGTGGCCTCCAGTATGGCGAACTTGTGGAGCTTGCCGGCTGCCTCGGCGACCGGAGCACGCGACCGCCGGCGCGGGCTACCGTGACCGACTGGCGGATACCAGGAGCCCCGATGAAGGAAGTCATTGATCTCTCTGCCGTTTCGGTCATCCGCGGCGGCAGCTACCTGCTCGACTCCGTCGACTGGCGGGTCCAGGAGCACGAACGATGGGTGGTGCTGGGACCGAACGGAGCAGGCAAGACCACCATGCTGCAGGTGGCCTCCTCCTACCTGACGCCCAGCCGGGGCACGGTCCGGCTGCTCGGGATCGAGCGCGGCAAGGGCGACGTGCGCCAGCTTCGTCGTCGAGTGGGATATGCCGGGTCGGGCCTGGCCGGGATGATCCGGGGGTATCTACCGGCTCTAGAGATCGTGGTAACCGGCAAGCACGCCGCCTTCGTGGATTCGCGGTGGCACGAATACGAGGATCGGGACTGGGAGACCGCCAGAGCCGGCCTCGCCCGGTTGCAGGCCGAGCACCTGTCCGATAGGCAATTCGACACCCTGTCGGCCGGGGAACGGCAGCGGGTGCTGATCGCTCGTAGTCTCATGACCGATCCGGAGCTGCTGCTCCTGGATGAAGCGACAACCGGCCTCGACCTGGGAGCTCGTGAACGCCTCGTTGCCTCACTGTCCGATCTGGCGCTCGACCCGGCCGCTCCCTCGGTGGTGTTGGTGACCCACCACGTCGAAGAGATCCCGCCCGGCTACGACCATATCATCCTGTTGTCGCGGGGAGCGGTGCTGGCCGATGGCCCCATTGAAGAGACCTTGACGGCGGAGACGCTGTCGGAGTGTTTCCAGCTGCCGCTGCGGCTCGAGCGCCGCCAAGACCGTTACCGGGCCTGGTCACCGAGCGATTAACAAAACCTTGGCCTAGCCAACGGTTGTTCTGTAGCGTTGACCGAACGAACACAGGTCTTGCCCGTATGGGGGACCGGATTGCACTGGGGAGGAGCAAACCGTGAAACTGAATCCTGAAAGCATCGCTCGCGCCAGCAGCCGTCGTCCATGGACAGTTATTGGCGGGTGGTTGGTGCTTTTGGTTGCCGCCTTCACGCTGACCGCCCTGTTCTTGTCCGACAATCTCACCACCGACTTCGACTTCACCGACAGTCCGGAAGCCAAGCAAGCCGAAACGCTGCTGGAGGATCGTTTGCGCGGTCCCGACACTTTCACCGAGCTGCTGGTGATTAGCGGTCTTCCGGGGACGGCCGCCGATGCCGACTTCCAGGCGTTCGTCGGCGACCTCGCGGCGGCGGTTGAAGGTCTCGGTTCTGACGTGATTCAAGCCGTGATTCCGGTCGGACAGAACGGCGAGCCGATCATCTCCGAGGACGGAGGCGACCAGCTCCTCACGGTGGTCCTGGCCAAGACCGACCTGGACGAAGCGGCAACCGACTCTGCGGCGCTCGGTGACGCCGTCGATGGCGTTACTCCACCTTCCGGGCTGGAGGCCCGCCTCTTCGGTCAAGGAACCATCAACAACGACTTCGAGCGATTGGCTCAGGAGGGGCTCGAGAAGGGTGAGACCATCGGTGTTGCGGTCGCCCTCATCGTGTTGCTGGCGGTCATCGGCGCGGCCGTGGCGGCCGGCCTCCCGATCCTCTTAGCCATCGCGGCGATCGCCGTCGCCATCGGCATCACCGCTTATCTCGGCAACTTCATGTCGCTGTCGTTCTTCGTCGTCAACTTCATCACCATGATCGGGCTGGCAGTCGGCATCGATTACGCCCTGTTCATCGTTGCCCGCTACCGAGAAGAGCGGGTGCGCGGTTTCGACAAACTGGAGGCCATTGGGCGCTCCGGTGCGACCGCCAACCGGGCTGTGTTCTTCTCGGGGCTCACCGTGGTGCTGGCACTGCTCGGCATGCTGTTTGTGCCGAACACCATTTTCCGCAGCCTGGGCGTCGGCGCCATCGTCGTCGTGCTTTTGGCGGTAGCCGCATCGATGACACTGCTGCCGGCCTTGCTGTCACTGCTGGGAGACAAGATCAACATCGGCAAGGTCCGCCGCCAGACGGCGCTCGACAACGTCGACAAGGTGGGCGGCATGTGGGACAAGATCACCGCACTGGTGATGGGTCGCCCGATCGCCTTTCTCGTGGTGGGGGCTGGCTTCATGCTGCTGCTCGGGTCGTTCGCCCTCAGCATGGAGACCGGGTTCTCAGGAGTCACGACGCTCCCCGAAGAGCTTGAGTCCAAGCAGGCATTCGACATCATCGAGCGCGAATTCGGCCTGGGCGGCGCCAATGAGCCGGTTGAGATCGTGTTCGATGGCCCGATTACCGCCGACGTGCAGGCCGCCGCCACCGCCCTCGGTGCGTCGCTGAACGGAAACCCAACGTTTGGGCCACCCGATCCTCTCATCGTGAACCCGGCCGGCGACCTGGCGTTGCTGTCGATTCCGCTGACCGGCGACTTCCAGAGTGAAGCGTCATCGACCGCGGTGGAACTGCTCCGCGACGATCTCATCCCGGCCGCCTTCGGTGATTCGAACGTGAACGTCCTGGTGGGTGGAGCGAGCGCCTTCAACGTCGACTTCTTCGAGGACGTCAGCGTGTACACGCCCATCGTGTTCGTATTCGTACTGGGACTCAGCTTCGTTCTGCTCACGGTCGTGTTCCGATCGATCGTCCTACCGATCAAGGCCATCTTGCTGAACCTGCTCTCGGTGGCCGCCGCCTACGGCGCAGTGGTCATGGCCTTCCAGATCGGTACCGGGCCCGGTTGGTTCAAAGACATCTTCGGCTTCATCCAGGTGGAGTCGATCGAGGCGTGGCTGCCGTTGTTCCTGTTCGCCGTTCTGTTTGGGCTGTCGATGGACTACCACGTCTTCCTGCTCACCCGCATCCGGGAGCACTTCGACCAAACCGGCGACAACGCCGCGTCAGTGGCCCACGGGCTCCGCACCACCGGTGCCATCATCACCGGCGCCGCCCTCATCATGGTGGCGGTCTTCGGCGGGTTTGCACTCGGCGATCTGGTACCCCTCCAGCAGATGGGCTTCGGCCTGGCCGTGGCTGTGTTCCTCGACGCCACCATCGTCCGCTCGATCCTGGTGCCGGCCACCATGCGCCTTCTGGGTGACTACAACTGGTACTTGCCCAAGTGGCTCGACTGGCTGCCCCACGTCGATATCGAAGGCCACGAAGCCGCCCTCGGGGCCGAGGCGCGCGACGTCGAAGTAGCCGATGCTTTCGAGGTTGGTTCGCCGGTCGACTAGGCGGACCGCGGTCGTCGTACGGGAGGTGCGTTCCACTGGGGTCGCAACGGGCGGATCTCACGCACGGCTATCGTTGCCCAGATGCGATCAAGTCACGGTCGACGGCCACTCCCGGCAGAGGACATCCGTCGAATTCGGAGGGAGCGAGCTGAGCCGGGCTTGCTCGACTTTCACTATTTGCACCTAAAGGGGCTTCGTGACGGCCTGATCAGGGCGCTGTCAAATGTACCGGCCGGTGCGGGGTGGATTCTGGACGTCTACTGCGGAACCCAGCCCTATCGACCGCTCCTGGGCGACGCCAAAGTGGTTGGGCTGGATATCGACTCGTATTTTCGGAGGGTGGAAGTAATCGCCGAGCGAGACCTACCGTTTGCGGATGAGACGTTCGACCTCGTACTCAGTACGCAGGCCCTCTATTTCGTCGAGGACGACGCAGCCCTCGTAACCGAGATGAATCGCGTCGTTCGGAGCGGCGGGTACGCAATCGTGACCGTTCCCTATCTGTTCGTGAAGTCGAAAACGGGCAACCAGCGTCGTTACTCCGCCGAGGAGTTCTCGGCGCTTTTTTCGACCTGGGAGGCATTGGACCTGCAACTCGTGGGCGGCATCGGGACCGGCTTCGGTTACGCGGCCGGACGCTGGCTGCAAGCTGCCGTGAGGCGTGCTCGCTGGACAAGACCCCTCGCCGCCGTCCTGGCAGGGCTCGTGAACGTGTTCGGCTTGGTGCTCGATGCAGCGACACGACCGCTGAGCCGTCGCTGGCCGGCCACCCTCATCGCCGTCGCGCAACGGTAGGGATCGACGACTATGGCGGCGGACCAGCGGTTGTCGAAGCACTTGGGTCGGGTCAAATCGCGCAGAAGGATACGGGCCGGTCTTCCGTCGAGCCTTAGTTGGGCCGCAGCCGAGGAAGCGATCTCTGCTATGACCGATCGCGGTTGCGCTGGATTTCGCCACACCCGCCTCGCCCGGAGTTCCACCGGTGAAGAAACGTATCGGTTGATCGCGACTCTCGAGGGGGGAGGCTCGCAGTCGGCGGTGTATCACAGGAGCCCAGTTGTCCAAGTTGCCTCCTCTCGGCTTGACGGAGCCATAAACGACGTGGTCAGATCGTTCGACATGCCCGAGAGCTTGATCTTCTCGTCTGTCCATGGGCGTCCGCTCAGTCGTTTCGTGCCCGAGGTCTATTTCCTGGAGTCGACCGCAGAGGCTCTCCAGTACGTTGTCGAAGACGTAGATGGCCAAACTCCCCAAGACGGCCAGCTGGTTACCGTGGCCGGTGCCCTGCCGGCGCTCCATATGGCGCTCCTCGAGTGGGCGGAAATCGTCCAACCACGTCTGGCTACCAGGCACCAGCATTATTTCGTTGAGATCGCTCCGACGATGCAGGTCATATTGAAGGAACTAGCTGTTGAGTCCGCCAACCAATCCGCAGCCGAACTCCTGGATGGTTGGCAGAGGGTTGTCGAACTTCAATCCGCGTTGGACGTCGGCGACGGCCGTCAGCCGATTCACGGGGACCTGCACCGGTGGAACGTCCTGTTTGCTGAAACCTCGGGAGGCACCGTCAAGATAATCGATTGGGATTCGGTTGTCTGGGGCCATCCCCTCGTTGACCTTGCCACCCTCCTCATCGATGAGAGTGCTGAACTCCAAGCCAGTGCGCTTGACGCATACCTCGCAGGACGAAGTCCCGGCGATGATTTAGCGGCCGACGAGCGGTTGTACCTCCACGCTCGCCTCCACGTCTCACTGCTGTGGTCGTGCCTGTTTGCGTCGGGCCGGGGTTGGTCGAGACGGGCGTCGGTGATGGACCGGCATCTTGACGAAGCAGCCCGTCTCCTGGCGGCGCTAATCTAAGCTCAGCTGGATCTAACGCTCATGGCCCGTAGCCAGGGTAACGGTGTATTTGCGTCTCGGGAGCGTTTCTCGACTACTTTCAGTGGTTGAGTTACTTTGACCTCAAGGGGCGCCAACCCGTATCCGATCAAGCGGGTAGGTCCCGGACGGTCGGCAACCGGAGCAATAATGATTCTTCCAAATGCGATCGACATCCTGGGTGTCCGGGTTGTCCCACTCAAGAAGTCTCAACTAGTCGAAACGCTCACCACCTGGGCGTCGAAAAAGCAGAAGCGTCTTGTCAGCCATGTAAATGTCCATGGGGTCAATCTGGCGCAGAGCAACGACCGGTTCCGTAGCGTCATCAACAACGCCGACCTGGTGTTCTGTGATGGGCATGGAGTGATGTGGGGGGCGTCTCAGCTCGGCCGGGTGATTCCGGAGCGGCTGGCGGTGATGGATTGGATTGACGATTTCGCCGCGTGCTTAGCGGACAGAGGGCTCTCGCTCTTTCTACTGGGTGATGAGAAGGGCGTGGCCGAGCTGTGTGGTGGATTACTCGAAAGAGCTCACCCGGGGCTTGTGATAGCCGGTACGCATCATGGTTTCTTCGAGAAGAACGGCCGGCAAAGTGCTGAGGTGGTTGAAAAGGTCAACGCCTCCGGCGCCTCAGTTGTGATGGTGGGCTTCGGAATGCCGTTACAGGAATTCTGGATTGAGGAGAATTTCCAGGGTCTCAATGCCAGCGTGATCATGCCGGTCGGTGCCACCTTCCGATGGTACGCAGGTGTGGAAAAGCGCGCCCCGAAGTGGATGACTGATCGAGGCCTCGAGTGGGTCGGGCGGCTGGCGCGCCATCCCCTGCGGATGTTTCGTCGATATGTGATAGGTAATCCGCTCTTTGCCGCGAGGGTGCTGGCTCAGCGCCGCCATCTGTCTGAAGGGAAGCCAGTCGGCTGATGTACTCATCACCGCCACCTGGAGCCGATCAACTCCGCACACGGTTGCCAGC
>Ga0224508_10004920_pt1 | contig 10850 bp, 10 predicted proteins | sample SF_Jan12_sed_USG_4_FD_170157 | JGI IMG/M metagenome (GOLD analysis project Ga0224508, IMG submission 170157) | Sediment microbial communities from San Francisco Bay, California, United States - SF_Jan12_sed_USGS_21 | ecosystem: Environmental > Aquatic > Marine > Sediment | place: USA... | reverse complement strand
GGAAGATTTCAGGGTTGAGCGAGACAGCATGGGCGAGCTCCGGGTGCCAAAAGACGCGGCATGGGGCGCACAAACTCAGCGCGCGGTCGAGAACTTTCCGATCAGTGGCCTGGCGATGCCGAAATCATTCGTGGCTGCGCTTGGACTGATCAAATGGGCCGCGGCTGAAGTCAATCACGATCTCGGCCTGCTTGAAAGCGATATCGCCGAGGCGATTCGATCGGTAGCGCTCGAAGTCGCAGCTGGCCAGCATGACGCGCAGTTTCCGGTCGACGTTTTCCAAACGGGCTCGGGCACGAGCAGCAACATGAACGCCAACGAGGTCATTGCGAAGCTGGCCACCGACCGGCTGGGCAGCCCGGTCCACCCGAACGATCACGTCAACATGGGCCAGAGCAGCAATGACGTCGTGCCGTCGGCGATCCACGTCAGCGCCGCCATCGGCCTGACCGAGGACTTGCTTCCATCTCTTAAGTACCTTGCGGAAGTCATTGAAAAGAAAGCAGTTGAGTTAGAGGGAATTGTCAAAACCGGCCGCACTCACCTGATGGACGCGATGCCGGTTCGGCTGGACCAGGAACTCGCCGGTTGGGCAACCCAGGTTCGATCCAATTACCAGCGCGTCGCCGGCGTCATGATGCGCCTGTCCGGCCTGGCACAGGGCGGCACCGCCGTCGGTACCGGCATCAATGCCCATCCGGAATTCGGTGTCCGGGTTGCGGCGGCGCTCGCGTCGAAGACCGGGATCGCGTTTCGACCGGCCGATAGCTTTTTTGAGGCGCTGAGTAGCCAGGACACAGCGGTCGAGTTGTCGGGGCAGCTCAAAACCACGGCGGTCAGTCTGATGAAGATCGCCAACGATTTGCGATGGATGAACAGCGGGCCGCTGGCAGGGCTCGGCGAGATCGCGTTGCCGGCATTGCAGCCGGGCAGCAGCATCATGCCGGGCAAGGTCAATCCGGTGGTGCCGGAGGCCGTCACGATGGTTGCCGCGCAGGTCATCGGCAACGATGCCGCGATTACCGTTGCCGGACAGTCCGGCAATTTTCAACTGAACGTCATGCTGCCCGTCGTTGCACACAACTTGCTCGAGAGCATTCAGATTCTGGCCGGTGCGTCGCGCACACTGGCCGATGCGGCGATCGCGGGATTCACCGTGCAGACAGCGCGCCTCGACGATGCGCTTAGACGCAACCCGATTCTGGTGACGGCGCTGAACGCCGTGATCGGTTACGAAGCGGGTGCCGCGGTGGCCAAGAAGGCCTACGCGGTGGGGAAACCCATCATCGATGTGGCGGCGGCCGAAACGGATCTAAGCCGAGCCGAACTCGAGAAGTTACTCGATCCGGCCGAATTGACGCAGGGTGGCATCAAGCGCTGACGCATGGCGGCAGCGAATCGAGCGCGGCCTTCAGGCTGTGCCGGCCGATGTCGATGCCAAAGCCATGCTGCTGGCCAATGTCGTCGGCGCGCCTTCTGACGAACTCAACGCGCTGCTCAGTGCACCGAGCCAGGAAGCCGCCGTTCTGGTCGGTCTGGTCGAGCGGCCTGGCGGAATTCATATTCTGTTGACCGAGCGGGCCAATCATCTCGAGCACCATCCCGGTCAGATCAGCTTTCCAGGTGGCCGGCTCAATGATGCGAACGAAGGATACGTCGCGGCCGCACTTCGGGAAGCGTCCGAGGAAGTCGGTCTCGCGCGGCACCACGTCGATGTGTTGGGCCGTCTGCCACCGAGGCTGACCGGCACCGGTTTCGCGGTGACACCGGTTATCGGTTGGCTGGCCGATGCCTTCGAGGCCGTTCCGGACCCGGCCGAGGTCAAGTCCGCGTTCGAGGCACCGCTCGCGCACTTGCTGCAGACCGAAAATCAACGGCGAATGACCCGCGAGCGGTTCGGCACGCAGTTCATTAGTTATGAGTACTATTTCGCGGAGCATCGGATCTGGGGAGCGACCGCGGCGATACTGGCTCAATTCTTCGAGGTAATTGATGCAAAAACAATATGATATAGGTGATATCTCTAAACTGCTGGATATCATGGCTGCACTGCGCGATCCGGCGACGGGCTGCCCCTGGGATCTCGAGCAGGACTTCGACACGATTGCGCCGTACACCATCGAAGAAGCCTACGAGGTCGCCGACTGCATCGAACGCAACGCACTGGCTGAACTGCCGGACGAGCTAGGCGATTTGCTGCTGCAGGTCGTGTTTCACGCCAGAATCGCCTCTGATCGGGGGCTGTTTGGCTTCGCCGAGGTGGTCGAGCGCATTTGCGACAAGATGATTCGGCGTCATCCGCATGTTTTCGGTGAGTCATCGGGTCGCGACGGCGATCAAAGCCCGACGTCAGGCGAGGCGGTCGTCGCCAGCTGGGACCGAATCAAGCGGGCCGAACAGCCGGCCGGGCAGGCGCTGATGGACGGCGTGACTCTCGCCTTACCGGCGCTGACTCGTGCCTACAAGCTCGGCAAGCGCGCCGCGTCGGTTGGTTTCGACTGGCCGGCGATCGAGGCGGTCAGAGACAAAATTGACGAAGAGCTGGCCGAGCTTGATGCGGCCGGGCGCGAGGACACGGATCAGATCGAGGCCGAACTGGGCGATCTGCTGTTCACCGTCGTCAATTATTGCCGGCACCTGAAAATCGACCCGGAACGGGCGCTGAGACGGACCAACGATCGCTTCGTCAGGCGCTTCAATCACGTCGAATCGAACGTCCAGCGTGCTGGCGGTGATTGGGCGGCTTTCGAAACCGAGGCACTGGAGGCGTTTTGGGACAGCGCCAAAGCGGCTGAGGCGAGCTGAGTTTTTGCGGGTGGAGTATTCAGCCGGGATTCAGTGGCTTAGGCCTATTGTTGCCATGAAGCTACGGAGGACCGAGTCATGAAAGCCAAGATACTAGCCATTATTGCCCTGGGGGCCGGATTATTCGCTGGAGTCGCCAATGCGCATGGTTCGCGTTATGCAAACGCCCGCGTGCTTGGCTACCAGCCGGTGTTTGAGACCGTCTACGTCTCAAATCCGGTTCGACGCTGCCATCGTGAGTATGTCGAGCGGCGGGTCAGCCGTCCCAACGTGGCCGGGCAGACACTCGCCGGCGCCGTGATCGGTGCTGCCATCGGCCGCCAGTTTGGCGACGGCCGGGGCCGCGACGCCCTGACGGTCATTGGCGCTGTGGCGGGATCTGCGGTCGCTAACGAGCGTGCCGTTCGAATCCGATCCACGAATCCGCGCGTTGCGGTGGTTCGTCAGCCAGTGGAGCGTTGCACGACCGACTATCGTCGGCAGGCAAGGCGCCAGGTGACCGGCTACTGGGTCGACTACCGCTATCGGGGTCGCCAGTATCGAATCCTGAGCCATGAGCCGCCGGGCCGGAATATCAGAATCCTGGTTGGTTCTTGACGGGAGAGGGCTCCGGAATTCAAGCTAGCACTATGATCCGCTTAACTGTCATCGCTGCTTTTTCGTTGTTTGCGCTGTCGCCCGCCTATGCGATTTCCATATCGCCGGCGGGCGACGGCCTGTCTCCATCGCTATTCGCGACGAGTCAGGTGGCTGAAGAACGGGAGCCCGGTCCTGCCGATCTCGAAGAAGCCATCGAAATCGCGGTCAAACGTTATGGCGGTCGCGCCACTCGATCTGAAACCGTCGTGCGTGAAGGGCGAACGGTGCACGAGGTTCGGGTGTTCGGCGAAGATGGCATCGTTACCACGGTGCGCATCGACCCGGAAACCGGCGCAATCATTCCGCAGCAACGCTAGCCGGACGCAGACTTAGACCAAGACCAAGACGGACAGTCGTTATGCGAGTCTTAATCGTCGAGGATGACGCCAGCCTTAACCGCTCCTTAGTCGCGGAATTTGAAGCCAAGGGCTTCAAGGTTCTGAGCGCGGTCGATGGGCGCGAGGGTCAGTACCTGGCAACCGAATATCCGATCGATGTCGCCATCATTGATCTCGGGCTGCCGGAAGTCAGCGGGATCGAATTGATCAAGGCGCTTCGAGCCGCGTCCAAGGACTACCCGATCCTCGTGCTGACGGCGCGAGATCGCTGGCAGGATAAAGTTGAGGCTTTGAAGATCGGCGCCGACGACTATGTCGTTAAGCCCTTTCATGTCGAAGAACTGATGGCACGCACGGATGCGCTGATGCGCCGAGCGGGTGGCTGGGCGCAGTCCGAGCTGGTTTGTGGTCCAGTGACGCTGGATACGCGCAGCCAGATCGTCCAGCTCAACGGCGAAGCCATCGAACTGACGAGCTTTGAGTATCGCTTGCTCGAGTATTTAATTCTTCACGCCGGCGAAGTGTGTTCCAAAACCCAGATAACGGAAGCACTGTACGACCAGGATTTCGAACGCGACAGCAATGTCATCGAGGTTTTCATTGGTCGCTTGCGCCGCAAGCTCGATCCCGATTCCAAGTTTAAGCCGATTGAGACGCTGCGCGGCCGAGGCTACCGGATGGGTCTGCCGCGCGGGGCGCCAGACGCGGATTAGCAGCGGGACGCTTCGATGGTGGTACTGCAATCCCTTCGGGCGCGCGTTTTACTCTGGGTGAGTGTCGCGCTGGTCGTGTTGTTCGCGATCACGATTATCGGCCTCTATGAGATTTTCCAACGCAGTTCGGAACTGGTATTGCGCGATGCGATGCAGGTTCAGTTGCTGGGTTTGATTGCCGCTGCCGAGGAGTCTGACGACGAGGAACTCAGCCTGCCGGAAGACGCCGTGCTGGATTTAAGCCTGACGGTGCCGGAGTCCGGCGTCTATGGCGTCATCTGGGATGCCGACGGCGTGCCGATCTGGCGGTCAACCTCGTGGGTTGGCCGGGAATGGTTCGTCGATGTTTGGCCGGTGCCGGGCGAGCGGATCTATCTAACGGTCGAGGAGGCGGGATTGCCTCTGCTCGAGGCCCTGCTGATGGGTATCCGTTGGGATTTTCACGATGGTTCAAGCCTGCCCTATACCTTCGGAATCGCCGTTGCTCAGGAACCCTATGTGGCGCGCGAAGGCGTTTTCCGACGCAACTTGATAGGCTGGTTCTCGGTGGTGACGGTGACGATGCTGATCGTGCTGACCATTGTGCTGCGTTACGCGCTAAAACCGCTGCGGCGCCTGGTCAACGAGGTCGGCGAAGTTGAGATCGGCCGTCGCCAGGCCGTGACCGAGCGGCTGCCGAACGAATTGACCGGGCTGGCCCGCAACCTCAATTTCTTGATCGATTCCGAGCGACGTCGTTCGGTTCGCTATCGCAACACACTCGACGATCTCGCCCATAGCCTGAAAACACCGCTGGCATCTATTCGCGCGCTGTTGACCGACAGAAGCGTGGATGGCGACGCGCTGTCGAAATCGCTCGACCATGAAGTGTCTCGAATGGACCAGCGAATCGGCTATCAGCTGCGGCGGGCACGCGCCACAGGTGGGACCGGGTTGGGTCTCGCGCCGGTGCTGCTCGAGTCGATCATCGACGACATCGTCGCGACGCTCGACAAGGTCTATCGAGACAAACAGGTCAGCTGCGAATTCGAAATCGATTCCGGCGCCAGGTATCAGGGCGATCCCGGCGATCTAAACGAAATCATCGGCAATCTGCTGGATAACGCCTATAAATACTGTCGCAAGCGGGTGCTGGTTGAAGTTAAAAGTTCGGTCGGACGTATCGAGATTGTGATTCACGACGATGGGCCCGGGTTGCCGGCAGCAGCCGAAGAGGCCGTTATCGAACGCGGTGCGCGAGCCGATGAATCGGTGCCGGGGCAGGGACTGGGGCTCGCCGTCGTGGCTGAAACGGTTGAGCTGTATCAGGGCACAGTTGCGCTGGGCTCGTCCGAACTCGGCGGAACAGAGGTTCGCGTCGTCTTGCCGCGACGCGGTTACAGACTCAAGAATAAGAGTTAACTTACCTTAATAACCAGCTGTTTTATCAGCTATTGTTAGGCTTTGCCAATAGCGACGATAGAACGTCGATCGGCATCGGAAAAACGATCGTCTGGGTATTCTTCTCGCTCGAAATATCCGTCAGCGTTTGCAGATACCTGAGCTGGATCGCCTGCGGCTGGGTTCCCAGCACTTTGGCGGCTTCGGCCAGCCGTTGCGAGGCCTGAAACTCGCCTTCCGCATGAATCACTTTGGCGCGCCTGGATCGTTCCGCTTCCGCCTGCGCCGCAATTGCCCGGATCATGTTCTCGTTGAGATCGATGTGTTTGATCTCGACGTTGGTGACTTTGATGCCCCAGGCTTCGGTCGAACTATCGAGAATCTCCTGAATATCGGCGTTGAGTTTGTCGCGTTCGGACAGCATGTCATCCAGTTCGTGACGGCCGAGCACGGAGCGCAGGGTGGTTTGAGCAAGTTGGCTCGTGGCATCGACGCGATTCTCGATCTGAATAATCGCCTTTTCAGGATCGACGACGCGGAAATAGATGACGGCGCTGACCTGGACTGAGACGTTGTCGCGCGAAATGACATCCTGAGTCGGGACGTCGAGCACGATGGTCCGCAAATCCACGCGGACGAATTGTTGGATGACGGGATAAACGAGAATGATGCCCGGGCCTTTGACTCCCCAAAAGCGGCCGAGCATAAACACGACGCCGCGCTCATATTCGCGGAGAATCTTTATTGAGTTAAAAAGAACGCCGGCGGCGGCGGCCAACAACACTAACCAAAACGTCTGACCAAACATGCTGCTACCTCATTCCTAATGATTACTGGCGGGCTCGACGTCAAGAACGAGTCCGTTAATTCGCCTTACCGTCAATACCTGACCCTTGATGACTGGACCGGCCGATCGCGCATGCCAGCGCTCGCCGTGTACCCAGACTTGTCCTTCGTTATCGAAATCCTCGAGCGCCTCGGCTTTCATGCCCAGCATTTCTTCGATACCGCTGACGACCGCGTGCTGCCGAGCGCGCATCGCGAGCCAGACTGTGCCCATCACCGCTAAGGCCCCGCCGAATGCAATGCCGGCAACTAATGCGGATGCGGATTCGAAGCCAGGGACTTCGGTATCAAACAACATCAGCGAGCCAAAAACGAAGGCGGCTATGCCACCGATCCCGAGCGCGCCGAAGCTCGGCACAAAAAACTCGGCGATCATCAGAATTAAACCGAGCAGCATCAGGGCGAGCCCCGCATAGTTGACCGGCATGATTTGTAAGGCATAGGCCGCGACGAGCAGGCAGATCGCGCCGACGACGCCGGGGACGATCGCGCCGGGATTGTAGCCTTCCATGAGCAGACCAAAAAGACCGGCCGACAGCAGAAATATGGCTATCGTCGGGTTGCTGATCACAGTCAAAAACTTTGTGCGCCAGTCAGGCTCGACGACGGTGACGAGCGTCGACGCAGGCAGCGAGAGCCGGTTGCCGTCGATCAGGCGGCCGTCGAGCTGGCGCAGAAGATCGCCGCGGTCTTGGGCGATCATATCGATGACACCCAGTTCGAGTGCTTCTTCCGCGGTCAGACTTTCCCCGCCGCGGACGGCGTTTTCTGCCCAGTCCGCGTTGCGGCCCCTGAGCTCGGCCAGGCTGCGGAGATAGGCAGCCGCGTCATTGATGGCCTTGCGCTCGGAAGCCGTTCCCGGCTGCGGAAAGCCGTCCGCGGGCGCTGGCGCGGCCGCGTCGCCGGTAGCGTCTTCCGCCGGCTCATCGGACGAATCGTCTTCGCCGCCATCAAGCGGATTGCCGGGAGTTGGTATTGCCGGGGCGCCGCCGATCGCGACCGGGGTGGCAGCGCCCGTGGCTGTGCCTGGTGCCATCGCAGCGACATGGCTCGCGTAAAGAATATAGGTTCCAGCGCTCGCGGCTCTTGCGCCATCCGGATAAACGTAGGAAGCGACCGGAACCGGCGAAGCGAGAATTGCCTGAATGATTTCCCGCATCGAAGTATCCAGTCCGCCGGGCGTATCCATTTCGATGATGACGAGCTCGGCGTTGGCTGCGACAGCACGGTCGATTCCCGTGCGAATGTAGTGGCTGGTGCCTGCACTGACTGCATCCTGGAATGGCAGGACGTAAACACCCCCGTTCGGTGACTGCGCCCCGACCGTGAGCCATGCGCCAAAAGCCAGTAAGGCCGCGGCTGCCAGACGATTTGGCTTGATGTTCATGTCATCCTGATCATAGCAGCAATACTGTATAGTGCGCGCCATGGCACAGGCACCGACATTGACGGATTGGCATCCCGCCAGCTGGCAATCGCGAGAAGCAGCGCAGCAGCCGACCTATCCGGATCGGGAGAAGCTGGACAGCGCGGTCGCCGAGCTGAGCCAACTGCCGCCGATCGTGACCAGTTGGGAAATTGAAGCGCTCAAGGACAAGCTTGCGGCCGCCCAGCGGGGCGAGGCTTTTCTGCTGCAGGGCGGTGATTGCGCCGAAAGCCTGGCCGAATGCACGTCCGACAACATCGTGCAGAAATTGAAGATTCTGCTGCAGATGTCGCTGGTGATGCTGGTGGGTTTGAAGAAGCCGATTATTCGGGTCGGGCGAATGGCCGGGCAGTACGCCAAGCCGCGCAGTGCCGATCTCGAGACCCGTGACGGCGAATCGCTGCCGAGTTACCGCGGCGACCTGATCAACCGGATGCCGTTTAATTCAGCCGATCGAGTGCCGGATCCGGATTTGATGCTCCGAGGCTACGAGCGCGCCGCACTGACCTTAAATTTCATCCGCTCGCTGATGGATGGCGGCTTTGCCGATTTGCACCACCCGGAAAACTGGGATTTGGATTTCGTTGGCGAAACCGAGACGGCGCAGGAGTATCACCAGCTGGTTGACTCGGTATCGAGCTCGCTCGGGTTCTTCGAGGCGATGAGTGGCGTGCCAATGCACCTGACTCACCGAGTCGAGTTCTATTCTTCGCACGAGGGTTTGCACTTGCCGTACGAGCAGGCGCAGACGCGTTATCTACAACACCGCAATCGCTGGTACGACCTGACGACACATTACCCTTGGATCGGGATGCGTACTGCCGATCTCAGCGGTGCGCATGTCGAGTATTTTCGCGGTATCGCAAATCCGATGGCGATAAAGATCGGGACCGGCGTAACGGACGAGCACATTCAAGGATTAATTGACGTGCTGAATCCGGATAACGAACCGGGACGGCTCACCTTTATTACCAGATTCGGCGCTAAGAATATCGAAGAACATCTGCCGCGCGTGTTGCGCGCGGTGCGTAAGACCGGGTCGCGTGTCCTTTGGGTCTGCGATCCGATGCATGGCAACACGGAATCGACAGCCGACGGAATCAAAACGCGAAGATTCGACAATATCCTGTCGGAGTTACAGGCGGCAGTCCGCATCCATCACGAGTCCGGGAGCGTCCTGGGTGGTGTTCACTTAGAGCTGACCGGTGAGAACGTAACCGAGTGCATCGGCGGCGCGCGTGGGCTCAAAGAGTCCGATCTTGCCCGTGCGTACAAATCGCAGGTCGATCCGCGCTTAAACTATGAGCAGGCGATGGAAATCGCGCTCTGGTTTGCCGGCAAAGGCGGAGCGCAATAATCGCCTCATCGGCGACTCAAGACTTCGATCCCGATTGTTCGCTTTGTCCGCGCCTTGCGTCCCATCGCTCGGGCTTGCGTACTCAATTCCCCGATTATCACAACGCGCCTGTCGCGGCTTTCGGCGATGCAGATCCTGCGTTGCTGATTGTTGGGCTGGCGCCCGGACTGCATGGCGCGAATGCGAGTGGGCGCCCATTCACCGGCGACTTTGCGGGCATTCTGCTGTATCGAAGTCTTCACGAAGTCGGGTTTTCGAATTCGCCGGAGTCAGTATCGGCCGATGACGGACTGACGCTTACGTCGGTTCGAATAACCAATGCCGTAAAGTGCCTGCCGCCCGCCAACAAGCCGACGACTGAAGAAGCGAATACCTGTCAGCAGTTTCTTCAGCGCGAGATCGAGGCGCTACCGATTGCCACGGTCATTCTGGCGCTCGGCACGATCGCGCATCGGTCCGTCATTCGCTGCGCGGGCGGCAAGCTGAGCGCCTACCGCTTCGCACACGGTGCCGAACATACCCTGCCGAGTGGGCGAAGACTCGTCGACTCTTATCATTGCAGCCGCTATAACACCCAGACCGGCCGCCTGACCTCAGCGATGTTTGTGGAGGTGCTCGTCAAAGCGCGGTCGCTGGCACTGGCATGATGGCATATGACTGACACAAGCAGCGAACCTGCGAAAGTGTTCGATCCGGCCGCGTTTGCGGCCGGGTTGACGCATCGGCCGGGTACCTACCGGATGAAGGATGCCAGTGGGTCGGTCATCTATGTCGGCAAGGCACGCGACTTGAGACGACGTGTTGCCAGCTACTTCAGCGGCCGCGCCACCGATGCAAAGACGATGGCCATGGTCAAATTGGTTGCCGATATCGAAGTGACCGTGACCAGAACCGAAGCAGAGGCCTTGCTGCTCGAATACAACCTGATTAAGGCGCACAAGCCGCGTTACAACATTTTATTGCGTGACGATAAGAGCTATCCCTATATTCGGCTCAGTACCAATCAGGAGTTTCCCAGGATCTCTTTCTATCGCGGCGCACGCCCAAAGAACGGAAAGCTTTTCGGGCCCTATCCGAATGCTGCAGCGGTGCGGTCCACCGTTAATCTATTGCAAAAGTTGTTTCAGCTGCGCCAATGCGACGATAGCTACTTTCGTAACCGCAGCCGCCCGTGCATGCAACATCAGATTCACCGCTGCAGCGCGCCGTGTGTCGGGTTGGTCGCAGCAGACGACTACGCGCGCGACGTGGAAGACGCGATGATGTTTTTACGTGGCCGCGGCGAATCCGTTATCGAGAGTATCGCTACGCGGATGGAGGCGGCATCGAAAGCAAAACGCTATGAA
>Ga0224508_10004919_pt1 | contig 10852 bp, 7 predicted proteins | sample SF_Jan12_sed_USG_4_FD_170157 | JGI IMG/M metagenome (GOLD analysis project Ga0224508, IMG submission 170157) | Sediment microbial communities from San Francisco Bay, California, United States - SF_Jan12_sed_USGS_21 | ecosystem: Environmental > Aquatic > Marine > Sediment | place: USA: California... | reverse complement strand
ATGGTCACGAGCCTGGATAACAAACGCCACTCACCGAAGGCGCGAGTCGCTTCTTCACCTCGCCAAAAATAACTGTCCGAAACGAGTCGGCTGATCAATCCGCCGCGCAGGAAGTGGCGCAAAACGAAGTCGCCCCGATCTCCCTGAACGATCATGGTGTTGCCGCGGCCCGAGGACTGCAGCCCGCCTTTGACGGGGAACGAGGCCGGCCAGCCCGCTACAGTAAATTCGCTGCCGGAGACTTGCCTGAAAATATCCGTGTCAAAAAGGATGGCGCCGCTGCCGGTTTGCAGGATGTCTGCGCTCAATCTACTGTATGCCTGCTGATTCTATGAAACGTACTTTTAGGCGACTTTCGGCTAATTTTGCCGACTTTTTCCCGACTTTCATGAATTTTGAGCTCAAGATCCGCCCGGGCCGACAAACTGCCGTAATCTCATTCCCAGATTTTCGTCTATTTTCACGACAATTAGAGGCAATTAGCATCTTTTTAGAAGAACAAAGCGGTTTTTCGAGCCGCGGCGGGCCACGATATGGTCTTTGCGAACAAGCTCCGTTTCTGTCAATTCGCCGACAATCGGCGCTTTTATCCACTATTTCGCGACAAAACCTGGCCGCCCAGTGAGCAATAACTAGTCGGCGCCTTCGGCAAGGTAATACTCGGCACTGCAATACGGGCACATGGCTTCGCCGGTTTCCTCTATCGGCAAATAGACCTTTGGATGAGAATTCCATAAATACATGCCAGGCATCGGGCAGGAGAGCGGAATGTCGTCCCGACGCACCTCGTACCTGTGTTGCGCATTTGCCTGAATAAGATTCTGATCGACTGTTCCCGCTCTGCTCCTCATCGATATCACCCTTATGCTTGTGCTGATTTGCGGGCGATTATAGCAAGCGACGTATACATTCATTGCATCGTCCGGGCCCAGACCCTGGACACGAACTTTCTCTCCTCACTAAATTCCGTATCGGGCACCGATGGCGGCTGCTCATTCAGTACCAGGCGATGCAGCCGCAGGCGGTACTCCTTGTATATTTCCTGCAGGCGTATGACGTCCTTTTCCGGCAGGCAGGCTGCCGCTTCAAGCGTTCCAAGCTGTCGAATGTTGTCGGAATAATGAATAACGGCAGGATGTGGCGTGGCATTCCTGAGAACGAGGTACTGCACGATGAACTCGATATCGCCAATACCGCCCTCGCCCTGTTTGAGATCGAACAAGTTCGAATCGCTTCGGTCCAGTTGCTCTCGCATTTTTCCCCGCATCAACGTCACGTCTGCCAGCAGAGTATCCTGACGTACTCGGTTCTTCAGCGACTCTGCGCGTATTCTTTCAAATTCCCTGGCCACCTTGGCGTCGCCGGCGACGGGCCGCGCACGCAGGAGGGCCTGCTGTTCCCAGGTCCACGCGTTTTCCTCCTGATACCGCTCGAAAGCCTCGATACTCGTTACCAGGAGACCGGACCGCCCGCTTGGACGCAGACGGGTGTCAACTTCGTAAAGCACGCCCGAGCCGGTTTGTGTGGTCAGAAAATGCACGAGTCGGCGCACCAGACGCCCAAAAAAAACGCTCATTTCAAGCGGTTTCTCGCCAGTCGTCATAAGCTCGGAATCGCCCGAAATACCTGATTCGTGGAGAAACACCAGATCGAGATCCGAGCGATAGGACATTTCGATCCCACCAAGCTTGCCGTAAGCGATGACACCGAACCCCGCGACCCGGCTGATCTCGCCGTCAAAGTAGCGCGGCTCACCATGCTTCTGAACAAGATCGGCATAAGCTATTTCAAGCGCCTTCTTCAAAACCAGTTCCGCGAGATCCGTCAGGCGGTCGCTGACTTTCATGACCGGTAACTTGCCGCTGAAATCGGCGACCGCAATCCGAAACAGGCTTGCCCGCTGAAACTGTCCGAGAGTCTCTATGTGACGTTCGCTGTCTATCTCACCGAGACGGGCGACTCGCTGTTCCAGGTCCTCCACCATTTCGCTCAAGGAAAGCGAAGCGGAAAAGAGCCGCGGGTCAAGCAACTCATCCAGCAACAGGGGAAATCGGCTGATCTGCTCGGCCAGATAGGCACTGCTTTCACACAGGTTCAGCAGCCTCTCGAGGACAGGCGGATTTTCGTTTAGTAAGGCAATGTAAGCGCTGCGCCGCAGTATGCGGTCGACAATGTCGAGCACCCTGCTGAGCACAAGCGATGGATGGGACTTGTTCCGAAGCTCAACGATGAGCTTCGGCACGAACTGATCCAGCCGCTGACGGGTCACTTTGTCGATTCGCAGCGTCAGGGGCGCGCGCTGGAATCTATCGATTGCTTCCGACAGCTCCGCCGCCTGTGCGAAGCCTTGTCGTTCCAACAGTTCCTGCCATTCGCAGGCCGCGGACGTCGATACCCAATGTTCGGCAAATGTTGTCACGACAGAGGGTTCTGATTCGGGCCGTTCACTCCGGAAAACCACTTCATCAAATTGTCTGCTGACGTTGCTGCGATGCGTGTCAAGATCTGAAACCAGGCGGTCCCAGTCCGGGTAATTCATCGCGAGGCGAAGTCGTGCCCGATCCGCGGCATCGTTTGGAAGATCATGCGATTGCTGGTCCCGGATAGCCTGAATGAAATTTTCGAGACGCCGCAAAAAAGTGTAAGCCAGCATGAGCTCATTGACCGACGATCGCGATAGCATGCGACGATCGCCGAGGCTCGGCAGCACTACCTGTAACTCGCGGCTACGTAGTCGCTTGTCACTGCCGCCGCGAACGAGTTGCAAGGACTGCGCGATGAATTCGATTTCCCTGATTCCGCCGGGCCCGAGCTTTATGTTGGATGCCAGCTCCTTCCTCTTCACTTCTGCAGCAATCAGGGCCTTCATGTCTCGGAGCGATTCAAACACACCGAAATCGAGGTAGCGTCGATAGACGAACGGCTCGATCAGGTTGCCCATAAGTTCTTCGGCAATTGCGTCGCTGACCGGCGGGCCTGTAATCCGGGCCTTGATGTAGGCGTATCGCTCCCAGCTCCGGCCGTGCTGTGCAAGGTAGGACTCCAGGGCCGCAAAACTGACAACCGGCGGCCCGCTGTCGCCGAACGGACGGAGCCTGGTATCGACCCGAAACACGAAGCCGTCTGCGGTCACCTCATCAAGCAAGGCTGCAATTTGCTGCGTCAGGCGAGTGAAGTATTCATGCGCGCTAAGTGCGCGCCTGCCATCAGTTTCGCCCTCATCGGTGTACAGAAATATCAGGTCGACATCGGACGAGAAATTCAGCTCGCGGCCGCCGAGCTTCCCCATCGCAAGTATGACGACCGGTATCTCCGCCCCGTTCTCGTTTCGCGGTATGCCAAACCGTTCCTGCATTCTTCGCGCAGCATTATTCGTGCTTGCGGCGAGCAAGCAGTCAGCGAGATCGGACAGTGCCTGCAGTGTATCAGCGAGGCTCGCTTCCCCGCAGACATCGCGCCACAACAGGTGCAAGAGCCACCGATTGCGGAATTGTCTGAGCCGGTTCTTTACTGCATCGATATCGTCCGTACACTCCGAAATCTCCGCTGCGAACGCTTGCAGGGCCTTTCTGTCCGGAGCCTGCAGGAAAGCACCATTGTCCCGGCAAGACAGCACCCACGACCATTCCCGGATGATGGTATTCGCTGCGAATTCGCTCACCGCAACCAGCTTGGTCATCCCGGCAAAGAAGCCCCCCGGAGAACCAACACTGGCAACACTGTCGGGATAAGATGATTCGAGCCGCTCATACCAGAGCGTTACGGCGTTTCGGAGTTCGGCGGGTAAACTCGAGATCAGCTTATCCAGCCCCTTGTCGGCAGACTTCTTCATCGCCGCAAGTCTATCGAAATCGCCACCAGATGCAGCATACTCGTGAATTATTCAAGCTGGTAGGAATCCGGACCAGGGCTATGGCTGAATCGAAACATCTTTTGATCGTTTACCACTCGCAGTCTGGCACAACCAGCAAGATGGCCGACGCCGTCATCAGGGGCGCGACGCGGCCGGACATCGAGGGCGTCGAAGTTCGGGTCCGTGACGCGCTTGAGGCATTACCGGACGACGTTCTCTGGGCAGACGGACTGCTTCTCGGTACGCCGGAAAACTTCGGCTATATGAGCGGGGCAATGAAATATTTTCTTGACCGTGTCTATTATCCCTGCGAACACAGAGTGGCTGGCATGCCTTACGCGCTATTCGTGCGGGCAGGAAATGATGGCACCGGGGCGATTGGCAGCATCACACGAATTCTGACGGGACTTTCAGTGAAGCAGGTTCAGGACGCGGTTTTGATCGCCGGCGACTTCGATGAGACCCGCCTCATCGAGTGCGAAGAATTGGGAATGACGATGGCTGCCGGATTGGAGTCCGGCATTTTCTGATCTGTAGGAACTCGTCCAGACGAGCGATTAAAAACCTATCAGATATTTTCTTGATTACGCAGTCGACGACTTGGTTTTTCTGGTCAGGTCTTTGAGGAGACCGTCGAAAGAGACAGGCTTGCCGATCGCATGACCCTGCGCGAAATCGACGCCGAGTTTTGCGATGAGTGCTTTGGTCTTTTCGGTTTCCACGTACTCGGCCACCGTTTCCAGCTCCATCACTTTGGCTACTTGCGTAATAGCGGCCACCATAGACTCCGAAATCCTGTTATCGGTGATGTCGCGGATAAAACCGCCATCGATTTTCAAGGTGTCAACTTTGAAATTCTTTAGATAGGCAAACGAACTCAAGCCGGCACCGAAGTCATCCAGTGAAAACCTGCAGCCGCGATTACGCAATGCGTCGATGAACGCCTGAGCCTTTCTGCGGTTGGACACCGCCGCCGACTCAGTGACCTCAAAACAGAGCGAAGCAGCAGGAACACCGCTGGTTTCGATTTCTTCCTCGATAAACTTGAGAATCTCGTCGTCCCCCAAAGATTGACCAGACAGATTGATCGCAAAACTCGCCCGTGACATTTCAAGATATTCTGTATGCCCGCTTAGTTTGGACAGTGAAGTCGAGACGACCCATCGATCTATCTGTGGCATTAGCTGATAACGTTCGGCAGCGGAGAAGAACGCGCCGGATGAAATCCTGGTTCCCTTATTGTCCTTCATTCTCAGGAGAATTTCGAAGCGGCTGCTGTCGTTGCCGTCCGCCAATGAGACGATGGGCTGCACGTGAAGCTCAAACGCGTCCGCGTCGAGGGTCTGTTGAATCTCCGATACGAGTTGCATGTCATCGTAACGACGTATGATGCTCTGATTATCCTGATCGTAGACTTCGACACGGTCGCGACCGTGGTCTTTCGCGGAGTCGCAGGCAATGCGGGCAGCCGTCAATGCGTCCGCAACATCGGAAGCTTTGGCGTCAAAACTGGCAATGCCGACGCTGACGGTAACCTGCAAGGTCTTGTCTCCCTGCAAATACCGGAGCTGTTCCCCCTTCATGCGAACGGCGGTGGTCATTTCAAGCGCTTCTTCGACCGTGCTGTGTGTCAGCAGGATTGTGAAGTCGTCGCCTGTAAGACGGGTGGCAACGGCATTCTTGGGCAGCTCATCTTCGATCATCTGCCCGAAACGAATGATGACTTCATCTCCTGCTTGTCGGCCGAACGTGTCATTAACGAGCTGCAGGTTGTCCAGGTCGAAATAGATGATCTGATGCTGGTCTTTGGTACTACTAAGTGACTTCATCGATTCATGGAGCTGCGTCTCGAATCCCGACCGGTTCATGAGGCCGGTCATGGTATCGAACGACTGCTCAATAACGTACTCGATCTTCCGTACGATATGCGACATGAAGCGCATGTGCGATTTGTTGAACCGCTTATTGTCGACGCGTCCAAGCTGAGCGAGCACACCCTCGACGTTACCGGCCCTGTCCAGGAGCGGACACAGCATCGTCTGATAACCCTGGTCGGCAATATTGTCCGAGCCCTCTACCGGTGGCACTTCAAAGATTGCTGTCGCTCGCTGACTCTCAAGGTTCGGGAACAGTTCTTCGATGATGTACTTATCCAGTACTTTTCTGTTTACGTGCTTCCAGCTCGAGTGTGTAGCGCTGATGCGGATTCGTTTGGACGGCAACAGCAGAACGCTGTAGGCAATACCCAGGAAGCGGCCACTTTGGCCGATCAGTTGTGCGAGCCCAGCGTGGCTGCGGGATACGCCATGAATTTTTTCGTCGATTCGATAGACGAGTTCGAGTTCGCTCTCGGCAACTTCGGCCCGGCTCGTAATTTTGCCGAGCTTTTGATTGAGGCGCAGGCTCTCACCGAGTACCTGCACCGCCGGAAGCAGAATATTTTTCAACAGGCTCGGATTGAACCAGGAGGACTTGCCTGCATTCTTGGAGAACACGGTCACGAGCAGGCCGAGCCCTTCATCCGTATCGCCATAAACCGGCAATACGAGTAAGGTCCGGCCGGAGGTCAGCGTGCGTCGCAGAAGACTTGAATCAGGAAGAATTCCTGCGACGACGTCTGTGGGCAGGTCCGTGACGTAATTGTCGATCTCATAATCGTCGGCGCCGTCGCTGCTCCAGACACAAATCCTGGAGAGATCGTAAAAACAGAAACACTGTGCACGTGGCACCAGAGACTGCAGCAGTCCCTTGGCCGAACCAATATTCTTTCTCGTTATGATGTTGTGCACTTCCGCGGTCATCAGCGAGTGTTGCTCTCAAGCCTGGGCGGGAACGCCCCGGTATGTGGGATCCACCGCACAATGCCACGCAAATTCCGGGATCGCTGTGACTCATGTCTCAGGTGAAACCAGTTCTTTCTTTTTTTTCAGTCAATTACACGAGAAAAAGCCCGGCGGCGCTGGCATTCGCGCCGGCGGGCCTTGCGTTGCTCAGGTGCTAAGCGGCTATAGATGGCCGCTAGGCTGCTATCGATTCGAGCCAGTCCTCGTCCGATCCCTCGTTGACACCTTCGAACAATGGCGTGCTCAGATAGCGCTCGCCGGTATCTGGAAGCATCGCGAGGATGACGGAGCCTTTCTCCGCTTTCTCGGCAGTTACGAAGGCGGCAGCCAGGGTGGCGCCGGAGGAGATGCCGACGAAGATACCTTCTTCTGCCGCCAGCCGTCGCGATAACTCGATGGCGCGCTCATCCGTGACCGGAATGAGTTCATCGAATATTTCACGATTCAGCACATCGGGAATAAAGTCGGGTGTCCAGCCCTGAATCTTATGAGGATTCCAGTCGCAACCTGCTAGCAGTGACGCACCGGCAGGCTCGGTTGCGACGATCGTTACTTCCGGCCGCGCGACCTTGATGACTTCTCCCGCACCGGTCATCGTGCCGCCGGTACCGTAGCCGGTGACCCAGTAGTCGAGCCGTCTGCCTGCAAAATCTCTGAGAATTTCCGGTCCCGTCGTGTGACGGTGGTATTCCGGGTTGGCCGGGTTTTCGAATTGCCTTGCCAGGAACCAGCCATATTTTTTTGCCAGTTCCTCCGCTTTTCTAACCATGCCTGTACCCTTTTCCGCGGCGGGCGTAAGAATTACCTTGGCGCCGAGGCCGCGCATGATTTTTCGCCGTTCAATGGAAAAGGACTCAGCCATTGTTGCAACGAATGGATATCCTTTCGCTGCGCAGACCATCGCGAGTGCGATGCCGGTATTTCCTGACGTTGCTTCCACAACTGTCTGGCCGGGTTTGATGACGCCGCGTTTTTCCGCATCGCAGATAATCGCATATGCGAGCCGGTCTTTGACCGACGCCATCGGGTTGAACGCCTCCACCTTCACGTACAATTCCACATCATCGGGAGCAATTCGGTTTAGACGCACGATCGGTGTGTCGCCAATGGTGTCGAGGATGCTGTCGTAAATCATCTAATTGTTCCTTTTTGAAAAACTCGAAATTTCATTTTTATCGTCGGCGAGTAGCCCTGTATATCAAAAAACTGCGGCCGGAACCGGCGCCTCGCTTGGCTGCGTGACAAGCCGGCCTTCGAACCACTCCAGGCCAATACCGAATTCTGCCACTTCGCCGACGATCAACAGCGCTGGCGCAACGACATCATGTTGCTCTGCGAGGTCGGTCAGATTTTCGAGACGACCGTGCACAACTCTCTGATTGTCGCTTGTGCCGTTTTCTATTATCGCGATCGGCGTGTCCGGCGATCGGCCGTATTCTATCAGTTTGCTCTGCATTTCCGGGAACCGGCGCACGGCCATGTAAAGTGCCAGCGTCTGCCTGTCCCGCGCCAGCGAGGGCCAGTCGAGCCCGTCCACGGAGTCCTTTCCATGCGCCGTCAGGAGAACGACTGACTGTGCCATATCCCGGTGTGTTAACGGTATTCCCGAATATGCCGCGCACCCGGCAGCGGCTGTGATGCCCGGAACGACCTGATAGCGAATATCGGCTCTTGCAAGCGCCTCTATCTCCTCGCCGCCACGGCCGAATATGAAAGGGTCGCCGCCTTTGAGCCGGCATACCTTTTTGCCGTCGCGTACCAGACGTATCAGCAGCTCGTTGATCTGTTCCTGCGTGGTGGACCTGCATCCGGGGGCTTTACCCACAGAGATTTTCTCGGCGTCGCGTCTTGCCAGTGCGAGAACTTGTTCCGATACAAGACGGTCGTGCACTACAACATCAGCGCGTTGCATAAGTTGTAATGCCCGCATGGTCAGCAGGCCTGGGTCGCCGGGACCTGCGCCGACGAGCCAGGCCTCACCTTCTTGCTTCCGTGGTCGCGCTGCTGTTTCTAACAGGGACCTGATGTTTCTCTTTGCAGATTGAATGCGACCGGCCAGCACATCATCGGATACCGCACCGTCGAACACCTGCTCCCAGAATCGCCGCCGGCCGAGAAGATCATCGATTCGGTGCTTGACGCGGTCCCGCCATTCGGAAGCCAGGGCGGCAAGCTGACCGAGACGTGCTGGCAGAATTGTTTCGATCTGTGCCCGAATTTTGCGCGCAAGTAACGGTGCCGCACCACCGCTCGATACCGCGACGACAACCGGGCTCCGATCAATGATTGCAGGTGTAACATAACTGCAGCGCGCCTTGTCATCGACGGAATTGCAGAACACACCGGCAGCATTGGCGGCTTTGAAGATTTCATTCGACAGTTCGGGGTCATCGCTGGCATTGACGACCAGCCAATGGCCATTCACGTCCGCCCGAGAAAAGCGGCCAACGCGGTAGGTGATTCTTTCCGAATCGACATATTGCTTGAGTTTCGGGCCGAGTTCCGGCGCGACGACCGTGAGGCTGGCGCCTGCAGCCAGCAACAAGTCCGCCTTGCGCGAGGCCACGCCGCCGCCACCGACCAACAAGCAGGATCTACCTTTGAGGTTCAAGAATACGGGAAAGTAATCCACGGAATCAGCCTTATTCGAAGCAGGTCTAATATACTGACTGCCCCGAATCGCCAAAAATAATGAATGTTTCTGCCGTTATAGCACCGCGTTATATGTACCGGTTTTCTTAGCCAAAATTGTCATAACCCTGCATTCTCGGCATACTTTGCGACCACGTTTGAGCCATGAAAACGGCATCGCTTGAAACGATCGGCCGCAGAGCTTGTCCTAGAGAGGGTTGGCCGGCTAGACGGGATTGACACTTCGCAGTCCAATGAAACTACAACAGCTAAAATATCTGCTCGCGATCGTCGATAACGGCCTGAACATTACGGCGGCTGCAGATCGCCTGTACACGTCTCAGCCGGGCGTCAGCAAGCAACTCAAACTGCTGGAAGAAGAGCTTGGCCTGCAATTGTTCACCCGCAAGGGTAAGAGCCTAGAAGGCATAACAGCTGCCGGGCACCAGGTAATCGATCGCGCCAGACTCATCATTCAGGAAGTCGAGAACATCCGAAATCTGGCGTCAGATTATTATCAGGAAGAAGAAGGCACCTTGTCCATCGGCACCACCCATACCCAGGCTCGCTATGTCCTTCCCGAAGTCGTCAAAGCTTTTAGACAGTTTTATCCAAGCGTCAACCTGAACCTGCACCAGGGCACCTCGGAGCAGATCGCCGACATGGTGGCGGCAAAGGAAATCGACTTTGCTATCGCCACTGGATCAAATCTCCTATTCAGCGAGCTCTTGCTGCTACCGAGCTATCGCTGGGATCGTACGATTCTCGTACCGAACGACCATGAACTCGTGGCGCTGGACCGAAAGGTCGCGCTCGAAGACCTGGCCAAGCATCCGCTTGTGACCTATGTCTTCAGTTTCGGTGGAGAGTCATCACTCAAGAAAGCGTTTGCCGAAAAAAACCTTAAACCCGATGTGGTCTTCACGGCGCGCGATGCCGACGTCATCAAGACCTATGTTCGCATGGGGCTTGGCGTCGGCATCGTCGCGAGTATGGCCCACGAGTGCGAAGACAACAAAGACCTGACAGCGATCGATGCTGAAGGACTGTTTCCTCGAAGCACGACCTGGATCGGCTTTCGCAGGGACGCCGTGCTACGCCGCTATATGCTGGACTTTATCAGGCTGTTTGCACCGCATATCGACGCGCATCAAATCGATACCGCAGCGAAGGCGCAGGAACAGGAAGAAATCGATTTGTTGTTCAAGGACACAGAGCTGCCCGTTCGTGGCGGCTGCCCGGACGATCTTTCCGCCACGGCGTAGTCTGCCCAGAAGAAACTGAGAATACGGCGAGCGATGGCTAGGGGAAAGCTATCGAAAAAAGCGCCGTTTACACACAGGAAACAAGCATACTAAAGCTGGCTTCTAACGATGTATATCGAGTGCAGTGGTTTTCAGGCAGATTTCCCGAAATCCATTTCGTGCAAACCGCATTCGCGTTTTAGACCGAAGAAGCGTGTTTCGTGACTGCTCGATACATCGGCCAGGGAGCGCGTAGTGTGAACGTCACCGATAGAGACATA
>Ga0224508_10004918_pt1 | contig 10852 bp, 8 predicted proteins | sample SF_Jan12_sed_USG_4_FD_170157 | JGI IMG/M metagenome (GOLD analysis project Ga0224508, IMG submission 170157) | Sediment microbial communities from San Francisco Bay, California, United States - SF_Jan12_sed_USGS_21 | ecosystem: Environmental > Aquatic > Marine > Sediment | place: USA: California... | reverse complement strand
ATCACCAAGACGCTGCGTCCCGGTTACCGTCTCGGTAAACACATCATCCGCGCCGCGCAGGTCGCCGTCGGGCGACGTTCCTGACATCTGTGAGCGAGGAAACTGCGTTTCAACGCATCGGTCGCTACATTCGTTTCACGCGCCCGTTTACGCTTCTGCCTCCCCTGCTCGGTGTCGTCTCCGGCGCGATCACGGCCTGGGGATCGGCGGCCAACCCTCACGTCCTGGCGGGCGAGGCGCGGCAGGTCACCTGGAGCATCCTCTGGACCGTGGGACTGGGGTCGCTTTGCGCCGGGCTTCTCAACGCGGCATCCAATGCGATCAACCAGTACTACGACCTCGACAACGACCGCATCAACAAACCGCATCGACCGCTGGTGACGGGTGCGATCTCGATGCGGGCCGGCTGGTGGTATGCGGCGTTCCTGTACGGTCTGGCCGTCGTCCCGACGTGGCTCGTCGTGATCTACCCGGCCACGACCTTCGGCCAGAAGATGTTTGCGGGACTCGCGCGACACGAGTGTTTCTTTATCTACTTGGCAGGCATGCTGTTCACGTTCATTTACAGCGCGCCCGCTTTCGGCCGCACCAAAGCCAACGCCTTCCTGGCCAACCTGACGATCGCGATTCCGCGCGGTTGCCTACTCAAGGTTGCCGGTTGGTCGATGGTGGCTTCGATCTTCCGCGTCGAGCCCTGGTTCATCGGTAGTATTTTCTTTTTGTTCCTGCTCGGAGCGTCGACGACGAAGGACTTCTCGGACATGAAAGGCGACGCTGCCGCCGGCTGCCGAACGTTGCCGATTCGTTATGGCGTCGAGCGCGCCGCCAAAATGATCTCCCCGTTCTTCGTGCTGCCGTGGCTGTTGCTCCCGATCGGCGCGTGGCTCGACGACCCGGGACATCCCGGGCAAGCGATCCTGACGGGAAACCCGTGGCTCCTGACCGGTCTTGGAATCCTGCTTGCCGCGTGGGGCGGCTACACGTTGACGCTGATCCTGAAGGACCCGGCCGCGCTCGCGGAGGTCGAGAACCATCCCTCGTGGACGCACATGTACCTGATGATGATGGTCGCGCAGGCCGGCTTCGTCATCGCCTACGTGGTCTGAAGGGGTCAAGTCTTGGCATGAGACACCCGGGCCCGACCGGACGGGTGGTGAATGTCTCAAGCCAAGACTTGACCCCCTATTTCCCCCTATTTGACCCCCTATTCCCTCAGGAATCGCATGGGGTCTCGGCTCCTTCATCTTCGGGCCTTAACTCAAATTACGCGAAAATGTGCCAGGCGCTTAGCCGAGCAGCCACTTCGTCGCGACCAGTGCGAGCAAAGCCCCGATCATCGTGTTGGCAAAATTGATCAGGTCGTTGTCGAGTAGGTCGAGTCGCTCGATCGTTGCGCCAAGGTACGATTCGATCGTGGCTCCGGCGAAACCGGCAGCCGCGACGATGCCGGCCACCGGCAAGCTGACGAGTCCGACCTGCCAGGCGATGCCCGCAAGCGTGAGCGACGCCGCGAGTCCGGCGAATGTCCCTTCGAGTGAAACGGCACCGTCCGTGCCGGCCGGGACGCGCCTGAAGTTGGTGATCAGCACGTGCGTCCGCCCGTAGGCCTGACCGATCTCCGACGAAACCGTGTCGCACACGGCCGTCGCGAAAGCGGCGGCGAGCGCGGCGGTGAAGATTTCCGGCGATGCGGTCGAGACCGCCAAGAACGCGAAAAGCACGCCGGTCAGTGTGTTGGCGACCGCGTTCTTGACGCCGCGTCGTCCGCCCTTCTCCTGCGCGATTCCGAGCGCCGCCTTCTTGCGATAACCGAGTTTGGTCGTCAGCGTGCCGAGGGCGAAAAAGACGAACAGCATCAGAAACCCGCGCCAGCCACCGAAGGTGTACAGCGCGGTCCCGAGAACGAAACCACTGAGCGCACCGGAAACGCCGACACTCCTCGCCGCAAATGCCAGCGCCGCGAGCACGGCATTGATCAAGGCTCCCCAGAGCATTACGGTGAATAGCTCGGCGCCCCGGGCGCTCAGCAAAACCGGCTGCACGAGCGTGGCGGCGTAGAGGAACGCCCCGCCGACCAACGGCACGAGAATGTTGTCGTCGATCCCGGTCGAGAGAGATTCGGCGAACGCAGCGGCGAGGCTCGCGACGAAACAGGCGACGAGCAGGAAGACGATTTCGTGAACATCGCCGCCGGCAGCCAGGAACGAGAGCCCAACGGAATCCATGGCCGGCGTGGCATCGACCGCGGCCTGCTGCGTCCAGCGAATCAGGAACGCCGCGGCCGCCGTCCCGTTGATGACGAAGGCGAAGAAACCGGCCCACGACTTGTCCGGGTTCCAGGGAAGCTTGCCACCCTTGGCGAGAACGCCCGCAACGGTGGCCATCCCGTCTCCGACGGCCAGCAAGCCCCAGGCCGCAGCCGCCAGTTCCATGCGTTCGCGGAACACCACGATCAGTGCCAGCACGACGGCCGGGTAGAGCACGATACCCAGCGAATAACCGGCACCCTGCTCGTTGTCCCTCAGCAGCGCACGTCGCGTCAACCGATGCAGGACGAACAGGTTGAACAGCAGTGCGACGATCGCGAGGATCGCGGCCTGTCCCGGCGTGATCCAACGAAACAAGAGCGCGCAGGCGCCCATCCCGATGTGCACCGCCTTGCGTATCAACTCACCGCGGAGTCGGCTCAAGTCAACTCACCGCTCTCGTGCAGCCACGCGACCGTGCGGGCGATGGCCTCGTCGAACGGCGTCACACGGTAGCCCAACTCGGCCATCGCCTTGTCCGACCGATAGGCCCATTCGTGCTTGTAAATGCCGACGACCTCGTCGGTCAGTTCCGGTTCGATCGCCAGCAACTCGGCGCGCCAGCGCTGGACCTTTCCGATCATCGTGGCGACCCCGAATGGGATCTTCCGCTTCGGTGGGGCGATCCCGGTCGCGGCCGCGAACGCTTCGAATAGCTCGACCCCGGTGCGATTCTCACCGCCCAGGATGTAACCCTCGCCGCTCTTCCCGCGTTCGAGCGTCCGGATAACCCCGGCCGCGACGTCATCGACAAAGGCGAAACACTGCCGCAGATCGCCCTTCCCGAGCATGCCGGGAAGCTTGCCGCGCGCGTGCTGCAACAACAGTTGGACCACGTGGTTCCCCTGGGTCAAGGCCCCGGGACCGAACACGACGCCGGGGTAAACGCGTACCAGATCGAGCTCGCGTGGGTTGGCGTTACGCGCGAGTTGATCGGCGACCCATTTGGTGCGCTCGTAGTCGTTGTGAAAGGTGTTGTCCGCACGTGGACTGGTCTCGTCGAACGTGGTTCCGTCGGTCGGCCCCAACGCGACGAAAGACGAGATGTAAACCAAACGCACCTCGCTGCCGCGACAAGCCTCGATCACGTGACCGAGGCCTTCGACGTTCACGCGATCGTACTGCCGTTTGTCACGCACCCAGGTCTTGACCAGCGCGGCCGCGTGAACCATCGCGTCGCAGCCCTCGATCGCATGTTCGACACACGCACGATCTGTGATGTCGCCGACGACCGCCCGGGACCCCTCGGGACGCCCGTTCCAGCGAGATTCGTCGCGGCAGAGACCGACCACGCCATGGCCTCGGGCGGCGAGTTCACCGGCCACCCGGCCACCCAGGAATCCGGTGACGCCGCTCACCAACACCTTCATGCGGGAGTCCCCCGGACGTAGTCGCCCAACGCTTCCTGCCACGATTTCATGGTCTTGCCCGTGAGTTCGCGGTAGCGCGAGGTATCCAGCACCGAATAAGCCGGGCGTTCCAGATCGTCGGGCGGTTCGGGTCGCTCGTCGACGACGAAGTCGAAACCGGCGAGACGCACGGCCTCACGGGCCAGCTCGAGACGACTTGCGGCCCCGTCGTTGACCACGTGGACCAGACCCTCGGCCCCGGCATCGAGCAGGTGGATGAGCGCATCGGCGATGTCCGGCGTATGGCTCGGCGACGAAACCGGCAGGCGCACGACGTCGAGGGCGTTGTTCTTGCGTGCCTGCGCGAGAATCGCATCGACGTAGTGCGGGGGCCCCTGGGGCCGGTTCCCGTAGACCGTCGAGGTCCGTGCGATCAGGGCCGCAGGGTAGACTCGCGAGATCTCGCGTTCGCCGTCAAGCTTGGACGCACCGTAAGCCTGCAGCGGGTTGGGCGTGTCGTCTTCGACGTAAGGCCGGTCGGAGCGGCCATCGAAGACATAGTCCGTGGAGATGTGGATCAGTGGGATACCGGCCACCGCGCAACCCTGCGCCAACCTGCGCGGTCCATGGCAATTGACCTCCCAGACGAGTTGACGGTTGGCGGCGCTCTCGGCGCCGCGGACATCCGTCCACGCCGCGGCGTTGATCACGGCGGTGGGTTCGAGCTTCGCGACCCGGTCGACGACGTTTGTCGCAGTCAGGCTCAACTCACCCCGCCCCAGCGCCACGCAGGGACGATCCCGGCTATCCAGACGGTGGCGTAGGGCGAGACCGACCTGGCCCTCCGCCCCGAGGATGACGATTCGTTCGCGCACGCCGTCCTCTCAGAAACCGCTGTAGTCGAACAGTTTACCGATGCCCGTGAGGTCGACGCGGAACGACAGGTCCCGGCGATCGAACGAGCCCGAAAAATCGCGTGTGAACCGTTCGATCACGAACGTACAACACTGGGTCGCGTAGGCGACCCTCCAATGTTGGTCGGGCAGATGGCTCTGACCGGCCGGTGGGTTCGCGGTGAACAAGGTTGCGACGTTCAAACGCAGCTTCCCGCCGATCAGGTTCAGCCCTGAATCCATCCGGACCTGGGTGTCGTCCCGGACCGGGTCGAACACGGGCAGCGCGGTCGTTCCGATATTACGGACCCCGAGTCCGTTGCGGTAGATCAGCGAGAACCCCGTACGGGTGCGCCGGTTTCGGATCGACCCCGACAGCGTGACGTCCGCGATTTCGTCGTACAGGATGTGGTAGTTGCCGCGCAGGTCGAGGCTTGTTTTTCGGGACGGGTTGTAGCGTCCTTTCATCTGCACATTCGAGAACGGGCTGGTGGACTCGTTGACCCCATCGGAATCGAGATCCGCAAAACTCAAATCGGTGTTGAACGAACGCGCCTGACGGAATTCGAACGTCGCGACCTCGACGGGTTCGACCGGGGCGTCCGGGGCGGGCGCGGGAGCGTAGTCCTCGGTACCGTCCACCGGCGAGACCCTCTCGGCCAGGGGGTCGTCGGTCGTGCCATCGGCCAGCACGACGGGCTGCATGGCCTCCCGGCCCGGCACGGGATTGGAACGCGGACGCTTGGAGAACAGCCGTTGCGCCAGCGAATAACTCATGTTCGCACCGCTCCCGTTGAACTGATCGACGTCGTCGTACAACAACAGTTCGTCGGTGCGATCAAAGCGTTCGAGGTAGCCGTAGGCGACGCGGGGCTCGATGGTGTGTTTGAAGCGCCTGCCGTCCTTGTCGCCGAAGATACGGTAGAACTTCGGACCGACAATCGACAGGTTCGCACCGAAAAGTTCGCGCGTGATCGCCGTGTCGGTGGCGACGCGCGTGATGTCCCCGGTGCCGAGTGTGATCTGCCGGAAGCGTTGCGTCCAGTGGGTCATGCGATAGCTCACGCTGGGTGTGATATCGACCCACGGAGCCGGGGCCAAGGGCATCGAGAACGTCGGGAATAGATCGAGCCGTCCGTAGTCCGCATTGAGCGGCGCGAGCTGGCTCACCGTGCACGGCGGTGCGGCGCACGCCGTCGGCTCTTCCCGTTGCTGGATCGCGGCAACCGACGATTGGTAATTGAAATAGAGCGGGGTCTTACCCATTTGCTTGGTGCGTCCACGCCATTCGATTTCAGGTAACGTTTGTTGGATCAACTCCGACCCGTCGACCCGCAGCTGCTCGCGCCGCAGTTCACGCACGTTGACCGAGGCCCACGGACCGTTGCGAGAGAATTCGATGCGTGCCAGTACGGAAGGCGACGACACCAGGTTCAGGTTGCGGACGAAATCGGTGTAGTAGTTGAAATCGCTGATCTGGCTGATATCCGCGACCATGCGGAAGCCGTTGTTGAACTGTTGTTCCTGCTTGTACTCGATATTCCAGCGCGATTCGGGGGACGTCCTGTCTTCGATGTAGAAACCTTTGAACGACGCGGACCCGTTTCGCGACGGAAGGAATCGCAGTTCGGCCCCGCCACCGAGCCCCGCGTTGGTGTAGTAAGTCCCGAGCAACGTCAGATCGGCGGTTTTCCCCAACGGGATGAAAAGCTGCTCGGTCACCGCATTACCCAGTTTTTCGCTCGAGTGAAACTCGGGGAACAGCAGCCCCGCGGCGCGCCGGTCCTTGACCGGCCACACGATGTAGGGCAGGTAGAACACCGGGATCTTCGACGCGACCAGACGGGGGTTCCACATCCGCGCATACTTGTTCAACCGGATCGTCGCGCTGGATACGTTGAACGACCAGTAGGGGGTCGGCTGGGTACAGGTGGTGAACGTCGCGTTCTTTAACCTGAGCAGATCTTCGCCGATTTTTTCGGCCTTCTTGGCCCAGAAGAGGTACTGGTCCTGGGACTGGCCGGAGGCGTTGTCCATCACGCCATGCCCGGTGATGAGGTCGTACACGAGTTTGGTTCCGAAGACGCGGTTGCCCTGCCAGACCAACAGGACGTTGCCCTCGGCCACAACCTCGCGATTCTTGCCGTAGATCACCCGATCAGCCTGGATTCGGGTATCCCCGGCACGGATGGTGACCTTGCCGATGAGCAGCGTGCCGTCCTCGCTCTGAATCGTTTCGTCGGATTCGATCTCGACACCCTCGGCAAGATCGGGCCGTAGACGGTCCTGAACCGTTGGCGGCTCGGTCTGGGCCGAAGCCAGCGGGGCGGCAAGCATCAACCAGGCGGCAATCAGGTGCGGAAGTCGCATCAGTCCAGCAGTTTACCAGGAGTCAAAACTGATCTTGGTAGGGGACGTACGCGGCGCCCGGGACTTGCAACGCCGGGATCTCGATCACCCCGGTCAGCGGCAGCAACATCGGGACCGCACCGCGTCTGGATCCCGAACGAATTTCCCAGTCCTCCAGATGGTCGAGCAACTCCCTCGGCAGCCACGCATAGAAACGTCGCAGGCCGGAATGTGCGGCAGCGGCGACGCCGAGGCTCAACACCCGCGCCATGCCTTCGAACTCGCCACCCCGAGCGCCGACCTCACGCACACTCCACTCGCCTCTCCCCTCGACGGTGATCAGGTAACCGACCACCCGGCCGTCGCACTCGGCGACACGCCACCGCTGGCGGACATGGGCGCTCCCCAACCGTTCGAAGAAACTGAACGCGCGGGTTCGGATGAATTCCCAGTGTCTCTGGTCACGAAGGAACGCGAAGCGTCGCTCCGCGCAAAAAGCGTCGTGCATTTCGATCATCGCCGGCAGATCGTCGGGCTGCATGTCGCGTAAGGCCCAGTCCTGCCGGCTCCGGTCTGCGGGGACACGCAACGGTCCCCACTGCTCTTCGGCGGGGAGTTCGCGGAAACCCAACGCCTCGTAATAATTTGTGCCGATATCCGAGAACAGGATCGCTGCGTTCGCGCCCATGTCATGGCCCACTTCGATGGCCGCTCGCAGCGCGGCAGCGGCATGACCACGTCGACGCTGTGCACGCGGGGTGAAGATCGCCCCGAGGACGATTGCGCGCCGGGATTCTCCCTGCAATTGCAGTCTGGGCCGATAAATCTTGAGGCTCGAGAGGATCTCGTCGCCGCTCCCCAACCAGACGTAGAACCGAGCGTTCTCGCGACCCCAGGGGGTCGACCTGACTTCGTCCCAGAGTTCGAGGTAGTCCAGGCGCGTCAGGCCCGCGCCCCAGAGTGCGTGCGACTCCCTGTAGATGCGTTGGACCTGGGACGGTTCGGCGACGACGAGACGCGGCATGGGATCCGAATTCTAGTGCCTGGTTGTGGCCCCGTCATCCGGCCTCGCGGGTGGAGTCAGTCGTTGGGACATTCGCAACGGCCGAGGGGCCGGTTGCACACAAAACAGTGGCCGTTTTGCTCGAAGAATTCGACCATTTCTTGTTGCCAGGCATCGAGAATCGATAGCTTGTCCAGCATGGTCAGCCGTCCGGCCACGGCGGTGTCCCCAAGCCAACCACGCATGTTCGAGAGCGAATCGTGGTAGGCGCTTCGTAAATCGAAGATCGTCATCCTCATCCCGTCCGTTTTTGGGTCGTCTCCCGGGCAATCTACCCGTTTCCAGCCTTATCTCAGCACTTTGCCCGCAAAACCGCGGTGAATTTGCCGCGCCACGCGGGCTTGTGGAAAACCTGTGGAACGGGCCCGATCCAGGGGCCGGGTGGGTCGCGTCGCGATTCGGAAACAACGGGAAACCAACAACCGAACTATCGCTTTATCAATGAGTTAGATGGGGCTCCCTTCGTTTTTCTCGGGACTTTCGGAGAAATGCACGAGTTTTCCACAGGCGAGACGGGTGGAACCTCGCCAAGTAACTGGAATAACTGGAGTTGTAGGCGGCAAGAAAAAAGCCGGGGCGGTTGCCCCGGCCTTGAATGAGCTTCTTAGAATCGTCTTCAGGCGCTGAGGAACTCGCGCAGGTCGCGGCTCTCCTCGGCGGCCTGGATTTTCTTGAGCGCGGTCGCTTCGATCTGACGCACACGCTCGCGAGACAGACCCATGACGCGTCCGATCTCCTCTAGCGTGTACGGCATGTCGCGACCGATGCCGAACCGCAGGCGGATGATGTCTTCCTCGCGGGCACTGAGCACCTGCAGCGTGCCCGCGACTTTTTCCTTCAATTCACGATCGACCGTGCGCTCCAACGGACAAGGTGCGTTGACATCCGCGATGAACCGCATCAGTCCCGGACTTTCGTCGTCCCCGGACATATCCTCGAGCGCCTGCGGCTCGGGAACCACGCGGAGGATCTCCTCGACCTTGGCCACCGGCATGCGTAGCTTCTTGGCGACCTCGACCGGTGTCGGCCGGCGGCCCAACGTTTCGGCCAACTCTTTCGAGATGCGTGCGATCTTCTTGATCTTCTCGTTGACGTGGACCGGAATGCGAATCACACGAGCCTTGTCGGCAATGGCGCGCTCGATCGCCTGTTTGATCCACCAGTACGCGTACGTCGAGAACTTGTTCCCGCGCTCGTACTCGAACTTTTCGACGGCTTTCATCAGGCCGATGTTGCCTTCCTGGATCAGATCCATGAAGGAAATCCCGTGGTTCAAATACTTCTTCGCGATGTGCACGACCAGCCGCAAGTTCGCCAGGATCAGCGCGTCACGGGCGTGATCGACGTGGCGCTTCTGCTGGCGAGCCTGCTTGGACAACTGTGCGGTCTTCGCCTCGGTCTTGTTCTCGCGGCTGTAGCGCAGCAGTTTCCCGTAGAACTCTTCCATGTCGTCGAGCGGCCACTCACGGCCGCGCTTCGCCCCGGTCAGATCGTTGTTGAGGCAATACTCGCGAGCGGCAGCCGGCAGTTTGATGGCGATCTTGGCCAGCACCGCACGTGCTTCCTGAAGCTCGCGAGCAAGCGCGACTTCCTGCGTTTCGTTGATCAGTGGCGTCGAACCCATCTCGCGCAGGTAGATCGGCAGGATCGCCGCGGTCGGCTTCTCCGGCTCGAGTTTTCCCTTCGGACGGTTCGACTTGGCCGGGGACGAGCTTTCGATCTCCCCCGGATTCTGGCGTACCACGACCTCCGCGGTTTCATCGTCGGTTTTTCGGTTCATCACTTTGCTGGACATTGTTCTACCCACCCCGGGTTCCGGTTCAAGACCGGTTATTTTGCTCCCCTCGTTGCCTGGTCCCCGTGACCTGTGCCGGTAGGATTGGAGCGCGGACGATTGTTTCCTATGAAAGATCCGGGCCAACCTGATCGATCTCGTCGACTTTGATCTCTCGAATGGATTATTTTAAGTAATCATGATTGCTAATAGGCTTAATCCGTCACTTTCCGGCGTCGATCCAGTGACCGGTAGCACAACCTCCAAGACCTAGCCACTTTTAACCTGGCCACTTTGACATCGTTAGCTGGCTTTCCGGGCTTGCTGCGCCGAAACGACATACGCTCGATTTGGTCGTTGCCGTCCACTAGAATGGCGCCATGCGTGACATTCGGGTGGCCCTGGGGCAGATCGATCCTCGTCTGGGCGATTTCGAGGCGAACCTGGAGGTTCATGTCCAGACCACGCGGGCTGCCGTCGAAGCGGGCTGCGACCTGATCGTGTTCCCCGAGCTTTCCCTGACGGGCTATCTGCTTGCCGACCAGGTGCCCGAAGTGGCGATCGCACTCGACGACGCCCGACTCCAACCGTTGCGCGAAGCGTCATCCGACATCGACATCGTGGCCGGACTAGTCGAGGATTCCAAGGGCCATCGGTTCCACAACGTGGCGGTGTATTTCTCGAAAGGGCGGCTGCTCCACAGCCATCGCAAGATTTACCTCCCGACCTATGGTTTGTTCCAGGAAGGCCGCGAGTTCGCGGCGGGGAACAAGGTGCGCGGGTTCGACGCGCCGTGGGGTCCGGCGGGCATGCTCGTGTGCGAAGACCTGTGGCACATGCCGTGCGCCTGGCTGTTGGCGCAACAGGGGGCCGAGGTGGTCTTCGTCCTGTCGAACGGCCCGACTCGAGGAGCAAAACCCGGTCGCGAGGTAACCTCAGTCGCGGTCTGGAGGGAATTGTTGCAGACCACGGCCCAGTTCCAGACGACCTGGATGGTCTACGTCAACCGCGTTGGTTGCGAGGACGGGCTGACGTTCGGGGGAGGCTCGCTCGTCGTCGACCCGTTCGGCCGCGTGACGGCAAGTGCACCGGCGCTCGATGCAGCGCTCGAGATCGTC
>Ga0224508_10004917_pt1 | contig 10853 bp, 14 predicted proteins | sample SF_Jan12_sed_USG_4_FD_170157 | JGI IMG/M metagenome (GOLD analysis project Ga0224508, IMG submission 170157) | Sediment microbial communities from San Francisco Bay, California, United States - SF_Jan12_sed_USGS_21 | ecosystem: Environmental > Aquatic > Marine > Sediment | place: USA... | reverse complement strand
ATTCGCTCTCCCAGAAACGCAGCACGTAAGGCTGGGTATCGGTGAGCTGGCAGACTTCGTTCACGCGAAAAAATGGTTTCTTCGGGATGTTCGGTGTGACTGACAAGAGGCGTCCTCCCGTTCGGCCCGGGGTCGCCCCCGGCGGCCCCAACTATAAGCTCGCGGGACCGCTCGGTTCAAGAGCGTTTCGTCAGTCGTCGCGGGTGCCTTGGCGCCCAAAATCGTCCTGGAGGCGAACCACATCGTCCAGTTCCGGGGTCGAAACCTCGAACAGCACGCAATCGCTGACGCCACGGAAGCGATGAACCGTCCCCGGGGTGATATGACGGGAATCTCCCGGACCGAGGCGCTCGACGCGCTGGTCGTCCCCCTGGCCGAGGACGAGATCCAGCGTCCCCGACTGGACGAAAAAGGCCTCGTCCTTGCGCTCGTGGTACTGCAGACTCAGCTGCGCGCCGGCCTTGATGTGCAGCAACTTGCCCGCATACCGATCGGTGCAGATAAAGCGAATTTCGTGACCCCAAGGTTTGTCCACACGGTTCATGACGAGATCCTCACTCTTTTCCCAGATCCCGGTGGCTTGTGGTGAAAGCGACCTCGTGTCCATGCAGATGCGCGGCGAGCTTCTCGACCAGCGCGACGGAACGGTGCTTGCCCCCCGTGCAACCGATCGCCACCGTCAAGTAACTCTTGCCCTCGGCGGTGTAGTGCGGGATGAGAAAATCGATGAACGAGGTCAGACGTTCGAAGAACTCTCCCGTCAATTCGACATCGTTGAGGAAGCGTTGAACCTCTTTCGTCCGCCCATCGAGATGCCGCAAGCCTTCGACGAAATAAGGATTCGGAAGAAACCGTACGTCGAAGAGTAGATCGGCTTCCGCCGGTGGCCCGTGTTTGAAGCCGAATGACAGTAAGTTGACATTGAGATCGTTGTTCGTGGTCCCGACCGCATAGGCGTTGTTGAGGAATGCGCGAAGTTCGTGGGAGGTGTAACGGGTCGTGTCGATGATCCTGTCGGCTAACCCGCGGAGCGGCGCGATCATCGAGCGTTCCTCGGCCAGCGCGTCATCGAGTGTCGCGGTCTCGCCGCTCATCGGGTGCGGTCTCCGGGTTTCGCTGAAACGTCGCTTGAGGACCTCGTCGGAGCAATCGAAAAACAGCAGTTGAACCGGCAGGCGCCGTTTGCGCAACCGTCCGAGCGTCTCCGGGAACGCCTGCAGGTGCTGCCCCTCGCGAGCATCGACGACAAGCGCCGCTTGCGGCATGCTGTCGCCGCTACGCTCGATCAACTCGCAAAACGGGTCGATCATCGCGACCGGTAAGTTGTCGACGCAGAAGTATCCGAGATCCTCGAAGCATTGCGCCGCCAGGGATTTCCCGGACCCCGACAGACCGGTGATGAATATTAGCCGGTCCATCTAGCGTTCCCGGTCCTCTCGATCGCGCAGCATCGCTCCGTGAAGTTTCCCGGTCCCGCTTTCGGAGCGGTCGGGGTCGAGCCGCTCGCCCAACCGGCGCGCGAGTTGCTTGGCCGGGTGGTAACCCTTGAGCTTGAGTAGATGGTTTCTGGCGGCGACTTCGATCAGAACCGAAATGTTACGCCCCGGACCGACCGGCAACTCGACGTAGGGCAACTCGACACCGAGGATCTCGTGGCTGAGATCGTCCAGCCCGAGGCGGTCGTAGCGCTTGCCTTCCTTCCACGGGTCCAGCCGGATCACATACTCGACGAACTTGTTGAGCCGCACCGCGGCGACACCGAAGAGGTCCTTGACGTTGACGATTCCGACGCCGCGTAGCTCCATATGGTAACGCGTCATCTCGGGCCCCGTCCCGACCAGGGTGTCGTTGCGCCGCTTGATCTCGACCACGTCATCGGAAACGAGCCGGTGTCCCCTCACGATCAAGTCCAAGGCACTCTCGCTCTTGCCCACGCCGGAGTCTCCGAGCAACATCACGCCCAGGCCGTAGACATCGATCAGAACCCCGTGCACGACGACACGCGGGGCAAGCCGGTCCTCGAGGAAGCGGGTCAATGCGTCGATCGTCGCGGGTGTCGGTTGTTCGGTCGTGAGCAAGGGAACGTCCTGGGCGTTGGCGACTTCGATCAAGTCGTCGGGGACATCGATTCCGGCCGTTACGACGAAACAGCTGGCGCCCTGGCGGCACAACTGTGCCAGGATCCGGGCGCGCTCGGCCGGCGGACGCTCCCGTAGGAAACTCATCTCGGACTTACCGAGAATCTGGACGCGCCCGGAGTGGATGTACTCGACGAATCCCGCGAGGGCCAACCCCGGCTTTTGGATACGCGGGCGTGTGACCGCATTGTCGAGCCCGTTCTCCCCTGCGCGAACGCTCAGACCGAGCGAGTCCGCGTCGGCGTCGGTGAGCAACTCACGGACGGCCATCGTGGGAATCGTGCAACGTTCCTGGTCACCCAATCGAGCGTCTCCAACATCCATGGCTTGTGGGATGGTCGGGATTCTAGGAAGGCCCCCAGATACTGTCAAGAACGCCCCGGCCGGATCGTTTGACAGCGCTCGGGGCTCGGTGGCATCATCCGTCTTTCCTCGAAGACGATTGGCTTTATCCACCACACTTGGTTAACCCTGAAAAGCGAACAAGGAGAGCTTGTCGATGGGCGAAAACTCGACCGTCCATGTGATCGGAACCGGCACGATCGGCGAACCGCTGATTGGGTTGCTTTGCATGCTGAAGGATCAACTCGGGATCGACGAGGTGACCTTCCACAAACGGACCCCGCTGCTCACGGATCGCTCCAAGGTCTACAGCCTGATGCACAAAGGAGCCAAGCTCTGCGTCGACGAAAGCGCGGCCAAGGGCTTTCAGGACCTGGGGATGGAGCCGACCTACGAGTCGATCGAGGCCTTGAACAACGCATCGGTCGTCATCGACTGCACGCCCTCCGGTGTCGGCATCTCGAACAAGACCAAATATTACGAAAAATTCCTCAAGAACACGAAGGGCTTCATCGCCCAGGGAAGCGAGTTCGGCTTTGGCAAGCCCTACGCTCGCGGGATCAATGATTCGGCATTGATCCAGGGCGAGGACAGGTTCATCCAGGTCGTCTCGTGCAACACGCACAACCTGTCGATCTTGATCCAGGCGTTGGCGTTTCAGGATGGTGGTCCCGACAATCTGGCCGATGGCCGCTTCGTTTGTATGCGCCGCTCCAACGACATCTCGCAGGTTGGCAGCTTCGTACCGAGCCCGCAGGTTGGTGCACACAAGGACGAGCGCTTCGGGACGCACCACGCCCGGGATGCCTGGCACCTCTATCGCACCATGGGCTACGACCCCAACCTGTTTTCCACCGCGATGAAGCTAAACACGCAGTACATGCACACGATCTTCTTCGACATCCGTGTCAAGAACGAAACGAACGTCGAGCGATTGCTCGAACACATCCAGCAGAACGACCGCATGGCGTTGACCTACAAGAATTCGGCCAACGCCGTGTTTTCCTTCGGTCGTGACCAGGGGCAGTACGGACGCATCCTGAATGTGACGGTCGTGTGCCAACCGTCCCTCGCGGTGAGACGCGGTTTCGAAATCGTGGGCTATTGCTTCACGCCGCAGGACGGCAACTCACTGTTGTCCTCGATATCCGCGGCGACATGGCTGCTCTACCCGGATGACTACGAAGACCGGGTCCAGTGTCTGAAGCCGTTCTTCTACGACGAGGTTTAGCCGTTCTTGTGAGCCAGGACGGCTTTCGTCAGCGCCGGCAAAATTTCGAATAGGTCCCCGACGATGCCATAGTTGGCGACCTTGAAGATCGAAGCCTCCGGATCCTTGTTGATCGCCACGATCGTTCGGGACGACGACATTCCGGCCAGATGCTGGATCGCACCCGAGATGCCGCAGGCGATGTAGAGCTGCGGCGAGACGACCTTGCCCGTCTGGCCGACCTGATGGGAATGCGGGATCCAACCGTCGTCAACGACTGCGCGGGACGCACCGACGGCACCGCCCAGGGCATCGGCAAGGTCACGCACCAGAGAGAAATTGGATGCTTCCTTGAGTCCGCGCCCACCGGAGACGACGATCGACGCCTCCGCGACGTCGAGTTCCTGTTCCTTGGGTAATTCGACCCGTACAATGCGTACCCGAAGCGCCGCGACGTCGACCGAACAGTCCAGCGTTTCCGTCGAAGCCTGGCGTGAAGGATCCGGGTCGGGCAGCGGGAAGACGTTCGGACGTAGTGTCGCAACGGCAAGCGTGCCGGCCGCAACCGCCACGTTGACGAGAGCTTTACCTGAATACACTGGACGGGTCCCGGACAGACCCCCGGCGTCCGACCAAGTCAGGTCGACGAGGTCGCACGCGGAGGCGGCGTCGAGTCTGGCGGCCAGCCGCGCGGCGACGTCCTTACCCATCGCGCTTGCGGGGAGCAACACCAGCGACGCCGAACCCTTGTCCACAGCCGACGCGAGTACCGCGGCGAACGCCTGGGCTTGGTACGCGTCGAGGGCTTCGTTGTCACAGGCCCAAATCCTGTTCGCTCCGTATGCCGCCAAGCCCGCTGCGGCCGCCGAGGCTTTCGCCCCCAACGCGGCGACATCGACACTCCCACCACATTCATCCGCCAGACGCCGGGCCGTCGCGACGGCTTCCAGGGTCGAGCGTTTGAATTCACCGTCACGACATTCGGCGAAGACCAGGATCGTGGAACTCATCAGAGCACCTTCTCGTTCTGGTGGAGCAAACGCACCAATTCCGTGCTGGCGCTCTCAGGGTCACCCTCGATCAGCCGCCCGGATTCGCGTTCGGCCGGCAACTCAAAGCCGTCCCAGTCGAGTTTCGCTTCGTCCAGCAGGCCGTCGTCCAGGCCCAGATCGCCAAGCGTCAGGGTCTCGATCGGCTTCTTCTTGGATTGCATGATCCCTCGAAGCGAGGGCAACCGCGGGCTGTTGAGCCCCTTTTCGCAGGTGAACAACGCGGGCAAGGTGCCCGCATGGATCTCGACGGCGCCCTCGACCCCTCGGGCCGCCGTGAAGCCTGTTCCCTCGAGGGTCAAAGACGAAATCGCCGCGACGTGGGGCCAGTCCAGCAATTCGGCAAGCATCGGTCCGGTCGTACCCTCGTCGGTCCCGACCCCGTACTTGCCGAGCAACACCATGTCCGGTTGCTCGCGTTTTGCAACCGCCGCCAGCACCTTGGCGCGGGTCAGCGATTCGGCCGACTCGAAGCGCTCGTCCTGGATCAAGGTGGCCCGATCGGCGCCGGTGGCCAGCGCGGTCCGTAGCGTGCTCTGACAGGCCTGGGGACCCGCACACACCGCCACGACCTCGCCCTCGCCGGCGTCGTCGCGGAAAAGCAGAGCCTGTTCGAGCGCATACTCGTCGTAGGGTGAGGCCACCCACTTGCTGACGGCCTGCGGGTCCAGGCGTTTTCCGTCGGCGTGAACCGCCACCTTCGTTTCGGTGTCCGGCACGTGTTTGATGCAGACCAGAAGCTTCATGTTTGTCGTTCCTCTGTCAGGGCTGTTTCAAGATGATCGTGGCGTTGGTTCCGCCGAAACCGAACGAATTGCTCAGCGCCAACGAGACGGACTGGTCTCTCGACTCGTTGGGAGCGCAGTCGATGTTGCATTCTGGGTCGGGGTCGTCGTGATTGATCGTCGGCGGTATTTTGCCGTCGCGGATCGTTAATGCCGTGATCGCGGCCTCGACCCCCCCGGCGGCACCCAACAGATGCCCGGTCATCGATTTGGTCGACGAGCAGACCAGTTTGTCCGCATGCGCCCCGAAGATCTCCCGTACCGCCATCACCTCGATCCGATCTCCCGCCGGGGTCGAGGTGCCGTGGGCGTTGATGTAGTCCACTTCGCTCGGTTCGATCCCACCGTCGGCCAACGCGAGTCGCATCGAACGAATCGGCCCGTCGCCGTCCTCGGACGGCGCCGAGATGTGGTACGCGTCTCCGCTCAGGCCGTAACCGACCACTTCGGCGTAAACGTTGGCCCCACGGGCCAACGCGGCCTCACGTTCTTCGAGTATCACGATCCCCGCCCCCTCGCCCATGACGAAACCGTCGCGTCCGGCATCGAACGGACGACTCGCTTTCTCGGGTTCATCGTTGCGCGTCGACAACGCCTTCATCGAACAGAACCCCGCGACGGCCAAGGGTGTGATGACGGCCTCCGCACCACCGGTAATCATGGCCTCGGCGTAGCCGTCGCGGATCAGTCGCGCGGATTCGCCAATCGCGTGGGTCCCCGTGGCACACGCCGTGGCGCAGGCCAAGTTCGGGCCTTTCGCTCCGAGCAGGATGGAGACCTGCCCGGTGCCCATGTTCAGGATCATGCCGGGGATAAAAAACGGTGACACCCGGCGAGGACCACGATCGATCAGCGCCTGGTGCTGGGTCTCGAGAAGTTGCAGACCGCCGATCCCGGAACCGATATAGACCCCGATCCCCTCCGCGTTCGCGGCCGAAATCTCGTACCCCGAATCCTCCAGCGCTTCCCTCGCGGCCGCGACGGCGTAATGGGTGAAGGGGTCCATCTTGCGGACGTCCTTCCGGTCCATCGCCGACAGCGGATCGAATCCGCGCACCTCACCGGCGATCCGGCAACTGTGGTTGCTCGCATCAAATCTGGTGATGGTCCCGATACCACTCTTGCCGGCAAGCAGGGCCCGCCACGAACTCTCGCGATCGAGGCCCAGTGGCGTCAACAAACCGATGCCGGTCATGACAACGCGTCGGCGCATGGAGGATTCCCGGTCGGTTCTATTTGGCGTGTTCTTGGATGTAGCTCACCGCCTGCTTGACGGAAGCGAGCTTCTCTGCGTCCTCGTCGCTGATCTCGAGACCGAACTCTTCCTCGAGCGCCATCACTAATTCGACGACGTCCAGCGAATCGGCACCCAGATCATCCACAAACGACGCTTCCTGTTTGACTTCTTCGGCGTCAACGCCGAGCTGTTCCACGATAATGTGTTTTACTTTTTCTTCGACCGAAGCCATCTGTCGTATCCTCCGTACGCTTGACCGGATGCTAGCGCCCCGGCAAACGTCGTCACATGTGCATCCCACCGTTGACGTGTAGCGTGATTCCCGTCACGTATGTCGCGCCGGACCCGACCAAGAACGCGACCGCAGCGGCCACATCTTGCGGCGTGCCCAGCCGCCCCAATGGGATCTGGGACAGTAGCGCATCGCGTTGCTTTTCGTCCAGCGCTCGGGTCATGTCGGTGTCGATAAATCCCGGCGCGACGCAGTTTATCGTAATATTCCGGGAGGCCAATTCGCGGGCAAGGCTGCGTGAAAACGCCTCGACACCGGCTTTCGTGGCGGCGTAGTTCGCCTGGCCGGCGTTCCCCAGCGTCCCAACGACCGATGTGATGTTCACGATTCGCCCATACTTCGCACGCACCATTTTTGGGATCAGGGCCCGGCACATACGGTAGGTGCCGTCGAGGTTTGTCGAGACGACCGTCTCCCAGTCGTCGGGTTTCATACGCATCAACAGGCTGTCGCGCGTAATCCCGGCGTTGTTGACCAGGATATCGACCCGTTCGTGCGCCTCCAGCACCGCTCTCACGCAGGCCTCGACCGATTGTGGGTTCGCGATATCCAGCACCGCGGCGTGAGCCGAACCGCCTTCCGCCCGGATCTCCGTGACCACGCGTTCGGCGGCCTCCTCACTCCGCGCGGTCAACACGACCGTGGCGCCACACCGGGCCAGACCCGTAGCGATGCCCTCCCCGATCCCGCGCGATCCGCCGGTCACCAGTGCGACTTTGCCCTGCAACTGTTCACTCACGATTTCAGGCTCCCAGCATTTCGACGGCCCGGTTGATTCCCGCCGGATCGGAAATCTGGACCGTCTTGAGTTCCCGTCGAATCCTCCGCACCAGTCCGCTGAGGACGTTCCCCGGCCCGATCTCGACAAACGTGTCGAAACCGTCGTCGGCCATGCGCTCGACCAACTCCTGCCAGCGCACCGGCGAATCCACCTGTCGAACCAGTGCGTCGCGCGCGTCTCCCCCGCCACCGATCGGGGCGGCGTCGACGTTGGTATAGACCGGTACGGCCGGATCGGTGAACTCGATCTCGTCCAGGATCGGGGCCAGCCGTTCCGCGGCCGGCCTCATCAGCGACGAATGGAACGGTGCGCTGACCGCGAGGGCCACAGCCCGTCGCGCGCCTGCCTCACGACAGGCCTCGATTGCCCGATGGACCGCGGCAGTGTGACCGGCCAGCACGACCTGTCCAGGGGCGTTGATGTTGGCCGGCTCGACGATTTGATGATCCGCGACAGCGGCGCACACCTCCCGGACCTGGTCGAGGTCCAACCCGAGGATCGCCGCCATTGCACCCTCTCCAACCGGAACGGCTTCCTGCATGAATCGCCCGCGCGCTCGAACGGCACGGACCGCGTCCGAGAAAGAGATCGTCCCCGCGGCAACATGCGCGGAGTACTCACCGAGGCTGTGCCCGGCTGTAGCGAGCGGCGCGACCCCGCGCTCCAGCAGGCCACGCCAGGCCGCGATACTGACCGTGAGGATCGCCGGCTGCGTATTCTCGGTCAACGCGAGGTCTTCGGAAGAACCATCGAACACAATTCGGAGATTTCGAATCCGAGCGCACGATCGGCGGCCGCAAAGACCTCACGGCTGGCAGGAACGGCGGCCGCGAGTTCGCGGCCCATGCCACAGACCTGAGCCCCCTGGCCCGGAAACACGAACGCGATCTTCATTACCAGCGAACCACCGAGGCCGCCCACGTCAATCCCGCCCCGAAGGCCGCCATCAGGACGATCTGGCCCGGCTCGAGCTTGCCCGCGCGAACGGCCTCATCGAGCGCGATCGGGATCGAAGCCGCCGACGTGTTTCCATAACGTTCAATGTTGATGAAGCAGCGATCGTCGTTCATCTCCAGTCGCTTGCCCACAGCGGTGATGATGCGCGAGTTGGCCTGGTGCGGGATGAACCAATCGACATCGCCGGGCGTGAGTTTCGTCTCCTCGAGCACCTCGCGGCAAACTTCTTCGATGCGGCGGACGGCAATCTTGAACGTCTCGTTGCCCTTCATTTTGATGTACTGCAAACGATTGTCGATCATGTCCTGGCTCGGGGGGTGCAGCGAACCGCCCCCGGGCATGTGGATGAAATCGACCATACTCCCGTCGCTGTGCATCGCTGAGGCGAGCACACCGCGCGGCGGTTCGCCGGCCGAGAGCACGACGGCACCGGCACCGTCGGCAAAAATCACGCAGGTCGTGCGATCCGTCCAATCCAGGTACTTGCTGAGCAATTCGGCACCAATCACGAGAGCGTGATCGCAGCGTCCACTCAACACGAACTGTTTGGCCACCGACTGGGCGTAGATGAACCCCGAACAACCCGCGGCGAGATCGAAGGCGCAGGCGTTGACACAACCGAGGTCATGTTGAATCGTGCACGCCGTCGCGGGGATGGGCATGTCCGGCGTGACGGTCGCGAGGACGAGCAGTCCGATTTCCTCCGGAGCGACACCTGCGGCTTCGAGCGCCCGCCGCCCGGCCTCGGACGCGAATTTCGACAGACCCTCTCCATCGGCCGCGATTCGTCGTTCCTTGATTCCGGTTCGCGTAGTGATCCAGTCGTCCGAGGTGTCGACAAGTTTTTCCAGATCCGCGTTGGTGAGAATCCGATCGGGCACACTGCGTCCGGTTCCGGACAAGATCGCGCTGATCGACATGCACGCCTCCGCCGCAACGCTCGGACTTCGCCGGCGGCCTCGAGATCATACCTTAACAAGACGAGCCGCCCCGCGCAGCGGTAACGGAGGGCTAGATCTCCGGTGGGGCCACAACCTCGCGCCCCTTGTACTGCCCGCAGTGCGGGCATGCGCGGTGAGGGAGTTTCTTCTCGTGGCAGTTGGGGCAGACGGAAAGGCTCACCGCGACCAGGGCATCGTGCGCCCGGCGTTTGTTCTTGCGCGCTTTCGAATGACGTCGTTTTGGGTTGGCCATGGTATCGCTCTTCTCGGTTAGTCCGGTTTACCGCCCATCTGGTCGCGAATCTGTTGAAGCGCCTGGAGTCTGGGATCCACGGCCTCCTCACGGCAGTCGCACTCTAGGCGGTTTCGATTGACGCCGCAAGTTGCGCAGAGCCCGGCGCAGGTGTCCTCGCAGACCGGTTTCAACGGCAGGTTCAGATGAACCAATTCCGCCGCAAGACGCGAGAGATCGAGGTTTTGCGCTTCAATCTCAAAAAAATGGGTATCCCGTGCATCGATTTGGTGCTCCGAGTCGCGGCTCCTGGGGGCTTCCGTGACCAAGGTGAAACGGAATTCAGACGCGCACGGATAGTCGAACGGCTCGAGACAGCGGCAGCAACGCAGCCGCAGTTTACCCTCGAGACGGCCCTCGAGTTGGGCGCCTCTCGGTGTGTTCGGGGCCTCCGGATCCGCGGCTACGTTCCCCCTCAGGCGTACCTTCGGGGTATCGATGAAATCGCTGTTGTCCCGACTGACTCGAGGGAGATCCAGCGTCTCGTCGAAGCGCAGGGGCCCATCGAGGATGTCTTTGAGTTGAAGGAGCATGATCCCGCCGGGCGACGGATCGTAGCACGCAGGTTGGTTACTTGCCCAGGGACGCCAGTTCGGTGGAGGCTTCCGGGTGCTCGGGAACGAGTTTCAGCGCCTCTTCGAACTGCTTCTTTGCGCGCAACTTCAATCCACGCTTCTTGTAGAAACGGCCGAGGCTGACCCAGTAGGTCGCATTCCACGGATCGAGTTCGGTCGCCTTGGTGAAGTTCTGCTCGGCCTGATGCTGCCAGCGCGGACCAGGGTTGCGCACCTGGCACTCCGCCAGCATGTAAAACAGCCGGGCATCCTCC
>Ga0224508_10004916_pt1 | contig 10855 bp, 12 predicted proteins | sample SF_Jan12_sed_USG_4_FD_170157 | JGI IMG/M metagenome (GOLD analysis project Ga0224508, IMG submission 170157) | Sediment microbial communities from San Francisco Bay, California, United States - SF_Jan12_sed_USGS_21 | ecosystem: Environmental > Aquatic > Marine > Sediment | place: USA... | reverse complement strand
GAGAGCGAGCTCGCCGATCTGCGGGCCGGCAAGGACCCCGCCCGGCGGAAGAACGGCGCCCCGGACGAGGACTGCCTGCCGAGCTTGCGGGACGAGATCGACGAGATCCTGAACCTCTCACGCCAGGAGCCCAAGTAGCGGCGGACACATCCGTCTACCGGGGTACACTCGGTCGCCCGTGGACGACCTCCTGACCGCTCTCAACCCGGCCCAGCGTGCGGCAGTGGAGCACGGTTCGGGGCCCCTGTTGGTCCTGGCAGGCGCGGGCAGCGGCAAGACGCGCGTCCTTACCCATCGCATCGCGCACCTCATCCGCGACCATCGCGTTCCCCCGGGCGCGATCCTGGCGATCACCTTCACCAACAGGGCCGCGGGTGAGATGCGCGAGCGCCTCGGGCCGCTTGTCGGGCCGGCGGCGTCGTCGATCTGGGCGAGCACCTTCCACTCGGCGTGTGCCCGCATACTGCGGCGGGAGTCAGAGCGCGTGGGATATGAGCGGAGCTTCACGATTCTCGACGCCGACGACCAGCTGCGCATGCTGCGTGCCTGCTACGCGGAAGAGGAAATCGACACCAAGCGCTACCCGCCCCGGGGAATGCACTCCGCGATCTCCGACGCGAAGAACCGCCTCCTCACTCCGGACGATCTGCGGGAAGCGGCGACGACCTTCACCGACGAGAAGCTGGTGCAGCTCTACGCGCGCTATCAGGACAGGCTTCGCGCCAACCAGTCGATGGACTTCGACGATCTGCTGATGCTCACCGTTCAGCTGCTGGAGAGCGACGACCAGGCTCGTGGCTACTACCAGCGGCGCTTCGAGCAGGTCCTGGTGGACGAGTATCAGGACACCAACCATGCGCAGTACCGCCTGGTCCGCGTGCTCGGCGAGCCGAGCCGCAACGTCTGCGTAGTCGGCGACGATGACCAGGGGATCTACAGCTGGCGAGGGGCAGAGGTGCGGAACATCCTCGACTTCGAGAACGATTACCCGGAGGCGCGGGTGGTCCTGCTCGAGGAGAACTACCGCTCGACTGGGCTGATTCTGAAAGCGGCCAACGCGGTCGTCGCGAAGAACACCGGCCGCCACGAGAAGCGCCTCCACACCGGACTCGGGGACGGGGAGCCGGTCCGCGTGATGCTCTGTCGCGACGAGCAGGAGGAGGCCCGAGCGGTGCTCGGCGAGGTCGAGCGCGCCCTCGACGCCGGCGATTCCCTCGACGACGTAGCGGTGTTCTACCGCACCAACGCCCAGAGTCGTGTGATTGAGGATGCCCTCAACCGCGCGCGGATCGACTACCAGGTCATCGGGGGACCGCGCTTTTACGAGCGGGCGGAGATCCGCGACGTCCTCGCATGGCTTCGCGCGGCGGTGAACCCGGCCGATACGAGCAGTCTCGGACGCGCTTTCGGCGCACCCAAGCGCGGTCTCGGCCCTGGATGCCTTGCGCGCCTTCTCGAGTACGCCCAGCGCGAGGGCAGCCCGGTGGGAGAGGTTCTGGACCAGGCCGAGCTCGTGGACGGGCTGCGACCGAAGCAGCGCGAGGAGCTCACACGTATGGCCGGGTTGCTCGCCCACGTCCGCCAGCTCGACTCCGCCGCCGCCGGCGTCGACGAGATGATCGAGGCGGTGCTGGAGCGCTCCGGCATGCGTGACGTACTGACGGCCGAGGACACCTTCGAGGCCCAAGGCCGACTCGAGAACCTGGACGAGCTCGTGCGGCTCGCCGCCGAGGCCGACGTCGATACCGGAGAGGTCGAAGGACTGGCTGCCTTCCTCGAGCAGGTGTCGCTTCAGGCCGACGCCGACACGGTGGTGGACGACCGCGGCAAGGTGACCCTGATGACGATTCACAATGCCAAAGGGCTGGAGTTCGATCGGGTCGTCATCACCGGTCTCGAGGAGCAGCTCTTCCCTCACCAGCGCTCCGAGACCCCCGAGGCCGTCGAGGAGGAGCGGCGCCTCTGCTACGTCGGTATCACCCGGGCGCGCAAGCACCTGCTGCTGACCCATGCCGAGAGTCGGGCACTCTATGGCGGCCGCGACTATCGCTTGCCCTCCCGCTTCCTCGGCGAGCTGCCGACCGATGCAATCTCCGAGGTCGGGGGTCGACGGGGATTCGGCACTCTTGCCCCCTCAGTCGCCAGCGCTGCGGTCGTCTCCGAGCCCGACTATGAGACCGGGGACGCCGTGCTGCATACGACCTTCGGTGAAGGGGTCATCACGGGCATCGAGCAGGGGGGGGACCTCGTGAGGGTCAGATTCCGGGATGACGGGTCGGAGCGTCGCCTCATGGCGGGTGCGGCGCCAATGCGAAAGGTCGAGGGCTGATATGAGTGCGGAGATCATCGACGGTAAGGCCGCCGGCGCCGATGTGCGAGCGTTGGTCGCCGAGCGCGCGGCGGCGTTCACGAAGGCCTCCGGGCGTAAGCCCGGCCTCGTGGGGATCCAGGTTGGCGAGGACCCCGCCTCCGAGATCTATCAGCGCATGAAGGCCGAGGCTGCCGAGGCCGCAGGTATGCGCTCTGAGCGTGTCGTGCTGCCTGCCGGCACGTCCCAGGAGGATCTGGACGCTCGCATCGCCGCCTACAACGATGACGACACCGTCGACGGCATGCTGGTCCAGCTACCGGTCCCCGAGCCCTTGACCGAGCCGGCGATCGCCAACGCCATCGACCCGGTCAAGGACGTCGACGGCTTCTCGCCCGGCAACCTCGGGCGGCTGATGCGGGGGGAGCCAGCGCCGGTGCCGTGCACACCGAGCGGCGTGATGTGGCTGCTGGAGAAGGCCGGAGTACAGATCGAGGGCGCTCACGCGGTGGTGGTCGGGCGCAGCCTGATCGTCGGCAAACCCCAGGCGATGCTGCTGCTGGCGGCAAACGCGACGACGACCGTCGCGCATTCCCGGACGAAAGACCTCCCAGGCTTGTGCCGCCAGGCAGATATCCTCATCGCCGCCGTCGGTCGGCCGGAGATGATTCGGGGAGACTGGATCAAGCCCGGCGCGGCGGTGATCGACGTGGGGATCAATCGCACCGACGACGGTCTCGTGGGGGACGTGGCGTTCGAGGAGGCCGTGAAGGTCGCCGGCCATATCACCCCCGTGCCGGGCGGGGTGGGGCCCATGACGATCGCGTTCCTACTCGCCAACACGCTCGACGCCGCGGTGCGGCGCACGGGTCTGGGAATATCGATGAAGGGAAACTGATCAAATGAAGATCGCGATCTTCGGCGGCACGGGCGACCTTGGTCGCGGACTCGCCATCAACTTCGCAGCCGCCGGCCACGAGATCGTCGTGGGCTCGCGCAGTCAGGAGCGCGCGGACAGCGCGGCACAGACCCTTCGCAAGGCGCTGCCGAGCGGCTCGTTCACGCCGCTCGAGAACGTCCAGGCGGCCGATGCCGGCGATCTCGCGGTCGTGTCCATCCCGTGGGAGGGCATCGAGTCCACCATTCCGCCGATGGCCGATGCGCTTGCCGGAAAGGTCGTGATCTCGGTCGTGAACGCCCTGAAGTTCGGCAAGAGCGGTGCGATCGCATTGCAAGGGGATGAGCTGCCGGAGAATTCCTGCGCCCATCAGATCCAGGACCTCGCTCCAGAGGCCAAGGTCGTCGTCGCGTACAACAACCTCCCCGCCGCCGGCTTGCAAGCGCAGCACCATCTCGACGCCGACGTCCTGATCTGCGGCAAGAGCAAGGCCGCCCGCGAGGAGGTCATCGAGCTGACCAAGTCCCTTCCCGGCGCCCGCGGCCTCGACTGCGGGCCACTGGCGAACGCCCTGATCATCGAGGGCATGACCGGGGTGATCATCCAGCTCAATACCCGCTACGGGGGTGAGGCAAGCCTGGCGATCTCCGGACTGGAGAACGTCCCAGCACGCCCGTAGGGGGAAGGCTCAGCCCACCCACCCGCTACGTAATCACCCGCTCGCTGGCCCTCGGCTTGGTGAAGAGCAGCGCGTCGGGGCGCTCCGCGCTTGTCATCGATGCCGAGCGCTGTGACAGTCGTGATCCGGCCGAGCCATACGTCGAGCGAAGGGGGACAAGGAGCCATGGATGCTGTTCAGCTGCGCGCCCTGCAGGCGCCGATCAAGAGCCTCTACAAGGACGACCCGAATTCGGCGACGGTGACCAACGTCGCCGAAGGCCGTTTTGAGGGGGAGGGCCTGACCTGCACCGTCGGGGGCTGGGCCGGCGATGTGGTCGCCGGCCTGCACCCCGCGACCGGCGGCGATGGGAGTGAGGCCTGCTCGGCCGACATGCTGCTGGAGGCGCTTGTTGCCTGCGCCGGGGTGACGCTGCGCTCGGTTGCCACCGCGATGGGCGTGCCGCTGAGAGGAGCCACGATCCGGGCCGAGGGCAGGTGGGATGCCCGTGGGACGTTAGGCGTGAGCAAGGAGACGCCGATCGGATTGACGGACATAGCCCTCTCCTTCGAGCTTGACACCCCGGCCGAAAAGAAGGCCGTGGCCAAGTTGGTCGAGCTGACTGAGCGGTTCTGCGTCATCTACCAGACCCTGAAATCCGAGCCCACCGTGAGCACCAGCCATAGCGTGGCGACTCAGGCGAGCTGACGCTGCGCCCTCTGCGGACGCCAGCGACGAGGATCCGCCAAACGTGAAGGTTCGGGCTCGCGCGTGGGGCCCCGCGCCGTCCGACGACCCGACGGGATTGGCTCAGCCGTAGCCCAGCGCCTCGAGCTGGTCCTCGTCCATACCGAGATGGTGGCCGAGCTCGTGCAGCACCGTGATCCGCACTTGCCGCACCAGCTCGGCATCGCTCCGAAACTGATCGACGAGCGGGTGCATGTAGATCGAGATGTGGGGCGGCGGAAAGCCCGAGCGATCCCCAGAGGTGCGCGGCACCCCTTGATAGAGCCCGTACAGGCTCCGGCCTGGCGGCGGATAGTCCTCGACGACGACCGCGACTTCGTCGAACGCCCGAGAGAAGCGGTCGGGGACCTCGTCGAGCGCCTGGCGTACCAGCTGCTCGAAGCGCTCACGGGTGATCTCCTCCACCGGCGGATCGTAACTTGTGCACACCTCCACGTGTCCTAGTCGCTGAAGAGGACGCTTTTCCACGGGAAAGCGTGCAGGATCAACCCGTGCCGGTACGAAACCCGACATGACCTCCCGGTCGCCGCAGTCCCGTGCCCATCAGCCAAAGGAGTGGATAGTGCTCAAGGAATTCAAGGAGTTCATCGCGAGCGGTGACCTCATCGCGATCGCCGTCGGCTTGATCATGGCGCTGACGCTTTTCGAAGTGATCGACTCTCTTGTGGTGAACATCATCAACCCGATCATCGCCGCGGTATTCGGCAAGCCTGACTTCAGCGAGCTGACGCTTGATATCGGCGATGGTGTGATCACCTACGGCAACTTCCTGAACGCCGTCATCACCTTCATCATCGTCGCGTTCGTCCTATTCCTCCTGGTGAAGGGCTACAACGCGATCACCAAGAAGAAGGATGAGGAGGAAGGTCCGACCGAGGTGGACCTCCTCACGGAGATCCGGGACGAGCTCAAGAAATAGGGCCGCCTGATGTGGGGCGGCGCGCGGCCGCCCCACCCTCCAGAACCGGCCAGCGCTCGTCCCGCAGGGCGGAGTCCCAGAACAGCCATTCGTAGCGGGCGGCGGTGATGGCATTTCGTCGCGCGGCGGCCGTGCCGGATTTGCCCGCGGCCGTCATCGCCGCGTCGCAGGCCTCGAGGACGCCGGTGACCGCCTGCCCGAACCCCGCGTCGCCGTAGGTGTCGATCCAGAGCTTGTAGCGCGGATCCGGGGAACCCCTGGCGACCAGAGCCTTACCGACCTCCCAGTAGATCCAGTAGCAGGGCAGGATCGCGCCGAGCGCCTCGTGCAGGTCGCGTAATGCGCACGCCTGTAGCAGGAACGATGTGTAGCCGAGGCAGGCCGGGCTCGGCTCGGCCGCCGCCGCGTCCTCGGGGTCGATGCCGAGCTGCCCCATGAGCTCGTCATGCAGCGACCGCTCGACGTCGATTGCCTCGGTGGCGTGCGAGCAGAACATCTTGAGCTGGGCCGTCGACGGAGACCTGGCGGCGCACATCGCCAGGGCGCGCGAATAGTCGGCCAAGAAGAGTGCATCCTGGATGACGTATCTCGCGAAGGCATCCTCGGGCAGGCTGCCGTCGGTGAGGCCCGTGACGAATGGGTGCACGAGCACCGCCGCGTGGATCGGCCCGATATCGGCCCAGACCTCGTCCGTCGGCCTCACGTGGCCACCTCGTGGCTCGTAACGTCCACCGGGCCGGCACCGGCGCCAAACGGTCGTCCACCGCGCACCGCCGCCGTGGCTACGGCTTTGGCGCCGGCAGCCGCCTCGCGGAGCGTCAACCCGCGGCCCAGCAGGGCCGCCAGAGTCGACGAGTGCGTACAACCGGCGCCGTGTGTGGTGGCCCGATCGAGCCGGACCCCCGGAATGCGCTCCACCCCGACCGCGTCGCACAGGACATCGTCGGCCGAGGGGCCATGCCCTCCGGTGACGATCGCCGCGCAGCCGTGCCGGTCGCAAAGCGTTTGCGCGAGATATGCCGCATCCTCGGAGTCAGAACCGGTCAGGGCCTGCGCCTCCATGAGGTTGGGGGTGATCACCGTCGCGTCGGGAATGAGCTCGCGCGTGAGCGCCTCCTCACCGTCTCTCGCCATCAAGCACGCGCCGGACTCGGCCCGCAGCACGGTGTCCACCACCAGGGGTATCTCGAGCTCCGGCCGGCGCGCCAGTCGCAGCGCCTCGGCGACCGCGCCCACCAAGCTGGGGCTCGCCAGCATGCCCGTCTTGATTCCGTCGACGCCGATGTCAGCCGCGACGATCTCGATCTGCTGTGCGACGAGTTCCTCGGTCGCGGGAAGGACACCCTCGACCCCTCGAGTGGTCTGGGCCGTGAGGGCGGTGACGGCGCACAGCGGGAAACCACCAGCCTGGCTGATGGCCTTGATGTCGGCCTGGATCCCGGCGCCGCCACCCGAATCGGATCCGGCCACGGTCATGATGCGCGGCTTCGCGGCGACCAGACGCGCCTTGATCCGTCGGGTCGCAGCGGCGGGATCCACCGCGTCGCAGATGGCCCGCACGACGACGGCCCGGTCGGCACCACAGGCGGCAACGCGCAGGACCCGGTCCTCGTCGATGCCCCCGATGGCAAACCATGGCAACGGGGCGGCCTGGGCCGCGGGGCGAAGGGGGGCGATGCCGGTGGCCGGCCGGCCGGGCTTGGTCGGCGTCTCCCAGATCGGCCCCAGCGAAGCGTAGCTCGCGCCCTCGGCCGCAGCCGCGGCAAGCATGTCGCCCCCCCGACTGGACCGGCCGATGATCGCGTCAGGGCCCAGCAGGGCCCGGGCGTCTTTTATGGGGCCATCGTCCTGGCCCAGGTGAACGCCGTGCGCACGGCAGTCCCGGGCGAGCGTCGGCGAGTCGTTGACGATGAACGGTATGCCTGCCGCCTGCGCGGCCGCGGCCGCCGCGCGACCCTCGGCGAGCAGGTCGGCCTCAGACAGGGACCGGTCGCGCAGCTGCACGATGTCAATGCCCGCGTCAGCGAGCAACGGGATCAGCTCGGCAAGTCGCCCCGCCCGGATGCGCGCCGGCGCCACCAGGTAGAGGCGCGCGTCTGCCAACGCGGTCCGGGCGTCGGTCACGTCGAGCTGAGCTCCGGGGTCCCGACATCGGTCGTCGAGGGGTCGGCGTACAGGCGCTTCGGTATGCGACCGGCCAGGCGGGCCTTGCGGCCGGCCGATACCGCCTCGGCGATCGCGCGGGCCATCATGGTCTCGTCGTCAGCCTTGGCGATGGCAGTGGCGGCGAGCACGGCGTCACAGCCGAGCTCCATGGCGAGGGCGGCATCGGAGGCGGTTCCGATCCCCGCGTCCAGGACGACCGGAACCGACACCGCCTCGCGCACCAAAGCGATCGCGTGCGGGTTCCGGATGCCCAGGCCGCTCCCGATCGGCGACCCGAGCGGCATCACCGCTGCGCAGCCAACGGATTCCAACCGCCGGGCCAGGATCGGGTCGTCGTTGGTGTACGGCAACACGACGAAGCCGTCGGCTACCAGCTGCTCCGCGGCGGCCAAGAGCTCAACGGCGTCAGGTAGAAGGGTCCGGTCGTCACCGATCACCTCGAGCTTCACCCAATCGGTCTCGAGCGCCTCGCGGCCGAGCTGCGCCGTCAGGACGGCGTCGCGTGCGGTGTAGCACCCGGCCGTATTCGGGAGTGTCTGGCAGCCGGCCGCGCCAATGGCCTCATAGAGCCCGCCCTCGGTGGTCTCCACCCGACGAAGAGCCACGGTCACCACGTCCGACCCGGAGGCCGCCAGGGCCGCGGAGAAGCGATCGAGACTTCGAAAACCGCCGGAGCCGAGAATCAGCCGGCTCGCGAGCCGGCGCTCGCCGATCAGGAACTCGTCGCTCATCTCAGCCTCCCGCGGTCGCTCGGACGACCTCGACGATGGCCCCGTTCCCGAGCGGGGTACTCGTCCAGTTGCGCCGGGGCACCACGCGACCATTCACCGCCGCCGCAATGCCGGACTCACCCGGTGTCACCCCGAACAGGGATGCCGCATCCGCAAGGGTGCTGTCCTCGGAGAGGGAGTGGCTGGTGCCGTTGATGGAGACGTTCACGCTCATGCGGCCTCCGCGAAGCGGTTGGGGGTGAAATTGGCGAGCAGCGCATCGGGCGGCTGGCCCGCCACGATGCCAGCCACCGCGTCGGCAATGACCGGACTGAGAAGGATCCCATGCCGGAAGGCCCCGGTGGCCCAGATCAGCCCGTCCGTCGTGTCCCGCCCGATCGCGGGCAACCCGTCCGGGGTCGCGGGGCGCAGGCCAGCTGCGGTCTCGGTGAGCTCCAGCTCCCTCAGGTCCGGCACCAGGCGACTCGCCTCTTCGAGAAGGCTTTGCACCGCGCCTGCCGTGACGCGCGTATCGGCTGCCTCCTCGACCGTCCCGCCGACCACGACTTCACCGTGCGGGCGGGGTGCGACATATGCGTCAGCCGAGCGCACGACGTGCGTGACCGGCAGGCTCCGGCCGGCCGGTAAGCCGAGCCGCATGATCTGCCCCTTCACCGGCCTCATGGGCACGCGATGAGAGATGCGTGATGCGCTCCATCCCGCCGCCATCACGGTGTCGGTCGCGGTGATCTGCTCCCCCCTCGTGGTGATCGCCCCGGCGACGCGGTTTCCCTCAGAGATCAGGGCGCGTGCGCACCGGTCGAGGATCTCGACGCCCTTGACGTCACAGGCTGCACGCAGGGCCGCCATCGCCTGCCGCGGGTCGACCTGGTGCTCGTCGTGCATCACGAAGCCCCCCGCCACGTCGGGCCCAAGGCCGGGCTCCAGCGTCCGAAGCGCCGTACCGGTCTGCCACTCGAGATCGGAGTCCAGCGTTCCCACTGTCTGCCCGTGGCGACGAAGGGGAGCGATCTGCTCCGGCCGACCGGCCACGAGAAGCGTGCCCGATGGCACGAAGCCCACGTCATGCCCGGAGTCCGCCTCGAGCTCCACCACAAGCTCGGGCCAGCGACGAGATGCGGCGACCATCAGGAGGTGCATCGCACCGTCGCGGTGTTCCACCTCCGACCATGGGCCGAGCATTCCGGCGGCGACCCGACCGGCCGGGGGCCGCCCGTCATCCAGCACGACCACCGCGGCGCCGGCCCTCGCGGAGCGCCACGCGGCCATCAGTCCGATCGGTCCCGCTCCGATGACGACGACATCCGCCACGGTCTACGGCTCCGGCAGGAACTCTGCGGTGACGGCGTCGCGCGCATCGACGGGCTTCTTCAGCAGCCCCTCGGCGCGCATCCACTCGGCATAGCCGACCCACGCGGTGGGCTCGACGTTGAGGATCGGCTCGTCCTCCGGGGCGAGCAGTGGCACCGTGTCCTCGACCTGCGCCGCCACGAGTTCGGCGTTCAGGTCCTCGTTGGCCGCGAGCACGGCGCTCGCCGCCAGCGCCTGATCGTCGCGAGCGGTCAGCGCACCTTCCCGGAGCGCGGCGAGGACGCGTCGCACGGCTCTCGGATTCTTCTCGATGACGGCGTCGCTGGTGACCACGACCAACTCGTCGTAGTCGGGGACCCCGTTCTGCTCGAGCCGGAAGACATCGAGGGCCACCCCCTTGTCCTCGATCTCCGGTACCTCGATGTTCCAATAGGCGCCGATGAGGGCGTCCACCTTGCCGCTGGCGATGGCCGGACCGAGAGTGAATCCGACGTTTGCGATGGTGACCTTGGAGGGGTCGCCGCCGTCAGCGCGCACGACTGTCTGCAGCAGGGACTTGTCCGACGGCAGGCCGGTGGCACCGACGGTCTTGCCTTCGAGATCCCTCGGGCGGGAGATGCCGCGGTCGCTCCGGACGATGACGCTGTTCAAGGGGTGGGTCACGAGCGCCCCGACGGCGACCACGGGGACCCCCTCGGAGCGCGCGAGGAGAACCTCTGGCTCGTACGAGATCGCAAATTCCGCGTTGCCGGTTCCGACCTGCTTGAGGGCGGCCGCCGGATCGCTCGGCACCGTGAGCTTCACGTCGAGCCCGGCGTCGGAGAAGTGCCCCGCCTCTTGGGCCGTGTAGATGCTCGCGTGATCGGCGTTCGGGAACCAGTCGAGGATCATCTCAACGTGCTCGGTCTCGGACGAAGCAGGCTCGTCGTCACCGCCGCAGGCGATCGCCAGCGCGGCAACAGCGAGCAGTAGTAGCAGCGGCAGCGCAACGCGTCGTCGGGTCATGGGCGAAGCGATCTCCTGTGACGCCTGACGGGCCGGTAGCGGTAGGGGACGAGCAGACGCTCGGCGAGGGAGATCAGAGCGAAGTAGGCGAGCCCGATGGCGGCGAGCCACG
>Ga0224508_10004915_pt1 | contig 10857 bp, 6 predicted proteins | sample SF_Jan12_sed_USG_4_FD_170157 | JGI IMG/M metagenome (GOLD analysis project Ga0224508, IMG submission 170157) | Sediment microbial communities from San Francisco Bay, California, United States - SF_Jan12_sed_USGS_21 | ecosystem: Environmental > Aquatic > Marine > Sediment | place: USA: California... | reverse complement strand
TGGTCGGCGTGGATGAGCATGGTCGAATACGCCCCCACGGCATCATCGAACAGGAACTCCGGAGCGACCGCGAAGAGAGCGGCAGCCGCAAACGACGGCGGGGCGTGATGCATCCATCGCCGCCCATCATCGGACGTCGCTTCGACGAAGGCGCGTACGGAGTGGTCCGTGATGGACAATTCGGCCGAGTACTCACGGCCTTCCAGATGGCTCAGTGGCATCGGAACACTGTAACGACTCGGGGCTTGATAGACCGCCCTCCGCCGCTGGATGTCCTTCATGATCTTGACCGGGCTCTCCACGAGAAAGGCCCCATCTCACGACGAGGCCCAACTCAGAACCCGCTTACTCCGCCCGGTCAGCGCCCCGGAAGATAGCAGTGCGCCCGCAACGCTGCGGCCGGGATGGACAGTTTCTGTCGAGCGCGGTCGCGACCAACGAAGAAGACCCGCCGATGCGGCGGGTCTTCTTCACTATCTGGTCTCTTTGTGGGCCGTGTGGCTCCGACACCAAGGACAATACTTGGAGAGTGCCAACCGGTCCTTGGTGTTCGTCTTGTTTTTCGTCGTCACGTAGTTGCGTCGCTTGCACGTCTCGCACGCCAGCGTGATCGGCGGTCTCTTGTCAGAAGGCATTGGTGTTGCGCTCCACTCTCAGTTCCCGACCCGATGGCCATGTCGTTACGGCTACAGCGGGCGGCTCCGGCCAGAGGGCCCGAGCCTCTACTCGTTGATCTTGGTGACTCGACCAGCGCCGACGGTCCGCCCACCCTCACGAATGGCGAACCGCTGTCCCTCGTCCATGGCGATCGGAGTGATGAGCTCGACCGTCATTTCCGTGTTGTCACCAGGCATCACCATCTCGGTGCCCTCAGGTAGGGTCACCGCGCCAGTCACGTCGGTGGTACGGAAGTAGAACTGCGGGCGGTAGCCGGAAAAGAATGGGTTCTGGCGGCCGCCTTCGTCGCGGTTCAAGATGTAGACGTTCGCTTCGAAGTTGGTGTGCGGAGTGATCGAGCCCGGCTTGGCAACGACTTGCCCACGCTCGACGTCGTCCTTGCCCGTCCCACGCAAGAGCAGGCCGACGTTGTCGCCGGCTTGGCCCTCATCGAGCAACTTGCGGAACATCTCGACGCCCGTGACAACGGTCTTCTGCAGATCGCGGATACCAACGATCTCGACATCTTCGCCGACTTTGATGATGCCGGACTCGATCTTGCCCGTGACAACGGTGCCGCGGCCAGTGATCGAGAAAACGTCTTCGATCGGCATCAAGAACGCCTTTTCGGTGTCGCGCTCTGGCTGAGGGATGTACTCGTCGACCGCAGTCATGAGCTCCATGACCTGCTCGGCGCCGGCCTCGTCACCTTCGAGGGCCTTGAGAGCAGATCCGCGCACGACAGGAATGTCGTCGCCAGGGAATTCGTACTCGGACAACAACTCACGAACCTCGAGCTCGACGAGGTCGAGGAGCTCGTCGTCGTCGACCATGTCGACCTTGTTCATGAACACGACGATATAGGGAACACCGACCTGACGAGCCAGCAGCACGTGCTCACGAGTTTGCGGCATCGGACCATCGGCGGCCGACACGACCAAGATGGCGCCGTCGACCTGGGCGGCGCCCGTGATCATGTTCTTGATGTAGTCGGCGTGACCCGGCATATCGACGTGGGCGTAGTGACGGTTTTCCGTCTCGTACTCCACGTGCGCGATCGAAATCGTGATGCCACGCTCACGCTCCTCGGGTGCCTTGTCGATGTTGGCGAAGTCGGTGAACGCGTTGCCGGCGACCCGCTCAGTCAAGACCTTGGTGATCGCTGCCGTCAAGGTCGTCTTTCCATGGTCGATGTGACCCATCGTTCCTACGTTGACATGCGGCTTCGACCGCTCAAACTTTGCTTTCGCCACAGTTGTCTCCTTTTGAGATGGCGTCTTCCTTCAACGATCCCCAACCGTTGGTTCGCAACCGTTGGTTCCGTCAGACGGGCCTTCAGTCATCAATTCTCAGCCCCACCACTGAGACTGACAATTGAAAACTGACGACTCGCCAGTAGCGGCGGGCAGACTTGAACTGCCGACCTCTCGATTATGAGTCGAGCGCTCTTACCGACTGAGCTACGCCGCCGCGTACTCCGAGCTCCGCTCGAAGTCCGTTGGAGAAGCCCTTCGGCTTCTCCCGCGCTTCAGTTGTCTGGCGGCTGCTTCGCCGCAACGCTAGCGATTCGCTAACTGCGAGTCACTTGCGACTCGGTAGGACCGAGTCGCCGAGCCCCCTTCCGGATTTGAACCGGAGACCTCTTCCTTACCATGGAAGCGCTCTACCAACTGAGCTAAGGGGGCCTGTTGGGCTTCGCCCAACAGGATGCAGAAGCCTCTGGCTTCCGCCGCCCGTGGGCTACGACCTCGACACGTTCAAGAACCTGCGGTTCTTCGCCTTCGAGGACTCAGCCAACGAACGATGGGTTGTCAAAGATCGGAGTGCCGGGAGAAGGATTCGAACCTCCGAAGGCATTGCCGGCAGATTTACAGTCTGCTCCCTTTGGCCGCTCGGGCATCCCGGCAGGGCCCAAACGCGATTTCGGGCGCACGGTAGGTTAGCGCGCTGATCACCGGTGCCAATCCGGATCGGCGCCTGACGAATTCGTCGGAGGGCCCGGCGCCGCAGAGCTCAGCGAGGCCTGCCTGCCGCCATCTCCTGCAACCGTGCGATTCGATCTTCGATCGGGGGGTGCGTCGAGAACATTCGGCTCATCGCCGCTCGTGCATTGAGGGCGACCGTTGGGTCGGCGATGAACAGTTGGGACACGGCGTCGTTGACGCGCATCGGGTGCTCGCGTGTCCCTCGCCCGATCTTGGCGAGGGCCGAGGCGAGCTGCAGCGGCGCCCCGCTGAGCTGCGAGCCGGTGGCGTCCGCCTCGTACTCCCGGGAGCGAGAAATCGCCGATTTCAAGATCATGGCCGCGATCGGTGCCAGAATGATTCCGAGCAGGCCGACGACGAGCTCCACCGGGCCTCCGCCCCGGCGCCTTCCGCCAAACAGCGTCATCCGGGCAAAGATCGACAGGGCTGCCGCCAGCATGGCGGCTATGGAAGAAATGAGAATGTCGCGGTTGGTGACATGGGCCAGTTCGTGCGCCAACACCCCCTCCAATTCTTCCTTGTCGAGCATCGCCAGAATGCCTTTGGTCACGGCAATGACCGCATGCTTCGGATTCCTGCCGGTAGCGAATGCATTCGGCTGCATGCTGTCGATGTAATACAACCGAGGGACCGGAATGCCGGCCTCATCGGCCAAGCGCTCGACCATCTCATGGAGCTGAGGCAGCTGGTCGTCGGGGATGGGCACTGCTTTTGCCGCAGCGATGGCCATCTTGTCTGAGAAGAAATAGGCGCCGAGGTTGAGCAGGGCCGCCAAGCCGAACCCGATCCACAAGCCGGCCGCCCCACCCACGAGGGTGGCCGCGATGAACCAGACCAGCGTTGACATGAGGGCAAGGAGTGCCACGGTCTTGAGGTTGTTCATCAACAAAATCGTACCCGCCCGGGCGGACTATCAGACCAGCAACCGAAAGGCGCCAATCGCCCCGATACGCTTGACGCGCGCAACCACTTTGCGCGAGGGAGAAGCGCACGTTCCCACCCCACGCGGTCGTTTCGATCGCTAGGGTTGACCGACGGAGGCCGCTTCCACGCGGTCCGTGTTCCTAGAGGCTATACGGAGGGGATTCCATGAAAAAGACCCTGATAGCGCTGTTCGCCGCACTCATGGCGATAGCGGTACTGGTACCGGCGGCTGGCGCGAACAGCGCTGCCGACACGAGTTCCAGTGTCAAGGTTGAGAAAGGCGATTACGACAGCTACGTCGTGATCATGAAGGCAGATCCATTGCTGGCTTCGTTCGACCAATCCGAGCTGCGAACCAGCCGGGCGAACAGCAAGCGGGCCGCCATCAAGGCAAGCCACGATCGCGTCATGAACGACGCCGGGGTGAGCACCAGCAAGCGTGCCAACGAGTACACCAACGCCGCCAACGGTTTTTCGGCGCTCATCACCCATGCGGAAGCAGAGAAGCTCGCGGCAAGCCCTGATGTTCTGCTGGTGATGCCGGATACATTCCGGTACCCGCAGACTGACAACTCTCCAGAGTTCCTCGGCCTCACCGACACACAGGGAGCGTGGGAATCTGGTTACGTGGGTGAAGACGTCGTTGTCGGCGTCATCGACTCGGGCATCTGGCCGGAGCATCCCAGCTTCGCCGATGACGGCTCATATCCACCACTTCCGACGACGCTCGACGAGTCCATCTATGACGCTTGCGATTTCGGCAACAGCGCGCACAACGCAGCTGACGTCCTTTTCGTGTGCAACAACAAGCTCATCGGCGCCCGCCAGATCCTGCCGACGTACCGTGCCCTCATCGGTGCAGACGCCGACGAGTTCGACTCGGCCCGCGACGACGACGGGCACGGCACGCACACGGCATCGACCGCCGCAGGCAATGCAGGCGTTCAGTCCGAGATCTTCGGTATCGATCGCGGCGAGGTATCCGGTATCGCACCGCGAGCTCGCATCATCGCCTACAAAGGCCTCGGCAAGCTCGGCGGCTTCGGCTCCGACCTAGCAGCAGCCATTGACCAAGCCGTGGCCGATGGCGTCGACGTGATCAACTACTCGGTCGGTGGCGGCCCCAGCCTTCTCGGTCCAGACGACATTGCCTACCTGTTCGCAGCAGACGCAGGCGTGTATGTGGCGACCTCGGCCGGCAACAGCGGCCCTGGTGCCGACACCGTCGGTGGCCCCGGCTCCGTGCCGTGGCTGACCACGGTTGGTGCCAGCACCCAGGATCGCACCTGGCAGGGCTCAGCCGAGTCGAGCGACGGTTGGGAGTTCTTCGGAGCCACCATCACCGGCGGCACTGACGAGCTACCCCTTGTCGACGCAGCAGATGCCGGCGACGAGCTGTGCAATATCGGTGCGCTCGATCCGAACGTAGTCTCGGGCAAGATCGTGCTGTGTTTGCGAGGCGCCATCGCCCGCGCCGCCAAGAGTGCGGCCGTGTTGGAGGCGGGCGGATCAGGCATGATCCTGTACAACCCGACAGATACGCAGGCGTTGGTTACTGACAACCACTCGGTTCCGTCAGTGCATATCAACTTCACGGACGGTTCGACGATCAAGGACTACATCGCAGCAGCTGGCGCTTCTGCGGTAGCCAAGATCAATCAAGGCGAAGCGGTGACCATCCCGGCTCCGTGGATGGCGGACTTCTCGTCGCGCGGACCCAACGGCGTGGCAGAAGACATCATCAAGCCCGATGTGACCGCCCCCGGCGTGAACATCCTGGCGGGTGCGTCACCGGTCCATAACGGTGCCGACGCCCAAGGTCAGCTGTTCCAGTCGATCAGCGGCACCTCGATGTCGTCGCCGCACGTGGCCGGCTTGTTCGCTCTGATCAAGCAGGCCCATCCGGACTGGTCGGCGGCGGCTGCAAAGTCGGCGTTGATGACCACGGCCTACCAGCAAGTAGCCAAGGAAGACGGAACCACCTTTGCTGACCCATTCGACATAGGCGGGGGTCATGTGGATCCGAGCGGACGCGCCAGCGGCCGTAACTCGATCTTCAACCCGGGCATCGTCTACGACGCAGGCTTCAACGAATACCTTGGCTTCCTATGCGACGCCGCTCCAGAGGCATTCTCTGATCCGGCGGCAACGTGTGCGTCGCTTGACGCGGCGGGCATCCCAACCGACGCCAGTGATCTGAACCTGCCATCGATCGCGGTGGCCCAGCTGGCCGGCTCGCAAACGGTGACGAGGACCGTGACGAACGTCGCCCCGGGCCGCATGGTGTTCCGTGCGGCTGTCGATGCCCCTCCGGGCTTCGAGGTGACCGTGTCACCGGACCGAATCATCGTGCCACGTGGTCGCTCGGCCACGTACGAGGTGACGATCACCAACGTGAGCGCACCGCTCGACACGTGGAAGTTCGGATCCGTCACGCTGCAAGGGCCTCGCGGCTTCGCCGCTCGTAGCCCGATCGCGGTGAAGGCCACGGCCTTCTCGGCTCCCGACGCTGTCGAGGGCTCGGGCGTTGACGGTTCGGCCTCCTTCGACGTGACCTTCGGTTACAGCGGCGATTACACCGCCGCGGCTCATGGCCTCGAAGCAGCCATCGTGAACTCCGGCGCAGTCGCCCAAGATCCGGATCAGTCCTTTGATCCGGGCGATGGCTTCAGCGACGGGTACGACTTCACGACGACCGGCGCAGCGTACGCCCGGTTCGCGATACCCGAGGATGCCGTGTTCAGCCCTGATGTCGACATCGACATGTTCCTGACCGACTCGAGTGGCAACGTCGTTGCGTCGAGCACAAATGGCGGAACCGACGAGCAAATCGACGTCCTGTTGCCACCGGATGAAACGTGGACTCTCTGGGTCCATGGATGGCAGACCGTGACCGATCCAGTGGACTACACGCTGTATGCATGGATCATTTCCGCCGAACCCGGCGGGAACATGACAATCGACAGCGCTCCCGCAACGGCGACACTCGGAGCAGTGGAGCCGATCGACGTGAGCTGGACCGGGGCAGCGGACGGTGAGTGGCATCTCGGTGCCGTTTCCCACTCCGACGCCAACAGCCTTCTTGGCCTCACACTGGTCGAGGTAGACAACCGGTAAACGAAGACACAATCGAGCGAAGAGGCGCCCCTTCGGGGGCGCCTCTTCTTTTTGACTCACGACTCACGACTCACGACTCACGACCCACGCTTGCCAGCCGACACATCGTTGTGGATTTCACAGGAACGCGGTAACCGTGCCGCCATGCACTGCCAGGGAAGGGGCCGTGAGTCCTAAGCCTCGAGTCTTGAGTCGCCGAGCGCAGCGAGGCCTCAGCGAGGCCTAGAGGTCGAGGCCGGTGGTCGGCGGCGCCACACTCTTGTCAACAGCCGCCTGCTCACAGAGGAACAGGTCCCGGCGGCCACCCTGGTGGTAGTTGTATTCGACCCCGTCGACTTCGAGGACGATCTTCGATCCGTTCACGATCGCTTGGGTGTAACGCATTCCCGGTTGTGGGCAGCCGATGGAGCCGTCTCGCCAGGTGACTTCTTCCCAGGACACCACGACAATCAGAGCTGGATCGATGGCGAGGCGCTCGGCAAGGTCGGCGACGGCCTGTTCGGCCAGCGTGCCCTCGGACGAGCCACTACTCGGCAATGTCGTCGGCGCGTCTGTGGCCGGTACGGAGGGCTCGGTGGTCTCATCGGGCATAGGGGGAGTCTGCTCCTCGACTGTCGCTGTGGTCCCGGATGCGGACGTGTTGGCCGGTGACACTTGTCCCGCACACCCCGCCACCAGCACCGCAACGGTCACCAGCGGAATGAAGATGGTTCGCGCAGTCATCGTACCTTTGACGCCGCGGTGGCACCGGCAGTTCCTCTACTTGCGGGCGACGAGCACTCGGAAATCGCCCAAACCTCTGGGATGGAGCAACGTCTCCGCCTCTGTCTTCACGCTTCGCACCTTCAAACGTTCCATCGGATCGCCGTCACGAGCGAGCTCGAGCTCTCGATTGCGCAGCTCCGACAACCGATCACGGAGGCCCCAAGCCGCCAGGAACCTGTCTTGTCGCTCGACGATCACCGACTCAGCACCTGCCGACTTGGCGGCCGCCTCGGCCGCTGTGAAGTTCACGTCTACGGTGATGTCGGTGCTGCCAGGTTCGAGAAGTGGATCGGGTCCCAGATGGTGCGAACGGTAGGTGCGCAAGGTCCCCTGACTGCGTCGAGGGGCTAGCCCCTCGACGGTATCGCCGTAGTCGATGACCACCAGGGCGCCATTTCGCAGCGACGCCAGCGCTTGCTCGATCCACTGTCGGGCCGCCAGCTGGACCTCAACCAAACCACCGACCGGGGTACCATCGCCGAACTGATCGGCCCAGGCCGCCACCTCGTGGCGAGGGCTAACCGGCACCAACACCAGCCGGTCGCCATTGAGCCCGACCCACTGTTCTTCCCACCCCGCCTGCGTCTTGCGGGCGAGCGAGACAGGCAGGTTGTCAAGCAGCTCGTTGGCGATGATCACACCAGCGAACGGCTGCGGGAGGTCGTGCCACTCGGCCACCACCCTGCCGGGCACGACGCCCTCGAGGGCCGCCCGGGCGGCCGGCGATGCCTCCACCGCCCAGGCTTCGAGTGGAGCGTCGAGACCGGCCAGCAATGGGCGCAGAAGCGATCCCGAGCCGGCTCCGGCGTCGACGATCACGAGCTCTTGGCCAACCACCGAGGCCTGCTCGGTGCGCACGAAGCCCGCCAACGTTTCGCCAAACAAAGGACTGACTTCGGGACTGGTGAGAAAGTCACCAGCCTTCGTGGAGCGGAGCTGGGTTCCCGAGAAGAAACCGAATACCGGGTGGTAGAGCGCCTGAGCCTGGAACTGCTCAAACGGAATCGGTCCCTCAGCTGTGATGGCGTCGCGCAGCTCCGCCGCCAGGGTCACCCGCTCACCAGCCACACCGCCGCCAACGGTGGGAGCATCATCGTGCCGGCCTCCAGGTCGATGCCGGCAGTCACTCCGGAACCACCAAACACCTCGTCATCGGTGTTCAGCACAACCGACCAGGCGCCTTCGGGGAGCTGGTACTCCGGATGGGCCATCGGGGTGAAGTTGAAGACCGCCAGCAGGCGATCGCCCGTCGTCGGCCTGCGCTCGAACGCCAGCGTCGACCGTTCCCAATCGCTGCCATCGACCCACTCGAAGCCTGCTGGGTCGTGGTCAAGCTCGTGGAGCGCCGGCAGCGTCCGATACAGCCCCGACATCGCCGCGACGAGGTCCATGACCCCCCGATGCTCGGGCTTATCGAGCACTTCCCACTGCAGCTGGCCTTCGTGGTCCCATTCCCCGGGTTGTCCGAATTCACCGCCCATGAACAAGAGGTTCTTGCCCGGTTGAGCGAACTGATCCGCCAACAGGAGGCGCAGATTGGCGAATTGTTGCCATCGGTCGCCCGGCATCTTCCGGAGCAACGAACGCTTCTCGTGCACAACCTCGTCATGACTCAGGGGAAGGGTGTAGTTCTCGGAGAAGGCGTAGACACCCCGGAAGGTGATCTCGTTGTGATGGTGGCTACGGTGAACCGGGTCACGCTCCAGGTAGGCAAGCGTGTCGTGCATCCACCCCATGTCCCACTTGAAGCCGAACCCGAGGCCCCCCACATACGTAGGGCTGCTCACTCCCGGCCAGGCGGTCGACTCTTCTGCCCACGTTTGAACGCCACTGCCGAGCCCGTACACCATCTCGTTGAGACCACGCAGGAAATCGATGGCCTCGAGGTTTTCGTTGCCCCCGTACTGATTGGGTATCCACTCACCCGCTTTTCGGGAGTAGTCCAGGTAGAGCATCGAGGCCACTGCGTCCACCCGCAGTCCGTCGACGTGGAACTCCTCGATCCACCAGCGAGCCGACGACAGCAGGTAGCTCCGCACCTGCGGCCGCGAGTAGTCGAAGATATACGTGCCCCAGTCGGGGTGAAAACCCCGGCGAGGGTCGGGGTCCTCGTACAGCGCCGACCCATCGAATCGGACCAACCCGAAGTCGTCGACCGCAAAGTGAGAAGGAACCCAGTCGAGGATCACACCGATACCGGCCTGATGGAGACGATCGACGAGGTACTTGAAGTCGGCAGGTGTACCAAATCTGCTCGTGGGAGCGAAGAAGCCCAACGACTGGTATCCCCACGAACCGGCATAGGGATGTTCCATGACGGGAAGAAATTCAACATGGGAGAAACCCAACGTTCGGATGTGATCGATGAGAGGATCCGCAATCGAGCGGTAGCTGGGAGACGCACCATCGGGATGGCGCCACGAGCCGAGATGGATCTCGTAGATCGAAACCGGCGAACGATGCAGATCGACGCTGGGGCGGCCGGCCATCCACTCGCCGTCATCCCATTCATAGTTGTCCCACCACACGCGCGAGGCTGTTTCGGGCGGCGTTGCCGCCCATCGCGCGAACGGATCGGCTTTGTCGAACGGCTCACCTTCGCCTGCCGGGGTGATCCGGAACCGGTATTCGGCGCCAGGGCTAACGCCCGCCGCAAACGCCTCCCACAAGCCAGTCGAGCCACGAGCTTCGAGGGGAAGCGGCGACCAGTCCGAAAAATCTCCGACCAAGTCAACCGACTCGGCGTTCGGGGCCCACACTGTGAAGCGCGTGCCGGGTTGGCCGCGCCTCTCCCCGGGCGATGCGCCCATCCTCCCGCCGAGCGCGGACCCGGTGCCCTTGGCAAATTCCTCGAGAGCTTCCGCCGAGATGACGGGCGAATCGCCGTACGACCGGGCGACACCGCCTTGGTGCAGGCCGGTGCGGGGAGCGGCCCGAGAGAAACGATCAGATGACGTCACTATCTCACCTTAGGTGGCTGCGGCAAAGGCGACTACGACGGAGGAGATTTCGGCGTGAGGAACGGCATCATCGACCGCAGCTCGGCGCCAACCGCTTCGATCGGCTGATCTTGCTCAGACGACCGCCGTGCCAAGAGATTGCCTGCTCCGGCACGAGTTTCCTCGATGAACTCGCGCGCGAACGCCCCGGACTGGACCTCTTCGAGAATCCTCTTCATCTCCGCCCGCGTCTCCTCGGTGACGATCCGAGGCCCCCGGGTGTAGTCGCCGTACTCCGCAGTGTCGGACACCGAGTACCGCATCCAGGAAAGCCCACCCTCGTAGAGCAGGTCCACGATCAGTTTCAGCTCGTGGAGAGTCTCGAAATAGGCAGACTCCGGCTGATAGCCGGCTTCGACTAGTGTCGAGAAAGCCGCCTTGATGAGCTCGGCCACTCCGCCACAGAGGAT
>Ga0224508_10004914_pt1 | contig 10857 bp, 9 predicted proteins | sample SF_Jan12_sed_USG_4_FD_170157 | JGI IMG/M metagenome (GOLD analysis project Ga0224508, IMG submission 170157) | Sediment microbial communities from San Francisco Bay, California, United States - SF_Jan12_sed_USGS_21 | ecosystem: Environmental > Aquatic > Marine > Sediment | place: USA: California... | reverse complement strand
GGATAGCTCTGCCACCTAGTAGACCGACCACCTTGGAGCCCGCGTGGCTTGAGGGGATCGCAAAGCCACCATATATGAAGAACTCCCCGTTACTCTCAGCACTCGTCTCCTCCGCAAAGAAGAGGCAGATCAAGTTCAGGCTGCCTTCTCTTGCTGGCTGCAACTGCCGACCGCGCGCAAATAGATGGCTGTTGCAAGTTCGAATACCAGGTTCGTATCTTCTTCATCTCCGGTTAGTCCCAGCAACTCCAGCAAATCAACTATCACGTCAGGACCGCGCTGGGCTGCAGCCTTTGCGACTTCGTTAGCGATCGTCATGATGAGATTGTTCCGCTTTGCCTGGCGGCCATATTGGGCGGTAACCGCCTTCTGCACGATCTCCGAATAGAGCTCATGGTTTTTGTTGAGCGTGACGACCACGGTCTTCATTTCGGGAGAAACGTTCGCGGATGCGAAGTGTGGTTCCGACAAAGACCTACGTTCGATCTTCAGATGTTGAATGACCGTCTTCTGCTTGCCTTGGCGAGCGCGGCGACCCGTCACGACCGCCGTAGTACGCATCTTTCGATCGCTAGAACCGTCATTCGATGCGCTGACAGAGGGTCGAGCTGTTGTGACCGAGATATCCCCTTCGGGATGTGACGTTGACGGCTGATCGAAGACAGATTGGAACATCCCCTGAAGATCGCGGAAGTAGCCGGAAATCGAATCATCCTCGCCGAGCTCGAACAGTGCCTTGATCTCCCGTTCGCTCAGAAGTGCTTTCGCAAGCTCGTGCTCGCCGGAGACTAATTCATTCTTGTTCTTCGATAGATGTACCTTCCAGCCTTCTCCAAGACGGAGGTGCAGATATACGGCGTCTGGAACTCGACCCGATCCGTTGAGATATGATTTTCTACAGATGCGTCTACAGTCTAGAAAATCAATCTCAATGCCGCTCCGCTTTCGACCCTCCGTGAGGAACCCCGCTACGTAGTCTGCTATGCCGTGCGCTGTATGGACACGTCCTTGGACGACATTATCGAGTTGCGGAAGAGATTCACGATGAACCTCGCGTCTGACCCTGCCGCGCCGCAGCACAATCTCAACCTCTCTCTTTCGCTTGAGAGGTGCGTAGATCTCGGAAAGTCGATCCGCGAGTCGCTCCAGGTCGTCTTTGGATGAAACCAATCGCTTTTCCAGGTAGGGCTCCTTCGCAATGAGCAGTAGACCGCACCCTTGGTCGCGTAGTTGATAAGGTGCCTGATAAACTGGGAGCTCCTCCACCGCGGGCAATGTCCAATCAGAGGAGGAAGGATCGTCTTCTACCCATGCACGCCAATTCTGCCGGTAGCGATAGTACCTTCCGTTGTGGATCGAATGAACTTCATGAACAGTACCAAGGGAGAAAAGGGCCTCTTTGGCCCCGATTCCGTAGTACCCTGGATCAGCCGGATCATCTTGCGAAGTAGAGAAACCGTCCTTCTGAAGAGCAATTATGTTTGAGAGGCCGTGTCCGTTATCAAGCACCATTACATGATCACGCTCAAAGGAGATCTCAACTCGCGTAGCACCTCCCTTTTTCTCATAGACGGCGTTGTCAATCAGCTCTCCGAGTGCGTGGTACAGCTTTAATGCCCCTTGGAACTTCGATCGTACCGTGTGCCTAGTGGGAGTGCCGTCAGTCATTTCCTCGTTCTTGCGCATTCTTACCTCGCGTCTGGGTTCTGGAGTTTGTGCCAGCGTTGATCCATCGCGTGAAGGAGTCGCACGGGTTCTCGTATCTGCCATCCTTCGCGGCCCTTTTTTGCAACGAGCCCTTCCTTCTCCAGCCAGCCAAGGCACATGTAGATCTGATAGCTTGGGATGTGATCTGACTCAGTGACTTCGATCAGCTTGTCCGTCGTCACCGGTTTCCCGTTGCTGCCGATGCTGCTCAGTCCCCTGACAATTGAATCGATGACTTGTCGTGAGCCTCGCTGAACGTACTCTTGATTCTTGCTTTTCGACCAGCCAACCCGTACAAGCTCGTCGTCCTCCCGGTGGAATCGCGGGTAATCGCGCTTTGACCGGCGCGTTCCCGAACGTTGCCAGACTGCAGCGCGCGGGGAGGCATCCTTGATCGAATCGAGCGCACTCATCGCCGCTCCCAGTGCAGCGCAGGCGGCTTGGCATTTGCGGGCGGTATCGAAATCACGCTCGGCGAATGCCTCAGTTCCAGTTGCATGGATTTCCTTTTCGAACCGGTCGAGACCTGCGCGAGTCTCCTCTAATCGTCTGAACTGTTTAGTCGCCATATTCATATTTATAGCAATGGGCAGCGGCGTAGGCAATACCTATAGAGCGAATTATCGGATCGCTATAAATCATAACGGAGTAAACATCTGAAATCATTGCTGTTCAAGGCTCTAAGAATTAATGGGCGTAAGGGCCTCGATCAATTCTGGTGGAGATGAGAACTGCGGCGTACCAACTCCTGCAGCTCCGGATGGCTGAATGCGCCCTTAAAGATGTCGGGGCGATTGGGCCGAAACGCATCCGAACAGGCCGCGGGCATAATTTCAGCTTGCAGCCAGGCCGCAAACGCCGAGAACGACCGTGTACTCCGTGAACACCGCCCCCGGTGAAAGGCGGGAACCCCTATTTTAGCAATCTGGCGAGCGCTTGGCCGATCATGCATCTGTGCTGCCGTTGCCTGTACCGATTTCTCTTGACAGATCTGGTGAGCGTTTCGATTTGGTTCTCGGATCGCTCTGGGCGCGCGTGTTGATGAGGCGTGTTGCGGCGCGGGTGGTTCGCTACGAGTTTGTTTGATTCAAACCTTAGAGCGCCGCCTTTCTTGACCGCAGATCGGAAGCTAGGGGCGCATGCTTGGGCTTAAAACCCTCGTGGTAGCGTGGCCTTCATGATGCATACGTCGTCTCTTCAGCACCTCAACAAAGATCAATTGCTTCGCGACTTCTCCGCCTTGGTCGACCAGGACCGGCGCGACACCGCTACGATGCTCGCCTATGTCGCCGAGATCGATCGACGAAAGTTGTACCTCGAGCATGCGTGCCCTTCGATGTTTGCTTTTTGCACGACTCGCTTTCGCATGTCGGAGGCCATCGCGGCGAAACGCATCCGAGCAGGCCGCGCGGCCTGTCGTTTTCCCTGCATTTTGGGGATGATTGGGCGGGGGGAGCTTCATCTGAGCGGGATTCATCAGCTGGCGGGGCACCTTACTGAAGCCAATCACAGGGAGGTGCTTCGGCGGGCCAAGCACAAGAGCATGCGCGAGATCGAGCGGCTGATTGCGGAGGTTTCGCCGAAGCCGGATGTGCCTTCGTCGATTCGTGCGCTGCCCGCTCGGCGACCGACCGCACCGGGAAATGGTTCGCTCGAACCTGAGGAGAAAGACAACTTGCCGGCGGACATGCGGCCTGAGGAGGCCATGCCAAACCGGGTTAGCAACCCGGCCCCGCGCCCGGCAAAGCCAAGGAGTCTGGCCACTCCCCTTTCTCCTCGGCGGTACAAGCTTCAAGTCACGATCGGGCAGGAGGCTCGGGACAAGCTTGCAGAGCTTCAGGACCTTCTGAGTCACCAGATTCCGGATGGCGACGCGGGCGCGGTGATCGAGCGGGCCTTGGATGCGCTGCTCGCTGAAACCAAGAAGAAGAAAGCTGCGCTCACGGACAAGCCGCGGTCGAGAGCGCATGCCGCCTCGGAGAAGACTCGGGCGATCCCGGCACGGGTCCGGCGTGAGGTGTTCGAGCGGGATGAGGGGCGATGTGTCTTCGTTGACGCCGAAGGTCGACGTTGCTCTTCCACATGGCAAGTCGAGTTTCACCACCGGATACCGTACGGAAGGGGCGGACCGCACGACATCGACAACATCGAGCTCCGTTGTAGAGCCCACAATCAATACGAGGCCGAGCTGGAGTACGGGACGCGTTTCATGACCACGCGACGTTCCGGAGAACCCCAAGAACGAACAGCTTCGTGAGCTTGACCTCGAAACAAGGGGATCTGCGTTGGCACACCGGATACACTAACAATCCCCGACTGATGGCGAGGGTGCGTCCCTCGCGCAGCCCTCACATCCGGGGAGGCCGTCATGCATTATTTATTCGGATTCCTATGTGTCTGCGCGCTCGGCGTGGTTCCGCTGGTTGGGTCCAGTGACACGACCGGCGACGGCGTGGGCGGCGACGGTGGCACCGAGATGGTGCCCTTCGACTGCGATACGCCAGCGCCCGCGAACTGCCCGACGGCGCCTCCCGACAGCATCGACGCCGAACGCCCTGCCGACGCGCTCGTACCGACGGATTACGCCCCGTCTGCCCGCTACCCACTCGTCATCGTGCTGCATGGCCTGGGGTCCTTCGGCTCCGCGAACGCGATCTATCTCGGGGCCATACAGCGCGTGGACAGCAGGCAGTACATCCTAGTGACGCCCGACGCGCTCGAGGACGTCGAAGGCGTGCGAGGGTGGAACGCCGACGCAATCGTATTGGAGTTCGAGCCGGAGCCCCCCGATGACCGGGCCTACGTACGTCGCCTCATCGCCGAAGCGAAGCGCACCTATCGTATCGACGAAGACCGCATCTATCTGATGGGCACGTCCAACGGTGGGCATCTCGCGCTGGACCTCATCTGCGAAGATCCGACGGTCGTGACTGCGGTGCTCAATCAGGCAGGCGCGCTTCCTGAAGACGCCCCGTGCGACACGGGCGCAACGAGTCTCCTCTCCGTGCATGGCACCGACGACGAAACCGTCGCATTCGGGGGGGGTCTACGCGAAAACGGGGTCACGATCCTCTCAGCGGTCAACCTGGTCGCTCAGTTCGCGGCCCGCAGCGGTTGCGCTCCTGTCGAAGTGTCCGCAAACCTCGACCTGGTCCCAGACCCCCCTGGCGCGGAAACGCGAGTCCAGAGCTACTCGGGTTGCCTCGGTGGCAGCGAGAGCGCTCTCTGGGCCGTCCAGCAGGGACCCCACGTACCGGACTTCACGGACGCCGCGCGCGACCTTTGGTTCGATTGGCTGCTCGCCAGTACCCGTTCGCAGAATTAGCCCTTCGAAAAAAGGGACTGTGAAGTTTCGCTCGATCATTGCTAACGATGCCTTCTTGAGGAAGCAATCCCGATTGTCGTACACGGCCTGAGCGAGCCACGCGTTCAAGCAGGCCGCGCGGCCTGTTGTTTTCCCTGCACTTTGGAGATGACTGCGCGTGGGGAGCTGCACCTGAGCGGGGTTCCTCAGTTGGCCGCGAAGCTTCGGGTCCTTGCGTGATGGTGCAAAAAAAGGATGTGCAAACGCTGCACGATTCCCTGTCGAACGGTGAGAAGCATAATCCTTTCAGGACAGCTTACGGTTGATCGTGGCGCAGTGTTTGCGCGGCCCGAAAAGCGGAAGAAATACGTATGGACGCACATTTCGCGACGACACAGTTTGCCTTTTGTCACCGGCCTGAAGTGGGGTCGGTCAAAGCGAGGAGGTTGATCATGCGTTACTTATTCGGACTTGTATGTGTCTGCGCGCTGGGCTTGGTGCCGCTGGTTGGGTGCGGTGACGAGACCACGGGCGACGGGGGTACTGGTGGTATGGCTGGCATGGGCGGTTCGGGCGGCACAGGCGGTGTCGGCGGCAGCGTGATCGAAGCCATCGGGGAGATGTTGGTCGGCCGCTGGTGGCTCGATTGGGATCAGGCAGGTGGCAACCCCACGCCAAGTGGGATCGGCCTCCCTACCTTCACGGCTGACGGGTGGGTCAACTACGATGTTATGTTTCCGGTAGGCGTCCCAGGCGTGACCGACTGGTGCAGGCGGTACGCGACCTGGTCTCTTTTTGACGTGGTCAGTGAGACCGAGTTTGGCTATGCGCAAACCTATACTCACGAGACCTGTGCTCGGGAGGTGGGCTGGAGGGAAGAATTCAAGGTGGTCTTGGACCAGACGAATCCTCCGAAAGGCGAGGTGACCCGACTGTCCACAACGCTTCCAGGGGTAACGGGCCAATTCACGCTGCCCATCGAACGGTGCACCACGGATATCAACGCAACCGTGGCGTGTACGTTCGATACCGGTCTCGGCCTACCCACAGAGAATCCCGCTCCCTAAAGACATGCGTTACCTATTCGGATTTCTATGTCTTTGCGCGCTGGGCGTGGTTCCGGTGGTTGGGTGCGGTGACGAGGCCACGGGCGACGCTGGCACTGGCGGCATGGCTGGTATGGGCGGCACAGACTACGCGCAAGAAGACCCGTCGCTTTGTCGTCCGGACATCGCCAACGACCAATGTGCGAGCTTGCGTAAATCCCGCGTCCTTCGACGCTGGGCGAGCAACCTTCGCTGCGGCGATGTTCTCCCGCAGCAGCGTTTGGTGGCCGCAACAACCTGGCGAAGAGAATCTTCCAAGCGAGGTCACGACCGAGTGGGTGTCCTACCCAAGGATGTTCGACGCCCAATGTGCCGACTCTAACTTCCTGCGGATAGGTGTGGCAAATGACGACGCAGCTCCATTCACGCCCCTCGAGTTGCAGCAGGACCACGAGGTGCAGTTTCTCTGGGCCGGGTTGCACTTTGCGAACTTTTCCCTCACCAGCGCAGATCTGATCCGAATCGTCGAAACTTAGGCGGCGACGCGTTAGCGAGCGCGACGTTCGACTCGGCCTGCTACCGGTAAACGAATTCGAACGGGCCGCGCGCCCTGTTGTTTTCCTTTCATTTTGGAGATGAATTCCCGCGGGGTTCAACAGCGTCCAACAATGTCAGTGTCCGCGTCAGTGCCAGTGCCAGCGAATTAGACCCCTGGCCCCATAAAAAAGGCCACCTGGATTTGGGGGCTCAGGTGGCCTTTTGGACGCGTTCGGGGGAAAGGTTGAACGCGTGCCTAGCTGAGGTACGGGCCCCCGATGTAATTGGAGAGCTCCCGTACCTCTTGGCGTAGATTGTGTTGGGTGGCTTTGGTGAGGTCGCCGATCGAGATGAGGCCCACCAAGGTGTCGCCGTCCATCACAGGGATGTGGCGGCACCTGCGGTCGGTCATCAGTTTCATCACTTCGCGTAAGGTGTCGTCGGGTGATGCGGTGTAAAGGCGCGTGGTCATGACGTCACGCACCAACGTCCGGCGAGGGTCGCGGTGTGCGGCAACGACGCGCACGAGGACGTCCCGCTCGGAGAAGATGCCAACCGGGTAGCCGCCTTCCATCACCAACACCGAACCGACGTGATTGTCGTTCATCGTGTTCACCGCGTCGATGACGGTCGCAAGCGAGCCGACCGAATACACGTCTTCGCCCTTTCTTCGCAGGATGTCACCTATGCGTTGGCTCATCATGATGTACGCTCGCCTCCGGCGATTATACAATCACCTGAGCTTCTGAAAAGCCCAAAATCGGGTGTAAAAAGACACACAACCGGAGGGGTTATCCCTCTCTGTGGACCTAGATTTTCCAGAGATAGCTCGGCACTCTCTACTGTTGATGGGGCATGCCAGGGCAAACGGAGATCGACGCTTACACCGTAGAGTGGATCTCGATGGCCGGGCAGTCCTCTTTCAACGGGGTGACTGCGTTGGGCAGTACGCGCTCGAAAATTTTTCTGCCGGCGGCGCGTTCATTTCGGGCGAACGTGATTTACAACCGGGTCACCTGGTGCATGTGTTGATCGACTTCCGAGCGGGTGATCCAACGATGAGCATGACCGGTTCGATTCGCCGCGTGCGCGAAGCCGACAACGGGGTCTCGCTTGCGATTCGTTTCCCTTCACTTTCGGCCGACCAAGAAGATACAATCCAAGATGCCGTGTTGCGAACGCTTCTTCGGCGCGAAGACCAAGTGGCCCGTCTCCCGCTCTTGGTGTTTGAGCCAAGGCCTCGCGTTCGTGAAGAGATCGAAGCCGAGATCCGAAGCTTTGGGTTGCCGGTGACCAGTGTCGAGTCGCTCGAGGACGCGGTGCGAGAGCTCGAAGGCGAAGAGGTCGAGTACGCGGGGCTCGTCATCCACTCGGCGACACACGACCGCGCCTCGATGGAAGTGGTCGAGTTTTTCACGCGCACCGAGAGCTTACAGACGATCATATTGCCCGAGCCAGACGGGGAGCTGAGCGATATGGCCAAGCGATTGTCGACCCTGCCGCACGTGAGTGTGCCGCGAATCTGGAGCAGGTCGGAGCTCCGGCGCGCGCTTCGGAACTAAGGCTTTCGATACGGGACGACTTCCACGGACTTCACTCCGGGGAGCTTTTCGAATGCGTTTTCAACGTCTTTTGCGGTGGCGACGACCACCATCACAAGGTCTCTTGGCGAGATCCGCGCGCGCGTGGCGTCGTTGGCCTGCTTCCGGGTGACCTGTGCGACGAGCTCGTCGTGACGTTCGACATAGCGTCGGGGGACCCCTAGGAGCTCGATGTCGAGGCGAGACTCGAGCCGCTTCGAGGGGGTGTCGCGGTCGAAGCAGTGGCTGTTGATCAGGTACTGCTGGGCGAACTTGAGCGAAGCCTTGGCGAGTCCCTTGTCGACCCAACGGTCGAGTAGCTCGAGTTGGAGCTCCGCACAGTCGGCCGAATACTCGGCGCTTGGGGCGCTCCACATGTACCACGCGTCGCGTTGGTCGGAGTGCATCAAGCGGCTGTACGCCCCATAGCTCCAACCGCGCACCGCGCGCACCTCTTGCATCAGCGGCCCGGTGAATGTTCCGCCGAACGCCGTGTTCGAAACGATGAGCGGAAAGAGGTTACGGTCGTGGGTGCGCGCGCCGAGGGTGCCGATGTAGAGTTGTGTTTGCGTGCGTTCGGGCTTGTCGACGATGACGATGTGGCGGCCGCGCGGGATGTGCGTTGCCGGCACGTCGCGTTTGCCGTTCATCGTTCGCGTGCGCTTCGGGAAGTGGTCGCGAGCGAGCGCCTTGGCTTCCGAAGCGCTGATGTCGCCGGACATCCCGATGATGAAGGCGTCTTTTTCGAGGTAGCTCGCGTAGAATCGTTTGGCGTCTTGCAGGCGGATGCGTCGAAGGCTGTCGGCCGAGCCGCTGGTCGACCGGCCATAAGGATGCCCCGCAAAGAGCTTCTCCCGTAGATGAATCGCGCCCAGGGTTTGGTCGTCGTCGAGGCGGGCCAAAAGGGCAGCTTGAGCGCGGCGTCTCAGCTTGGCGAAGTCGCGCGCACGCATGGCGGGCCGCCAAATCAAGTCGGCGACGAGCTCGAGCAGAGGTTCGAGGTTGCGGCGAAGGGCGGTGGCGCGGATCCGAGTCGATCGCATGGCGGTGTCGACCGTAAGTCGGGCGCCGAGGTTCGCGAGTCGGTCTTCGAAGGCGTCGGCGGATATACCATGCGGGCCGCGTCGCATCAGCTGGCTGGCGAGCTGGGCAAGGCCTTCTTTGCCGATCGGATCCTGCAAGCTGCCCACGCGGAACGCGATCTCGACGTCGACGAGCGGAAGGACGTCGCTCGATTCGACGAGGATCTTGGCCTTCGTTGCTCTCGTCATGCCGCGGTCTCGGAGATCTCGATGCGCGTGCGGCGTGAGCGACGGAGGTGCTTGTCGGCGCCGCGTTTCACTTGGTCCGGAGTGACCCGTCGATAGGCGTCGAGGCGATCGAACGCCGTGCCGCTCCCGACCACGGTCTCGTAGAACCCGATTTGCTCGGCCTTGCCGCCTGCGGTTTCCATACCGTGCAGGAACGAAAGCTCGATCTGGTTGATCGCCTTTTCGAGCTCGATGTCCGTTGGCCCGTCTACGGCCAGGCGCGCAACCTCTCTGTCGAGCAATGCGATCGCGTCTTTTCGGCGCTTGCCCTCCCGAAGGGAAATCCAAATTTCGAAGAGGCCTGGGTCGACGAAAGGCGAGATGGCGGCACGGACCGAGAGCGCCAGCTCCTCGTCGAGGCAAAGCAGCCGGTGGAGCCTCGAGCTTCGACCCCCGAACAGCACTTCGTTGGCGATGCTCAGCGCCGGAGTGTGGGGGTCGGCAAAAGGCGGGGCGTGGTATCCGATCAGCACTTTGTCGGTCGGTGTCGGTGCCGTCATGCAGAAGACCCGCTCACTTCGTTGTGCCGGCTCCTTTGAATGGGGCTTCGTGTCCGGTTGCCGGGCGGCAGACAAATGACCGTAACGCTCTTGGATCAGCGAAAGGGCCTGACGCTCGTTGAAGTCGCCGGCGACGACGACCGTGGCATTGTTTGGGGCGTAGTGCGCTCGATAGAACCGCCGGCAGTCCTCGACGGTGAAACCGCGGATGTCTTTCATCCATCCGATCGTGGGCCAACGATAGGGGTGTCGACGAAACGCGGTGGCGTAGAGGTGTTCGAGCGCCCTGCCTTCGATGTCGTCCTCGACGCGGAGCTTTCGCTCGTTGGCAACGACCTCTTTTTCGGATCGTACCTGCGGCTCGCGAAGGACAAGGTTCGACATACGGTCCGCTTCGAGCTCAATGAGAAGTGGCAGCGCGTTCTTCGGTGCGTTCTCGTAGTAGTACGTCCAGTCGGTCCACGTCGCCGCATTCACCTCGGCTCCGGCGCGCTCCATCAATCGATCGAACTCGCCGCGGCCACGGCTTTTGGTTTCGTTGAACATCAAGTGCTCGAACAAATGCGCAAGGCCGGTCTTGCCCGGGCGTTCGTGCCGTGATCCCACGCGAAACCACGTGTGGTAGCTGACCGTTGGCGCAGATCGGTCGACCAGGGTAACAACGGTCAGCCCATTGCCGAGATGAAAGCGCCGAAGCTCGAGGGCAGCACCGAACGGCTGCGCATTGACGAACGACCAGCGCGCGTTGCGCCTGGTAACACCCCGATTGAGGCGCTCGATGAGGCTGCTGGGCGAAGCCATGAAGGCGTCAGCCTGCGCATCGCACCTCTTAGGGTCAAGCAGATTAACCCTAGGAAAAAGGGTACTGTCCCC
>Ga0224508_10004913_pt1 | contig 10857 bp, 8 predicted proteins | sample SF_Jan12_sed_USG_4_FD_170157 | JGI IMG/M metagenome (GOLD analysis project Ga0224508, IMG submission 170157) | Sediment microbial communities from San Francisco Bay, California, United States - SF_Jan12_sed_USGS_21 | ecosystem: Environmental > Aquatic > Marine > Sediment | place: USA: California... | reverse complement strand
AACGGTCGGCCGAGCCGTCGGTAGTGTCGGTGGATGACCGACATCGTCGAGGCGCCCACCACGGACGAGCTCGTCGAGTGCGTTCGCTGCCTGGCGCCGATCTGGCGTGACCGCTCCATCGCCGTGTCCGACCGTCGGCGTCTCCCCGACGAGACCGTGGACGAGCTGCGGGCAGCTGGCTTGCTCCGGGTGCTGCAGGCCCGGCGCAACGGGGGGTTCGAGCTCGGCCTCTCCACCCACCTCCAGATCGTGTCGGCGATCGCCGAGGGCTGTCCGTCGACGGCGTGGGTCGTCGGTGTCGCTCACGCCCACTCGTGGCTCCTCGGCCACTTCCCCCCGGCGGCACAAGACGACGTCTACCGCCCGGATCCCGACGCCTTGGTCGCCGCCGTGATCCGCGCTCGGGGCCGGGCCGAGCGGGTCGACGGTGGCTACCGGCTCACGGGGCGGTGGCCGTTCGGCTCGGGATGTGAGCACGCCGACTGGGTGGTCCTGGGAGCGGAGATCGTCGACGCCAGCGGCAGGGCCGTCGACGAGGGCGATCTCCTGCTCCCGGCGGCCGACGTCGTCCTCAACGACGACTGGCACGTCGACGGGCTCCGGGCCACGGGGAGCTGCAGCATCTCGGTCGACGGGGTCTTCGTGCCGGAGCATCGTTTCCTGTCGTTGGGCGCCTTGGCGGCGGGGACCACCCCGGGCATCGGCCACCACCCGAATGGGTGGCTGCACCTCGCCTCGCCGACCCCGGTGCTGGCGATCGCCCTGACCGGGGCTGCGGTCGGAGCCGCCCGAGCCGGCCTTGAGGAGTTCGTGAGGCTGGTGCCGTCGCGCACGGTCGCCTACGTGCAGCCACCACCCGGCGACGGGGCCGGCATGATCCAGAGCGACTGGTCGGCGACCCACCGCCTACTCGGCGACGCAGCGATCCGAATCGACGAAGGCGAGCTGCTGCTCACAAGGAGCGCCGCAGCCATCGACGACCACGCTCGACGGCGCGCCCCGATGGAGCGTGAGCTGCGAGCGCGGGTTCGGATGGACTGCGCCCAGGGCGTCCGCCGCTGTCTGGAGGCGGTCGAGTCGCTCTATCTGGCGACGGGCGGCAGCGGCCTCCAGTCGTCGAACCGGATCGGGCAGCTCCTGCGCGACCTCCAGGGCATCAACCTGCACGCGCTGCTCAGCATCGAGACGAACCGGGAGATGTACGGCCGGGTCCTGCTCGGTCTCGAGGCCCCGCTCGTGTAGCAGGGCGAGCCGATCGGCGGTAGTCATTGGGGATGAGCCCGACCGACCGTCCGTCGCTGCCCGTCCCCGCCGTGTCGTCACCGACACGTGTCACCGTCTCGTGAGCGGCGCCGACATCGGCCTCGTCGGCCTCGCCGTCATGGGTCAGAACCTCGTGTTGAACATGGCCGACCACGGGTTCCGGGTCGCGGTCTACAACCGGACCGAGGTCGCGACCAACGAGTTCGCAGCCGGGGTCGGCGCCGCCAACGTCGCCGCCGGCTCGATCGTGCCGACCTCCGAGCTGGGCGAACTGGTTGCCGCCGTCGAGCGGCCCCGGCGGATCATGCTGATGGTGCGAGCCGGCTCGGTGGTCGACGCGGTCATCGGCCAGGTGGCGCCGCTCCTCGATCGGGGCGACGTCATCATCGACGGCGGCAACTCGCTCTACACCGATACCGCCCGACGGCAGGAGTCGCTGGAGGCCCAGGGCCTGCTGTACGTCGGGACCGGGGTGTCGGGGGGCGAAGAGGGAGCGAGGCACGGGCCATCGATCATGCCGGGCGGATCGCCCGGCGCCCGGGAGCTGGTCGAGCCGATCTTCGAAGCGATCGCGGCTCGAGCCGACGACGGCGCCCCATGCACGGCGTGGCTAGGACCAGGAGGCAGCGGCCACTTCGTGAAGATGGTCCACAACGGGATCGAGTACGGCGACATGCAGGTGCTGGCCGAGGCCTATGCGGTCCTCTCGGCCCTCGGCTGCGACAACCAGGCGATGGCCGAGGTCTTCGACCGCTGGCGGGCCGGGGTGCTCCACTCCTACCTCGTCGACATCACCGCCGAGATCCTGGCCGCCACCGATGGCGACGGGAATGCCGTGATCGACCAGATCCTCGACGCCGCCGGCCAGAAGGGAAGCGGCCGGTGGACCGTGACGACCGCCTTGGAGCTGGGTCAGCCGCTGACCCTGATCGGCGAGGCGGTCATGGCCCGCCAGCTCTCTTCATTGGTCGACAACCGGGCCCGGGCCGCTGGTCTGCTCGATGGGCCCGATGGGCGGATCACCGATGGGCAGCTCTCGATCGATGACATCGAGCTGGCGGTCTACGGCTCGAAGATCATCTCCTATGCGCAGGGCTTCATGCTGCTGGCCGAGGCGTCGGCCGAGTTCGGCTGGGACCTCGACCTCGGGGTCGTGGCCTCGATCTGGCGGGCCGGCTGCATCATTCGGGCTCGCTTCCTCGACGACATCACCGAGGCGTACCGCCGGTCGTCCGATCTGGCCAACCTCGTGCTCGACGAGTTCTTCGCCGACGCGCTGGCCACCGCCCATCCGGCGATGCGTCGGGTCGTGGCCGTCGCGGTCTCGGCGGGGGTGCCGGTGCCCGCCTACTCGTCAGCCTTGGCGTTCTACGACGGCTTCCGGAGCGGACGGCTCCCCGCCAACCTCATTCAGGCCCAGCGCGACTACTTCGGAGCCCACACGTACGAGCGCATCGACCGGCCTCGCGGTGAGTTCTTCCACACCGACTGGACCGGCTCGGGCGGCCCGACCACGTCGACGAGCTACGACGCCTAGCGAACCAGCGTGCGAGCCGGCGGTCCGGGGCCCGGTCAGGGGCGCTGCGGGTTGGCATCGAGCGACGGCTCGCCCGTTTGGAGGTGGACCTCGGCGGCTTTGGCCGCCCCCGGTGGCACGTTGATGATGTCGACGCTCGTGCCGGCGGTCAGGAGCTCGTTGACGATGCGCCGCATGGCCGCCGCACCGGTGTAGTCGAGCCGACCGACGCCGACGAGGTCGAGCACGACGGTCGTCACGTCGGGGTGCGCGGCGATCTCGGCTCGGATGACCCGATCGATCTGGGAGACGGACGCGAACCACAGCACCCCCTGGGGGGCAACCGTCAGTGTCGCACCCTCGAGCTCGCTGCGAGCGGTGATGTTCAGCTCTCGGTAGAGGTGCACGGCCAGCGCCAGCCCGACCCCGACGAGCACCCCGCGCTCGACGCGGGGCGAGAACGCCAGGGTCATGGCGAGGGTGCCGATCCCGACCGCCGCCTGCGGAACCGACTGGTAGCCCAACTCGACGAGCTCGGTGATCTTGACCAGCTTCACCACGGCCACGATGACGATCGCGCCGAGAATTGCACTGGGCAGCTCGGCGAGGAGCGGGGTCAGCGGTAGCGCGAGCAGCACGAACCCGCCGGTGATGGCGCCCGACCAGGCACTGGTCGCTCCCGCCAGGCGGTTGAGCGAGCTTCGGGAGAACGAGCCGCCGACGGGGAACGCTCCCGACACGGCGGCCGCGAGGTTGGCCACCCCTTGGCTGACCATCTCGCGGTTGGCGTCCCAGGGCTGTCGCTCCTCGGCGGCGAAGGTCCGGGCGATGGACGACGGCTCGGCGAAGCCGACCAGGGCGATCGCCAGGGCGGGGACGATCAGGTCGGCGGCCGAGCTCCACGGCAGGTCGAGGCCGAGGCTGACGAAGCCCCCTTCGAGCTCGCCGACCTTCGAGCCCGAGTAGCCGGTGATCGTGCTGATGATCGTCCCCCCGATCACGGCGACCAGCACCCCGGGGAACAGGCGATGGAGCCTGCGCCCACCGACGATGACCACCGCGGCGCCGAGGGCGAAGGCGAGCGCCGCCGGATCCCAGTCGTTCAGGCTCACGACGGCTCGGGCGGCGTTGGCCAGGACGTTGCCACCCGTGCTCTCCACGTCGAAGACCCGGGGGAGCTGGGAGGAGACGATGAGGATCGCAGCGCCGGTTGTGAACCCGGTGAGCACCGGCTCCGACAGCAGGTACGCCAAGCTCCCCAGCCTCACGAGCCCGAACACCAGCCGCATCCCCCCGACGAGGAGCGCCAGCAGGGCGGCGAGCGAGATGTAGTCGTCGGATCCGGTCGCCGCCAGGCCCGATAGGGCGCCGAGCGTCAGCAGCGACGTCAATGCCACCGGTCCGGTCTGGAGGTAGCGGGACGAAACGAAGAACGCCGCCAGCAGCGACGGCAGCGCCGAGGCGTACAGGCCGAGCTGGGCAGGCAGGCCGGCCAGCTCTGCGTAGGCCAGCGACTGGGGGATGGCGACCATGGCCACCGAGAGGCCGGCGATGACGTCGCCTGTGCTGGGGCCGGTCAGCCGCTGACTCATGGCGTCGTCCGGCCATCGCTCTCGATGGTCGGTGGTCGGCAGCGCATCATTGCCGACCCTATCGGGCCGGGCCTGCTCCATCTGAGGTCGCCGACTTCATCGGGCCCGGCCCGCTCGGTCGGTAGTACCGTGAGGGCTTGGCACGGCTGCGAACAGCGGCTGGTAGGCGGCTGGTGAAGGGATGTGGGATGGCAGGACGGCTCGACGGCAAGGTGGCGGTGATCACCGGAGGCAGCAACGGCATCGGCCGGGCCTGCGCTGAGAGGTTCTCCGCCGAGGGGGCCGACGTCCTCATCGCCGATCTCCTCCCCGAGCCCGGGCACGCTGCGGTCGAGGCGATCAGATCGGCCGGTGGGCAGGCCGAGTTCGTCGAGCTCGACGTGGCCAGCCAGCAAGCCAACGAGGCGATGGCGGCCGCTGCCGTCGAGCACTTCGGGACGATCGATGCGGTGGTCACGGCGGCCGGTGTGAGCGATGGTGACTACCGCTCGGGGGACATCGAGGCCCAGCTGAAGCGGATCGCCCAGGCCGGCGAGGCGATGGCGGCCAACCCGGCGGCCGCCCTCACCGAGCTCGATCTCGACAACTGGCGTCGGGTGCTCGACGTTAACCTCACGGGCACGCTCCTATCGTTGCAGGCGACTGCGTCGGTGATGCTCGACCAGCAGAAGCCGGGCTCGATCGTGACCATCGCATCGATCGCCGCCGTCGATCCGCTGTGGGGGTCGCCGAGCTATCCCGTGTCGAAGGCCGGGGTGTGGATGCTCACCAAGAACGCCGCCCGCACACTGGCGCCGCTCGGCATCCGGGTCAACGCCATCGGACCCGGCTTCATCGAGACGAACATGACCGCCGCGCTGGCCGAGGTCGATGAGTACTACGAACGGGTCATCGACAACACGCCGATGGGACGACGGGGCACGCCGACCGAGATCGCCAACGTTGCGCTGTTCCTCGTCAGCGATGAGTCGAGCTTTGTCACCGGCGAGCTGATCCACCCGGACGGCGGTTGGTTCACCGGCTGACCGGGTCACCCGGGGTCCCGAGACCTGCTCGGCGTGATCCGCTGCGTCGTGTACAGCGCCGGCCCCTGTCCATTACGCTGTCAGTCATGGCAGCTGACCCTCGCGAACGGGCCGATGGGCCGCGGCGGCTCTCGCCCGCCGAGTGGCTCGATCGGTTCACCGATTTCGGGAAGATCCACGTACACCCCGATCCGCCGTTCCTGCGTCGGGAGCCGGTGCCGTTCGATCCCCCCACGCTGCGGCTGAAGCGAATCAGCGTCGACTGAACTCCGTCGGGACGGGTCCCGCCGCCTCGAGTGAGCCTCGAACGGAGTCGAGGCGGCGACCGGACTACCCGCTCAGCCCCCGGCCGTGCGAGCATCGGCTCTGTGACCAGCGGGATCGACTCCCCCAAGGCGTGGCGGATGGCGATCGTCGCCGCGGTCACCAACGGTGTCGCGTTCGGCACCGTGTACACCTTCGGGACGTTCTTCGAGGCGATGGCCGACGAGTTCGGCACCGGCCTCGGCCCGACCTCGATCGTCTTCTCCATCACGCTGTTCCTGTTCTTCGGCACCGGCGCAGCGTCCGGCTTCCTGGCCGACCGCTACGGCCCCCGGCCTCTGGTGTGGGCCGGCGGGCTGTTGTTCAGCGGTGGGTTGCTGGCCACGAGCCAGGTCGACGAGCTGTGGCAGGGCTACCTCACCTACGGCGTCGGGGTGGGGGTAGGCGGTGGGTTGTTCGTGTCGCCGCTCTTTGCCGCGGTCGCCGGCTGGTTCGACCGGTATCGGGCGGTCGGCCAGGGCGTGGCCGCGACCGGGAACGGTCTCGGGACGCTGATCTTGCTGCCGCTGGCCAACGAGCTGATCGCCCGTGACGGTTGGCGTGACGCCTATGTCACGCTGGCCGTCGTGTCGGGCGTGACGTTCTTCCTCGGCGGCTTGCTCCTCCAACGGCCGCCGATCGAGCGGCCGACGGCTGCCCGGAGCCACCTCGGTGCTGTGCTGCGGACCACCGCGTTTCGGCGTCTGGCGATCGGTGGGGCGCTCGCCTCGGCCGCACAGAGCTCGGCGTTCGCGTTCACGGTGCTGTTCGCCACCGACGCCGGGATCTCGGCGGCCAGGGCTGCGCTCCTCGTCGGCCTCGTCGGGGCGGCGAGCATCGTCGGGCGCCTGCTCCTCACCGGCCTGTCCGATCGGATCGGGCCGGTTCGGATGATGCAGCTGTGCTTCCTCGGTCAGCCCATCGCGTTCTCGGTGCTGCTGATCGCCGGCTCCTCCTATGCCCTGCTCGTCACCTACGCCGTGCTGCTCGGCCTGGCCTACGGCGGCTTCGTCGCGTTGATCGGCCTGGTCTCGGCCCACCTGTTCGGCATTCGGGGCCTCGGGGCGGTTCTCGGGTGGGTCTACCTGGCTGCGGCGGTGGGAAGCCTGGTCTACCCGCCCGTCGTCGGCTTCCTCGCCGACGCCACCGAGACCAACACCGTGCCGATCGCCGCGATCGCGTTGGTCGCTACCGCCGGCTCGCTCTACCTGTTCCGCCTCCAGCCGGATCCGGTATCGCCGGAGGAGCTGCCGACCGCCCCGGCGCCGGCGGCGGTGAGCGCCGGCTGAGGGCTGGAGACCGGGCGCCGTCGGCGGGTACCGTCGGCTCCGAAACCAACAAGCCCGCGCACCGAAGGGAACGCCCGATGACCGTTACAGGCATGTACCACACCGAGACCGTCGAGATCGATGCCTCGGCCGACGAGGTCTATGCGTTGGTCTCCGACATCACCCGGATGGGGGAGTGGAGCCTGGAGAACGTCGGAGGCGACTGGCTCGGCGGTGCGACCGGGGCGGTCGGTGACCGATTCGAGGGCCACAACAAGATCGGCGACCGGGAGTGGTCGGTGATCTGTCACGTCACCAAGGCCGAGCCGGGCTCCGAGTTCCAGTTCGTGACCGGCGACCCCGACGCTCCCTACGTGCGGTGGAGCTACCGCCTGGCCGGGTCGAGCCCGACGACCGTGACCGAGGTCTGGGACGTCGAGCAGCTCCCCCCGACCCTGGTCGACGCCGGCCCGGAGCGGCTGGCAAGCCGGGCCGATGCGGTCCGGGCCGGCATGGCGCAAACGCTGGCCGGTATCAAAGCCACCGCCGAGCGATAGCTGTGCTGCCGATCGGCACCGGATACCGGCCGATCGGCAGGTGGATCACAGCATCGAGACGAGCAGGTCCCTGGTGGCGGCCCGCTGGTCGCGGCTGCCGAACTCCGAAGCGGCGAATGTGGAGACCCCGGCGTCGTCCAGCTCTCCCAGTCGGTCCGTGACCTCGCCCACCGAGCCGATGATCGCCAGGTCGGCCGGTCCCCCGTAGCCCTCACGGTCGAGCATCGCCCGATACGAGGGGAGCGTGCCGTACATGGCGAACGACTTGGCTGCCCGTTCCCGGGCCTCGTCGTTGTCGCCGGCGGACCCGTCGGTGACGCAGACCGGGAAGCCGGCGACGACCTCGGGCTCCGGTCGGCCGGCGGCCTCGGCCGCCTCCTTGATCGTCGGAGCCGAGTGGGTGGCGATCGTCTTGGGTCCGGTCATCCAGAGGATCGTCCCGTCGGCGAGACGACCGGTGACCTTCAGCAATTGCGGCCCGAGCGCCGCCATCATCACCTTGGGCGCCGGTCCGTCGAACGAGAGGTCGGCTCGGGTCGTGAGCGCCTCGCCGTTGAACCGGACCTTCTTGTCGTGGAGCAGCGGCATGAGGATCTCCAGGTACTCCCGCAGGTGCCGGATGGGCTTGTCGAACGAGATCCCCCACGAACCCTCTACGACCGGCTGGTGGGACGGGCCGATCCCGAGCACGAGCCGGCCGTCGATGGCTGCGTTCACCGTGAGAGCTTGCTGGGCCAGCATCTGCGGGTGGCGAGGATACGTCGGGACCACCGCGGTGGCGAACGTGATGTCGGGCACGGTCTGCCCGGCCACGGCGATAGCGGTCAGCGTGTCGAGGCCGAACACCTGAGGGATCCACAGGCTTTCGAACCCCTGCTCGTTGGCGGTGGTTGCCATCTCGGTCAGGCCGTCGATGGTTTCGACGAAGGAGAACAATCCGATCTTCATGGTGACATCCTGGCCGATGCCGAGCCCCGCTGCCCAGCGGAGCCCGTACACTTCCACCGGTGACCACGGCTGATGCCCCGACCGTCCCCCGCGACATCGTCGGCGAGGACCTGGCGTCGCTGTCCAGGCGCCTCGACACGGTCTTCACCGACATGAGCGGCGACGACCTGTTGATCACCGGCGGCGCGGGCTTTCTCGGCTACTACCTCGTCCAGGCTCCGCTGGCGTGGAACGCAGCCAACCCCGAGCGGGCTCCGTTACGGGTGACGGTGCACGACAACTTCCTTCGGGGGGTGCCCGACTGGCTGAGCCAGCTCGACGATCCGGCCCTTCGCATCGTGACACGGAGCGTGCTCGACCCCATGCCGGTCGACGAGCCGCGCTTCGATTGGATCATCCACGCCGCGTCGGTGGCGTCGCCCATCTACTACCGGCAGTACCCGATCGAGACGATGGACGCCAATGTCAACGGACTCCGCCTCCTCCTCGATCACCTGAAGGACCGGGCCGGTGGCGACCATCCGGTGAGGGGCTTCGCGTTCTTCTCCACGAGCGAGATCTACGGCGACCCCGACCCGGAGTTCATCCCGACCGACGAGACCTACCGCGGCCGGGTCAGCTGCACCGGGCCAAGGGCCTGCTACGACGAGTCGAAGCGGTACGGCGAGACGCTGTGCGTCAACTTCGCCCGCCAGTACGACCTGCCGATCGGGATCATCCGGCCGTTCAACAACTACGGGCCCGGCCTGCGGATCGACGACGGGCGGGTCCTCCCGGACCTCGCTCGTGACGTGCTGAACGACCGCGACGTCGTGCTCTTGAGCGACGGCTCGGCCACCCGCACGTTCTGCTACGTCGCCGACGCCATCACCGGGTACTACCTGATCCTCGGCGGCAGCGCCGACCATCCCGGCGACTCGTTCAACGTCGGCACCGACCGGCCCGAGATCTCGATGAGGGAGCTGGCCGACAGGGTCACCGACCTCGGCCGCAAGCTGTTCGACTACCAGGGCGAGGTCGTCCTGGCGACCTCGGACGATCCCGAGTATCTCACCGACAACCCGAACCGGCGCTGCCCGGTGATCGACAAGGCTCGAACGCTGCTCGGCTACGAGCCGGAGGTTGGGATCGACGAGGGACTGGAGCGAGCCCTCCTCTGGTACGAGCAGCAGGACGAACGATGAAGCTCTCGGTCATCGGTACTGGCTATGTCGGCCTCGTCTCGGGCGTGTGCCTGGCCCATGTCGGCCACGACGTGCAGTGCGTCGACATCGACGAGGCCAAGGTCGGCCGGATCAACGCCGGCGAGTGCCCGATCCACGAGGACGGGTTGCCCGATCTGCTCGCCGGCGTGCTCGGCGAGCGGTTCTCGGCAACCACCGACCTGGTGTCGGCCGTTCACGGCAGCGATCTGACGCTGATCGCCGTCGGCACACCGTTCGGCGAGGAGCGCATCGACCTCGCCCAGATCACCGCCGCCGCCCGCTCGGTCGGCGAGGCCCTTGGCACCAAGGACGGCTACCACGTGGTGGCGGTCAAGAGCACGGTGGTGCCGGGAACGACCGAGGATGTCGTGCTGCCCCTGTTGGCCGAGTCGTCGGGCCGCAAGGCCGGTGACGACTTCGGCGTTGGCATGAACCCTGAGTTCCTCCGGGAGGGCGTCGCGGTCGGTGACTTCCTCGACCCCGACCGGATCGTGGTGGGCGGGATCGACGAGAGGACCCGCACCGTGATGGCCGAGGTGTACGCCCCGTTCGAGGGGACCGACCTCATCACCACCACGCCAAGCACGGCCGAGATGATCAAGTACACGGCCAACTCCTTGCTCGCCACCTTGATCTCGTTCTCCAACGAGATCGGCAACCTCTCCGCCGCGGTCGGCGTCGACGTGGTCGACGTGCTCGACGGCGTCCACCTCGATCACCGATTCGCTCCGTTGCTGGCCGACGCCGCGACCGCTGGCGAACGGGTCCGCCCGGCCATGCTCACCTACCTGTTCGCCGGTTGCGGGTTTGGTGGGAGCTGCTTCCCGAAGGACGTCAAGGCGCTGGCTGCCCACGCCCGAGCTGCGGGCGTCGAGGTGCCGGTGCTGCGAGGAGCGCTCGAGGTCAACGAGCACCAGCCGGCCAAGCTGGTCGATCTGGTGGTCGGGGCGGTCGACGCACCGGCTCGTGTGGTGGTGCTCGGGGCAGCGTTCAAGCCCGGCACCGACGACATCCGGGAGTCGCCGACGCTACGCATCGTGCCGGGGCTGGTGGCCGCCGGCTACGACGTCGTGCTCCACGACCCGATCGCGCTCGACAACGCTCGGGCTCACTTCGGCGCCTCGGTCGCCTACGAGCCCGACCTCGGTGCCGCCGTGTCCGACGCCGAATCCGTGGTGAT
>Ga0224508_10004912_pt1 | contig 10858 bp, 8 predicted proteins | sample SF_Jan12_sed_USG_4_FD_170157 | JGI IMG/M metagenome (GOLD analysis project Ga0224508, IMG submission 170157) | Sediment microbial communities from San Francisco Bay, California, United States - SF_Jan12_sed_USGS_21 | ecosystem: Environmental > Aquatic > Marine > Sediment | place: USA: California... | reverse complement strand
CTTCATGGTCGCCCATCTCCATTAGTAACTCAGCATAGGAGTCGTGCGGATTGGCCTCGTCAGGAATGAGCTCGACGTACTTCGCGAATGCCGCTTTCGCGCCGTCGAAATCCTCGAGGCTGCGCTTGGCATAGCCGATTGAATTGTAAGCACCCGCAAACTCGGGATTGACCTGCGTAGCGTGAGTGAAGTGCTCAGCGGCCCCGGCAAAGTCTTGCTGGCCGTTGAGAAAATTCCCAAGCTGCATGTGGGTTCGCTCATCATTCGGAAACATGCCGACGAGTTCAGTCAGCGCCTCGCGCTGCGCATCCTGGTTGTTTTCCGACGCGGCTACCAGCGCGCGGATATACAGCTGTTCCCCGGGGGATGCTCCTGCCGCGTGCTCGTCGGCATTGGCGAGCGCAGCAAAGAAATCGGCAGCGATCGGAGATGTAAATGCGACCATGAAATGCCCCATTGCAAACTCCGGGTCTTCGTCGACTGCTGCAAGGAAGACCTCATTAGCCTCGGTGAAATGCAGGTCGTCCAGTAACGCCCGCCCCTCCAGGTAGAGCTCGAGCGCCGTTGCAGAAGAGGTTGTGATCGGAACCTTGTCCGCATCAGCTACGCCTGTTTCTGCCTCATACCGCTGACCGCATGCCGCAAGCAACAGCATGACACCGAGCGCAATAGCACGGCCTGCGTATTCGTGGATAAATCTGTTCACGGTTCGCTCCTTATATTCATCTGCCGGCGGCGTTGCACCGCGGCAATAGCCGCTATTGTACTCCTGTCACCACAATCAAATTTCCAGAATCTACTTCAGAAAACCGCGGTAACTGGCTGAAAAACAGTCTTCGGGTTTTCGAATATCCCGACTCACACAAGGTTTAGCGTGGCCGCGACCAGGGTCCACACGAGCAATACCGCGGTGGCGATAAAGCCCGTACTGAACCCGAGCGAGCGTCCGGCAGGGTCCTTGAGGTAGGCGGCGCGATAAACGAAGCGGGCAATGATGAACACCGCACCGATCCCGGCCGCCCAGCGGGGGTCGACCAGGTATGCATGCATCCACAATGCCGGCAGGAACACGACCAGTTGTTCCATCGTGTTCTGCTGCACGCGCATCATGCGTTCAAATTCGGGTGGGCCAGTCATCGCCGGTGCCTTGACGCCATGCTTGGCACGCATGCTGCCGACCTGCATCGCAAACCACGTAAACTGAAGTAGCGCAAGCGCGGTGATAATCACAGGTAATTCCATTGGATCCTCCCCTTTCGTAGCCAAAATCGCCTGTTGCCGATGACATTTGTTCACCGGCCGTTATGATGGCCGCTCCATGACCAGCGACCCACCAGCGACCGATCGACCCGGGCTCTTCGACCGTCTTCTGGGCCTCGAAAGACACGAGCACGCGGCTGTCGCCTGGTCGTTTGTGTATTTCTTTTGCGTGTTGTCAGCGTACTACATCCTGCGTCCGGTGCGCGAAGCGATGGCGGTCGAAAGTGGACCGGAGACAATTCCATGGCTGTTCCTCGGTACGTTCATCACGATGCTCATTGCCACCCCGATCTTCGGCCTGATCGCGTCGCGCTACCCGCGGCGCAGGTTCCTGCCGTGGGTGTACCTGTTTTTTGTCAGCAACATCCTGATCTTCTGGGCAGCTTTCTCGTGGGCGGTCGACAATGAACAAAGCATTGTCTGGCTGGGACGCGTATTTTTTGTCTGGGTAAGCGTTTTCAATCTGTATGTCGTGTCCGTGTTCTGGAGCTTCATGGCCGACATTTACAGCCGAGCGCAGGGACGCCGGCTCTTTGGCGTAATTTCTGCCGGCGGCAGCGGCGGCGCGCTGCTCGGTGGCATAGCCACCAATCAACTGGTCAGTAGTATCGGTTTTCAATCACTTTTGCCGATTTCCGCATTTCTCCTGGCAGTCGCAATCTTCTGCATATCCCAGCTGCGCCACTGGGTGGAGCATGAACACAGTGATCATCTTGATAAAACCGTGGCGACCGACCAACCGCTGGGTGGAAACCCGTTCAGCGGTATAACGAGCGTATTTTCGTCACGATATTTTGCTGCTATTGCCGTCGCCTCGATGATCGCGAGCCTGCTCGGAACTGCCTTGTACATGGTTAGGGCACAACTCGTTGACGCATCCATGACCGAGGTCAACGAGCAAACTGCTTTTTTTGCGCTACTCAACAATGCGCAAAATATCATTGCGATGCTCGGTCAGCTTCTGGTTGTCAAGCATGTCGTGAGTCGGTTCGGCATCGGCGTGTCGCTGTCATTGCTGCCGATCGTCTCGGTGGCAGGATTCGCAATTCTCGCGTTCGAACCAACGTTAACGGTGGTTGCAGCGCTGATCGTCATGCGACGTTCAGTCGGGTTCATTTTCAGCAAGCCGACGACCGACATGCTGTACTCGGTCGTGACACCGGAGCAAAAATACAAAGCGAAGAACTTCATCGATACGGCCATTTATCGTGGGGGTGACCTTATCGGTACGTGGGGTATCCGTTTCATATCGGCGCTCGGCCTATCCGGTATATCCCTGGTGATGCTGCCGTTCGCCGTAGTGTGGGGTGTCATTGCCCTGTGGCTGGGTCGAGACTATCGGCGCCGGGCAGGACTCGGCATGGGCAGCGCATGACGGTGAAGAAACAAGCGAGCCTGTGGCGGCGTATTGGCGCGATGCTCTACGACAGCCTGCTGGTGACTGCGCTGTTGTTTATTGCAACGATTCCGTTCATCGCCGTTCGCGGTGGCGTGCCTGTCGAAGTCGGCGACAATACGGCCTACCAAGTTACGCTCGCTGCGGTGATCTTCATCTTTTTCACAGGCTTCTGGTCTCGCTCAGGTCGGACGCTCGGCATGCAGTCCTGGCGGCTGCGCCTCGAGACTCCGGATGGCCAAGTGCCGGGATTCGCGACGGCGTGTATTCGCTTCATGGCGTCGCTGTTGTCCTGGTTGCCAGCCGGATTAGGATTCCTCTGGCAGCTTTGGGACAAAGACAGCCTGGCCTGGCACGACCGCCTGAGCAACACACGCCTCGTCTACTACCCGAAATCGGAGAATGGTTAACGAACGCGATTCAGGGCGAAAATTGTGACCGCGACGAGCAGGGCCGACGGCAACCAGGCGATGACCGCGGGATTCAATTCAAATACCTGCCCGGAGTTCGCCAGCATCTCGCTGGCCAGGTAGTAAGCAAGCCCGACGACGACGCCAATCATCAGGCGCGCACCGGCACCACCCGTTCGCAGCGATCCGAACACGAAGGCAAGTGCCAGCACCGGCATTGCAATAACGGTCGCTGTCCGTGCGATGCGGTACCAGAGCTCGGTTTCGTAGCGATCTGCGTCGAGACTATTGCGTTTGAGATACCTTATGTACCCATAGAGGCCACGGCCGGAAAGGCTTTGCGGCTTGACCAGCGACACGCCTATCTCTTCGGGCTCAATATCGAAGGATTCCACCGCCAGCGATGACGCGACCACCTGCACACCGTCATTCTCGAAGCGGGTTTCACGAAAATTCTCGAGAATCCACTGGTCGTTGAAGCCGATGCCGGAATTATCGGCCTGGGCAATGGCTTCCAACTCGTTGTCGGCATTGAAGCGGTACATGTAGATTCTGCCAAACTCGAACTCTGCACTTACCCGCTCGAGATGCATGAACACCGGTCCGTCTTTCACCCATGTGGCATTGCCGAGTCGCTCGTCATCCTGTTCATACCGCGCCTCCATGCGCATTGTGCGCGCGAAGTAATCGAGCGGCGGTCCGATGAACTCGCCGAGCAAGCCGGTCAGGACAAACAGTGTCACACCCGTCAGGGCGACCATACCCGACAGGCGCATTACTGACAGACCTGCCGAACGCATAACGATGATTTCGCTGTTTGCGGCAAGCGCGCCCAGCCCGAGCAACGACCCAATCAATGTGGCGACCGGCAACATCTCGAACGCAAGCTGGGGCAGGCGCAACGCTGTATACAGCATTGCCTGCGGTGTCTGGTAATCACCCTGCGTGTCATCCAGTTCCGCGATGAATTCAAACAACCCCGCGAGCGCCAGCAGCACAACCAGCACGAGTGCCGTCATCGCAAGTATGGTGCGCATCATGTACTGGCTCAGAATCGCGTTCATAGCCGCAGCCTCTTGTGCACCGAGTTCTGCACACCGAGCAGGCCCAGCGCGAATAGCAACACGGCACCGTGCACCCACCAAAGACCGAGGTACGGCGAGATCGACCCCTGTTCCACCCATGCCTTGGCGGCGCTGAGCATATTCAGATAAATGATAAAGACCAGCAGTCCCGCCGCCAGCCTGCCGTAACGGCCTGCCCGGGGCTGAGTTCTTGCGAGCGGCACAGCCAGGATGCTCAGGATGATCGTCGCAATCGGCACACCGATGCGCCACTGCATTTCCGCGACATGTTCGAGGCCGCCGGCACGCAGTAACCGCAGGAAGGTCATTGCCCGCGGCGTCGGCTCGGGCGTATCCAGGCTTGGCAAGCGGTATGGAATTCCGTGTTCGACAAACTCGACCACCCGAAACTGTGAAGTGCCGGGTATGCCTTCGTAGCGTCGGCCCTCGTGAAGAACCAGGAACCGCACATTCGGATCGTCGGACTCCACCTGTTCGCCACGCCGCGCAACGACGACCTCGACATCCTCTTCGTCGATACGCCGTTGCATGAATACGTTCTCAATGACGCCATCGTCGCTGACGCTCTCGCCGTACATGACGGCATCGCGAGGCCCCACGACTGTGAATCGGCCAGGTTCGATGCTCGCCAGGTCTGCCTCGCGCCGAGCCTCTGCCCCGATTCTGTCGATGGCCTGCAGCGCCCGCGGCCCGAGGTCGATCGACAGCCATGCGACGCCGAGTGACAGCGGCACCAGTATCAATAACAGCGGCCGGTAGATCCCCGATGGCCCGACGCGGCAGGCCATCATTGCCGGCATCTCGCTGTCTCGATACAGGCGGCCGAGGGCAAGCATAACGGCCAGGAACAGCCCGATCGGTACCAGGATTGTCAGGTATTGTGCCGCTGACAGGCCGATGACGTCCCAGGCGGCGTCCTTGGGCAGCTTGCCCTTGGCAACGTCACCGAGAACCCGCGCGAACTGATTTGTCAGCAAGACGAGCAGCAAGACCATCGTCACGCCCAGCCACGTCGAGGCGATCTCGCGGAAAATGTAGCGGTCCAGGATGCGCAGCATCGAAGTCTATGATTTGCTTACTACTACAGAGGAATCGGTTAGACTACCGGTTTTGTTTTGCCTGCGACAGCCCCTGATTCACAGACTGTCCGGCGCGATCAATTATGAAGCAAAGGGCGTTATGGATTACTTCACGACAACGAGCAATGCTGCCCGCCGGGCGGTCGATTGTGTCATCGTCGGCATTTACGACCGCGACAAGCTCGGTGCTGCGGCGGCTCACATAGATACAGCAAGCAAGGGAGCGATCAAACGACTCATCAAGCAAGGTGATCTGTCAGGGCAGCTTGGGCGGTGCGTGGTCCTGAATGACGTTGCGGGTGTTCGCGCGCCACGCGTAGCGGTAGTCGGCCTGGGCAAGGCCAGCCAATTTGGAGTCAGGCAGTTCCGGCTTGGACTGGAAGCGGCCGTCCGTTCCGTGGCGCAAACGCGGTCGAAATCGATTCTCAATACACTGACGCTGGAAAACGTCGCAGAGGCGAGCGCCTATTATCTTGCGCGCTATACCGCGCAAACGGTCGGCGACGCGCTGTACCGCTTTACCGAGATGAAAAGCGGCAAGAGAAAAGCAGCTTCGCCGTTGAAGCAAGTCGGCGTTTCCGTCGCAAAACGCGGCGATGCAGCGCGGGTAACGCGCGGTACCAAGCACGGCGATGCCATTGTCGCTGGCATGACGCTGGCAAAGAACCTCGGAAACCTGCCGGCCAATGTCTGCACCCCGGGCTACATCGCGCGTACTGCTCAACAGCTCGCAAGAAAGCATAAGAAACTGACGACGCGGGTGCTCAATGAAGCAGAAATGAAACGGCTCGGCATGCATTCACTGCTGTCTGTGACTGCTGGCACCAAAGAACCCGCAAAACTCATTGTCATGCAATACAAGGGCACGACCGGCGCCAAGCCGATTGTGTTGGTGGGCAAAGGCGTAACGTTCGATTCAGGTGGCATCTCATTGAAGCCGGGTCCGGGCATGGATGAAATGAAATTCGACATGTGCGGCGCGGCTGGCGTAATTGGTACGATGGCGACCGTCGCGAAACTTGGCCTGCCAGTGAACCTGAATGTTGTCGTTCCGGCGGTCGAAAACCTGCCAAGCGGAAACGCCACCAAGCCGGGCGACATCGTCAAGAGCATGTCGGGACAGACCATCGAAGTCCTGAATACCGATGCCGAGGGCCGGCTAATCCTCTGTGATGCATTGACGTATTCGCGCCGTTTCAAGCCTGACGTAATCATCGACGTTGCGACATTGACGGGCGCTTGCGTTATTGCCCTCGGGCATCATCGCACGGCGGTCATGAGCAACGATGATGGTTTGTCCACGGACCTGGTCGCCGCGGGAGTCGCTGCAGACGATCGTGGCTGGCCGATGCCACTCGGTGATGAATGGGCCGCTCAGCTCAAGAGCAATTTCGCTGACTTTGCAAATGTTGGCGGTCGTGACGGCGGTGCAATCACCGCGGGCTGCTTTCTCGGCAAGTTCACCAAAGGTATGAACTGGGCTCACCTCGACATTGCGGGGACAGCCTGGAAATCGGGCAAGCAGAAAGGCGCGTCGGGGCGGCCAGTGCCGCTGCTCACCGAGTTCCTGCTTGACCGCTGTGGCGCCCTGCCGTAATGGCACGGGTCGATTTCTACATACTCTCGCAGCACGGCCCACGGGAACGGCAAAGCTTTGCGTGCCGCCTCGCGGAGAAGGCCTACCATCTCGACAACACGGTGCACATTCATGCCGGCAGCAGCGAGATCGCTGAACAACTCGATCAATTGCTGTGGACGTTTCGCGACGGGAGTTTTGTGCCGCACGATCTGCTTTCCCCCGCAGCGGCGGACAGGCAGTCTCCGGTAACAATCGGCTGCGATACCGGCCCCGGCGAACCTCGCGACCTCCTGATCAATCTCAGCGACGAGGTGCCATCATTTGCCGCTGATTTCCCGCGCGTTGCGGAGCTGGTAACCGCCGACGAAGACTGCAAGCGCGAGAGCCGTAAACGTTTTGTCACCTATCGTGATAATGGATACTCGCTCGAGACTCATAACATTTAGTCCACCCGGACTCCCCAGCCTCCCGAACTACCCATGGACAAGTCCTACCAGCCACACGAGATAGAACAGCGCATCTACGAGCGCTGGGAAGAAGCTGGCTACTTCGCACCGCGAGGCGATGGCGAGCCCTACTGCATCATGATCCCGCCGCCGAACGTGACGGGCACGCTGCACATGGGTCATGCCTTCCAGGACACGATCATGGACGCGCTCACACGCTACAAACGCATGGCCGGTTACCAGACGCTTTGGCAGCCGGGCATGGATCATGCCGGCATTGCGACGCAGATGGTTGTTGAACGGTTGCTCAACAGCGAAGGCCACTCGCGCCGTGACCTGGGCCGGGAAAAATTTGTCGGGCGGGTATGGCAGTGGAAAGAAGAGTCCGGCGGCCAGATCGCCCGACAATTGCGACGTATGGGTGCGTCGGTTGACTGGAGTCGCGACCGCTTCACGATGGACGAGGGTCTGTCGGCTGCCGTCTCCCATGTCTTCGTCCAGCTATACAATGAAGGTTTGATTTACCGCGGCAAGCGGCTGGTCAACTGGGACCCGGTACTGCACACCGCCCTGTCGGATCTCGAGGTTCTGTCGGAAGACGAGCCCGGCAGCCTGTGGCATTTCCGCTACCCGCTTGCTGCAGGCGATGGTTACCTTGTCGTGGCAACCACACGACCAGAAACGATGTTGGGCGACAGCGCGGTTGCCGTACATCCGGATGATGATCGTTACAAAGGGCTCGTCGGCCAGAAAATCACGCTGCCTATTGTCGGCCGGAGCATACCCGTTATCGCCGACGATTATGTCGACCCGGATTTCGGAACGGGTTGCGTCAAGATAACGCCGGCGCACGATTTCAACGATTACGACATCGGCAAACGACATGATCTGCCGCTGTACAACATCCTGACCGATGACGCGGCACTCAACGACGAAGTCCCGCAGGGCTATCGGGGCCTTGACCGATTCGACGCCCGCAAGAAGATCGTGGCCGAATTCAAAGAACTCGGCTTGCTTGACAAGATCGAGGACTACACGGTCAAGACGCCGCGAGGCGATCGCTCGCACGCCGTTGTTGAGCCTTACCTGACCGACCAGTGGTACGTCAGCATCAAGCCGCTTGCCGAACCTGCGATCGAAGCTGTCGAGACCGGCAAGATCCGGTTCGTCCCCGACAACTGGTCAAAGACCTACTTCGACTGGATGTACAACATTCAGGACTGGTGCATTAGCCGCCAGCTATGGTGGGGTCATCGAATACCGGCATGGTATGACGACGCTGGAAACGTATACGTCGGCCTGTCGGAGAGCGACGTTCGCGAGCATCATGCATTACCGAAATCCGTCAACCTGCGCCAGGACGAGGACGTTCTCGATACCTGGTTCTCATCAGCACTTTGGCCGTTTAGCACGCTAGGCTGGCCCGACAAGACCGACGCGCTCAAGGACTTTTACCCTGGCAGTGTGCTGGTGACCGGATTCGACATCATCTTCTTCTGGGTTGCGCGCATGATCATGATGGGCATCAAGTTCATGGGTGACGTGCCGTTCCGCGAGGTCTACATTCACGGGCTGATTCGCGATCCCGACGGGCAGAAGATGTCAAAGTCAAAAGGCAATATTCTCGACCCGCTGGACCTGATCGAAGGTGTTGATCTCGATACGCTGCTCGCCAAGCGAACGATGGGACTGATGCAAGACCACCTTAAGCCCAGGATCGAAAAGGCGACGCGTAAACAATTTCCCGACGGCATCGACGCATTTGGCTGTGATGCATTGCGGTTTACATTTGCGTCGCTGGCCACTACCGGGCGCGACATCCGCTTCGATCTCGGTCGTATCGAAGGCTACAAGTTTTTCTGCAACAAACTCTGGAACGCTGCGCGCTATGTGCTCATGAACACTGAGGACGTGGCCGCTGGAGACGTCGAATACTCGGCAGCGGATCGCTGGATTCGGGGCCGCCTGGATCAGGCAACAGCAGCCGTCCACGAAAATTTTGCAAGTTATCGCCTGGATCTCGCTGCACAGGCCGTTTACGAATTCACCTGGCATGAATTCTGCGATTGGTACCTCGAATTGTCGAAGCCCGTGTTGCACTCGGACACCGTATCGGATGCCATGAAACGCGGCACGCAACGAACATTGATCGAGGTTCTCGAGACCTTATTGCGCTTGTTGCACCCGTTGATGCCGTTTATCACCGAGGAAATCTGGCAACAGGTTGCACCGCGGGCCGGATTGAACGGGGAGACGATCATGCTGCAACCGTTCCCGGCATCCGCTAGCGCCGCAATCGACACAGCAGCGGTGGCCGATATCGAGTGGGTGCGCCAGTTCATCCTCGGCATCCGCCAGATCCGCGGTGAAATGGATATCTCCCCGGGCAAACCACTGCCGGTCGTGCTGCAGGGTGCCAGCAATGCCGATCTGACTCGAGCCGACGAGCACTCGCTGCTGCTGCAAAAAGTCGGCCGCGTTGCATCGGTGCGCTCCCTGCAGGACGGTGAAGAACCGCCTACAGCAGCCACTGCATTGCTGGGCGACCTGCGACTGCTGGTGCCGATGAAGGGCCTGATCGACGTCGACGCGGAGCGCAGCCGCCTTGAGAAGCAGCGCGACCGGGCCAATGCAGACCTGGCGAAGGCCAAAGGCAAGCTCGCTAACGAGAATTTTGTGAACAACGCTCCTGCCGATGTGGTCACACAGGAGAGACAGCGCGTTACCGATTTCGAAAAGACACTGGCACAATTAGCGGAGCAACTGGAGAAACTGGAAGCACTCGGTTGAAGCCTTAAAATTTTTGAGGAATGCATCACAGTCTGGCCCCTATGATGTGCATTCCGACGGCCTTTTCGCGACGATAGATTGTTCACATTCAGGAGCCTCGTATGCAGGGCGGAACCACGCTCGAAACACTGCCCCTTGGCAAGGACGCGTATCGCGCTGCGCTCGATCGTTCACGCAGGGCATTGGGCAGCATCATCCTGGGCAAGGATGGCCAGATCTCCCTCGCACTCGCCTGCTTGCTGGCTCGTGGCCACCTGTTGATCGAAGACCTGCCGGGCCTCGGCAAGACGATGCTGGCGCAGGCACTCGCGCGGGTCCTTGGCCTGAGCTTTCGCAGGATTCAGTTCACGAGCGACCTGCTACCCGCCGACATCGTCGGGGTTTCCGTGTTCCGCCAGGGCAAAGGAGAGTTCGAATTTCAGCCCGGACCCATTTTTTCTCAGTTGATCCTTGCCGACGAGGTCAACCGGGCAACACCCAAGGCGCAAAGTGCTTTGCTCGAAGCGATGGAGGAATACCAGGTTTCTGTCGATGGCAATACGCGGCTGCTCCCCGAACCGTTCTTCGTGGTTGCCACCCAGAACCCGGCAGACCAGATTGGTACATTCCCACTGCCCGAATCTCAGCTCGACCGCTTCCTGATGCGCCTCGAACTCGGTTACCCCAACGAAGAGAACGAACGCGAATTGATCACCGGCGAAGATCGCCGCATGATGCTCGAGGATGTCGAACCGGTCGCGACGCCCGATGTCCTGCAAAAACTGCAGCAGGTCGCGGCAAAAGTGCATATGAGCGACCCGCTCATCGACTACA
>Ga0224508_10004910_pt1 | contig 10859 bp, 6 predicted proteins | sample SF_Jan12_sed_USG_4_FD_170157 | JGI IMG/M metagenome (GOLD analysis project Ga0224508, IMG submission 170157) | Sediment microbial communities from San Francisco Bay, California, United States - SF_Jan12_sed_USGS_21 | ecosystem: Environmental > Aquatic > Marine > Sediment | place: USA: California... | reverse complement strand
AGCTTCAGCGTCATCACCGGCGGCAACGATTATGACCACCTGCTCATCTCCTTCGCCGGCAATTTTCTCCGCCGTGTCGACCAGCAGGGCCACATCACAGGCCGGATCGATGACGCTCAGCACAGGCCCTTTCGCACGACGCGCCTCGCACCCGACAACCACAACACCGGAAAGACCGGTGAGATCTTGAAACAGCTTGGCAAACACATCCGGCGTTGCCAGCGTCACGGGTTCGCCTATGGCAAGGATTCCCGTGTCTCGCATCTCCCGTTGCAAAGCGTCTTCCGCCGCGCCCTGGATGACTTCGAAATATGCCGGAATACGCGCCCTTTGCTTCAGCCGCTCGAACTCACGCTCCATGGCAGCGGATGCCGCAGCCATCTCCTGGCGCACGACGTCCAGCGACAAGCTTCTGCTGCGGCGGCCGGCGAGGGAAATTTCCCGTGCGAAGGGCAGTCCGGCCAGCGCCAGCAATTCCTCATTCTCGATAAACAGGCCCCGCAACTCCCCTCGGAACGTCCGCGCGACGCGGGTCGCCACTTCCAGCACCAGCGGACTCGCGCAACCGCCGCTCATCCGCAGCATCACCTTGCCGCGGATGTCGGTTTGCGTCTTGCGCGCCGCATTCATTCTTCCCGATCCCCGGATTTGGCGTCAGCCCGGGCGCCGAACTTGCGCCGCGCTTCGGCAAAGGCGACCAGGCGGTCCTCAACCCGCCGGTTGAGCGTGGCTTCCGGAAACAGACCGTCCTTGCCACGCGTGCCTGCCGTGATGCCGGTGAGGATTTCCATTCCCTCGTCGATGGCCTCTACCGCCCAGACACGGAACCGGTTGCGTTTCGCCGCCTCCACGACGTCGTCGCGCAGCATCAGATGGACCAGGTTCGATTTCGGGATGATGACCCCCTGATCGCCGGTAAGGCCCCTCTCATTGCAGATGTCGTAGAAACCTTCGATCTTTTCATTGACCCCGCCAATCGCCTGCACCTGGCCGTGCTGGTTGACCGAACCGGTGACCGCAATCGACTGCTTAAGCGGCACCTCGGCAAGGGCAGAAAGCAGCGTATAAAGTTCAGCCGAGGATGCGCTATCACCGTCAATGCCACCGTAAGACTGCTCGAACACCAGACTTGCCGACAGCGAGAGCGGCACGCCATGCGCATAGCGTCCATCGATAAAACCGCGCAGGATCATCACACCCTTGGAGTGGAGCGGTCCGCCGAGCTCAACCTCGCGCTCGATGTCTATAAGCCGCCCGGTGCCCATGCGCACGCGGGCAGTGATACGGCTCGGACGCCCGAAGGAAAACCCGCCCAAGGACAGCACGCTCAGCCCGTTGATCTGACCGACATGGAAGCCGTGCGTGTCGACCAGCATGATGTCGCGCGTAATCGACTCCTGCGCCTTCTGCCGCAGCCGGTCCTGGCGGAAGATATTTTCCTTTACCGCGCGCGCAACATCGTCCGCCTTGATCGTCTTGCGGCCTGCCTGAGAGGCCCAGTAATCCGCCTCACACAGAATGTCGACAATCGACTCGATGCGCAGCGTCAGCTTCTCCGCATCCGCGGCCAAACGCGCGCCTTCATCGATAATACGGGCCACACCCCCAGAATCGACAGGCCTGAGTTCGTGCCGGGCTACGATTGATGCGACCAGCCGGGCATAGATATCAGCGTTCTCGCCGGTGTGGTCCATGGTATCGTCGAAGTCAGCCACAACCTTGAAGAGCCCAGGGAAATCGGGGTCCAGCGCACTCAACAGGTAGTAGAGCATGCGGTCGCCGAACAGCACGGCCTTGAGCCGCAGCGGAATACGGTCCGGCTCCAGTGAAACGGTCGAGACCATGCTGAGTTGCTCGGCCGGAGACTCGATCGTGATCTCCTGCGCCTTCAAAGCACGTTTGAGTCCCTCCCAGGCAAAAGGCTGGAGCAGGACTTTCCGGGCATCAAGCAACAGATAACCGCTGTTGGCCCGGTGCAGGGCACCCGGTTTGATCAACAGGAAGTCGGTAACCAGCGTGCCCATCTGCGAAAGATGCTCAACGCGGCCCACAAGATTGCCCAGGGTGGGGTTGTCTTCCTCCAGAATAGGCGCGCCGTCCAAGCTGCCATCGCCGATCACCACATTCACCATATAGCGGCGAAAACGGGCATCACGCGCGCTTTCGACCGGATGCGCAACCGGCTCTCCGTCGTCGCCGGTCTCACTCAGGAACAGCGTGGCATTGGTGATCAGATCCGCCTTAAGCTTCTTGAGATAGTCGGCAACATCCGGCAGATCGCCAAACTGGCCTTCAACTTCACCGAGGGCGCTTTGTACAGCAACCTCCGCAAGTTCATTATTGAGCTCGCGAATGCGCTTTCGACGATCTTTCTCAAGGCGTGGAACCTGCTTGAGGATTACCCCGAGTTGCTCCTGCAATCCCTCGATCTTTTTCTGAATGGCGAGCCGTTCGGCTTCGGGCAATTCGTTGAAGGCATCGGGCTTGATTACCTTCCCATCTTTGACCGGAGCCATGGCAAAGCCGAGCGGTGTGCGCAAAATTGCGATGTTTGCCGCCTCAGCCTGCTTGTTCAGGGCGGTGAAGGCTTCTTCCTGAGAACCGTGCGTCTCCTCGTCGATCGCCTGGCGGCGGCCTTGGTATTCCTCACTTTCGAACTGGGCCGGGAGCGCGGATCGCAGCTCGTCGACAACGTCTATCATGCATTGCGACAGCTGAACCGCGCGGCCCTTCGGCAGGGCAATCGCGCGGGGCTTATGCGGTGCGTCGAAATTATTGACGTAGACCCAGTCATCGGGGGCTTTCTCCAGGGCCGCCTTTTCGTTCAGGAAACTGCGCACGGCAGTTGTCTTGCCGGCACCCGGCGGCCCCATCACAAACAGGTTGAAAGCCGGCTGCGCAATGCCGGCGCCGAATTCGATTGCGGCGAGCGCGCGTTCCTGGCCAACAAGACCGGTTACCGGATCCAGCTCCGCAGTGGTTTTGAATTTGAGGACCTTCGGATCGACACGGCGGCGCAAGCTCTCGGCAGCGACGGAACGGATCTGAAAATCAGATGTCTTGTTGTTGGATGATTTGGACATGAAAGACCAAACGCCGCTTTTCTTTACACAGCAAGCTCTATCGCTATTTCACGCTTTATCTGTGTACCTGTGTCGCACGTGAACGGCCCAAAGCACGTTGACCCAAATCAGATGGCAGGAAGCACAGGCAAAGCGCCAATTCTCCATGCTTGAAATAAATTGAAGCCAAACGCTACTGGTCGCGCCATTGATCGGAACGACGAACCGCTTATATCGCGAAATCGATGCAGCACACCATCTGTCTGTCTGTTAGCGAGCAAAACGACCCATGTCGAGCCCGAGAGCAAACTATCGCGAGAAACGTCCGGGCATGCCGACGACCGTGGCGGCACCGGTGATCGCCCGCGCCAACAGGGGGGTCCTGTCGGAGGAGGAGTACCGGGATATCCTCGTTTAACTATGGCGGGAAATCCCTGCGGACGATGAAGCGATCCGCTGCAAGCAACGCATCGACTACCTGATGTGAGCGGCGCGAATGCCACCATGCAGGCCGAGACCGCCTTTAAGCCGAGAGCAGCCAGCTAGCGCCTCCCGTTGAACAGAAAACGGTGGCGGGTTCGGCCCGACATTTCTGAACCAGATGCCGATCGGCCCGTTGGAAGCGACGGCGATTGCCGATCTCGATCTTGACCGGGTGTGCACAAACCGCCAAGGAAGCCGGCATGAAATAAACTCCTTTTGTTGTGGAGGTCGGTTTGCGCGCCTGGAGGTGGACGATCACTGCTCTGGCTGGTGTCGTACTGGTGGCCGGCGCCATTTACCTGCAAGCCGCCGCTCGGGTTGGCGCGGGCTACAAGGCAAAGATTCTTTGTTCTGCAGTGTTCGTCTCCGGGCGCTCGCCCGACGCGGTACTTGCCGAGGATTTAAGGGTCGACGGGCTTGAGCTGCTTGATCTCTTTTCGCATCGGATAGATCGGCAGCAACCTTCTGTAACCATTTCTTTTTTCGGCCTCGTCGAACAACGGGCAATTTACCGGGACGGCTTGGGGTGCACGCTGGTGATCGGACGGCCGGAACAGGAGCTCAGGGCCGAGGCGCCGGCGTTCCCCAGGGCGCTTGTCCTGCCCGAAGCCCGGTGGCCCGATGGGCGCCGCGTGGACAGCGGCACGGCGGCACCGGATATCGATACCGCAGCGCTTGAGCGCGCAGTGGACGCCGCCTTCGCCGAACCGAACCGCGAGCTGTTGCAGCGCACCCGCGCGCTTATCGTCGTTCATCGTGGAGGGATCGTCGCCGAGCGCTATGCCGATGGCTTTGACCGGCATACACCCATGCTGGGATGGTCGATGACGAAATCGGCCCTCAACGCGCTTGTCGGCATTCGCATACGGAGGGGCAAGCTTTCTCCCGTCAAACGGGAGCTGTTGCCGGAGTGGCGCGGTGCCGGCGATCCCCGCTCCGAGATCACGCTCGATCACCTGCTGCGCATGGCAGGCGGCCTCGCCTTCTCGGAAGATTATGACGACAGGCTGAGCGACGTGGTCACGATGCTGTTCACGAAAGGCGATAAGGCGGGCTTTGCCGCCGCCAAACAGCTTACGCACACACCCGGTCACCACTGGTCCTATTCCAGCGGAAGCTCGAACATCATCGCGCGTGTCCTTCGCTCTACCTTCAGTGACCGGCACGACTACCTGACCTTTCCCCATCGGGAGCTATTTACGCGCCTTGGTATGGAGAAGGCGGTGCTCGAACCCGACGCGTCGGGAACCTTCACCGCCTCCTCATTCATGTATGCGACCGCACGCGACTGGGCCCGCCTCGGGCTTTTGTTTCTGCGCGACGGAATCTGGCAGGGTACCCGTATCCTGCCTGAGGGGTGGGTGGCGGCAAGCCTGCGCCCGACGCGCGCCGCGCCAAAGGGCGACTATGGCGCACATCTTTGGCTGAAGCTGCCTCCGATATTCGGGCCCGGCGAACCGACCCTGCCGGAGGACACCTACTACATGCTCGGCCATGACGGGCAGACCGTTGCTGTCGTGCCGTCCGTGGATTTGGTGATCGTGCGGCTGGGGCTCGCTCGCAAGCCCGGCGCCTGGAAACCGGGCGAGATCTTGGCGCCGATCGTGAGCGCTTTTTCACCGCGCCAATAAAATCAGACGCCTTGCCCCCTTCCCTCGCATCCCTTAGATGATGGGCAACCAAAAGGGGGAAGCTAACCCATGAATCTGCATGCTCTGGCGCTGGCGCGTCTTGAGAACGGCGAGGGCCCGGTCCGCGCCGGGGTGATCGGCGCCGGCAAGTTCGGCTCCATGTTCCTGAACCAGGTGCCGACCAGCCCGCTGGAGGTAACCGCGATTGCCGATCTCGACCCCGAACGCGCCAAAACGGCATGCCGGACCATCGGGTGGGAAGAGGAACGGATTGAGAGCGTTGCGTTCGTCGACGACGGCCGGGAGCTTGCGGCGCGCGACGATGTCGACGTGGTGCTGGAAGTAACGGGCAGCCCCGTGGCCGGCATCGCCCATGCGCGTGCCGCCTTCGCGTCGGCCAAACACATCGTCATGGTCAACGTCGAGGCCGACGTGCTGGCCGGCCCGCTGCTGGCGCGCGAGGCGCAAGCCGCGGGCGTGGTCTATTCCATGGCCTATGGCGATCAGCCGGCGCTTGTCTGCGAGATCGTCGACTGGGCGCGCGCCGCCGGCTTCGAGGTCGTCGCCGCCGGCAAGGGCACGAAATATCTACCCTCTTATCATGCCTCGACGCCGGACACGGTCTGGGACCATTACGGGTTGACGGCGGATGAGGCGAAGCAAGCAGGCATGAACCCGCAGATGTTCAACTCGTTTCTGGACGGCACCAAGTCCGGCATCGAGATGACGGCGATCGCCAACGCCTGCGATCTCACCCCCTCGCCCGACGGGCTCCAATTCCCCGACGTGCCGACGGACGAATTGCAGGACAGGCTGATCCCGGTCGAAGACGGCGGCCTGCTCCATCACAAGGGCGAGGTCGAGGTCGTCTCCTCGCTCTTCCGCGACGGGACAGAAATCCCCAATAATCTGCGCTGGGGCGTCTATGCGGTGTTCGAGGCGCCGAACGACTATGCGAAGAGCTGCTTCGCCCAATACGGCCTGAAGACCGATAAATCAGGGCAATACTCCGCCATGTACCGCCCCTACCACCTGATCGGGCTAGAGCTCGGTATTTCGGTTCTCTCAGCAGCACTCAGAGGCGAGCCCACGGGGCAGACAAAGGGGTTCGTTTCAGACGTGGTCTCGGTCGCCAAGCGCGACCTCAAGGCCGGCGAAGTGCTCGACGGCGAAGGCGGCTTCACCGTCTGGGGCAAGGCGCAACCCGCGGCCAAGAGCCTGCAGTTCGGCGCGCTCCCCATCGGCCTGGCCCACGGCGTCACGCTGACACGCCCTATCAAGCAGGGCGAAACCGTGCGCTGGCAGGACGTGCTGGCGGATGAAGAGGCGGATGCTGTAAAGACGCGCCGCGCCATGGAGCAGGCGTTTGCATGACGGGCGGCATCGCGGCGAAGAACGTCCGCTTTGCCCCCGACAGCGGAGATCAATCTTAGCAGACTGAATTCGACAAGGAGATCCTTGCGCGCCCGCTTCGCGATATGTCCTGACGCTAGTCCTTCAGATCGTCAGGCACCACACCACCATTCTCCGCCAGCTTGTTCATGACCTGCTTGTGTAGCCAGATATTCATTGAGGCAGAGTCGCTCATGTCGCCTGAATAGTTCAGTTCCTGCGCCAGTTCCTTGCGATCGGAAAGGCTGCTGTCCAGATCCAGCAGCTTCATAAGATCCACGATTGACGTTTTCCAGTTGAGCTTCTGCTTATTTTTCGCAGCGAGATCGTCGAGGATCGCGGCGACATCCACACCACCTGCCGGCGCCGCGGACGCGTCAGCCGTCGCGCCTCCCGATGACCCGCTTGGTGCCGCTTCTGCTGATGATCCGAAGATCGCATCCATTATGTTTCCGAAAATGCTCATGAGGGCGCTCCCAATTTTTTTGCTAGATCGACAAGACTATTCCAGCACGATAGTCGCCCGCAAGATAGTGGGTTCTGGCGCTGGAATGCACAATTTGACGCCGCGCATTGAACGTCTGCCTCGGGTTATAAGCAGACCAGAGACGTCGCCTTGATCCCGGGTTCAATGCGCTCGATGCCGAGTATTTTCCCAAGGCGAGTAAAGTCGACGCGCTTCGTGCATGAGTTCATTACTCCAAGGTGAGAGCCCAGGCTGATTTGGCCAAAGGCATTAGACCAGTTCGGGGTCGGATATGATTTCAACGAGAGCCGGACCTTTTTGCGCCAACGCCTCTTTGAGTGATTTTTCCAGCGCCTCGGCCTTTGTAACCTTCACGCCATGTCCGCCGCAAAGCCGGGCAAACGCACTGAAGGAAGGGTTATGCAGGTCGGTCTCCCACACCGGCCACTCGCCCGCGCGCTGCTCCTTGGAGATCTTGCCAAGTTCCGAGTTGTTGAGAAGAATATGGGTGATATCCATGCCGTATTTCACCGCCGTTGTGAAATCCATCGGGTATTGCCCAAACCCTCCATCGCCGGAAATCGAAATGACCTTCCGGCCCGCAAATTCCGCAAAATCCTGAGTTGCAGCCCAGGCACCCATGGCGGCGGGAAATCCGAAGCCGATGGAGCCAAGATAGCCAGACATCAGGACGCGCTGACCTTTGGTCTCGAAATAGCGTCCAAAGGAATAGGTGTTGTTTCCCACGTCCACAGCGATAATTGCATCATCCGGGCACAACTTGGAAAGCACCTTGAAAACAGCGGCTGAATGGATGCCCTTTCCCCGGTCTTCCGCCAGGCGAGACTCCTTTTCCTCCCGCCATATGCGCCACCGCTGTGCCAACTCATCGAGCTGGTTGGCGGCATCCTCCGGGCGGACAACTTTTGGAGTTACAGAGCGGCAGAAGGCGCCAATTTCACCCCATACCGGCAAGCTTACCGGGTGGAACTTGCCCAGTTGCATCCGGTCGAAGTCGACTTGAATAATCGGCAGCGATTTCTCAATGCCGGTGTGGTTGGAGAATGACGATCCAAGGGCGATGAGAAGGTCAGCCTCGTTCATGAACCAACTCGCAACAGGTGTTCCCGAGCGCCCCAGAACGCCGGCGGCATTGGGATGGTCGTCAGCCACGAAACCCTTGGCCTTGAAGGTCGTCAGCACCGGCGCACCAAGTCGTTCTGCAAGGGCGGTAATTTCAGCACGGGCATCGACGGCGCCATAGCCCATCACAATGATCGGCCGCTTGGCCGCGTTGATCATCGCAAGTGCTTGATCGATATCGTCCTGCGACGGTGAAACGACCGTGCCGCCAATGCGGCCCTCAGACTTGCCTGCGGGGGCATCGCTGGGGAGTGTCTGGATGTCGTCGGGAAAGATCAGATGCGCGACATCTCGCTCGACCAGCGCCGTCTTGCAGGCAAGGGACATCAGTTCCGCGTGGTCGGAGGTGCTGAGGACCGGCTGGGAGAAGCGGGATACGGCCTCAAATGCGGATTTCAGATCAATGTCCTGGAATGCGCCAGGTCCGAACACTTGGGTCTGCACCTGCCCGGTAAGCGCCAACACGGGTGCACGGTCAACTTTTGCGTCCCAAAGGCCGGTCATCAGATTGGTTGCACCGGGCCCGGCGATGGTCAGGCACGCTGCCGGTTTGCCAGTGAGCTTGCCATAGGCCGAAGCGGCGAAAGCCGCAGCGCCCTCATGACGCACGCCGATAAAGCCGACTTCCCCGGCGTCGGCGCGCAAGCGGATTGCGTCTGCCAGTCCAAGGTTGGAATGGCCAACCATGCCAAACACGCGTCTGACGCCCCAGTTGACCATGGTCTCAGGCATAACATCGGTGGTCGTACGCTCACGTTCCGGCTCTGGTTCCAGGCCAATAAAAATCTCGTCATCGCGAATCTCGACCGGATAGAGCGTCTGGCCGGTATCTTCGTGGCCACCGGGAGGGGCGCCGGTCAATGGGTCAAAATCCCACCCGTGCCCGGGGGCAGCGGATCCAGCATTTGCCATCGCTTCCAGTCTCGATAGACCCCTCTCCCAAAGGCCCGCCCTGATGCGGGCAACGATTGTCCATGGCGGCCCATTCCCGTCGAAATGCGACAGGCAAATCGAGATCGTGCGCGCCGTCACCGTTTTGACCCGCCCCTCGGGCAGGTCGCCGATATGCCCGACGCTGACCCAGTCCAGTTTCTGTTCACTCATAATCACTTCCTAACGGGTTGAATTAGCGGCCGCGGAAGGGCCGCCATATGACACGCCGGAGAGGTCCGCCATCTCTCGCTTCCAGGTCGTCAAGTCGTCGACATTGAACTTTGACAGATGATCGTGCCCGCATGCGCGCGCCATGACCTGCATGAGCTCAACCGAGGCCGCGAAGAAATTTTTCAGCTGTTGGGCCGACTTCTCGATTACAAGACGGGAGACGAGATGCGGCTTTTGGGTAGCGATCCCGACGGGACAGTTGTTGGTGTGGCAGGCGCGCATGGCAATACAGCCGATTGCCTGCATGGCCGAATTCGATAGCGCAACGGCATCCGCGCCCAGGGCCAGCGCCTTTATGAAGTCCGCCGGCTTGCGCAGTCCGCCGGTTATGACCAGCGTAACGTTTTCCCTATCCGACTGGTCAAGATGGCGCCGCGCGCGGGCCAGGGCCGGAATGGTGGGAACAGAAATATTGTCCCTGAAAATAATGGGCGCGGCACCCGTACCGCCACCGCGGCCATCGAGGATTATGTAGTCGACGCCGACTTCGAGCGCGGCATCGATATCTTTTTCTATATGCTGGGCGGAGAGCTTGTAGCCAATCGGTACGCCGCCGGTCCGTTCGCGCACCTCATCGGCAAATTCCTTTATCTGGCTGACCTCGCTCCAGTCCGGAAACCGGGCCGGAGAGATCGCAGCCTCGCCTTCGTTGAGCCCACGTACCTGAGCGATTTTGCCTTTGACCTTCGCCCCTGGAAGATGCCCTCCCGTTCCGGTCTTGGCACCCTGGCCGCCTTTGAAATGAAAGGCTTGAACCCTGGCCAGTTTTTCCCAGTCAAAGCCAAAGCGGGCCGACGCAAGCTCGTAAAAATAGCGGGAGTTGGCTTCCTGCTCCTCCAGCAACATCCCGCCCTCGCCGGAGCAGATGCCCGTGCCGGCGAGTTCGGCACCTCTGGCAAGGGCGATTTTGGCCGGCTCCGATAAGGCGCCAAAGCTCATGTCGGAGACAAAAAGCGGGATTTCGAGCTTCAGGGGTTTTTTCGCATTGGCGCCGATGACAACGTCTGTTCCCACTGGGTGATCGTCGAGCAAGGGGGGCTTGTACAACTGGGCGGCGAGAAGCTGAATATCATCCCAAAGCGGCAGCTGGTCGCGTGGCACACCCATCGCAGCCACTTCGCCATGATGGCCGGTCTTGGAAAGACCATCGCGGGCATATTTCCGGATCAGGCCATTGAGAGGCTCTTCGGGTGTGCCGTGGCTCGTATCCGCATAAAGGCCGAGATAGTCATCGCGTTTGAAGGGCTGGGGATTGTCTCTTGCCCACGCCTTTATTTCATCTTCGTCGACGAGGACATCTCCGCCATCGACCCAGCTGGCGAATTTGGGAAGGGCCTCTTCATTGGCATATTCCGACACGCCTGAATTGAGCCTGTAGTCCCAGTAGTGAACACCGCAAATCAGGTTGTCGCCGGCAACAAAACCGTCGTCCATCAAGGCTCCGCGATGCAGGCAACGACCATAGAAAACCGACACGTCCGCATCAAAACGCACGACCACCAGATCGACATCGCCAAC
>Ga0224508_10004909_pt1 | contig 10859 bp, 7 predicted proteins | sample SF_Jan12_sed_USG_4_FD_170157 | JGI IMG/M metagenome (GOLD analysis project Ga0224508, IMG submission 170157) | Sediment microbial communities from San Francisco Bay, California, United States - SF_Jan12_sed_USGS_21 | ecosystem: Environmental > Aquatic > Marine > Sediment | place: USA: California... | reverse complement strand
GATCAACGCGTACAGCGGGTGTGCGGCGCGGAACGTGTCCCACAGCGAAAACACGCTGTACTGGTGCCGGTCGACGGCGTGATGCACGGCGCCGTCCATGCCACGGTAGCGCCCGTCGTTGTCCGACCAGACGTTCGGCGCGAGCATCGTGTGGTAGAGCGCGGTGTAAAAGGTTTCGCGTTCGTCCGCGCCGCCGCCTTCGACGTCGATCTTGCCCAGAGCCTGGGCCCACGCCGCCGTGGCCGCTGCACGGACGGCGTCGAAGCCGGAATCCCGTTGCTCGGCGTCGAGATTGCGTCGCGCGCCCTGGATATCGACCGCGCTGATCCCGACGCGGACGAGCAGTTCGCCCCCTTCGCCGAAGTCGAATCGGGCGCGCACATCGGTTCCGTGAACGTCGCGTACATCGGAGACGACGTTCCCGTCGAGCGCCAACGCGGCGTCCCGGAACGGGCGCGAAAAGCGCGCCACGAAATAGACGTGCTGGTCCCGCGCCCAACCGGTCGAGCGGCGCATGCCTTCGATCTCGCGGTCGTTGACGATGCGGATCGAGGAGTCGAGCACCTGGTCGCGATGCGCGAGATCGAGGATGACGTGCGCCGGACGGTCGTCGGGGTAGCGATAGCGATGCAATCCCGTGCGTGCGGTCGCGGTCAACTCGACGTCGATCCCCTCGTCTGCCAGGCGCACGGCGTAGTACCCCGGCGCGGCGCGCTCGCTGCTCTTCTCGAAGCGCGACGCGTATCCCGCATCGGGATCGTCGGGGTAGCCGCTGGCCAGTCGCGGCTCGCCGGCCATCGGCATCAACAGCACGTCCCCGTAATCGGAGACCCCGGTTCCGCTGAGGTGCGTGTGCGAGAACCCGTAAACGACCGTGTCACTGAAGTGGTAGCCGGAACATCCGTCCCAGCCCTCGAGACGCGTGTCGGGGCTGAGTTGCACGAGACCGAAAGGCACCGTGGCGCCGGGAAAGGTGTGCCCGTGCCCGCCGGTACCGATGAACGGATCGACGGCTTCGACGGGCGACTTCGTCGCCGTATTCGACACGGAGCAGGGAATGACGGCGAGGAGTAGGGCAACGAGCGGTCGGACGGCGCGCAACGGTTCAGCGCCCTCCGTCGTCGCCCGTCGGCTGCGAGGAAAAGCGACGGTAGAGCGCCCAGGTCGCCACGAAAGCGACACCGAACAACAGCGGCGGGACAACCCAGGTCCAGAACGGACCGCCGATCGGGGAGACCGCCGGGATGGCATCGACCACGGCGAGTGCGCTCATCGCGAGCCCTCGTCGGGTGGGGAACCCGCTTTGCGTTTGCGCCACGACCACCAGGCCAGTCCCATGCCGAGGAACGAGGCCAGGTAGGCGATGCTCATGCCGATCACGGTCGCCAACGCTTTGTCCATCCTCACTCCTCCCAGCGCATTTGTTTGTCCAGGCGGGCGACGTAAGCCGCCTGCTGTTCCTCGTAGTCGGTCGAAACGGCGCACAGTTTGGGATCGATGACCCAGTAGATGACGCCGGTCAACACGACAGCGAGCGCCAGCAGCCAAAAACCGGACGGTTGCCACAACAGAACGCGCACCAGGCCGAACAACACGCAGCCGTAGACGACCGGCGAGAGTACGATGGCGATCCAGTCCTCGCGGGTCCAGGCCTGCGCCTGTTCGGCGGTCCACGTGCGGCGGATGAGAGCTCGCCTCTCGTTCGTCGCGGGCTCTTTCGTCTCGGTCAACAGTCCGCGCCGAACAGCCTCGTCGTGGACCGGCTTCCACCAGCCCAGCGGGCGGGTCATCACGTAGTAACGCACCAGGTGTGGAAGCGGTTCGGGGCGCGTGAGGTAGGTCGCCGGCAGGAATACCGCCAGGCCAATCGCCATCAACATCCAGAATTGAAGGTAGTCGGGAATCTTCGGCATCACGTCGAGCGACGGCAACACCCAGACCACCAGCCAGGACGCGCCGAGGTTGGCGATCCAAGAGGCGAGGTAGCCCCAGGCATTGAAGCGCCACCAGACCACCTGCAGGATGTTGGGCAACCAGATGCCGGCCATCATCAGCCACAGCGCAAAGATCAACCAGCTTGTGATGTCTTCCATCATCAAACCGTAAAAGAACGAGCCGACGAGCAGGACACCGGTCGCCGCACGGCCGACGCGTACCAGTTGTTTGGGATCGGCATCAGGCCGTAGGTAACGCTGGTAAAGGTCGCGCGTCATGTACAACGCACCGAGGTTCAGGTGGCTCGAGATCGTCGAGAGGTGGATCGCCAGCAACGCGCCGAAAAACACGCCGAGCAACCCGGTGGGCAACAGCTCGAATCCGAGCCGGAACCAACCCAGCTCGTACTCCGCCGAGTTCGTGATGCCGGGCAGCATGGCGAAGAACGCCAGGATCGACGCGGCCCAGAAAGCGTTGCGGATCAGCGTGAGCAGTCCGCCGGCCCACAGTCCGTAACTGGCGTCGCGGACGGTGCGCGACGATTGGATGCGCTGCGCCTCGACGTACCAGTCGATGCTGGTGCCCATCCCGAAGCCGCCGACGACGGCGATCACCAGCATCGTCAACCACCACAGTGCGGGGAACTCCCCGCCGGTCCAACCGGTGAAGGCGAACGGGTCGAGCCGCCAGGCCTCGCCGAGTTCGACGATGCGCCCGGTCACACGCTGCGGTCCTCCGGCGGCGAAGATCCCGACCATCGAAACCAACAAGATCGCGAACACCGCGACGATCCCTTGCAGGAAATCGCCCATCACCACGCCCCAGTAACCTGCCGCCAGCGTGTAGATCGCGGTGATCAGCGACGGTATGACGAGGCCGATCCAGATCGGCCAGCCGAACGCGAGTTCGCAGACCTTGCCCATCGCCATACCGACCCAGCCGAGGATGAACATGTTCATGAAGAACTGCCATCCCGCGAGCCAACCGCGCAACAACTCCGCGCCCAGGCCCGAAAACCGGAGCGACTGCCACTCCGCCTGCGTGTAGGCCAGCGAACGACGAAAGATACGCGCGGAAACGAAAGCGCCGACGGCGGTCCACGCCGTGAAGAACGTGTACCAGAGGCCGCGCAGGCCGTGGCCGTAGATAACTCCGGTGATCCACATCGGCGTATCGGTGGCGGTGTGCGTGCTGAACACCGACGAGGCCGGCAGCCACCACGGCAGACCGCGTCCGGCGAGGAAGAAATCGGATTCGGAGCGGCGTGCGAGCCGGTAGAAGAAACCGGCACCGCCGACCATCAGCAGCAGGAACGCGGTGACCCAGAACCAATCGAGGATGGAGAAGTCAGCCATCGGCGAATTCTCCCACACTTGACGCCGCGTGGTCAGATGACGGTCGGTTCTCCTTCAGGCATCCGTTCAATGGACGACCGTAAACCCATCGAATTCCTGATCGGCGTCGAGTATCGATTCGAGCACGTCGTCCACACGCGAGTGCGGGGGTCCCTTGCGAATCTCGCCCAAGAGAGTCGCCAAACGGGAGACGCTTCCTGTAGCCCGAATCTCCACCCGGCCGTCCGGCAGATTTCTTACGTCTCCCTTTACGCCACACCGCAGGGCGGCTTGGACCACATACCAGCGAAATCCCACGCCTTGAACGTGACCGGAGACGAGCCAGCGCTGGCCAATCATCTCCGAAGGATTCCGCTTGGTTCGCGGCCTTCAAAGCTCGGCAGCGGCGTGAGTCGGATTCGCACTTTTGTTGCTCCTATGACTGTGATTCGTCGCTTAGGCCGCAGTATAAATCAACTGATTCGTCGGAGGATTGGGATTGCGAAGGTCTTGCATCGACCTTGACTCCACTCCACCAACGCCGTAAAAGCAGCGAATGATGACGCGTATCAAGTTGTTGAGATTGTGGCTGCTCGGGTCCTTACTCGTCGCCGGGGTCCAGGCGGCGAACGTTAGTCCGTCCGACCCGAACTTGCAGTACGTAGGGCGCTGGGATCAATCGTCTCCCATCCAACCGTGGGCTTACGCCCAGGGATCATCGGTCATCGCGAGCTTCACCGGTACGAGTGTCGCAGCGACGCTGGATGTTTCGGGAGGTGAGTACTTTCGAGTTATCCTCGACGACGACGACAGTGCCTCGGTGAAGGTCGTCTTCGCGTCGGGCGTGCCGCTCTTACTCGCGAACAACCTCGCACCGGGGACTCACAAGCTCGAACTCGTCAAGGAGACGGAGGAAGGGCGGGCGACGTTGCTCGGACTCGAGATCGACGCCGGTGAGTCGATCGTTCCCTCGCCGCCGAGACCCACCCGTAGGATCGTTTTCTACGGGGATTCGAACCTCGCGGGTTACTCGCTCGAGAGTGAACGAAATCAGGGTGGCTCGAATCTCATCGGGAGTCACTACGGGTACGCCGGTATCACCGCCCGCATGTTCGGCGCCGAGTACCAGAACATTTCGCGCAGCGGCGCGACGATCTCGAGTCTGAACAATGCGTTCGACCGGATCGATTGGACGTCGAGCAACCCGCTCTGGAATTTCGCGGCCGATCCGGTGGACGTCGTCGTCGTCAACATCGGTGCGAACGATTACTTTCGCCCCAAGAGCCTGAACAAGAGTCGCTATCAAACCCTTCTCGACGATCTCCGCGTGGCCCATCCAGCCGCCCACATCATGCTCTACAACGCCTACGGGTGGGTCGGCAGCGAACCGGCGAACTACACCCATGAAGTGATCGCCGAGCGCGGCGATCCGAACATGTCGTCGTCGGTCTTCCCCTGGGTTTTCGAGCAGTTCCACGGCTGCGAGACGGACCATGCCGGAATGGCCCAGTACCTTGCCCCGCATCTTTCTTCGATCACCGGCTGGACCGCGGCATCGCCCGACGTCGTCAGCGGCTACGGCAAGGGCGGTGACGTCGCAAACGGCAGCTTCGAGGAGCGGGCGCCGTTCGGCGGTTGGGGTTGGCGTTACTTCGACGATCCCGGAGTGAGTCGTCTCTTCGATCCTTCCGGGGCGCATCATGGGGAGTATTTCCTGCGTCTGCAGGACGGCGCGTCGTCGCATCAGACGAATCCGGCGAGCGACGGCGAGGCCATCGTTCCGACCATGTGGATGCGGGGAGCGAACGCCGGGGACAGCGTCGACGTATCGATCAGCTTCCGCGACCAGGACGGCGGGGGAGAGGTCAACGGCCCGCTACAACAGACGACCGAAACGATGACGCTTTCGATGAACTGGGAGCGCTACTCGATGTCGGCGTCCGCGCCGACAGATCCCATGAATCCCGTCTACAGCGCACGCGTTGCGTTCACCGCCGGCCCCGGCGATACCGTGGATATCGATCTGGTATCGACCGGCGCCCCGGCCGAGGTTGGAAACGTGCGCTGGCTCGACAAGGAAACCATGATCTGGGACGCTCAGCTTCCGGCTGTCGAGTATCACGTGTACGGCGGCCTCGTTTCCGAGTTGACCTGCCAGTTCTTCGGGAGCTGCTGGGATGATCGCGACATCGATCTGACGGACACGACCCTGACGGATGCGGTGCATCCCCTGGTCGGAGAGTTTCTGTTCTACCTCGTCACGTCGGAAGACTTCGTCGGAACCGAGGGTCCGTTGGGGTCGTCGTCCTGCGGTCCGCGCGTTGTCGCTTCACCGTGTCCGTGACACGAACGCGGGTTACTCGCAGGCGTCGCCGACAAAGTCGAGATCGGAGTCCGATTGGTCGGCGTTGGCGACGACCGGGCAATTGTCGGATAGGTCCGGGATCCCATCGCCGTCGAAGTCGCCGTTGACCGTGGAGCACGGCGTCCAACCGGAACGTTCGGCTCCACCGCTTTCCTGCCCTGCCGAACCCTCATCGCACGCGTTGCGGGGACTCAAGACGTAATAAAAGACCATCCCGGATGGCGGCAACTCAGGATCCCCCGCGTCCGTTCGGGGATGCTCCGCAACCAGGCAGGACGGGCTAAGGGGTTGGCTGGTCAGGATCTGGCCTCGGTAGATGTTCGTGGTGTGACCCTGCGCACCCCGCGACCAATGAAGAGTGGTCCCACCGGATTTGTCCATTTGCAGCGTTGATCCGATCGGACCGGGAGCTGACGCGACTCCGACGGTCGACGGGGCACAGTCCTGGCTGTCCTCGACGCCATCCCCGTCGGAGTCCACGAAACCACCATCGCAAACGTCGCCGACTCCGTTTCCATCACTGTCGGCCTGGTTCGGGTTCGGGTCTGACGGGCAGTTGTCGCAGTTATTGCCCACACCGTCCGCGTCGTCATCTCTCTGGTTCTTGTTGCGGTCGTCGGGGCAGTTGTCGCAGGCGTCGCCCAAACCGTCGTTGTCGCTATCGGCTTGACTCGGGTTTGCAACCGTTGGGCAGTTGTCGTCCGCATCGGAGATACCATCCCCGTCCCCGTCGGGACCGGGGGGTCCGTCGCAGGCGTCGCCGATGCCGTCCCCATCGCTGTCCGCCTGGCTCGGGTTCGGGTCGTCGAGGCAGTTGTCGCAGTTATTGCCCACACCATCCCCGTCGCCATCTCGCTGGTTCTTGTTGCGCACGTTGGGGCAGTTGTCGTCCGCATCGGGGATTCCGTCCCCGTCCGTGTCGGTGGAGGAACCCTCGCAGGCGTCTCCGACTCCGTTTCCGTCGCTGTCCTCCTGGTTCGGGTTCGGGATCGTCGGGCAGTTGTCGCAGTTATTGCCCACACCGTCCGCGTCGTTATCCCTCTGGTTCTTGTTGCGGTCGTCGGGGCAGTTGTCGCAGGCGTCGCCCAAACTGTCGTTATCCGCATCGACTTGGCTCGGGTTCGGGACGGTCGGGCAGTTGTCGTCCCCATCGAGGACTCCGTCCCCGTCGTCGTCACCGGGAACTTCGCAGACGTCGCCAATTCCGTCTCCGTCGCTATCCACCTGGCTCGGGTTGGGGTCGTCCGGGCAATTGTCGACATCGCCGCAGACGCCGTCCCCATCGGCGTCGTCCAGGGGATCGTTGGGACAGGGATCGCAAGCATCGCCGGCCGCGTCTCCGTCCGTGTCGGCTTGAGTCGGATTCGAATCCGTTGGGCAATTGTCGACGTCGCCGCAGACACCGTCTCCATCACTGTCATTGAGCGGATCGGCGGGGCAGCTATCCCGAAAATCACAAATGCCGTCACCATCGGTGTCGGCGACCGGACAACTCTTGATGAGGGTGAAATGGTCGGGTGCCATTCCGGTATGATCGAGGAACGTCGAATCCAGCCGATCACCGTCGATCTCCAGGATCACGGAGCCCAGCACCGCGAACGAAGTGAACATCACCGGATGGTCGAACGTACCCCCGCCGAGTTTGCCCGACGAACCCGCAACGGTGTAGACGGCTCCGTCTCCGCCGTGCAGCTTCGCGTAAGCGCCCGTGCCACCCTCTTTTCCGTCGCCGCCATCCTTGATGACGCCATCGCCCGGGACCGCGGTGGGTGTCGCGTGGAATCCGTCGATCAGAAACGAACGCTCGTAGGAGTGGCTGTGACCCGACAGCACCAGGTCCACACCGTGGTCTTCAAGGATCGGCACCGCGTTCTCGCGCATCTGGACCAGTGGGGCCTCGAGGTCCGAATCGTGGGAGCCCTTGCTGTACGCGGGGTGGTGCCAGAAGGCGATGATCCAGTCCTGGGTCGTGTTCGCCAGGTCGGCTTCGAGCCAGACCAACATGTCTCCACCGCTCAGGCGGTTGGACGCAAACGAATCCAGCACCACGAAGTGAATGTTGGCGTAGTCGAACGAGTAGTAGTTTTCCGACGATGAGGGGAAGCCGCCGGCCTCGCCTTGTTCCGGCAACGTGAAGATGTCGAAATACGGCCAGGTCATGTTGACGTTGTCGAAGATGTCATGGTTGCCGAGAGTCGGCCAGAGCACCGACTTGCGCAGCATCTCGGGGTACATGCCGAATACGGCTTGCTGGTATTCCGGATCGGTGCCGGTGTCGTAGGCGTTGTCGCCGAGCATCAGCCAGAGGTCGGTGTGCTGGGTACCGGTCAAAGTGTCGTAGGCGTCGCGCACGGCCTCGGCGTTCAGGTCGCCCGTCCCCGAGTCGCCCAGAATCCAGATTCGCGTCGGCTTCCGGGTGCCCGGCACCGGCGCCGTGTCAAAGAAGTGAGTGCCGTCGTTTCCGGCCAGCACCGCGGTGGTCGTCCCGACTGCGTAGCAGTAACGTGTATCGGGTTGCAGACCCGTTAGCGTCATCTCGTGGTCGGTGACCAGCAAGGAGTCCGTCACCGTCGAGTTCAAGCAATCCGGCTCCACGCCGTATTGCACGCGGCTGTCGGTCAGGTTATCGGTACGCCAACGCACGACGATGCTGTCCGGTGTTCCCGATTGTAAATAAGGACCGCGGATCACCGCATCGGCCATGATCTCTGTCGCGCTCGACAGGAGAGCCGCGAGCACAAGAGCGCAAGTGGCTGCGCGGCGCGCGAACGGGCGCCGCTCGGTCGATCCGACAGACTGTGACACTCTGACCCCCACCCCGGTTCCGATGAACCTACATATACGTTCTATTAGGGAAGATGGTCCCGCAAATCGCAACGGAACCCAGAAAGGCCCCGCTTTACAAGTCTTTACAGCACGTCCCCCAGGTCTCGTGCATCCTTGGACGGAGGAGTGATGGAGGGTGACCCCATGAGCAGCTACGACCGTCGAGAGTTCTTGGGTAAGGTCGGTGTCGGTATGTTGGCGTCCGCGGGAGCGTGGACGGTCGCAAGTGAACTCGACCTGCTTGGAATGGCTTACGCCGATGAGCCCAGTCGACTCGACTTCGGCAAACTGGAACCCCTTGTCTCTTTGATGCAGGAAACTGCGGCGGATGCGTTGATGCCGCAGCTGAAGGCCCGGCTCGAAGCGGGCGTCGACCTGCCGACTCTCGCCACGGCCGCGGCGCTCGCCAACGTGCGAACCTTCGGCGGGCAGGATTACACCGGCTACCACTGTTTCATGGCAATCGTACCGGCCCTTGCAATGTCCCGGCACCTCTCCGGGAATGAGGCGGCGCTGCCGATCTTCAAAGTGCTCCACCGCAACGCTCGTCGCATCCAGGCCCAGGGCGGACGCCGTGACGAGGTCCTGCGTCCCGTCCAGCCGGCGGCTTCTCTGGACGGCGCGGCTGCTGCGCGTTTACTCGCAGCCGGCCGCGACGGACAATTCGCCTCCGCGGAGGCGACGTTCGCGCGGGTTGCAGCCCGCGGACCGGAAGCGGCCTACGCCTCGCTCCAGCCGCTCGTGCGCGACAACATCGATGTCCACCAGGTGGTGCTGGCCTATCGCTCGTGGGACATGAGGCAACTCGCGGGCGAGGAAAACGCCCAGGTGTTACTACGCCAGGTGCTCCGTCAATGCATCGATCGCGACGAGAACCGCAGGCGGAACGGCCGGCGGGCTCCGTCGATTCGTGAGCTTCTTCCCGAGTTGGTGGAGGCCCACGGGTTGGATCGGAAGATTGAATCGGCGAAGCGCCTCACGCTTCCCGAACTGGAAGAAGTTGCGCAGCTCATCTTTGCCGCCGGTCGCGACGAGGCCGCCGGGCATGTTGCAGAGTTGCTCGGCGCAGGCGTCTCTCGCGCCGACATCGGCGAGGCGTTATCGCTGGCAGCGGTCCGCCTTTTGCTTCACGATCCCGGACGGTCGAGTGGTACGGCGGGCAAGCCAAAGGGTAGCGTCCATGGCGCATCCGTCGGGCTACACGCGGCAGACTCGGCAAACGCGTGGCGAGGGATTGCGGATGCGACGGATGCGTCGAATGCAAACGCTTGCCTGGTAACCGCGGCCTGGCACGCCGCCGGGCAGTCCGGCCGGATGAACAAGTCGCAACCCCATCACGCAAGCGCCCGTGAAACCGCGGAGCAAGTGCCGTCCGACAAACTGCTGGGCGCCATCAACGAGGCGTTGCGCGGCGGGGATCAACGGTCGGCCTGCGCACTCGCCGAACGCTACGGTCAACTCGGCCGCGATCCCGAGGCTCTGATCTCGACCCTGATCGAACCGGCGGTTCAGTTCGACGGGGCGCTCCACCACGAGAAGTACTTCCATACCGCGACCGTCGAGTTTGCACGCACACGTTCCGACTCTCGCTGGGCGCACCTCATTGCGTTGACACGGGTGATGGCCAGCGGTTACGGATTCGAGGCGCAGGGTCTCGATCTTTCCCGGCGAGTGCTCGGCGTCTGAGAAAACCCGCGAACCCGGTTTCACGGACAGGGATTATCGTTCGGCCGCGGGGTCCCCTGACTGTTGACGCCGAGGCTCGTCTCGTTACCGCCGTCGACGCCGGTCGTGAGGAAGAAAGCCACCTGGCCGGGTAACAGCGGATCCGTATCCGCGACGAACGGAACGTTCAGACCGCAAGTCCGGTCCTGCGTATAAATGCCCGTCGTCTTCAAGACTTCCAGATCGCCCTTGTAGGAGTTCCACGTGCTGAAACCCTCCTCCTGCCACTCGACGATATCCGGCTGCTGAAACGTGATGTAGATCAACCCATCGTTCAGATCGCAGATGTCGCCTTCGTTGTCCTGATCGAAGTCGGTCTGGCCGGGGTTGAAATCCGCAACGCAGTTGTCGACGGCGTCGAGGACGCCATCGCCATCCGCGTCGTTGATCGGCGGGACGATCAACAGGTCGTAGGATCCGTAGTGTGTGAGGTCGTTGGGTTGAATCACCTCGACGTAGTACGTGTCGTCCGACGGCGGGATCCAGTTGACGAACGAGGAAGGGTCCCCGGGTGCGCGGTCGTCGTTGGAGGCCAACGGGGGTCCGGAGTTATCGCGGATGTTGATCTTGGTATCTGCTCCCGACCAGAGATTCAGGGTCTCGATCCGGTAGTTCAAACCTTGGAAGGCCTGGAACGAGAACCAGTCGTCCTCGCGGATCTCGTCGCCCGAGCC
>Ga0224508_10004908_pt1 | contig 10861 bp, 6 predicted proteins | sample SF_Jan12_sed_USG_4_FD_170157 | JGI IMG/M metagenome (GOLD analysis project Ga0224508, IMG submission 170157) | Sediment microbial communities from San Francisco Bay, California, United States - SF_Jan12_sed_USGS_21 | ecosystem: Environmental > Aquatic > Marine > Sediment | place: USA: California... | reverse complement strand
GATCGGCCCCAAAGTTCGGGTTGTAACCCCCGGGGAACAAGGTGAAGGCAGGGTTGCGCAACACAAAGCCGCTCGGACTCGAGGCATCCGCGACAAGATAGTCCGACGGGTTCAGACCTGCCGCCAGGATCTCGTCGATCAACGACTGAGGCGCGGGATCGGGCAGGAAATCGCCGTCGGCATCCTGCTGCAAGGTCGACCGCGCGGCCGTCATGTGGACAGGGTCCAATACTGGCCCGCGATAGAAGAAATCGGAGATGGTTTCGTTTTCTGCATAGCTGACGTGCGAGTAGAACTCGGCGTTGTCGCCGACGTCCTTCCCCAGGTTTACAAACAGCTTCGAGACTTCCACGTCGGGGTCACCCCAGCGTTGTCCGAGACCATTGAGCGGCGTTTGATCCGCGCCAACGATATCGGCCACGGCAGCCGCGTCGGGGCGAGCGACGCCACGCGACGTCGTCTCCGAGGTCGAGTGCTCGAAGGACGCGTTGAGGAATCCGTCGGCGCCCAGACCAAAGCCGGCGTTCAGACCCACGGTAGTACGCGCACCGTCCCCTTCGAAGTACTCGCCGGACTGCAGGGAGACGGATACTCCCTCGTCGGCATCCTTCAGGATCACGTTGATCACACCGGCGATCGCATCCGATCCATATTGAGCCGAGGCGCCGTCCCGCAACACCTCGATTCGCTCGATGGCGGCCGCCGGCAAGGTGGAGAAATCCACCGCCTGGGAGCCCTGGTTTACAGTGCCGAGCGGCGCCAGCTGCAGGTTGACCAGCGCCGAACGATGCCGCCGCGTACCGTTGACCAACACCAGCGTGTGGTCGGGTGAGAGGTTGCGCAGAGTCACCGGGCGAATAAACGCCGTGCCGTCCGCAATCGGGAAACGCTGGGTGTTGAAAGAAGGCGCAATCCTGCTGAGGCCGTCTGTCAGATCAAAGCTAGCCTGCTCTGTGATGGCTTCACTGGCCAACACGTCGATCGGCGTGAGCGTCTCGGTCGGTATGAGACCCGCCTTGCGGGTCCCTGTGACGATGATGGTCTCACCAAACTCCTCTTCGCCGAGTTCCTGCTCCGTTGCCTCCTCGGCAGCTGTCTCTTCGGCCTGATCGGAGTCGTCGTCCTGCGCCACTGCAATCGACGGCTGCCCCGCGGCGAGCGCGAGAACAAGCCCGATCGGCGTCAAACCACGAATCCAGTGTCCGGCGTTGAGCGTCATCGTGTGCCTCCCCTTCTTCGGGTGCCAGGCGCACAGAAACCACAATCACCGACAGTCTCAGCCGCCAGGCAATATGAATAACGACCTGCGGAGTCTGGCAGGGCCCAGCCACCCGAGTCAAGCCCTCGCCCTAACGTGACGGCTCTTCGCGCCGCGGCGGTTGCAGCTTGAGCGGCACTGGTATCTCGCGACGTGGCGCCCGCCGCGGACTCCGGCTCGCGTTACTGACCTTCCCAAGACCGATCCGTCTCCCTGAGCCCTCGGGAACCACCGTGAAGGTCAGCTCGGCACCCGATGCGGCACCGACCAACAGCGCGCTCAAACCAACGGCCGGACCGCCGCCTCGGGGAGCAAAGGCGTCGGAGCCGGCTTCGTAGAACCAACCCTGCTCTTCGCCATTGTGTAGACCCTTCACCACCAGATCGACCGCACCCTGCGATGCGATCTCCACCATGTCCCGGATCAAACCGCGGCTATCTCCAGGTGCCGACACCGTCGTCTGCCTTCCCACCGCGGCGTGGGCATCGAGACTCGGCGAGCCCGGAGGCTCTAGATCGCGCTCCCCAAACCCGGAACCCGAAAAGGCCAGCATGAGTGCCACCAGATCCGCAACATCCTGGTCGCTCTCGAGATCGAAGACTTCGGCGCTGACAAACCGCGCCAGCGAGTCGATCGAACCGTCGTGGAAAAAGCCGAATCCGGCCCGGCTCCGGCTGCGGGTCGTCTCCATCCCGACCTTGTCGTAGAGGTTGCGCAGATGCGGGATCTTGAAGCCCAGCTGCTCCGAAGCGTCCTCGCCGATCAGGGCCTGGTGCTCCTCGCCGTTGGGTCCCTTCGGGATCGGGACAAAAAAGAGAAGTATCCGTGCCATCGGCGTACCCTGTCCGGTCGGCAAGGTGTGGCATGTCGCGCACTGGATCAGTCCGCCACCCTCGGTGCCGCCTCGGCGAAAGATCTCGAGACCGCGCCGCGGGTTGCCGGCGGGCAGCGGATCGCCCTCCCGTCCAAACCGACCGCTGCGAAAGTGGCCGGAGAGCTTGATCCGCTTGGGCAGACTGTTGTCGAAGTCGCGAAACGGGTTGGGGGGAAAGTGGATCGTCGCCAGGAACTTCTCGAAGCGGCGCATCTTGCCGTCGGAGAGCTTCTTGTCGTCGCCCAGGAGGCCGTGAAACGCCTCGGCGAACTCTTCCAGCCCGTCGCGATCCCCGCGCCAGTGATGGGGCTCCTTGCCGATGATGTCCTGCAGTGTCTGGGTCACCATCGGTCCCTTCATCGGGTGCCAGTCGGCAAAGGTGTCGCCGGGGATCAAGGTCTTGTTCTGATCTTCGTTCGATTTCATCTCGCCGTTGGGCGCCCCGAGGTCCCAACCCAAGCGATCGGTTCGGGCATCGACGTGGCAAGAGGCGCACGAGACGTGGCCCAGTCCGGACGTCGCATGCGTGTCATAGAGCAGTTTGCGTCCCTTCCGGATCGCGCTGGGGGTGGGATCGAAGAACTTGATCTTGTCGATCTCTGCGCCGCTGTCGACGTCCACGACCGAAATCGATGCAGCGAAGCGATTGAGCACATAGAGTCTTCCCATCGCGTCATCCAGGGCCAGCCCAACGGGTCCGGTTCCGACCTTGATCGGGTTGGTCCCCTCGACGCGCTGCCCGTGCTGATCGATCACCACCACATTGTTCGAGCCCATGCCCGCCACGTAGCCACGGGTGCCGGCGGCGTTCCACACGATGCTCCTCGGGTCGCCGATCGAGCGCTTGCGCAGACCCTTCGAGACCCTCGGGCCGTCGTAGGTGAGGTGGGGGTTGAGGTCGACAACGCTTGAGCTCCCGTCATCCCCGTCGATGAGCGCCAGGTTGACGCGCAGGAAACGGCCGTTCAGAACCGGCTCGAAGCGTATTTCGTTGGTGGCGTCGGTCCCAACCGCCGAGACCCTTCCGGTCGCCGGGTTGACGCTCACCGCCATGACGATGTTCATCAGGCCCTCGATGTAGCGAACCGAAAGGCTCTTGGCATCGATCGCCGCGATGTCCCGGTCGAGCACATCCCAACCGGGAACGCGACGCGAGCCGGCAGTCATGGAACCGCTCACAAATTCGGTCCAGTCGCCACCGTTGTCGTCCATCCAGCGCCCTCCACCATCCTTCTTGACGATCAGGCTCACCGGTGGCGGTGTCGGGAGATTCGAGGCGATAGCCGGCGAGAATCCCGCGCTGCTGTTGGAGGGTGGATTCTGCCCACCATAGGGTCCCGCAGGGTCACTGACTACGTTGCGGGGTATTGTGGGTCGATTGTCCTGCTCGGCCACTTCGAAACCGCCCGCAAGAACCGTCGAGCGATTACCGGATTCGAAAATCCCGACATAGACCGTCTTGCCGTCCGGGCTTACCGCCAGGGAACGGGGGTCTTCTCCGCCGATCGCGATCCGCTTGGGGTTGGCGCCGAGCCTGTCGGGATCGAACACCAAAACCGTGTTGGCCTGCGAACACGAGACAAAAGCTCGACGTGGCTTGCCCGCGAAAATGACGTCGGCCGGCTCGTCGTCGGTCTGGAGCGTCGCGCGCACTCGCCCGGTCGGGATGTCCACAACGGAAACGCTGTCCGAGATCTGGTTGACCACCCACGCTTCGTCTCGCGAAAAGAATCGAACCGACACCGGCTCGAGACCCACCGAGACGGATCCGACCGCCCGCGGAATGCCGCTCGAGACGTCGAAAAGCAGCAGCCGATTGCCGGCGGTGTTGACCGCCGCCAGGGTGTTCGAGTCAGGACTAAGATCCAGGGGATGGACCGTCGGCGTTTCGAAATTGACAAAGGAGGCGGCAAGAGACGGAACCGGCGCGGACACTATGGCTCCAGTGACGATCGCACCCATCGCCAGTCCACACTGCGCAGCTCGTTTTCTCATGGTCACCTCTGCGAGTCGATCCGCGCCGAGTTGCAGATCGAAACGCAACCCAGGAAAGCAATTCTAGACTGTGGCAAACTCTCCCCATGGAAATAGAGATATCATCTGAAGACTACGCGCGAATCGAGAAGCTGATCGCCAGCGACGACAGCCCGGTCGGGATCGACGCCAAGAAGACTCACGTCTTGATCCTGCACACACTCCTGGCGATCGAAAAAAGGCTGGCGCGGCTCGAACGGCGATCCTGAGCTCTCTCGGCTGACCGGTTGCCGGCGGCATGCGGCCGCCCGGTCGAACGCCCGGCTGGAAAGGGTGCGCGAGCCTTGACGGCTCGACCGAAGTCTCGGCAGGGGACGGCGCCAGCTACTCGGACTCCGGTGACCCAAAGGCTCGCGCCTCGGCTTCCCTCGCGCCGGAACAGCATCCATTCCCTCGGACTTTGGCATGCGCTCGGTCAGACGTCCCTGGTGGAGTCTCCGGTCGGGCCGCCCTGGCGGCACGCATCCTCATCCGGCTGCGTCCGTAGAGAACCGCTCTGTGTTCTCGTCGCGGGGAGGCCGGGCCGGAGGGCTCCCGCGGCGCACAGGCTCGGCGAGCACCGCGGGAAGCCGGCCCGTAGCCGGGGCCCCGCGACTCGATCGGGAGGACAGAGCCGCCGAAAGAACATCCGCTCGCGGCCCTGCCTGCTAAGCTGCCCCAACCTTTAAATGCGGATTCTCGCCGGCACCAGCGGTTACAGCTACAAGGAGTGGAAGGGTCCCTTCTACCCGGAGAAGCTCCCGGCCAAGCAGATGCTCGCCTTCTACGCCAAGCACCTGCCCGCTGTCGAGATCAACAACACTTTCTACCGCATGCCAAAGCCGTCGGTCCTCGAGAACTGGGCCGAGCAGGTGCCGGCGGATTTCCGTTTTGTCCTCAAAGCATCTCGTCGCATCACTCACTTCAAGCGTCTCAAGGGGACCGAAGAAGAGACCGATTACCTGCTCGAAACCGCCGCGTCCCTTGGCGAGAAGCTCGGAGCCTTGCTGTTTCAACTGCCGCCCAACATGAAAAAGGACGTAGACCGCCTGCGGGCGTTTCTAAGCCACCTGCCCAAGGAACCCGCCAAAGCCTTTGAGTTCCGCCATGCTTCATGGTTCGACGAAGAGGTCTACTCGGCGCTCGGGCGCTCCAACGCGGCCCTATGTCTGGCCGACACCGAGGACGGCGAGCCGCCGCTCGTCGCAACCGCCGATTGGGGATACCTGCGTCTACGCCGCAACGGCTACAACAAGAAGACACTCACGAGTTGGGTCTATCGGCTGCAACAACTCGACTGGAACCGAGCCTTTGTTTTCTTCAAACACGAGGATGCCGGTACCGGCCCGCTCCTGGCGACCGAGTTCTTGAACACGGCTCTCTGACGCGTCTTTGGATCCATCTTGAAGTCGGGCTCGAAGGCAACCCCGGGACCGACTTCCCGTTCGTATCGCGGCTGGCTGGGGGCACTCCTGGTCGCAACGTGCTGGCCGCTCAGCTGGATTCTTCCCGGTCTCCGAACCCACTTTCTTTTCTTTCCTCTCTGGCTGGGCTACATCTTGATGGTCGACTCGCTGGTCGCCCACCGAACCGATTCGTCGCCGTGGGAACGGTCTCGAAGCAGTTTCTGCCTCTTGTTTGTGGCCTCCGCCCCTGCCTGGTGGCTCTTTGAGCTTCTGAATCGGCGGCTCGGAAACTGGATCTATCTCGGCCGCGCCGAGTTTTCCGATACCGCGTTCCTCCTCTGGTCCACTCTCAACTTCTCGATCGTCATCCCGGCAGTTTTCGAAACCGCATTGCTCATACGTTCGCTGAACTGGGTAGCACGGATGGCCCCCGGGCCAAAACTCCCATCGAGCACTGCCTGGCTCTCGACCTACGTCGCGATCGGCGGCTCGATGCTCGCCTTCCTTCTCACCTGGCCACATCTGTTTTTCCCCCTCACCTGGCTGGCACTGTTGTTTCTTCTCGATCCTCTCGCCTTCCTGACCGGTAGAAAATCGCTGCTCCGCTCTCTCTCGCGTGGAGATTGGCGACCGGCGGTCTCACTGGCGCTCGGCGCGCTGGTCTGTGGCTTCTTTTGGGAGCTATGGAATCTCTACTCGTACCCGAAGTGGGTCTATCGCATCCCGTTTTTCGACTTCGCCCACGTCTTCGAGATGCCACTCCTGGGATATCTCGGCTATCTTCCTTTCGGCCTCGAGCTCTACCCGCTCGCCCATCTTCTTCTACCGCGCTCCGCTCAGATCGAGCTGGGTCTCCGTAGCACATAGTAGAGATTCAGATCATCCCCACGGCCATCCGCTTCGAAAGTCTCAACCAACTCGAGACCGGTCGCCGCAGCCAGCTCCGCCGATTCCTCCGGGTCGGCATAGTGACAGTAGCGAAGTCGCTCGTTCGTGTCTCCCTTCTCGCCCCAGACGAGCAGACTGTCGCCGGCCTCGAGTTCACCGACGTCGACTGAATCAGCGGTCCTCCTGTTGTACTCCTCCCATGGGATGGTTCGTTTGAGAAAGCGTCGGCGGCCACCGAACTGCCAGAAGGACACCGCCAGCAAGCCTCCCGGTTCGAGTGTCGACCCGAGACTGGAAAGCAGGGCCAGCCGCCGATCGAAAGCCGCCACGTGGTGGAGAACGCCAAACACCACGGCGGTCCGCGCGACCCCGGTGCGTCCGCCAAGCGGCCACGATCTCGTCTCCGAACCACAGAGATCAGCCACTACCCACGAGGCCTCGAGGCGGGGACGCTGCGCGCCGGCCTGACGGGCTTCAGCGACGAGCGCCAGACTCGCATCGGCACCCAGGTACCGGACACCGTTCTCGCCGTCGGAGCCGAGAAACCTGGCGAAGCGCCCGTTGCCGCAACCGGCGTCCAGAACCTCGAACGGAGTAAGTGAATCTACAATAGGGTCGCGATGTTCACTCCCGAGTGCGCGACCATGACGTCGAAACGAATCCAACACGAGTTGCCACCCCGGCCATGGACGCGACCGGGTCGCCGAGAACTCGCGAGAGTGCAGCCGGTAGAAGCGGCGGTTGATCGCCTCGAGAGCATCGATCGTTTTCCTGTTCACAGCACTGCTCTTGGTTCGGGACCGAAGCATCGATGAGCTCCGACCGCTTCGCCTTCGAACCCGCCCGGTATGAGAAAGAACTCATCCCTCTCATCCAGGAGCTCGCGGCGCTCGATGAAATCGACGCCGAGAGCCTGCAACGGATTCTCAGGCAGTATCCCAAAGACGGGCGGGGTCTGTTCTCAAAGAGTGAGATCGTACGTGGTTTTCGCTTCCTAGAAGCCAAGACCGACTGGATCTTCGACGGAGAGGCGTTTCTCGACCGGCTGCGATCCAAGCCGGTGCGAACACTCTCAGGGGTGGCCCCGGTCACCGTCCTGACCAAACCCTATCCCTGCCCCGGACGTTGCATCTTCTGCCCCAGCGATGTCCGCATGCCCAAGAGCTATCTGTCGGACGAACCCGGCGCCCAAAGAGCAGCGCGACATCAGTTCGACCCCTACCGACAGACGCTCTGGCGACTGGTCGCTTTTCACCACAACGCTCATCGGATCGACAAGGTCGAGCTCATCATCCTGGGCGGGACCTGGTCGTCCTACCGCGAGGAGTACCAGATCTGGTTCGTCACCCGTTGTTTTGACGCGATGAACGACTTCTCGGCGATCATCGCCCAATCGGGTCCACCGGCGCTCGACGACGGCCAGGAACCCGCGATCGACTTCCGCCGGCTCGACGAGCGAATCGACGGCCGCAGCGTTACCAAGAGCTACAACCAGATCGTCTCGGAGTTCGCCGGTAGCGCCGGCGAGGATAGTGAGACCCGGAGCTGGACCCAGCTGGCGGCCGCCCAGACGCTGAACGAGACCGCGGACTCGAGGTGTGTCGGCCTTGTCGTCGAAACGCGCCCGGACCATCTCAGCCTCGCTGAAGCCGTGCGCATGAGGCGGCTCGGCGCCACCAAAGTCCAGATCGGGTTTCAAAGCCTGGACGACAAGGTCCTGCGGCTCAACCACCGCGGCCACGACGTGGCCACAACGCGCAGGGCCGTCGAAATTCTCCGCACCGTGGGCTTCAAGATCCACGCTCACTGGATGCCGAATCTCTACGGCTCCTCGCCGAAACGGGACATAGAAGACTTCGAACGCCTCTTCGCCGATCCCAGCCTGCGCCCCGATGAGCTCAAGATCTACCCTTGCAGCCTGATCGAGAGCGCCGAGTTGATGTCCTACTTCGAGGCCGGGCTCTGGCGTCCGTACACACGCGAAGAGCTGCTCGAGGTCTTGACGGCGTGCCTCATTCGCACACCGGAGTACTGCCGCCTGACTCGGATCATCCGGGACATCCCAGGCACCGACATCGTCGCCGGAAACCGACTGACGAACTTCCGCGAACTCGCCGAAGAAGCGCTCAGAGAACGTGGCCTGGCCTCGCGCGACATCCGGAGCCGCGAGATCCGCAGTGAGGAAGTGGACGCCCAGAATCTCGAACTACGCGAAACCGTCTACGAGACCTCCGGCGGACGCGAGGTTTTTCTTCAATACGCGACACCATCCGATCACCTGGCGGGATTTCTGCGACTGAGCCTCCCGAATGAGCCAACGCTGGCCGAGCTTTCGCGCAGTGCCATGATCCGAGAGGTTCACGTTTACGGCCTGCTGACCGCCCTCGGCTCCCGGCACAAGGGCCGCTCCCAGCACTCCGGGTTGGGACGACGTCTCACCGAGCGCGCCGTGCAGATCGCAACGGCCGCCGGCTACGAAGACCTGGCCGTCATATCGGCGATTGGAACCCGGGGCTACTACCGCCGCCTCGGCTTCGGAGACGGCGAACTGTTCCAGCATCGACGACTGCGGCGCGCGGCCGAACCGCTCACGAACGCTATTGCGTTTGCTCCGAGCGGATCTTCCACAGGCCGTCTTCGCGGACCAGTTCCAGGGTCTTGAGCACCTGGTCCGCGAACGTGTTGGACCGGTAGGCTTGCGAAAACGTCACCGAGGCGTCCCCGTTCGCATCGATCCGCACCGTCAGATCTGAAAGCTCGACCTCGATCGATTCCGGCGCCGAAACGCGACGGCGACGGAGATCTTCCCAGGCCGACCGACTCATGCCGTTCGCAGGCAGAAAGTCGCTGGAGTAGAAGTAAAGGTAGTCGGCGACCCGCTGCTCCGACCACGCAGCGGCCCAGGCCCGCGCTACAGCCTCCAGGTCCCCAACGTCGGGTGCGCGCTCCATCGACGCAGCCACCTCCGCGACCTCGGAGGGGACCTCTAGGTCCTCGGATTCGATCGCGGCGGGTCTTTCCACTTCCTCGACGCGGGCCAACTCGTGCCGCGCCGCGGTCAACGCCGCGGCGGCCGCCGCCCGCTCGATCTCGGCGGCCTCGGTACGCGATGCCAACGTCTGACGCTCGCTGTCGATGACCTCGAGTCGAACCGCCAACTCTCCACGAGCCCTTTCTATCTCCTCGATGAGAGCAGCCTGCTTCTGGCGACCGTCTTCACTGGCGGCAAGCTGATTGCGCATTGTTTCGAGCTGCTGCTCGAGTTCAGCACTCGCGCTCGACATCGACTCCAGTTCGGCAACGCGCTCACGCAACATCGAGGCTTCGCTGCGCGCCGACTCGGTCTCACTCCGCGCCTCTGCCAGAGTTGCGACCGCCTCAGCCCCCTGGCTCTTCTCTCTCTCCAGTGTCCCTCGAAGCTGATCGCGCTCCGTTTCGAGCTCCAAGAGCCGGGCCCGAAGCTCGGTTCCGCCTTTCTCGGTCGCCGACAAGGTCTCACGAGCCGTCGCGAGCTCGCCTTCGAGAGCCGTTGCGCGGCCCTCCGCCTGACGGAGGCTTGCCAACTCGGCTTCGAACCGCGCACTCTCCAACCGCAGATTCGTCAACTTCCGGTCAAGATCGTCTCGTTCGGCCTTCAGGCTTTGAGTGTCCTTTTCGAGGTTGCGATGGGCTTCCTCCACTACGACCAGCCGAGCAGCAGACTTGCGCTCCTCTTCTCGTCTCACCGGCTCGAGAAATCCGGCCGAGGTCCACCCAACCCGACCATCGGCTAGCTCGAGGCGCGTCCAACCCTCGAGCAGGTCGACTACGCGGGCGCGCGTCCCCTTCGCCAGGCAGTCGATCTGCCGTCCCTCTACGCTCGCCGCAGCCCGCAGGCGGAGACAGGGTTCGGCTAGAACCGTCACCTCATCATCGCCCAGAAGCGACAGAGCCGCTAGCCGCTTTTCACCCACCTCCGCTTTCAGCTGCTCGTTTTCGGCGCGCACCTGCTTCAACGCTCCGTCCAGCTCAGAGATGCGTATTCCGAATTGGGTCCTCATCGCCGCGGTCTCGGCGCGGGAGGCCTCGAGGGCGTCGCTGAGTCGCGCTCTTTCGGCATCGCTTTGCTGCTGCGCCGTGGTCGCAGCGGCCGAACTTCGCTCGGCCTCCACCGCAGCCGCTCTCGACCGGCTCTCCGCCTCACGTGTCTCGCGCAGTTCACGTGAAGATGCAGGCTCGAGATAGGCAGCCGACACCCAGCCACGTCGGTCGTCTCGCAGGCGGACCAAGATCCAGTCAGCCACCGCATCGACTGCCGATGCTCTGGTGCCCGCGGCGAGACAGTCAACCGCCCGCTCTTTCTTCGAAGGCCCGGCTCGCAGGCTCAAGCAGGAATCCACGTCCGCAGAAACGACGAGAGTGTCGACGAGAGACAACGCTTGA
>Ga0224508_10004907_pt1 | contig 10861 bp, 9 predicted proteins | sample SF_Jan12_sed_USG_4_FD_170157 | JGI IMG/M metagenome (GOLD analysis project Ga0224508, IMG submission 170157) | Sediment microbial communities from San Francisco Bay, California, United States - SF_Jan12_sed_USGS_21 | ecosystem: Environmental > Aquatic > Marine > Sediment | place: USA: California... | reverse complement strand
AAGCTGAGCTCACCCGTATACGTAACGCGTGATACGCGCGCATCTATGCCGGCGACGCGACAATATCGTGTATCAAGAAACCTGAACGCCTCCAGGCTCACATCGATGGTGGTCTTCGCCGCTCGCATGACTTCGCGAGCTTTTGGTCCGCATACGCAAATGACCGCCCATTGATCCGTTACGGGCGTGAGGTACACATCGAGTTCCGGCCAATCGCAATGCAGTCTTTTTTCGAGATGTTTCAACACGACCTCGGCGACACCTGACCCGGTCGACATCAGGTAGTGATCGTCGGACAGGCGAAAAGTGACACCATCATCGAGCAAGCGGCCATCGTCGTGCAGCATATAGCCAAACTTGCAGCGCCCAACAGGCAGCTTGTCCCAGGAATTCGTATAGACCCGATTCAGAAACGTGACTGCATCCGTTCCCTTGACTGAAATCTTGCCGAGTGGCGTGCCGTCGTAGATACCGACGCCATTACGTACGGCCAGCGCCTCGCGGTTGATCGCATCCGTTGCCGTCTCGCCGGGCCTGCGAATAAACAAGGGACGGCGAAAGAGTGCTCCGGTTTCATCCAGGTGGCCGCCGTTGTCGAGGAACCAATCCGTGATCGGTGTGCGGCGCCACGGGATGATCAGGCTGCCGCTGTCGGCGCCGGCCATTGCACCGAAGCTCATCGGGCTGTAGGCCGGCCGATACGTTGTCGTGCCAACCGTGCCCGGCGCAGTGCCGGTAATCTCGGCGAGCAGACCGATGATATTGACGTTGCCGGTCTTGCCCTGGTCGAGCCCCATGCCGGCCGTGGTGTATCGCTTGACAAGCTCAACCGAACGATAGCCTTCGCGTACCGCTAATCGAATGTCTTTACTGGTCACATCGTTGTTGAAGTCGAGAAACGCGCGGCTGCTGGTCCTCGGCAGCGGGATCTGCCAAACCGGAAGGATGCCGAGTTCCGGTTCGGCCGTGCAGGCTGGCGTAGTGACAGTCTCGCCCGCGAAGCCGCAGGACGCTGCTGCCCGGCGACCGGCGTCAAAGCCGCCAGCAAGGCATTGTGACAGGGCGAATTTGCCGCTGCAGGCACCCACCGAAATCTCGTTTTGTACAGATTTTCCAGGGACGAAGCTCGCGACGTCCGCATCGTAAGCCGGTTTGCCCCCCGACTGAGAATGCAGGTGGATGGTGGGATTCCAACCGCCGGACACGGCCAGCAAATCACATCGAATTTCGCGGCCTGGTTTACTGCCATCGGTTGCATGGACTTCAACTGCAGAGACTCTGCGTGCTCCTTTGACGTTACGCACCTGGCTCGCATGCAGGACCTCGATGCCTTTTGCTCTCGCCGCCTCGCACGAGTCCGCGTCGGCCCGCGCCCGCAGGTCGACGATTGCCGCGACGACGACACCGCTTTCGGCCAGTTCGAGTGCGTGTCGGTAGCTGCCATTATTATTGGTGAAGACTACGGCCGTTCGGCCCGGCCTGACGCCGTAGCGCAGGGAATAGTTGCTTGCTGCAGAGGCCAGCATCACGCCAGGCCGATCATTGTTCGCGAACGTGATCGGCCGCTCAATCGCACCGGTGGCCAGAACGACCTGTTTCGCCCGGACTTTCCACAGTCGTTCGCATAGCCAGCTCTTGTCCGGGCGATGCTCGACGACAGTCAGGAAATTCTGCTCGTAATAGCCCGTGGCATTTGCTTCTGCCAATCGAATGACTTCTGGCATAGCGTCGAGTTCGGTGACAGTATCCGCAACCCAGCGCATAGCGGACGTCCCGTCGACTTCGGCGCTGCTGCCCAGTAACGAGCCGCCCGGCTCGAACTGGTTGTCAACCAGCAGCACGCGGGCACCGGCGCGCCCGGCGCTGAGTGCAGCTGCCAGCCCGGCGGGACCCGCACCGACGACCAAAACATCGCAGTGGTGGTAGCGGTGTTCGTATCGCGCGCCTGTCCGTTTTTTCGGCGCGGTGCCCCAGCCAGCCACTTTACGAATGACTCGGCCGTACCAGTCCCAGCGATTGCTGGGCCACATGAATGTCTTGTAGTAAAAGCCGGCAGGAATAAAGCGGTGCAGCAAATTGTTGATTGCGCCCACGTCGAAGCTAACCGATGGCCGCGCATTCACGCTACGCGCTGCGAGGCCGTCAAAAAGCGACAGCATGGTCGCATTGACATTCGGTTCATCGTCGTCGCCAACCACCTGTACGAACGCGTTCGTTTCCTCGGCACCCGCGCTCATAATGCCCCGCGGCCGATGGTATTTGAAACTGCGCCCAACGATCGATACGCCGTTGGCGAGCAAAGCGGAGGCGAGCGAGTCTCCAGCATAGCCCGAATAGACCCGGCCATTGAATCTGAACGTCAGCGTTCTGCTGCGATCGATACGCCCCGTGGAATCCATGCGAAACGGATTCTCAGCCATGATCGCTTTCCCCTTTAGCCGTGCGGACTTCATTGCTTGCCGAATTGCGCTGGATCGTTATCCAGCGATTGCAGCCGCGCACATGCCACCAATGCTCGGTGGCCCAGCCTTTCACGTTGGGCACCGTATAGATGTATTCGCACCATTCGGCGTCAGTCATACTGGCCGGATCCTCCGGGCGACGATGCCCGATGTCGCCTCCGTAGACGAATTCATCTTCGTTTCGCTCGCCGCAATAGGGGCAATTTATATAGATCATCTGACTGTGCCGTTAGCGGTTGCCGTAACTGGCACGTTCGAGAATTAAACGACCGGTAGCGAAACGTTCGAGACTGTAGGCCTCGATCAACGCATCAGGACGATCGTTTGCGATCAAGTCCGCGTGCAGCTTCGCGGCCAACGGCGTGGTTTTGAAGCCACCGGACCCGGCAACATCGACGTAAAAGCCTTCGACCGGTGTCTTCGAAATGATGGGCGTGTTGTCGTAAGTTATATCCAGTATCCCCGCCCACTGGCGCATGAACTGCATGCGCTCAAACATGGGAAACACCTGCAATATTGCGGCGATGATCGATTCGGGAATTTGTGGCGTACCGCGTTGCGAATAGCTTGGGTACGGATCGGTACCCGCGCCCATGACCAGCTCACCTTTATCTGACTGCATGAAATAGGTATTGAAACCACGCAGCACGACGACGTTATCGAGGACCGGTTTGACCGGCGTAGATACCAGTGCCTGCAAGGGCACCGTTTCTATCGGCAAAGTGACACCGGCCATTGCGGCAACGTGTTTGCCATGCCCGGCAACGGCCATGCCGAGCTTGCGCGTCGCGATGCGCCCCAGCGACGTGTCTACGCCAGTCACGCCCTGTGCGTCACGCAGAATGCCGGTCACTTCGCAGTTTTCGATTATGTCGACCCCGAGTTTGCTGGCCGCTCGTGCGTAACCCCAGGCAACTGCATCGTGTCGTGCCAGCACGACGTCGGGATGATGAATGCCGCCGGCGATCGGCAGACGATCGGGACTGACGGCCATTGGCAATCGTTCACACAGTTCGTCGAGATCAATGATGCGATGCTCCGCACCGAACAGGGCTGACGTATTGACCATCCGTTTTGCATCGGACAGGTCCCGATCGCTCATCAGGATGGTGATCATGCCGCGCTTGGACAACATGATATTGAAATTCAGCTCATCACTGAGCGAATGCCAGGCCCTGACTGCAGCGTGGTGAAATCGCGCATTGTCCGGGTAGATGAAGTTGTCACGAATGGTCATCGTGTTGCGGCCGGTATTGCCGCCGCCCAGCCAGCCCTTTTCGAGCACTGCCACGTCGCTGATGCCGTGATCCCTGGCGAGGTGAAACGCTGCGCCAAGGCCGTGGCCGCCGCCGCCGATGATGATTGCATCGTAGGCTTTCTTCGGACTTGCGTGGCGCCACGCGGGACGCCAGTCACGGTGGTTCCTGAGCGCCTGCACGGCCAGTGTCAGCGCCGAATATTTCACGGGTTTTGCACCACTCGATCGATAACTACCTGGCCGCTTGCAGCTCACTCATAAAAGTGGCGAAGTCGTCGACCAATGCCGAGGCGGCGGCATCGACAATCTCCGCCCCAATGGTCGGCGACGCCAACGCCGAGTGTGAACCGACGCGGCCATCCGGGAACTCCGCCTTGTGCTGCTCCGCCGGCGGATGAAAATCGCCACTGTGATCGCGGATGTACGATGCCTCGAGTGCCTGTGACGGTTTCCCGGGCGCAGCCACGTCCGGCGCGCGATGGTAGTTCTGCGTTATGGATATTTCACTCGGCGTGGCGTGCATGCCCTCCCATTCACCGAACTCCCGTGTGCGAATGACGTTAACCGCATCGTAGTCCCACCAGCTCTTACAGCGAATACGTGGCGCGGCCTCACCGAGGCGGCTATAAATATCATGCATGGCTGCGCGAATCGGCGCGATGTTGGCGCCGTGGGCGTTGAGAAAATACACGCCTTTTACGCCCTGGCGGTGCAGGCTGTCGACAATGTCCTCGAGCAGCGACATCAGTGTACGACTGCGTATGGATATTGTTCCCGGAAAGTGCATATTGAACTGTGCCGATGTATACGCGATAACGGGTGCGACGAGAATGTCGCCGCGCGTGCCGGCCTCCTGCGCGATCGTCTCCGCGCACAGAGCGTCACAACCAACAAGGCCCATCGGGCCGTGTTGCTCGATCGAGCCGATAGGAATCACCACGCCGGGCCTTTTGGCAAGCGCCGCCGCGACTTCCGCGCTTGTCAGTGTCAGCAGGTTCACGCGTCGGTCACTCGAAAAGCCCTGATGCATTTGAAAAACGCGAAATTACTGACGAACGCGGTGCCGAGAGAGACGATCAGCATGGAGTAACCGAGCATCATTTCGTTCTCGAAAACGTAGTCTGTTATGACGGCTACCAGCGTCGGGCCGAGCGTTGTTCCGGACAAGGATATTACCATCAGAAACAGGGCGTAAGTCTGGCCGCGCAGCTGATTTGGCGTGACGCGTAACATACTGGTAACGGCGTTTACCGTTATGAACGCCATCCCGAACGGGATCAGCGCGAGGCCGACCAGGGCCAAATGGGGGTTAGATATCACTGGCGTGGCAAGCATGCCGGGTACCATGAAAAGAGAGCCAACAAACGCGGCCTTTGCGTGCCCGCCGCGATCTTCTTTTGCAGCAAAATAATCGCCGAGGCGACCGCCTAACGCAATGCCCAGCGGCCCGAATATCAGCAGGATAATGCCGAATGCGTAGCCGATACTCGAAACATCCCAGAGATGCACACGGATATAAAGCGTCGGAATCCACGCGAGGAACATGTAGTTCACAACGGCAACGACCGACATGCCAATGAAGATCGGCCCGTAAAGATAGCGCTTCGTCCACAGGTATTTAACGACATCGAGTAACGACAGCTCCGCAGCACCGCCGCTCGCAGCTTGCATTACCTCTTTACGCGTCGGCTCCCTGGTTAAGGCAATGAGCGCAGCGATCAGCAGGCCCGGGAGACCCACAATGATGAAGGTCGTTTGCCATGGCGCCAGTTCACCAACGAACGGCACGTCCATCGGTGGCGAATTGCTCACGATCTGGATGATCGCTCCGCCCATCAGCATCGCAAGACCAGCGCCGATGTAAATAGCGGAATTGTAAAATCCGATGGGCGCCGTGCGTTTCTCCGGAGGAAAACTGTCCGATATCAATGATAGCGCTGCCGGGCTCAATGCCGCTTCACCAACGCCAATACCAAGCCTTGCAAGAAACAGTTGCGTAAAGTTTCTGGCAAGGCCGCTTGCAGCGGTCATCAAGCACCACAAAGACATGCCGGCCACGATCAGATTGCGCCGGTTGAACTTGTCGGCCGCGCGACCCAGTGGAACGCCCATGATCGTGTAAAAAAGGCCGAAGGCGAATCCCAGTAGCAGACTGATCTGCGTGTCAGACAGCTGCAGGTCTGCTTTTATCGGTTGCACCATCAGGCTGATGATCTGCCGATCGACGAACGAGACGGCGTACGCAATCGTCAGTAACACGACCAGTCCCCACGCTCTGATCAAGCCCGGATAGGGAGCGACGTCATCAATCGACTTGTCCTTCGTTGTCCCTAAATCCATTATTGATTCCCCGGCATTGATTTATTCTTATCGATTCGCGCTACACAGTCTGCAGTGTACCTGTTTATACAGATATTCGGCGTTGCATGCCGCGGCTATGCGTCGGCGATGGCCTTGATGGCCGCAAACAACTCTTTGTCGAGGTTGACGCGATCTTGCCGCGTTGTGGCTTTGAATGCATCGCGACTGCGTTCGCCAGGAATTTGCGGTCGATCACCACCTTCTACAGGGCGACTGTTACGAATGCGGTCGATCAGTGCGGCGGTCCGCTCTGAAAATTCGGCGCCAAAACCGAATAGATCCGGATCCAGTGTGATAATGATGTTGCCGCTTTGATGCGTCGCGTCGCCAACAATCGCGCCGCCCGCCAGCGGGCCGGTCAATATTTCGATGAGCAGCGCAAGCCCGGATCCCTTGGGGCCGCTAAATGCCCGGATTGCGCCGCGCAGCGCTGCGCCTGGATCAGTGGTCGCATTGCCTGCTGCATCGAAGGCGAGATCATCCGCAATTGATTCGCCAAGGCGCTCGGCCTGAATGAGTCCGAACCAGGTTACCGCCGAGGTTCCCATGTCGAACAGCAGCGGGCCATCGTTTGTCGGCACGGCGAAACTCAGAGGGTTGGTGCCAAAGATTGCGTCAACGCTGCCAAATGGTGCTACTGCTTTTGGCGTGCCGCCAAATATCATGCAAAGGTATCCAAGCTTGGCGGCACGTTCCGCAAAGTAGCCGATTGCTCCGGTTGACGTCGCCGTGCCGCGCGTCCCGACGACGCCGATGCCATTGCCCGCGGCTGAGCGGAGCGCCTCGTCGACGGCACGGTCCATCACAACCATGCCGAGATTCAGGTTGCCCTCGATCTGGGTCACGACTGGTGAGCGGTGCGTCACGATGATTTCGCCTGCTTTGGGATCGGGCGCCACCGCACGCGCGGGGATTTTGCTCAATCCCTGGCTGTTGCCGCGGAGCTCAGCCCAAAGCAACACGTCCGTGACTATCTGCCGCTCATTCGCCGTCAACCCCAACGCTGTCAGCGCGGCCGTGACGAGCTCTCTGAGCTCCGACAGCGGTAGTTCAACAGTCTGTGAAGTCATTGAATGTGCATTCGCGCGGCGGTCAAATAGTGGCTGTCGCTCTTTTGCGCAAGCCTAGCAGCGGAGACCGTCAACGACAAATACGCATCGTTGCTATGGGACGGCTGGATGGACCCATACCATAAGGCTCATGTATGAATAAGTTTTTTTACCCATTCCGCTACTTTTCCTGCAGGCTGTGGTCCTGATCGTCCATCGCTGGGCCACAGGGCTGATCAATTGTTTCTCAGAAATTGTTGGTATGTCGCATCCTGGAGCCGGGATATCGGCCACAACCTGGTCGCGCGTACGATTCTCAATGAGCGGTTGGTACTGTTTCGAGAGTCCGGCGGCAGCGTCATCGCGCTGGAGGATGCATGCCCGCATCGTAAATTGCCATTATCGAAAGGCCGACTGTTGGGTGATGTCGTCGAGTGCGGTTACCACGGCCTGCAATTCGACGGTTCGGGGCTCTGTGTGCTCGCGCCAACGCAGCAGCGCATTCCACCGAACGCCAGGGTGCGGAAATATCCGGTAGTCGAAAAATGGGGCTTTGTCTGGGTCTGGATGGGTAATGCGGACCAGGCTGATGAATCGAAAATCTATGCGATTAACGACTACGGCAATCCGACATGGGGAATGACCGACGGGGGCACCCTGGAGATTGACTGCCATTACCTCTGGGTGACGGACAATTTGCTTGACCCGTCGCACGTGGCCTGGGTGCACCAAACCTCGTTCGCCGCGCCGGGTACCGACGAGACGCCGCTGCAAATCGACACATTCGACAATGGGGTTGTCGTGTCGCGTTGGATAAACGATAAGGCACTGCCACCCTATTACGCGCCACTGGTTAAATTTTCGGGCAACTGTGACCGCCTGCAACATTACGAGGTGCGTACGCCTAGCGTATGTGTCAATCGGTCGATTTTCACACCGGCCGGAACCGGTGGTAACGCCGAGGCGCTTGACGACAAAGCCTATTTGATGGTGTCCTACAATTTCATAACACCGATCGACGAGGACCGCAGTACTTACTACTGGTTTCAACACTACAATACTGATGCAAACGATGCCGCGGTAGCCAGGCGACTCAATGAAGGCGCGATAATGGCATTCAATGAGGACCGCGAAATTCTCGAAGCGGTTCATGTAGGCATGAAGTCCAGGGTCACCCCCAACCTGAATCTTGGTATCGATGCAGGTTCAATGCGCTACCGGAGAATTCTGGAAAAGGCTATTGCAGCCGAGCAGTTGGCTGAGGAGTGACAGCCCGCGTGTCACGCTGTGTCTACCCACCGGACAATTCCCTATACAACGCAGGATAAGAATATGGACTGGAAAAAATTTATTAAAGAGGCCGAGGACGAGCTCAAAGTCTACGGAAAAGCATTACCCGAAACGCTGCAGGGATTCGGCAATATGGGCAAGGCGGCCAAAGCCGGTAGCGCACTCGACATGAAGACCAAGGAGCTTGTTGCTTTGGGAATCGCTATTCGCAGTGAGTGCGATCATTGCATCGGCTATCACACTCGTAATCTCGCGCGGCTCAATGCGACACGCGAAGAAGTCACTGAGGTGCTCGCGATGTGCGCGTACATGGGCGGCAGCCCGGGAATCAACTACGGGGCAAAGGCGCTGCAAGCGTTCGACCAATTTTCCGAATAGTGAGTACCGCTGCGACACTCCAGGCGGGGATCGATAACCTGCTATTCAATTGCATCGTGGACTTCGAAGGTAACGAGCGGGAAGTGAGAAAAATTCGCGACCACTATGCTTTCGTTGCCGACAAGTACGGTATTGAAGGCGACGTCATACACTCGTGGCACGCGGGATTTCATCCACAAAATGGCTATGCGGGCCTGGCTCGCGACAACCTGTCCCGCTGGGCCGCTACCGCTTTCGGTAATCCGCGTTACCTGCACCTGCACACTTGCGGCAATTATGCGCCCGGCGAAATCTGTGTATAAGTTTTTGATCCAAGCATTTCCGTTGATGGAGCGCATCATTGGCGCAACGGGCGGCTGGAATTCGCGGATACGCCGGCGGTGCAGGCATTGCAGGCCAGCTATCCGGGTATGCGAGAGCTGTTCGAAAACCCCGTAATGGAGTTTGGTCTCGGCGATAACCTGGCTGCCGAGAAGGCTCCGTAACTACTTGTAATATCCTACAGCATCGCCTTCCGTTGTCACACCGAGACCGTTCAACAGTCGATTCGAGTAGTTGAAGTAGGCAACGACCTGGTTTACTTCCAGTATCTCACCGTCGTTACAGCCTGCAGCGCGCAGCGCGTCAACGTCGCTTTTCTCCATGCTGCCGACGCTCACCGTAAGTTTTGCAGCATAATTCAGGAGCGCAAGCTCTTTTCCCGAAAACACTCGTTCCGGCTCGCCGTCCTGCAATGCCGCGTAAATTTCATCGGCGCGTTTTTCCTCGTTCAACAAGCGTCGCGCATTCGTGTAATGATGCGTCAGGCTGTACTCGCAGTTGTTCTTGATGCTTGTGTAGGATGCGACCACCTCGAGAAACCATAGTGGCATTGTGATGTCCGGATGATGCAGAACGCTTCGATACAGTGCGATGTGTCCTTGCATGGTGTGCGGGCGCAGTGAATGCACCTTCATGACATTGTCGACGGTGCCGTGCGGCGTTTGTGCCTGGTCGTACATCTCCCGCAAGGCGCCCGTTGCCTCTGACTCCGGGATCATTTCAATCCATGCGCTCATAGTGTGCCTCGTTATTTTTCTGCAATGCCATAACCCCCGCCACCCGGGGTCTCGATGACGAATACGTCGCCTGCTTTTAGTTCGATCTGATCTGTTCCAGACAGACGCGTGACCGAACCGTCAGCGTGCTCAACGCTGTTGATGCCAACCTTGCCGCTACAGCCGCCGGCCATTCCGTAAGGCGGTACCTCACGATGACCCGATAGGACATTAGCCTTCAAAGCCTCCAAGAACCGAACTCTGCGAATAACACCATTACCGCCGTGTTTGCTGCCCTTACCGCCAGACCCTTTGCGGATCGAGAAAGACTCCAGAATCACTGGAAATCGCCATTCCAGGACCTCCGGATCGGTGAGTCGCGTGTTGGTCATGTGCGAATGCACGGCGTCGGTCCCGTCGTGTTCGCGAGTAGCCCCGGAACCACCACAAATGGTTTCGTAGTACTGATGCTCATCGTTGCCCCAGATAAAATTGTTCATTGTTCCCTGCGAGGCTGCCGCTATCTCCAATGCCCCAAACAAGGTATCAACCAACGCTTGAGCGGTTTCGGTATTACCCGATATGACAGCGCCGGGATATTCCGGGTTGATCATCGACTTTTCGGGAATAATGATCTTTATCGGTTTCAGGCACCCTTCATTAAGGGGGATTTCGTCCTGGGCCAAACAGCGAAAAGTATAAAGAACCGCTGCTTTGACCACTGCCGTCGGTGCATTGAAGTTGCCAGGGTGCTGCGGGCTGGTTCCGGTGAAATCGATCACGGCTTCCCGGTTACGCTGATCCACCTGTATCGACACCGATATCTGGCTGCCACAATCCATTTTATAAGTGAATGCGCCATCGTTTAAGTGGGCTAAAACCCTGCGTACGGACTCCTCAGCGTTATTCTGCACATGGCGCATATAAGAATGGACAGTTGCTACGCCATAGTGGTCAACCATTTTGCCAAGCTCTCTGGCACCCTTTTCGCAAGCGGCCAGCTGCGCCTTGAAATCGGCAATGTTC
>Ga0224508_10004906_pt1 | contig 10865 bp, 11 predicted proteins | sample SF_Jan12_sed_USG_4_FD_170157 | JGI IMG/M metagenome (GOLD analysis project Ga0224508, IMG submission 170157) | Sediment microbial communities from San Francisco Bay, California, United States - SF_Jan12_sed_USGS_21 | ecosystem: Environmental > Aquatic > Marine > Sediment | place: USA... | reverse complement strand
TCGAGATTGATCGTGGGAGGTATGCGCCCGCGAGCGCAGGCCAGCAGACAAATCGCGGCTTCGATGGCACCGGCGGCGCCGAGCGTGTGACCGATCATCGACTTCGTCGAGGAGACGACCAGGTCGTAGGCCCCCGGGCCGAACACGGCCTTCAGAGCTGCCGTCTCCGTGGCGTCATTCGCCGGAGTAGACGTTCCATGCGCGTTCACGTAGTCGACCTGGCCCGGCTCCACCTCCGCATCCTTCAGCGCGTCCCGCATTGCGAGTTGCGCCCCACCACCTCCGGGCACGGGCGCTGTCATGTGGTACGCATCGGCGCTTTGCCCGAATCCCGCGAGCTCACCGAAAATCTGCGCCCCCCTCCCGATCGCATGCTCGGCAGACTCCAACACGAGCATACCGGCTCCCTCACCCACGACGAACCCGTCTCGCGTTGTGTCGAAGGGTCGTGAGGCAGTCTCCGGAGAGTCGTTTCGCCGCGATAGAGCCTTCATCGAGGCGAACCCGGCCATGCACAGAGGCGTCACCGTGGCCTCGGTGCCGCCGGCAATCATCACGTCGGCCTCTCCGTTCCGAATGGACCGCAGCGCGAGCCCTACGGCATGGGCGCTCGAGGCGCATGCCGAAACGGTCGCGTAATTCGGTCCTCGCGCTCCGTAGCGCATCGAGATCATTCCGGCGGCCATGTCCGCGATGAACATCGGAATGAAAAACGGAGAGACACGTTGCGGACCCTGCTCAAGAAGCTTCGAGTGCTGGGCCTCAAGTGTCGACAGGCCCCCAATGCCACTCCCAACGATGACACCAGTCCGGTCGGACGGCTCCTCCGCGCACATGGACCCGAGTCCGGCCTGCGTGACGGCCTGATCGGCGGCTGCCAGCGCGAACTGTAGAAAGCGATCCGCGCGCCGCGCTTCTTTTCGCTCCATGTACAACTCAGGATCGAAACCTTTCACCTCGCAAGCGAAACGCACGAGTTGATCTGAGGCGTCAAACAGCGTCACCGGCCCGGCCCCGCTCTTCCCGGCGAGCAAAGCAGACCACGTAGTCTCGACATCAAGGCCAACGGGCGTGATCAGACCCATACCCGTTACCACGACGCGCCGGCGCCCCCCAGTCATGACACTGTCCAGCGATACAGGGCGATCAGTCTTGCGGCTTGCCCAGATACCGAATCGCGTCCCCAACGGTCTGCATCTTCTCGGCGTCCTCATCGGGGATTTCCACCTCGAACTCTTCCTCGAAACGCATCACCAGCTCGACCGTATCTAGCGAATCCGCGCCTAGATCTTCAACGAACGAGGCTTCGTCGGCGACTTTTTCCAGTTCGACTCCGAGTTCATCGGCGATGATCTCGCGTACTTTGTCTGCGGTGTCCGACATTCTCAAATGCTCCTGTGTATTGTAGTCCAGCCGGCCGTATCAGCCGTGCATCACCATCCCGCCATCAACGACGAGTACCTGGCCTGTCATATACGTCGAAGCCGGTCCGGCCAAAAATCGGACGACCCCAGCAACGTCGCCACCATCTCCAATGCGACCGAGCGGTATCCGGTCGGCGAGCTCGGATCGGGTCTCCTCCCCGAGTTCGGCCGTCATATCCGTGTCGATGAAGCCCGGAGCCACCACATTGACGAGTACGCTTCGTGATGCCAGTTCGAGCGCTGCGGACTTGGAGAACCCGATCAGCCCCGCCTTTGAGGCGGCATAGTTGGCCTGCCCACGGTTCCCCGTCAAGCCTACGACGCTGGCAATATTGATGATGCGCCCGCTCCGCCGCTTCATCATCCCACGAGCCACCGCGCGCGTCAGATTGAACGCGCCCTTGAGATTCGTATCCATGACGGCGGACCAGTCGTCGTCCTTCAGGCGCACCAACACGTTGTCCCTTGTCACGCCCGCATTGTTTACGAGGATATCCACGGGACCGAGATCTGCTTCAACCTGTTTGGTCATCTCGACGCATGCCCCCGGATCCGACACGTCACATGCGTAGCCACGAGACTGCCCGCCGAGTCCCTGTGCAGCCGCGACGGCACCGTCCAGCCCTCGCGCCACACACGCCACGTGCGCACCCGCACGAGCGAGTTCCTCGGCTATCGCCAATCCAATTCCTCGGGACGCCCCCGTGACGATCGCAACCTGATCTTTCAACTCAGCCATCGAATGCCTCCACGAGAGCCTCGATTTCCTCGGGGGTACCGGCCCGGGCCACCGGTCGTCTTCGCTCGATCCGCCGAAGCAGGCCGGTGAGCACCGCGCCCGGCCCCAGTTCAATCCACAAGTCGGGCTCGAAGGCCTCCATAGCTCCGATGGATTCTACCCACCGGACCGGGGAGGTCAACTGCTCGACAAGCAGATCCCGGCCCTTCGCCGGGTCTGTAACGGGTGTCGCGGCCGCGTTGGCCACGACCGGAAAGGCCGGCTCGGACATCTCGACCTCGCTCAGGGCATCCTGGAGGCCGTCCCGAGCCGTGACCATCAGTGGCGAATGGAATGCCCCGCTCACACTCAATGGGATTACTCGCCGGGCGCCTGCCTCGAGGGCGGCCTCGCAGGCTACCTCAACCGCTGTCACATCACCGCTGATGACGATCTGCCCGGGTGCATTGAAGTTCGCCGGAACGCAGTCCCCTTCCGATACCGCTCCGCAAATCCGAGCGATGTCGTCCGGTTCAAGGCCGAGCACCGCCGCCATCGTGCCCGGGCGTTCAGATCCGGAATTCGCCATCAGCTGACCTCGCTGGCGCACTACCCGGAGCGCCTCAGAAAACGTCAGGCTCCCGGCCGCCAGCCATGCGCTGAACTCTCCCAGCGAGTGACCGGCCGCCACGACTACCGCCTCCCGCACACGCTGTGGGAGGGACACCCAGACGGCGATGCTATGCAGCAGGATGGCGGGCTGGGCGTTCTGCGTCAGACGCAACTCGTCCTCCGGCCCTTCCCGACATAGGCGGCTCAGAGGAAACTCGAGAATATCGTCCGCCTCTTCGAGGAGGCGGCTAACGGTGGGGCTCGCCGAAGCGAGATCGACGCCCATCCCTACGAACTGGGAGCCCTGCCCCGGCATCATCACTGCAACGCGCTTGCTCATCGATCCGTCCGCATGTGAATCCGGCCGGAAGCCGGGCGAGAAGCCTTCTAGAACTCTTCGACCCGGATTACTTCGCGCTCACCATAGTAGCCACACCCCGGACATACGTGGTGAGGCCGCCGGGGGTCGCCACAGCGCGGACAAGTCTGCGTAGCCGGTGACTGCTCAGCCACCTGGCCACCGCGCCGCTTCCGCTTCCGCTGTTTCGAGGTCCGTCTCTTGGGTACAGCCATAATCAACCATCCTGATTCGTATCGTCATCTTCATCCGCACCGGAACCGCCTACCACCTGGCGCAGCGCGTCCCAACGCGAATCCGTCACGGGCGCCTCACAATCGCAGGCGCCTTCATTCAAATCCATGCCGCAGGCGTCACATAGACCCTTGCAGTCCGGACGGCAAACCGGAAAGTCCGGAAGGGACAGCAACAACTCCTCCCGCAGCGCTGGCATCAGATCCACGGTCTCCAGCCGCTCATCGAGCGTATACAAACCCGGCGCCTCATCCCATGCATCTACGCCCGGTTCGAGCCGGAAATCCACGGCCACTTCCAGCGAGCGCGGCTCACTCACGAGGCACCTTCGGCACCGCACCCTCACCGTCGCGGAGACCCGCCCGGTCACCCGTATCCCCCCGCTTCCGGACTCGTCCGCCCGAATGGCTCCGTACGGTCGGCCAACCAACTCTGCGTCCCCGGAGCCCCAATCCTCGTCAAGCGGCAATTCCCCTGACCAGGCCACCACTCCCTCGGCCAGGCCAGACCGCGTGATCAGGATCACCGGCAAGCCTTTATCCATACCACGATTTACGCATTCTGTCAATCCGGATCTACCTGTCTTCGGTTCCCTTCCCGACTCACCAGGTGCGGTCGCAGCCGGCGAAAAAGAACCCACCTTCAATCCGCGCGTTGTCATCGGAGTCGGAGGCATGAATGGCGTTTCGCTCTTTACTCTCAGCGTACAGAGCCCTCACCGTACCTTCCGCCGCTTCGGCCGGGTCCGTCGCACCAATCGTCCCTCTCAGGTGCGCCACCGCGTCATCACGCCGCAGCAGCAGGGGCATACAGGACCCGGACGTCATGAACTCGACGAGGGATCCGAAAAAGGGTCGCTCCCGGTGTACGGCGTAGAAGGTTTCCGCCTGCGGTCGCGTGAGCCATGTCACGCGCGCCGCGACGAGTTTGAACCCGTCCGCTTCCAGATGAGCTAGGATCTTCCCTGCCAGCCCGGTGGAGAAGGCGTCGGGTTTGATGATTGCCAGCGTATGGTCTCCCGCCATGGTGCTATTCCTCAGATTCGTTCTTGGATCAACGTCACGAAGTCGGCCGGCCGCTCGGCAACCGCAATGCCGCAGGCCTCGAAAGCGCGCATCTTCTCGCTGGCCGTGCCCTCAGAGCCCGAGATGATCGCCCCGGCATGGCCCATACGTCGCCCGGGCGGAGCGGTCTGGCCCGCGATGAAGCCGATCACGGGCTTCTTCATCTGGTCCCGAACGAACTCCGCTGCGACCTGCTCATCTGTTCCCCCGATTTCTCCCATCATCGCCACCGCGATCGTTTCATCGTCGGCTTCGAACGCCCGGAGACAATCGACGAAGTTGGTACCGATCAGAGGATCGCCGCCGATGCCGACACACGTCGATTGACCCAAACCAGCGCGGGTGAGTTGATAGACGACCTCATAGGTCAGCGTACCTGACCGGCTCACCACTCCAATGTTGCCCGGTGTGACGATCTGGCCCGGCAGGATACCGACCTTGCAGGCGCCCGGTGTGATTGCTCCCGGACAATTCGGACCCAGCAAACGCGCTCCATGTTCCGCAACGAAGGGCAGCACCCGGGTCATATCGCCGACGGGGACGCCTTCCGTGATGCACACGATGAGACCGATGCCCGCATCTGCTGCCTCGAAGATGGCGTCGGCCGCGAAGCGCGCCGGCACATAGATGACGCTGGTGTTCGCACCCGTGGCGTCAACCGCACGGGCTACCGTATCGAACACCGGGACCGTGCCGTCGAATGTCTGCCCCCCCTTGCCGGGGGTGACTCCCGCCACCACCTGCGTCCCGTATTCCATCATCTGACGGGTGTGGAAGGACCCGTCCCGACCCGTGATGCCCTGAACGACAAGTCGCGTCGCAGCATCTATCAGAATGCTCATGCGACCCCCTCGGCAGCCGCGGCCAGTTCGACACCCCGCTTCACGACTTCGTCCATGTCCGTCATCGCGGTGAACCCATTGGCCTGCAGGATTTCGATCGCCTCCTCCTCGTTCGTCCCGGTAAGCCGGATGGCGATCGGCAACTGGATGTCGATGCGCTTCGTCGCCTCTACGATGCCATTCGCGACATCGTCGCACCGGGTGATTCCACCGAAGATATTGAACAGGATTGCCTTTACGTTCGGATCCGCCGTGATGATCTCCAGGGCAGCCACCACTTTGTCCGGATTCGATGAACCTCCGATATCGAGGAAATTCGCGGGGTTGCCGCCGTAGTATTTCACAAGGTCCATCGTCGCCATCGCCAGGCCGGCTCCATTTACGCAGCACCCGACGCTACCGTCGAGCTGGATATAGCTGAGGCCCGCGTCCCGGGCTCGTGTCTCGGCCGGATCTTCGGACTCCATGTCCCGCATCGCCTCGATCCGCGGCATCCTGAACAACGCGTTGTCGTCGATGTTCATCTTGGCGTCGATCGCCAGAACCTGGCCTGCATCGTCTACGATCATCGGGTTCACCTCGGCCAGCGTCGCCCCGGCCTCTACATACGCCTCATACAGAGCCGCAATGATCCGGCTCGCCTGGCGGGCCAGGTCGATGTCGCTGTAGAGGGCGAACGCGAGGCCCATCGCCTGGTGAGGAAGCAGACCATAGCGCGGGTCCACGGCGAAACGGGTAATGGCGTCCGGATTCGTCGCAGCGACTTCCTCGATATCGACGCCACCTTCGGCCGACACCATGAACACCGGGCGTTGAGAGGCCCGGTCGAGGACGATGCCCACATACGCCTCGGAAGCGATCTCCACGGCGGGCGTCACGAGCACGCGGTCCACCGTGAGCCCCTTGATCTCCATCCCGAGGATGTTGGCTGCCGCTTCTCGGGCAGCCGCGGGATCGGCAGCCAGCTTCACGCCACCGGCCTTACCCCTGCCACCGGCGTGCACCTGCGCCTTGACCACCGTCATCCCACCGTAGCCGCGGGCGACCCGCTCGGCTTCTTCGGGAGTCCGGGCAATCTCACCGGGCGGCACGGGAATCCCGTGCTCACGCAGGATTTCCTTCGCCTGATATTCGTGAATGTTCATGATGTCCCTAGGTTGAGTTCTCCGGATCGTGATCGGGCGCATCCGGCACGATCTCCGTGCCCCGGTTCCCAAGGACCGCCGCCGTTCCTTCTTCCAGGGCGGCGACCACCGCCCGTGCCCCGCCGGACAGCACGAAGCTGGTTGCGGCCTCGAGTTTGGGCCGCATGCTTCCGGTCCCGTCAAACTCCTCTGAGTCCATAAGCGAAATGGCCTCCGCAGTCGTGAGGCGCTCAATTCGCCGCGCTTCCGGAGTGCCCCAATGTTCGTAAACCGCGTCGACATCGGTGAGAATGAGCAGCAGATCCGCACCGATGTCGCGCGCAAGGATCGCTGCGGCCCTGTCCTTGTCCACCACGGCATCCATGCCCTCGAGACCTAGGACGGCGTCCCGATAAACCGGGATGCCACCGCCGCCGGCTGCGATCACGATGTCGCCTGCGTGGACGAGATCGGCAACCATTCGCGACTCCAAGATCTCGACAGGCGCAGGGCTGGCGACCCGTCGCCTCAGGTTTCCCTTTCCGTCTGCCTCGACGATCTCCCCGGTCGAGCGCAGTTCCGCGGCCACCGTCTCGGAAAGCGCACGCCCCACGAACTTCGTCGGCTCGCCAAAGGCCGGATCGTCATGATCTACGCGCGCCTGGCAGATCAACGTCACCACACGCCGCTCACAACCCGCCAATTCCAACGCGTTTGTCAGGGATTGCTGGATCATGTACCCGATCCAGCCCGCGGTACCTGCGACGAGAACGCCTAGCGGAAGCGGCTCAACGATACCGCGCCCCGCCTCGTTGCGGACCAGCGCGTCTCCCACCTGGGGTCCGTTTCCGTGCACGATCGCGATCCGCCACCCGGCCACTGCCAGTGGAACGATCGCCAGCAGGCTCTCACGCGTGTGGCGAAACTGATTGTGTACCGAGGCCGACTCGCCCGACTGTGAGAGAGCGTTGCCGCCGATGGCCACGACCACGGTACGAGCGTCGTCGCTCATGGAGCGCTGGCCAGTTCCGGTACGATCACGCCCTCTGTCGCCAGCACGGCTGCGATCTCGTCACGGATTCGTACGAGTCCGTCACGCGTCCGCGCCTCGAATCGGACGACGATCACAGGCTGCGTGTTGCTGGAGCGGACGAGAGCCCATCCGTCGTCAAACAGGATCCGCACACCGTCGATGTCGATTACGTCATGCGTCTTCCGATACCGGCGGACCATTCGGTCCACGATGCCGAACTTCTTGTCCTCCGGGCAGTCTACCCTGACCTCCGGCGTCGACGGATACGCCGGTATCTGATCCGCGAGTTCGGAGAGGCTCCGTCCACCCCGCTGCACGATCCCCGCCAACCTGGCCGCCGCATAGATGGCGTCGTCGAACCCATAGAACCTGTCGGCAAAGCAGATGTGACCGCTCATTTCGCCCGCGACGGGCGAGCCGCCGAGTTTCATCCGCTCTTTGATCAGGGAGTGCCCCGTCTTCCACATCACGGGAATACCACCCGCGGCCTCGATCATCTCGGGCAGTGCCTGTGAGCATTTCACATCGAAGACGATCTCCGCCCCTGGGAATTCGGGCAGCACATCGAGAGCATACAGGAGGAGGAGGTGGTCACCACGAACGATCCGGCCGTTCTCGTCCACGGCTCCAATCCGGTCGGCATCCCCGTCCAGACCGATCCCCATGTCCGCGCCGGTCTCACGCACCCGCGCAATCAGGTCGACCAGGTTCTCGTCGACCGTGGGATCCGGATGATGGTTTGGAAAGGACCCGTCCGACTCACAGTACAGGCAAACCACCTCTATACCCGCGGCACGCAGGGCTTCGGGCGCGATCACGCTCCCGGTCCCGTTGCCACAGTCCAGCACGACCTTCACCGGGCCGTCGACACGGGCACGCTCACCGATCTCCGCCGCATAGCGCTCGAGGATCTCCTGCCGGACCGTCGTGCCTTCTCCGTGGGCGAACGCCTCGGTCACCACCAGCTCCCGCAGGTCCTGAATCGCCGATCCATACACCGACCCGCCAGCCACGACCATCTTGATCCCGTTGTACTCGGGAGGATTGTGAGAACCCGTGACCTGGATCCCTCCGTCGGTATCGAGCACGACCGTCGCGTAATACAGAGCAGGCGTCGGCACGGTATCGAGCAGTACGACGTCCAGTCCGGAGTCATTGAGCCCGGCACACAGGGCATCGGCAAGACCTGGAGAACTCGGCCGGTTGTCGTAGCCGACCGCGATGCGGCCCGTGTCACGACCCGTCGAGCGCCGCCAGCGGGTCGCATAGGCGCGCCCGACAGCGTACACGACCTCATCCGTCAGATCGTCACCAACGATTCCCCGGATGTCGTATTCGCGAAAGATGGTACTCGAAACGTTCATGCTGCCTCAGAAGAAGTGCTCTCACGGACCTGCGGGAGCGAGTCTGTCCATCCACGGCTCAGTCGGCTGGACCGTCCCCGATCGACGATGGTGGATTCGGTGGCAGGGCCTGCTGTGCAGCCGGCACCGCGTCCGGCACGAGGCTCGCACCCGCCGCATCCGCTGCATTCACGGCCGGGCCGGGCCAGATACCCGCGGCCAGAACGGCCACGACAGTCAGCACTGCCGCGAGACGGAATCCACGACCCTGCACGGGGAGTCGCACCGTCTCCTCAGCCGCTGACTCGAAGTACATCTTCCAGACCACGCGCAGGTAGTAGTAGTACGACACGAGGCTCGAGAGAACGAGAATCACCGCCAGGGCACCCTCGCCCGATGCGACAGCCGCCCGCAGGAGATACAGCTTTCCGATGAACCCACCGGTTGGAGGAAAGCCCGCCAGCGAGAGCAGGCACACCACAAGCATGGCCCCAAGCAGGGGTTGACTCCAACCGAGGCCGCGGAAGCGACCGATACTGGCGCCGCCGTCCTGGTCGCCGATCACCGAAACGACGGCGAACGCTCCGAGGGTCATTAGCGCGTAGACTCCCAGATAGAAAACCGAGGCGGAGAACCCGAGCGCCGATCCCGCCACGAGGCCTACCAGCAGATACCCAGCGTGTGCCACCGACGAGTAGGCGAGCATGCGCTTCACGTCGTCTTCCTGCAGGGCGATGAAATTCGGGATGATCATCGTCAACACCGCCAGCCACCACACGATGCCGTGCCAGGCAGATGCGGCCGGTGCAAGGCCCACACCGACCACGCGGAGCAGCGACGCGAACGCCGCGGCCTTTACTCCGGCAGCCATGAAAGCCGTAACCGGCGTGGGCGCCCCCTGGTACGTGTCGGGTGTCCACATATGAAACGGTACGGCCGAAATCTTGAAACCAAAGCCGATGATCAACAGCGCTATTCCACCGTAGAGCAACACGTTGTTGCTCGCCGCTCCTGCCGCCAGCTCCGAGGCAACGAGGCCCAGATTCGTGCTGCCGGACGCTCCGTAGACGAGAGCGATACCGTAGAGCAGAAACGCACTCGCAAACGCTCCCATGAGGAAATACTTCAACGCCGCCTCCGCCGAACGTGCGTCCGACCGGTCCAGTCCGGCGAGCACATATACCGAGATCGACATCAGTTCGATGGCCACGAAAATGACGATGAGGTCTCGGGACGCCGTCAGCAGCGTCATCCCGGTGGCCGCCATCAGCATCAGGAAATAGTACTCACCGATATCCAGCCCGCGCCGCGCCAGGTAATCCATCCCGAATAGAATCGCCATCGCAGTGGCGGCCAGGATCACCAGCGTAAGGGCCACCCGAAACTCATCCACGGCGATCATTGAGAACGCGACCGGGGTCTCCATCCCCAGTTGGAAGACCGTGGCCGCTCCCGCGATCACGAGCCCCGCGATGGCCGTCGCCGGCACCCAGGCGCCACTTGGCACCGACTCGGGCCCCCGCCGGAATACATCTACCATCAGGATGACCATCGCCGTGACGCTCAGGACGATTTCGGGCAGCAGGGCCCACATGAAGTCGAGCTGCGAGCTGAAATCAAGAATCACGGGCGCGCCTCCCGATCCGCATCAACCCCGAGAATCGGCATGCGATCAAGTCGGACGCCATCCTCGCGCGCCGTCAGCGGCGCCTGCTGGGCCCGCTGCTCCACCTGTTCAATCAAGGCACCAACCGAGCTCTCCGTGCGATCGAGCAGAGGCCCCGGGTACACGCCGATCAGGACGATCAGAACCAATAGCGGGGCCAGCACAGCCCGTTCCCGGCCCGTGAGGTCCGATAGTTCTTCATTCGCGGGATCGGTGATCGGCCCGTACAGCACACGCTGCACCATGGGAAGCATGTAAGCGGCAGCGAAGATCACGCCGGTCGTGGCCAGCACCGCAGGGATCGGATACTTACGAAACGTGCCGATCAGAATCAGGAATTCTCCCACAAACCCGTTCGTTCCGGGGAGCCCGATGGAACTCAACGCGACCACTACGAGCGACGTTGCGAACACCGGCATGACGCGGGCAATGCCGCCGAACTCCGAG
>Ga0224508_10004905_pt1 | contig 10869 bp, 12 predicted proteins | sample SF_Jan12_sed_USG_4_FD_170157 | JGI IMG/M metagenome (GOLD analysis project Ga0224508, IMG submission 170157) | Sediment microbial communities from San Francisco Bay, California, United States - SF_Jan12_sed_USGS_21 | ecosystem: Environmental > Aquatic > Marine > Sediment | place: USA... | reverse complement strand
ATTGTATTTTTTTGACCACCTAAAAAACTGTACAAAGGTAACCTATAATTGGCATATTTGTAATGGGTAATTTAAATATATGGAATACCGTTCGTACTAATTTTATTGATTAAAAATATCCCGTACGGTACCTTACGATATTAACTTTGCACGACTATGATTTCAGTTAACAATGCAAGTAAATGGCTGTTGTCCGCAAGTCTAATGTGGTACTCCTTTAACTCTTCTGGGCAACTTAAGGAAGTTGAGCAGCCGTTTTTGGAGAGGGACGCCATAGCGGAACAATATGCCCGTACCATAACGGAAGGAGATTTGAGGGACTACCTTATTATTTTGGCTTCCGACGCCTTGGAAGGTCGTGAAACCGGAGCCCGTGGTCAAAAAATGGCCGCAGCGCTTATTGAACAACATTTTGTTGATAATAACCTAAGTGCCGTAGTCAAGGGGAATGAAGGGTGGGGCTATCAGCAAAGGTTCGAGCTCTACAGAAATCACTATCAGGATATCTATTTGTCCCGTGGAAACCTGCAATGGAATCATCAGGAAGATCTGTTGTTTTACGGTAACGTAAATTTACCGGAAGAAACTATCATCAACTTGCGCTTTGTAGGCCAGGGTGAACTTGAGAATTACCAAGATTTGGATGTAAAAGACCATATGGTGGTGTTCTATGCTGATTCACGAACCGATCGCAGTCGCAAAGTGAAAATTGCCCAGGAGCAAGGGGCCAGGGGATTCTTTATCATCAATACAGATAGTAAGGAAGCTTTTGATCAGTATCTAAAAGAATACGGCAAATACTTTGTTCAAAGTAGTATAGATCGGGAAGCGGCGGAGGCGGGTGATGTGATGATGTTTTTTGGTCACCCCCAACTGGCGGCCGAGCTCCTGGACACCAAGCTTGATATCTTAAATTCAGCTATGCAGAAAAAATCCCCCAAAAACCCCCTGCGCAAGATAAATGCCTCATCCATTGGAGTAAAGGCGCAGAAAATGAGTGTGGAGATCACCACTGAAAATGTGCTGGGTTTCATAGAAGGCACCGATAAAAAAGATGAATTGGTAGTGATCACTGCCCATTACGATCATGAGGGAGTCGACGGCGATGAAATCTATAACGGTGCGGACGATGACGGATCTGGCACGGTAGCCGTATTGGAAATTGCCCAGGCCTTCGCTGAAGCCAAGTCCGATGGCCACGGCCCCCGTCGCAGTTTGTTGTTCATGGCAGTAACCGGTGAGGAAAAAGGGTTGCTGGGGTCTTCCTACTATGTCGATAATCCCGTTTTTCCTCTGGAAAAAACCGTAGCCAATCTGAATATCGATATGATTGGAAGAGTGGATAAGAAGCATCACGACCAGCCGGCCTATGTATATGTGATCGGTGCGGACAGACTTTCACCACAATTGCACGCCATTAACGAAGGGGTTAATGCCCTCTATACCCAAATGCAACTTGACTACACCTATAACGCTCCAGATGATCCCAACAGGTTCTACTACCGGTCCGATCACTATAACTTTGCCAAACATAACATCCCTATTATTTTCTATTTTAACGGTACACATGAGGATTATCACCGACCTAGCGATACCGTTGAAAAGATCCGCTTCGACCTACTGAAAAAACGTACGGAATTGATCTATTATACAGCTTGGGAGCTGGTAAATCAAGAGGACCGTCTTAAGCTGAAGTAGTGCGGAATGATTTTAGAGTGGGCATAAAAAAAAAGAATCTTGAGGGAAGTACTAGACTTACCCCCAAGATCTTCTCAACCAGCTATGGAAAGAAAGACTTATCCATCTTTCTGTTTACAAATATAGAAGATAATGGGAATTTTACTACCTAAATTACGGGAACCGAAAAATTTTTCTTAGAATACCTTATTCCTTCACTTCCTAGAGGAGTATTTCGAGGAACGCCTTTTCTTTGAACGACCTTTTTTAGTGCTCTTTTTGTTTTTTTTCTCATGAAAAGCTCCTTGATAGTTGGGATCGGTTCGTTTCTTTTGTCGGTCAATAATTCGCGCCATCTCTTGTTCTTCCTCAAAGCTTGTTGCAGGAGTCTGTACCTCCTCCGGCAGAGCCCTTAATGGTATACTGGCTTTAATTAATTTTTCAATATTGCGAATGTCAAATTCTTCGGCCTTATTGAAAAACGTAATGGCCGTTCCGGTATTTCGAGCTCGTCCAGTGCGACCGATTCGGTGGACATAGTCTTCATAAACCAGCGGAACCTCAAAATTGATCACATGGCTAACCATGGAGACATCGATGCCCCTGGCAGATACATCGGTGCTTACTAAGATTCTAACATCTCCCTGCTTGAAGGCCTGAATACTATTCAATCGGGTATTCTGAGCTTTATTGCTGTGGATCACCAGGACTTCACCTTCAGCGGTACGGGTCAGAAATTTGTAAATATTGTCGGCTATCTTTTTAGTACGGGTAAAGACGATCACTTTAGTGAATTCCGCGGTGTTAGCCAATAAGTGTGCCAGCAAGTTTATTTTGGTTTTGAAGTTGAGGGTTTCATAGCAGTACTGCTCTACCGTATCGGCAGTAGTGGCCGAAGGAGTCACTTCCACCACCTGTGGGTATTCCAGAAATTCCTCTGATAATCCCATTACCTTGGGAGGCATGGTGGCGGAGAAAAGCAGGTTTTGTCTTTTGACGGGTATTACTTCCAAAATACCGCGGATCTGGGGCATGAAACCCATATCCATCATTTTGTCGGCTTCATCCAGAACCAGGGTGCTTATTTCCCTAACTGCCAATTCCTGACGGCTATAAAGATCCATGAATCTACCGGGAGTAGCCACCACTAGGTCTACACCCTGTTGTAAAGCGGCTATCTGCTGGCTTGGTCCTATTCCGCCATACAACGCCAGAGACCGAATGTCAGTGTATTTGGAAAGTTGATCGATATGGTCCTTGATTTGGTCTACCAGCTCCCGTGTCGGGGCTAAGATCAAGGCCCTGGGGCTGTGACCCTGGGCAAACTTCACTTTCATTAAAAGCGGTAAGACAAACGCCGCGGTTTTACCGGTGCCGGTTTGGGCAATTCCCATCACATCGTGACCCGCCAGGATCAGCGGGATAGCCTGCTTTTGAATATCCGTAGGCTGCGCAAACTGCAGATCGTCCAGTGCCTGCCACAACTGTTTGTTCAGCTTAAATTGACCAAACCCTTTTTTTGAGACCTCCATGTTAGGCAATTTTTCAAAGCTAAAATTTAATAACCCTGGAAAAAATAAATATGGGAAAAATCGTATACTTGCAGGACCATGTCTTCGATCTTAATTAAAGAGGCTCGCCTGGTTACCGACGGTACGATCGCAGAAACCGATCTGTTGATTAAAGGCCAAAAGATCGAAAAAATAGCCCCTACTATTTCCGATCCTGCTGCTAAGGAAATTGCCGCTCAGGGAAAACTCCTATTACCGGGGTGTATTGATGACCAGGTACATTTCAGAGAGCCTGGGCTGACTCACAAAGCAGACATTTACACGGAGTCCCGAGCGGCGGTGGCCGGCGGAATTACCTCCTACATGGAAATGCCCAACACCAAACCACCTACCTTAACTCAAGAACTACTGGAGGAGAAATATCAACTAGCCTCCCGCAAATCACTGGCCAACTACTCCTTCTTCATGGGGGCATCCAACGATAATTTGAACGAGGTTTTGAAAACCGATGGATCACAAGTATGCGGTATAAAAGTGTTCATGGGTTCCAGTACAGGTAATATGCTGGTGGATGATGAACAAGTGCTGGAAGGACTCTTTGCAGCGGCACATTTGCCGGTAGCAGTCCACTGTGAAGACGAGGCCACCATCCGACGGAATCTGCAGGACTATCAGGATCGATACGGGGACCACATCCCCTTTGCCAATCATCCTAAAATCCGCAGCGCGGAAGCTTGCTTTATCAGTTCCCAAAAAGCCGTCAAATTGGCGCGAAAGCATGATACCAGGTTGCATGTTCTCCATATATCCACCGCCCGGGAGACCGATCTGTTCAATAATGTTCTGCCCCTGGAACAGAAACGCATTACGGCAGAGGCCTGTATACATCACCTGTGGTTCAGTGATCAGGACTATGCTGATAAGGGTAGCGCTATTAAGTGGAACCCTGCCATCAAAACTGCTGAGGACCGGGCTGGTATTTGGAAGGCATTGCTTGACGATCGCATTGATGTGGTGGCAACCGATCACGCCCCACATACCTGGCAAGAGAAAACTGATCTCTACACCAGTGCACCCTCAGGAGGGCCGTTGGTACAGCATGCCCTGGTTGCTATGATGGAGTTTCACCACCAGGGGAAGATCAGTTTGGAAAGGTTAGTGGAAAAGATGTGCCACAATCCAGCCATACTTTTTCAAGTAAAAGAAAGAGGGTTTCTTAGAGAAGGCTACTATGCAGATATGGTATTGGTTGACCCTGAAAGTCCCTGGAAAGTTACCCCCCCTACTATTCTATCCAAATGTGGTTGGTCGCCCTTTCTGGGTACTACCTTCCGCTCGCAGGTAACCCATACTATAGTCTCGGGATCATTGGTGTTTAGTAACGGTAATTTCTACGAGTCGAGTTGGGGAAAGAGGCTTAGTTTCCAGCGTTAATTTTTGAGAATATTTACTTTGTAAACTGCGGGCAATGGACTAGTTTTGCAATCCGTATAAATGGTGGTTGTAGCTCAGTTGGTTAGAGCGCTGGTTTGTGGCACCAGAGGTCGTGGGTTCGAACCCCATCTTCCACCCAAATCCCCTTTTATAAGCAGTATAAACAAAAAAAGCATCTCCTAAGAGATGCTCTGCTCATTTAAGATAAAAAAATAGTATTATCTTCTTCGGCTTTTCTTCTGAGAAGTCTTGTGCAATTGCGACCTCACCTTTTTAATGGCCTCTATTAATCCATTTTCGTAGCTGTTTGATTTAAATTTGGCGAACAGATCAGGACCTGGAACATTGAGCTTAAGTTTAACCGTTTTGCTATCTTCTTCGCTTTTTCCTGGCCTTAAATACACCTCAGCGCCAATTATTTCATGAAAATCAGCTTCTAAATCGTAAAGTTCGCTTTCAATAAATTCTACCAAATTACTGGATGCATCAAAATCTACTGTTTGAATATCAGTTTTCATAAAAGTAATGCTTGATTTAACTTTAATTTTGGTATGAACAAAGATGTATTTCTTACTTCGATTGTCACAATCAAAACCCCTGAATACCTTACATAAGCTTTTTATTGGCCGAAAAAATACGTATTCTTGTTTAGACCATGAGAACTGTAACCCATACGGAATTCAATGCCATGACCCTTCAAGAGAAGGTAAATGTGCTGTTCACAAAAGGGAATTTTATAGTGGCTATACGCTACTACGGTTACAAAGTCAATCTCTATCTGCTGAACAATTTTTACGTCGAGGTTTTTTACAACCACAAAAGAGATATGATCGAGCGTGTGGAGCTATTGCCGGTGTTTCATTCCCGCATGAAATTTTATTCCGACCAAATCACTTTGCCGGCAAATCTGCTGAATCACTAAATTTTTGATGTAACTCCAAAACTTGCGGAATCAGTAACTGGTGCTGATCATTGTAGAGGACAAAGTCCGATTTCTCTATCCGCTGGGTCTCTGAAATTTGATTGGACATGATATCCAGTATCTGCTGGCGGTCCCGCTGGGGATCCCTTTTCAAAACCCTACTTAGTCGAATCTCCTCAGGAGCAGATATCGTGACCAGGTAATCGAGACTCTTATACGAACCGGATTCGATCATCAATGCGGCCTCTTTAATCACATAAGGAGTCTGTGAATGATCCATCAACCATCTTTGATAATCCTTGCCTACTTCGGGATGCACCAGTTGATTCAACTGCTGTACTTTGTCAGCATCTTGGAAAACTTGTTTCGCCAGGAATGATCGGTTCAAAGTGCCATCAGGCAAGTAGCTTTCTTCGCCAAAAGACTGGGCTATATTACGAATTAGATCACCTTGGTGGGCCATCAAGTACCTGGCTCTTTCGTCCGCGTTGTATACCGGTACGCCCAAGCACTGGAAAATTCGGCATACCACGGTTTTACCAGCCCCAATGCCGCCCGTCACCCCGATCTGTAAGGGATCACTATGCATATCACTGTGCATGGCTTACTTCTACCTGCCCCGGATCCAAAGTTATATTCAAAATATAAGGGTGGTCGGCATTTACCCGGGGCGTTATGGTGGAATCGGGCTGTAGTTGGTTGAAATCAGCCCATATTTCAATAGCCACTGTCAACAGCGAATCCTTAAGACTAGACGGAACCTGGTACCGGGTACGGATTTGCTGCTGATCGGGGTCCAAGAAGTAGCCCTCTGGAAAATTGACCGGCCTTACGTTGACTTCTCTATCTACTGCCACCAGTGGATCGACCTGAAAGGAAATCTCCGCTAAATCAGTACTCCAGATGAGGTTGGTCTCCGTACTGGGAAGTGACACCTGGTCTTGATAGTTCTCATCGATTTGTGTTTGCTCCAGCTCCAGATAAATGGTGTCTTGAAGCGCGCTGATGATAGAAGCGGGGCCCTCTACCTGCACCGTATCAGGGTTAATGTTGATATCCCCAACGATCGTGTGATCCGATGCTGTGGGAACAATATTACGATCCAGGGCCAAGATCAATGTTTTTGCGGTTTTATGCTCAATATGAAAGTGCAAGGTATCCGTAATCACCCGGTTTAGGCGTAGTGTTTTTACCTGATCATTAATGGCCGACACCATAGACGTACCAAGCAGGAATCGTGTCTCCGCGGGGTTATTCAATTCATATTCCAGGGGTTCTACCCCGATACCAATGGAATTTCTAAATAGATTCCAGCCACCGCCGCTTACATTTAGACGCACTTGCGAGGGGACTTCAGCTACCGCAATAAGACTGTCCTTACCCATATAGTCTATGGACAGCGGATAGTTGATGGTAGTGGTATAATTCTTATTAAGAGCTGTGAAAAACCAAAAGGTTGTGGCCCCCAGAATGCACATGATAATCACCTTCCATTGCTTTTGGTCGGTAGGAATAGCCTTACCCCATATCCGGGCAAATATGTCTCTGGCTTTGTCCAAATATTTGGTTCAGGATTTGAGGTTGACTTTACTGGATTCCAAGGAAATTGAACTCTTTTCAAACTTTATCCGAGCGCCTCTGTCCACTTCCAGGGTAACGGTATTTTCATCTATAGCCGTAACTTTACCGTGTATACCGCCAATTGACACTACCATATCTCCTTTCTTTATCTCACTGATAAACTTTTTTTGATCCTTTTGCTTTTTCTGTTGCGGGCGGATCATGAAGAAGTAAAAGACCAGCAAGATTCCTCCTATCAGAATAAAGTTGATAGTGCCCCCGGAGTTTCCACCGGGGGCCTGTAGCAGTATGGTATTGATTAGTGCGTTGATCATGCCTAATGACTAATTTGTAGAATTAACCGTTCCCTTAAGGCGTAATTTACGGACTTTGGGATAGGTGTTGGCGGTTACCGTAACTGTTGGTGCCTGATTACCTTTCTTATTCTTGCTGTTGAACTGAACGGCAATTTCGCCGGTTCCCCCTACTGGTACAGGCTCACGGGAATAAGAAGGTACGGTACATCCGCAGGAAGCAGTGGCACTTTGAATTATTAAAGGTGCTTCACCCACGTTGGTAAAAGTAAATACATGGTCAATTACTTCTCCCTCGCTAATAGTCCCGAAATCAAAATTGTCACTGGGAAAATTAAACTCCGGCAAAGGACCATCGGGTTTCACTTCCACAGGCTCTACCACCGGATTGTTGATGGGTGTACTGTTTAGAGTAGCTGTGGGTGTGGCTCCCCCGCCTTCCAATTTCGCCACGCGGCGCTCCAGTTCCGATACTCTGGATTCCAAAACATTGTTGCAACTACTGGCAATTAACACCAGCAAAAACGAAAAAATACTAAATCTCATTACTTTCATAATCATTCTGAAATTATATTCCTATTTCAAGTTATTTATAACAGCATCCGTAAAGCCCTGGGTTCCCTGATCACCGCCTAAATCAGCAGTACAGGAACTCTTTTCTGCTAATGTCTTGTCCAAGGCCTGATCGATACGGTCAGCGTGGTCAAGCAGGTTCAAATGCCTTAACATCAAAATGGCACTGCGGATGATGGCTGTAGGATTGGCCTTCCCTTGGCCGGCAATATCCGGTGCCGATCCGTGCACTGCTTCAAATATAGCGAAGTCATCCCCAACGTTGGCCCCTGCCACTAATCCAAGTCCACCTACCAAACCTGCACAAAGGTCTGAAAGAATGTCCCCAAAAAGGTTGGTAGTGACGATAACGTCGTAATCTTCAGGGCGAATGACCAATTGCATGCACATGTTGTCGATAATACGATCGTTCATCTCAATTTCGGGGTAATCCTGAGCAACCTCATCACCGGCATCCAGGAAGATACGCCCGATATTTTTAAGGATATTGGCCTTATGCACCAAAGTTACCTTCTCTCTGCCTTGATTTTTAGCGTACTCAAAGGCAGCTTTCACGATTCGCAGAGAACCTTTTTTGGTTACCCTGGCTATGGAATCCGCCATTTCCAAGCGGGCGTCATAAAATTCCAGACCGGCGTAAAGTCCTTCAGTGTTTTCTCGAAAAAGAACGGTATCTACATTATCGAACTTGCTGTCGATCCCCGGGGTTGATCGACAAGGGCGGATATTTTGATAGAGATCAAACATCTGGCGCAGCTGCACATTAACGCTTTTAAATCCCTTTCCCACCGGAGTGGTTATGGGACCCTTCAAAGCCACCCTGGTTTCATTAATGGAGTCAATTAAGGACTGCGGGATGAGCTCATCCCCATGCTCCAGGCTGGTAAGTCCGGCATTGACCTCTTCCCAGACAATAGGCACTTCAACAGCCTCAAAAATTCTTTTAACCGATTGGGTAATTTCAGGACCGATACCGTCTCCGGTGATCAGGGTAACTTTCTTCTGCATGTTATTTCTTTTCCCGGATTTGACCAATTAACTCATCCACGTCTTCCAGTAGTTTTTCGGCTTTTTCCTTGGCGTCCTGAATCACTTTTTCACCCTCCGAGCGAGCCATACTGGTGGCTGGTTCATCCTTTCCATCCACGATATCTTCCAAAAGCTCCTCTAATTTTTCTTTGTATTTATCCAGCTGAAAAACCAATTTCTCACGGGTGTTGGATCCTTTGTCTGGCGCATACAAGATTCCCAAAATAGCACCAGCGGCTGCCCCGGTCAGAAAGCATAGTAAGTTGTCTGTTGTCTTGCTCATTTTACTCCATCTATTTATTATCGATTAATCCTCGACCGCTTTTTTTAATGGTCCCGTCCGCTGCCAGTTCATTGGCTAAAACGTCCAAAATACCATTAATAAACTTCTTGCTTTTAGGCGTGCTGTACCTTTTTGACAATTCAATATATTCATTAATTGTTACTTTAACAGGGATACTGGGGAATTTTATCATCTCCGTTAAGGCCATCTTAAGCAGCACCATATCGACCTGTGCAATGCGGTCCGTGTCCCAGTTTTTGGCGTGAGAGGACACCAAATTCTCGGCCCATGATTCCAACTCCAAGGTGTAGTCGAAAATATCTTCAAAAAACTGTTTATCGTCTTCCCATTGGTAACTCAAAGGAGCCAGTTCCACGCCTTCCTCACTGATGGATTTAAGGGTTTTGCTGATCATGCTTTTGATTATGGGCTGGTTTTCGGCCCATCCCATGTCATGCTCCTCAAAGAAATCCTGAAAGGACTCGCTTTTCCATAAAATGGATTTGTACCAGAACCGCAGGAACTTAATGTCCCCATCCAAACCCGTTTGCCCTTCTGAAATGCGACTCAGCTCAGCATGTTGGGTGAGCTCTTTATACCACTGGGAAAGCCTGTCACCGAAAGTCGACCATGAAGGTAGGGACAAGCCTTTCACCCGTTTCTGAAGCAGCGTCAATGCCCTATTACCAGTGAAATAGAAAGTAGTACGGCTACCGGAATTCAGCTTCCTTTGTCCGAATCTTTGATCTTCGTAATCGGCCAGGGCTAACGAGAGACCTAAAACCCAAAAAAAGAGCTGCATTACCCCCTCTACTTCCTTCAACATATTGTGGCGCAAATACTTTAAGTCTTTTAGATCTTGTTGCCTGCAGGCATTACCAATTTCCACCAACCGATCCTTTAGCTCCTCAGGGATCTCTTGCAGTTCATTCTCTTGGTGGCCCTTGACCACCTGTTCAATGGCTTTTTTTAGGAGCTCTCCCTCAGAGGCAGAGGCCCCGTTTTCCGGGATTAAACTTTGTTTGAAATCTTGCCAGGCCAGCTCCCGATTCGATAGACGGGTTTGCTGGAAAGCAAACAAAGTTTGCATAGCCTTAATGCGTAAATTTCTTCGGTTCAACATAGCTGGTGTACGCCCTAAAAGGTAAGTTTAACTTTCCCAACTCTTTCAATTCGGTCACGAGCCATTTGTAACGCAGCCTGATGGGTAGTGATGTCCAGATGTTGGGAGCGATCTATCAATTCCAAACAGGTATCGTAGATAGACTGCGCTTTCTGGTAGGCCAGCTCACGATTGTATTTTCCAGTGTACTCCAAATAAACATTGATAATGCCCCCCGAATTGATCAGGAAGTCCGGAGCGTATAATATTCCTCGTTCCTTAAGCATTTGAGCGTGTTCTACCTCATCCTGCAATTGGTTATTGGCTCCACCGGCTATTACCTGACACTTTAAGCTCGGTATAGATACGCTGTTTAAGGTGGCCCCTAAAGCACAAGGCGCATAAATATCCATGTCAATATCCAATTGAGAATTACCCGGAATAACCTGGGCTTTATACGCATT
>Ga0224508_10004904_pt1 | contig 10869 bp, 9 predicted proteins | sample SF_Jan12_sed_USG_4_FD_170157 | JGI IMG/M metagenome (GOLD analysis project Ga0224508, IMG submission 170157) | Sediment microbial communities from San Francisco Bay, California, United States - SF_Jan12_sed_USGS_21 | ecosystem: Environmental > Aquatic > Marine > Sediment | place: USA: California... | reverse complement strand
CCGGTTAGCGCCGATCCCGCTGTGGCCGCCCCGCCGGTCAGCGCCGATCCCGCCCCGGCCGCTGCGGCACCGCCGGCTGGCCCCGATCCCGCTGTGGCCGCCCCGCCGGTCAGCGCCGATCCGAGCGCAGCCGAGGAGAGCGGTGAGCCGCCGGCCGTCGATCAGCCACCGACGTCGGGAACGGCCGCTGCGCCCGCTCCCAGCCCCGAGCCGGAGACGACTCCGGCCGACGAGAGCACGCCGTAGCCGCAGCAGAGCAACCCCTGGTCCAGCGCCCGCCCCTACCGGTCGAGCAGCCACGGCCACCACCGACGACGTAACGACGAGGAAGAAGACGAATGCCAGCATTTGGTGCCAAGGACGTCCAAGAGCTCCGCAAGGCCACCGGAGCCGGAATGATGGACGCCAAGAAGGCCCTCACCGCGGCCGACGGCGACTTCGAGGCCGCCACTCAGATCCTGCGGGAGAAGGGGTTGGCCAAGGCCGCAGGGCGTGGTGATCGCGACAACGCCGAGGGGGTCGTCGCCGTCGCCCGCAACGACTCGGCGGCCGCACTCGTGCACCTCAAGTCGGAGACCGACTTCGCGGCGAAGTCCGATGACTTCCGCGCGCTCGCCCAGGAGCTGGCCGATCTCGTCCTCACCGACGGGCCCGACGCCGTGAAGACCAAGGATGCCGAGCTCGAGAACCTCAAGCTCACGGTCAAGGAGAACATCGACGTCGGCACCGTCGAGCGCTATGCGCTCCAGCCCGGTGCCGTCATCGACGCCTACCTGCACGGCGAGGGCCGGGCCGGGGTGCTGATCGAAGGGGAGGGCATCGACCTCGACACCCTTCACGAGATCGCCCTGCACGTGGCGTTCGCCAAGCCGAGCTACCTGCACCGCGACGACGTACCGGCCGAGGAGGTCGAGAAGGAGCGGGCAGTACTGCTCGAGATCACCAAGGTCGAGGGCAAGCCTGAGCAGGCGTGGCCCAAGATCGTCGAGGGCCGGCTCAACGCCTGGTACGGCGAGCGGGTGCTGCTCGAGCAGGGGGTGTTCGGCGACAAGGAGACGGTCGCGGCCAAGATCGGCGACGGCACCATCCATCGCTTCGCCCTGGCGCTCGTCGGTGGGTGAGGGGTGAGCTGATGATCTCGCCGGGCCGGCCGTTGGCCGCCCAGCCATTCGCCGGGGGAGTACACTCGGACCAGCTACTTCGGCAAGCAGCCTCGAGCCCGATGGCTCGGGCCTGCCGCCTGAGAACCCAGGAGGCCTCTTGAGCGACGGCATCAAACCACGCTGGCGAAGGATCCTGCTCAAGTTGTCGGGCGAAGCCTTCGCCGGTGAGGCCGGGTACGGGATCGACGGCAAGGTCGTCCGCGGCATCGCCGAGGACATCCTCGCCGTCAAGCACGACCTCGACATCGAAGTCGCCGTGGTCGTCGGCGGTGGCAACATCTGGCGTGGCCTGACGGGGGCCGAGGGCGGGCTCGACCGGGCCCAGGCCGACTACATGGGCATGCTGGCCACCGTCATCAATGCGCTCGCCCTCCAGGACATCGTCGAGCAACAGGGTGTCCAAACCAGGCTCCAGTCGGCGATCCGGATGCCGCAGGTGGCCGAGGAGTACATCCGCCGCCGGGCGATCCGGCACCTCGAGAAGGGGCGGCTCGTGATCTTCGCCGCCGGCACAGGCAACCCGTTCTTCACCAGCGACACCTCTGCCGCGCTCCGAGCCGTCGAGATCGACGCCGATGTGCTGCTGAAGGGCACCCACGGCGGCGTCGACGGGATCTACACCGACGACCCGCGCACGAACCCCGAGGCCACCAAGATCGACAAGCTCACCTACCTCGACGTCCTCAACCGCAACCTGCGGGTGATGGACTCGACAGCGATCACCCACGCCAAGGAGAACGGTCTTCCGATCGTGGTCTTCGACCTGATGGCCGAGGGCAACCTGCGAAGCCTCCTCTGCGGTGAGGCCATTGGTACGATAGTCGAATGAGCGAAATGGCCGAGCTGATCCTCGATGACGCCAAGGAGCGCATGGAGAAGGCCGTCGTCCATTCCCGCGAGGAGTTCGCCACGATCCGCAGCGGACGAGCCAACCCGACCCTCGTCGAGAAGATGACGGTCGAGGCCTACGGCGTCGAGATGCGCCTCGTCGAGATGGCCTCGATCTCGGTGCCGGAAGCTCGCCAGCTCCTCATCACCCCTCACGACCCGAGCAACCTCGAGGCGGTGGAGCGGGCCATTCGGACCTCCGACCTGGGCCTGTCTCCGAGCAACGACGGTCGCACCCTCCGCCTGAACTTCCCGCCGCTCACCGAGGAGCGCCGCAGGGAGCTGGTCCGGATCGTGAAGAAGATGGCCGAGGAGGGCCGGATCTCGATCCGGAACATCCGCCGTGATGCCCGCAAGGAGCTCGAGAGCGCCGAGAAGGAGAAGCAGCTCACCAGCGACGAGCTGGTGCGGGCCGAGAAGGATCTCGACCGAATAACCCGATCAAGTGAAGCCACTGTGGACGGGGCGCTGGCGAGCAAGGAAGAGGAACTGCTCGAGGTGTGACGGCGTTGCCCGCCCCGGGCGGCGACTGATCTCGAACGCAGAACCCGCGTGCCGAACCGGTTCACGAAAGGAAGCACATGGCTGAAAACAAGAGGCGTGGGCGGTTCGGCAAGGGGTCACAGGACGATGCCAGCCAGAGCATCTTCGACCTGTTCGAGCCCCCACCGGAACAAGAGTCGAGCTCGTTCGGCAAGATTCCGATCATTCGCGACGATGACGACAGCCTCGACCTGACCGACGTCGAGTACGTCGAAGCCCAGGCTGCGGCCGAGGCCGAGGCGGCAGGGCTCGCCCACTGGGCCGAGCCGGCGACCGGGCAGGTGCCGGCAGCCCTCGCCGTCGACCGGGCCGATGCCGCCGAAGTGAAGGGACCGAGCTGGAGGGGCGAGGACCCGAACTGGGCCGGTCCCGATCTGTCTGACGTCTTCGCCGACACCGAGGCGATCACCCACGATCGACTGATCGACGTCGACGACGACGACCTCTCCGTCGACCCGACGCCGACCCCTCCTCCCAGGCGTCGAGCGAAGCCGGCCGCCGAGCAGGCCCCGCCTCGCCGACCTCAGCCCGAGGCACCATCGGTCTTCGACCGCCCGCCCGGAAGTCGACCGGTCGACGCCCCGGCTCCTCCCGCCCCGACCGGCGGCGATCCCTTCGGTGGCCGCACTCGGCGTCGCAGTGGCCCCGATCCGGCTCCGGGCCGAGACAGCACCCCCCGGCCAGCCGCCCGGCCCCAACCGGCACCGCCCCCCGCCGCGGCGCCAGCAACGGCAGGGCTGCCAGCGACCACGCCGCCGGCGCCAGGCCCTGCGGTCCGGCGAGCCAGCGCCGCAGTACCCCCACCGGCGCGAGCGGGCACCAACGCTGCCGGCCCGGCCCGCGACCCGGCAACGAGTGCGTTCACGCCACCGCCGGCCGCTGCCGATCCCGGTGAGCTGCCCCGACGGCGGGGCGCCCACGATCTTCCGCCCTCCGGCGTATCGCTCGACCCGTCGGTCCTCGATCCCGGCGCCCCAGGACCGAGATCGCCCCGCCCAGCGGGGCGGCCACCGATTGATCTCGACGAACCGGCCGGTGTCCTCGACGCCGACCCAGACGACTACGACGAGTATTACGACGACTACGACGACTACGACGACTCTGGCGGCGGTCGCCGGCTCGGCCAGTCGTTCATCGTCGGGATCGCTTTGGCCGCCGTGGTGTTCGTCACCCTCGGGTTCGGGCCGATCCCCACCATGGTCATGATCGGCGTCCTCACCCTCCTGGCCGTCATGGAGCTCTTCAACGCGATGCGAGTCGCCGGGCTCCGCCCGGCCACGCTGCTGGGCCTGGTCGGCGCCGTGGCCCTCCCGGCAGCCACCTACGTGCGGGGCGACGCCGGGTACCCGCTGGTCGTCGGGCTCGCAGTCGTGTTCGGGATGCTGTGGTATCTGACCGGCGCCGACACGGAGCGACCGGTCCTCAACCTTGGTCTCACCCTGACAGGCGTGATGTGGATCGGCGGTCTCGCCGGGTTCGGCGCCCTCATGCTGAAGGCCGAGGACGGCGTCGGCTTGCTGCTGGCCACGATCATCATCACCGCCACATCCGACACGTTCGCCTACCTCGGAGGCCGGGCCTACGGCACGAAGTCGTTCCACTCGGCCAGCCCGAACAAGACCTGGGAGGGAACCCTCACCGGCTTCTTCGGCGCGCTGTTCGCGGGGCTCGCCATCGGCGTGACCGACCTGATCAGCGTGTTCAACAGCGAGTTCGTGAGCGTCATGGTCCTGGCGGCCGTCGTCGGGGTGCTGGCGCCGATCGGTGACCTGGCCGAATCGCTGGTCAAGCGCGACCTCGGTATCAAGGACATGGGCACCCTGCTCCCCGGGCACGGCGGGGTCCTCGACCGCGTCGACGGCCTGCTGTTCGCCCTCCCCGGTGCGTACTACGTCGCCGTGGTCTACCAGCTGATCTGAGTCCCATGACGACGACGGTTGGCGTGATCGGGTCGACCGGTTCCATCGGCACGCAGACGCTCGACCTCGTCGCCGCCGACCCCGACCGCTACGACGTCGTGGCCCTGGCCGCCGGCTCGAATCTCGACCTCCTCGTCGAGCAGGTCCGCGCCTTCCGGCCCCGCTACGCGGCGATCGGTGACGAAACCAAGTCGGCCGACCTCGCCGCCATGTTCCGGGGCTCCACCGAGGTCCTGGCCGGGCCGTCGGCCCTCGCCGATCTCGCCGAGGTGGCCGACGTCACCGTCAACGGCGTCGTCGGATTCGCCGGCCTACCGGTCACGCTGGGCTGCCTCCAGGCCGGCAAGCGGCTCGCCCTCGCAAACAAGGAATCGCTGATCGCAGCGGGCCCGGTCGTGCAGGTCGCCCGCAGGACCCCGGGGGCTGAGCTGCTCCCGGTCGACTCCGAGCACGCTGCGATCCACATGTGCCTGCGAGCCAACGACGTGAAGGATCGGGTCGAGCGGCTCCAGCTCACCGCGTCCGGCGGCCCGTTTCGGGGTCGGGCCCGAGCCGACCTGGCGACCGTGTCGATCGACGACGCGCTCGCTCATCCGACGTGGTCGATGGGCCCGAAGATCACGATCGACTCCTCCACGTTGATGAACAAGGGTCTGGAGGTCATCGAGGCCAACGAGCTGTTCGGCACTCCGGCCGGTCCGGCCGGCTACGGGATCACGTTCGACGAGATCGAGGTCGTCGTCCACCCCCAGTCGATCGTCCACTCGATGGTCACCTTCTCCGATGGCTCGACGATCGCCCAGCTCTCACATCCCGACATGCGGCTGCCGATTGGCTATGCGTTGGCCTACCCCGATCGATTCCCCGTTCCCTACGGCCGGATCGACTGGAGCGCGCTCGGGCGGCTCGACTTCGAGCTCCCCGACACCGAGGCGTTCCCCTGCCTCGAGCTCGCATTCACCGCCGGCCGTGTCGGTGGCACCGCCCCCGCCTGGCTCAGCGCGGCCAACGAGGTGGCCGTCGAGGCGTTCCTCGCCGGCCGGATCGCCTGGATCGACATCCCCGATGTCATCGAATCCGTGCTCGCGGTCCATGATGGATCGACAGCGGACACACTGGAAGGCGTACTGGATGCCGATGCCGAGGCTCGCCGTCGAGCCACCGAGATCCTGGGGCGGACCTCGCTGATGGCTCGGCCGTAGAGCACCAACGAGATGAGAACGCCCGGATGACGAACACCAGTTCCCCCAAGGACTCCCAGCCGAACTCCGACCAGCCAAGCTCGCCCTGGGTCATGGCCGACCCGGCCGATGTCCCCGAGGGCGAGGAGCGGACGAACCCGCTGGGGGTGGTGAGCCTCATCGGGCTGTTCGCCATGCTGTGGTTCTGGGCCGGGCCGAGGTACTTCCTCGTGGTCATGGGCTTGATGGTCATGATCTTCCTCCACGAGCTCGGGCACTTCGTGACCGCCCGGTGGACCGGGATGAAGGCGACGCAGTTCTTCCTGTTCATGGGGCCCCGGCTCTTCTCCTTTCGGCGGGGGGAGACCGAGTACGGTCTTCGTCTGCTCCCCCTCGGCGCGTTCGTCCGCATCGTCGGGATGAACAACCTCGACCCGTGCGCTCCGGAAGACGAGCCTCGGGCCTACAAGAACAAGAGTTACCCCCGCCGGATGCTGGTGATCACCGCCGGGTCGTTCATGCATTTCGTTCAGGCCCTGCTGCTGTTCGTCGTCTTGTCGTCGGTGATCGGCGTGCCCGATGCGAACCGGTGGACGATCAACGAGATCTCCCGGCTGGAGACCGGGGAGACGCCGGCCGTCGCCGCCGGGCTGGAACCCGGTGATTCGATCGTCGCCGTCGATGGCGTCTCGACCACGAACTTCGGCGATCTGCAGGAATACCTGCGAGATCGGCCGGGCGAGGGCGTGACGCTCGAAGTGGCATCCGACGGCGTCACCAGGACCGTCGAGACGACGTTGGCCGAGCTGCCAACCGATGACGGCGAGGTGATCGGCTTCCTCGGCGTCGCCCCCGACTTCGAGCGGACCCGGGAGAGCCCGTTCATCGGCGTGCAGAACTTCGGGATCGCGTTCTGGAACTCGCTGACCGCCATCCCCCGGCTCATCGCCCCCTCGACGTTCTTCAACCTCGGACAGCTCGTGTTCGACGGTTCGGAAGAGGTCGAGCTCAGCTCCGAGGAGGCCGCCGGGCGGCCCGTGTCGATGATCGGTGTCGTCCGCCTCGCCGGTGCCCCCGACTTCGACTGGGCTGTGCCGGTGACGATGCTGGCGTTCATCAACATCTTCGTCGGGATCTTCAACCTCGTGCCTCTGCTCCCCCTCGACGGCGGTCACGCCGCCATCGCCACCTACGAACGACTCCGGTCGCGCCGGGGGCGGCGCTACCAGATGGATGTCGCCAAGCTCTTGCCCCTCACCTACGCCGTCGTGTTCGTGCTCGGGTTCCTGATGCTGACCACGCTTTGGCTCGACATCGTCCGCCCGATCGGCTGAATGAGGGCTCGGGCGGGGTCTGAGCAGAACCACCAATGGGTGGCCCGACCCGCCGCGACAACGCCCCCGACCCGTACCCTTGGGTCGGCCCTCCGATGCGGATTGGAGCGATGTGGAAAGCGGAGTGACGTTTCCTCGTAAGACGACCCGCCAGGTGATGGTCGGCGACGTCCCGGTTGGTGGCGGCGCCCCGATCACCGTCCAGTCGATGACGATCACCAAGACCGCCGACGTCGACGGGACCCTGCAGCAGATCTACCAGCTCGCCGCGGCCGGTGCCGACATCGTGCGCTGTACCTGCAACGAGCCGGAGGCGGCCGAGGGCCTGGCCAGGATCGTGCCCCGGAGCCCCGTCCCGATCGTTGCCGACATCCACCACCAGTACCGGCGGGCCCTGGAAGCGCTGGAGGCCGGGGTCGACTGCCTCCGGCTCAACCCGGGCAACATCCGCAAGCCGGAGCACATCAAGGTCGTCGCCCAGGAGGCCAAGGATCGTGGTGTGCCGATTCGCATCGGGGTCAACGGCGGCAGCCTCGACCCGGCCCTCTACGACGCCTACGGCGGCCGTGTCACCCCGGAGGCCATGGTCGAGTCGGCCCTCCAGGAGATCGGCTACTTCCAGGAGGTCGACTTCGACCTCATCAAGATCTCGGTCAAGGCCTCCAACGTGCCGCTCATGATCGAGGCCTACCGTCAGCTTTCGGAGGTCACCGACCACCCCCTGCATCTCGGCGTCACCGAAGCCGGCCCACCTCCGGCGGGCATCGTCAAGGCCACCGCCGGCATCGCCACCCTGCTGGCCGAGGGCATCGGCGACACGATCCGGTACTCGTTGACCTCCGACCCGGTCGACGAGGCTCGGCTGGGGCGCGTGCTGCTCGAGTCGTTCGGGCTGCGGGAACGCAAGAACGTCGACCTGATCGCCTGCCCGTCCTGCGGTCGGGCAGAGATCGACGTCTACCAGGTGGCCGACGACGCCCAGCGGGCGTTCGCCGACCGGGAGATCCCCCTTCAAGTAGCCGTCATGGGATGCGTGGTCAACGGCCCCGGCGAGGCCCGTGACGCCGACATCGGGATCGCAGCCGGCAACAAGCGGGGTCACCTGTTCATCAAGGGCACCAACGTGGCCGTCGTCCCCGAGGACGAGATGGTGCCGACGCTGGTCGAGTGGGCCGAGTTCATCCACGCCGAGGGAATGGACGCCGCCATGGAGCGGGCCTCAGCGACTCGGGACGCCGCCCGGCGAGCCGCCGATGAGGACCGTCGCCGGAATCTCGCCGATCGCGGCGACGACGCCAACGCCTCGGAGCAGGTCGTGGAGCTGCTCCGCAAGCAACGCGAAGGCTAGACCTCTCGGGCCAGGGCCCCCGTTCCTCCTCGAACAGCCCCGGAGCCCGGCTGGGCTACTCGATCTCTTCGGGGTCGAGGTCGAGGATGTCCGCTGGGTCGTCATCGCTGAGGTCACCCGCTGCGGTCTCCTCCGCTCCCAAGTCGGCAACGGCGTCGGCCCTGGCCTGAGCATGGCCGATCTTGTCCTCCAGGGTGTCGAACGCCGATTGGCCGTCGGCGATCTCCTCCTGGAGGCGCTCCATCGCATCGGTCGGTGTCTCCTCCAGCAGCCGCTCACGGCGCGTCAGGTCGTCGTCGAGTCGGGACTCGAGATCGCCTTTGGCGTCTTTCAGGTCTGCCGTCTCGGTCCTCAGCCACGCCTTCAGAGAGTCCAGAAATCCCATGATGCAAGGCTAGGACACCAAGACCGCTCCGGCCGGGTATCCTGGATACGATGCTGAAAGGCGTGGGCTCCGGCCCACGCCTTTGGTCTCCTGTGCGGGCCATCCCGGCACCCGTGCCGGTCGGGTCCGTACCCGGAGCGGGACAGTTCTCGCTCCTGACCTGACCGCGACATCGACGACGAAGCGAACGACTGTACGACGAACCGTAGCCACGAAGCCAGTACGAAGGAGGTGTTTCCCGATGAGCGTCCAGGAGCGAGTGTACGAGCTGCTCGAGCCGATCGTCGCAACCCTCGAGGTCGAGCTGGTCGATGTGGAGTTCACCGGCGGAACGCTCCGGGTGACCGTCGATCAGCACGACGGCATCACCACCGAGTCGCTGGCCAAGGTTAACCGCCTGATCTCACCGATACTCGATCAACATGATCCGGTGCCGGGCCGCTACACGCTGGAGGTATCGAGCCCAGGTCTCGAGCGTCCGTTGAAGAGCGCGCCGCAGTACGAGCGTGCGGTGGGTGAGCAGGTCGTGGTCAAGCTCGTCCCGTCGGTCGAGCCACGCCGAGTGAAGGGTGAGCTCATCGGGTTGAAGGTCGTCGAGGGAGGTCCGGCCGAGATCGACCTCGATGTGGTGGAGGTCGACGGGGTCGAGCTCGACGAGCCCGATCGGCGTCGACTCGCCCTGGCCGACATCGCCTCGGCCCGAACGGTCTTCGAGTGGGGCCCGAGCCCCAAGCCCGGCGGCCCGAAGCAGAAGAACCCGAAGCAGAAGAAGACATCGTCGGGCAAGGCCACAGCCACGAAGCAGGCCCCGAACAACAAGTCCTCCGTCAACCGCGAGGTGCGCGATGAGCAATGAGATGACCGAAGCGCTGCAGGCGCTCGCCGAGGATCGAGGGATCTCGATCGACAAACTGTTCGGCATCATGGCCAACGCCTTGGAGTCGGCCTACAAGCGCATGCCGGACTCCTACGAGTACTCCTGGGTCACGATCGACCCGGCCACGTTCGACATCCGGGTGTTCGCCCAGGACCTCGACGACGAAGGCGAGCCGATCGGTCCCGAGCTCGACGTCACGCCCGACACCTTCGGGCGGATCGCAGCCCAGACCACCAAGCAGATCCTCACCCAGGGGATCAGAGAGGTCGAGCGCGAGCAGAAGTACGAGGAGTACGCCGGCCGCGAGGGCGACATCGTCACCGGCATCGTCCAGCAGACCGACTCGCGTTACACCCTGCTCGACCTCGGTCGGGTCGAGGCGCTCCTGCCGCAGGCGGAGCAGGTGTCGATGGGGCCACGCAGCGAGAACGGCAACCGGATCAAGGCCTACATCGTGGAGGTCCGCCGCACGGCCAAGGGTCCTCAGATCGTGGTCAGCCGCACCCACCCGGGGCTGATCAAGCGGCTGTTCGAGCTCGAGGTGCCCGAGATCGCCGACGGCGTCGTGGAGATCAAGGCCTGCGCTCGTGAGCCCGGCCACCGCACGAAGATCTCGGTGTGGTCGAACGACCAGAACGTCGACCCGGTTGGCGCCTGCGTGGGGGCCCGCGGCTCTCGGGTCCGGATGGTGGTCAACGAGCTCAACGGCGAGAAGGTCGACATCATCCCCTACAGCGAGGACCCGTACGAGTTCGTGGCGAAGGCTCTGTCGCCGGCCAAGGTGAAAGAGGTACGGATCGATTTCGACACCGGCACCGCCGAGGTCATCGTCCCCGACTTCCAGCTGTCGCTGGCGATCGGCAAAGAAGGGCAGAACGCCCGCCTCGCCCACCGGCTGACCGGCTGGCGGATCGACATCAAGAGCGAGACCCAGCTCGAGGAGGAGGCCCTCCGGGCCGAGGAGTACGCGAGCGAGGAGTGGGCCGAGGGCGAGTGGATCGTCGATCCAGGGACTGGCGAGCAGATGTGGCAGCCGGCCGATGGCAGCCCGGCCATCTCCGCCGAGGAGTGGAACACCGCGGCCGAAGCCGAGACCGAAGCCGACGACGACACAACCGGCGAGGACGCAACCGGCGAGGACACCGCCGAGCAGGTCGATGCCGATGCCGATGAGCCGGTCGCCGAGGCCGCCGATGCCGATGCCGATGCCGGTGAGCCCGAGGCCGCCGAT
>Ga0224508_10004903_pt1 | contig 10871 bp, 13 predicted proteins | sample SF_Jan12_sed_USG_4_FD_170157 | JGI IMG/M metagenome (GOLD analysis project Ga0224508, IMG submission 170157) | Sediment microbial communities from San Francisco Bay, California, United States - SF_Jan12_sed_USGS_21 | ecosystem: Environmental > Aquatic > Marine > Sediment | place: USA... | reverse complement strand
GCGGAGATGCCCAGTATAATGGCGAAAAAGATAACCAGTAGCGGCGAGAGCGCGGCAGCTACAAGAATTGGTGGGATGTATTGAGCATGTGCACTAACTGAAAAAAGCAACAAAACGACCATCAACGCAGGTCTTGCTGTCCTTGGTTGAGTCATTCTTCCGAACCGCCCGGTACCGTTAAGCTGCCGGAGGCGATCTGGCGTCGAGGGCTACCCTGGAGTGTCCGATGCACTTCGGTGTTTCCAGGTCGCAATCAACAGGGCCGGCGCCGCCAACAGCAAAACCGGGGACGAATAGACACCGGGCGCCAGCTCACCCAAATAGATGGAGATTCCAATGTGCCCGAGGGCGTTAGCGACCATCAGAATACCCAGGAAGTATGCGAGTGGCCGAAGAAAGCGCTTACCTGCGAACACCAGCGGAGACAGGCTCAGGAGTATCAAAACACCCAAAGTGAGTCCCGAAAGCCATGTCCGGAAAGTGAATGTCGGGAAGGGCAGCCAGAAATCGGCGGCGCGCAGTGATTCGATGTAAGAATTGTACAGTGGCAGAAAGCCGGTTAGCGCTTCATCTGCGACATGCAATGCGATGGCGAGAACCAGAGAAACCCAGGCCAGGCCCCATTTTCTTGATAGGTCCGATATTGCCATTCGAGATCTCCGCAGGTTTGCCGAATCACCATGCCCTGCGTCTTGAATATTGCCAGAACGCGCACAAAAAAGCGCCCGCGGATTGCCGCGGGCGCTGTAGGCTCTGGCTGAGGAGGTGCTGACTTACGGCCTCTCGCCTCCGAGAAATGGGTCGTCGTCATAGCCGAGCCCGGTCCAATCAATCTGACCAGCTGCGTGACAGTCGGCGCAGGCTGAGTCCTTGCCGAGAGCCTGCTCTTTCGGTGCCACTTCATGGTTCACTGTCAGGTACATCACGGTGTCAACGAATTCATACTCGCCCGAATACGTCTGACCGGTGTAGGCCGCACCATCCTGTAACGCAAGATCCCAGTCGTACTTCGCCCAGTACGGGTTCGGTCCACCTTTCAGGCCGAACAGATGCGGTACGAGCATCGTATTGTTGTTGGCATCGGCCACCTGGTTGCCGACCATCTTCTTGAACGGATAGATCATGGCGCCAGGCGTCGTGTAGTCAGCTGACGGTGCGCCGAGTACGACAGGTGTAGTCGTGTACTGGTCGTTGACATTGATCATCATGCGGTCCCACTTACCATCGTAGTAGAGCAGTTCGGGCCGAACGTCGTTGGCCCAGACAAATGTGCCCTTCTTTTTGTCAAAGGTGGGTCTGTTCGTGGCGGGATCGACAGGAACGGGATCAATGTCCTGGCCCGCATCCGCCCAATACCATTCAACCTTTGTGGATGTCTGTCTGGCGAATGCCGGGATGTGACAAACCTGGCAGGCTAACGTCGGGTGCAGGGTGAGTACATTCTCCACCGGGTTACCGACATGGATGTTGGCACGATCGCCATGACAGTCTTCGCAAGTCTTCATCGCACCATCGTCGGTTGAGTGATACGGCATTCCGCCGATGCCGTGATCGACGAGAGCTTCCTGGCCGTCTTTCTTCACGCCGTGACAGGCAACACAATACATGTCACCACCGTCTGTGCCCATGTGCACATCGAACTCACTTGTCGTGTCGAGCATGACCATCGCCAAGTCACCATGTTTCACATTGTCACCACCACCCGCGTTCGCATGGCAGCCAATGCAATTCTTGCGGGTCGGAACGCCATCGTTTTCGGCGACGCTTCGTGCAACGACATTAAGGTCTACAGCGGGATCCGGTTGACCGGCGGTGGTCTTGCCTTTGATATAGGTGCCGGACTGATCATGACACACGAGGCAGTCGATGGTCTTCGGGTCATTGAACGCGAACGTATCGTCAGCATAGCCATTACCTGTATGGCATTGCGTACAGCGGCCTTCGTTCGTCGGCACCGCGATACAGAAATTGTTGATGAAATCGTTCTTACCGTGGATTTCGCCTTCGTATCCATCGATATTCGATGCGGTGCCTTGCCAGGTAAAGTGCGCTTTGGTCAGCATATCGTTGCCAATCAGACCATGGCAGTTCATGCAGGATTGCGTGCCTTCGTAGCCGTGCTCAGTGAAATAGCCTTTGTGCAGCTGTTCACTTGCGTAGTCGTTGCTGTCGATCGCATTGCAATCGACCACATCGAAAAGGCCATCGCCATTTATGTCTTCGGCAGGATCGCCCAGACCGTTATTGTTCAAATCCCAGCAGCTGACCCCGTCAATACCGGCCGCTCCATCGGCACCCGCAAGCCCGTCGGCGCCATCCGTGCCATCCTTGCCATCACTGCAGCCAACTACGATGAAGGCGAGGAGGACAGCGCTGATTGGAGAGCTAAGCAGAATCTTTCTTTTCCTTGATTCAATCATCGTTGGTGTCCTCGGTTGATAGTTAACGCCTTTAGCCGGGCCAGCCGTGGCTGGCCCCGCCGCATACAGAATCTGTGCAGGGGAGGGGGATACTCATTCTTGTGATTTCGGCCCATCGGTGCGTCACGCGACGCCAAAAATCGTAAATTAGTAAATTAGAAATTACTAAATTACCTCGTCGCGCAACGGAGCATTTTCCTTGGTGCGCCGCATTTCGCAATACGTTGAAACTACGTAATACTAGGGATTTTCACGCATGCCGCGGCTGCGGCGGAGTGGTTAGTCTGTGGCAGTGTGGTAGGTCGTCTGCCTGCTCGATCCGCGCCTAGATTCCCATGCGAACGAGTAAGTCTATGACTTCCCTCATGAATCGTTCGACGGTCGGGTGTTCCGTCGCGAAGTTGGTCTCCAGGAGCCTGGCCCGCTTCAGTACCGAATCTGTATCAGCCTGGTCTTTATCAGGGTCCAGCAAATCGTGTATGTCGGCGTCCAACTTATGTACTGCCGAACGCGTTTCGGCGTCCAGTTCGGTTTTCTGAATCTCTTCCTGAAGTTCGGTCAGTAATTGTCGAATATCTCTATTGCTCATTGTTCTGCCACTGCTGAAAATTCCAATTTAGATACAAGGCTGCGCGGCGCCTAAACCTGATGTCGCAGCATGAAATGTCCCTGTCGACTTGCCTTGCAGATTCCACTTTGATCCACACGAACAAGAATATCAAGATCACTTTTCCTCAGGCTGTCCTGGCCGCGCTGTATAAAGCCAAAGTTCCGAGCATTGTGTAAAACGACCGTGACTCGTCTGCGTTTGAAAGCCCGGCGTCGTGGAAGACTTCGACAAGTCTACCCTCTACATTTTCGCGGGTATTCTCAAAACCGTCGAGCACCTGTACCAGAAAAAAAAGTGTGCGCATTGCGAGGTTGGCCGGTTTGCCCCAGTCTGCCACATGCAGTTCGCCACCCGGCTTCAAGACCCGATATATTTCCGCAGTGGTTCGAACTTTGTCCCGCGGGTTCAGATGATGAAAGAACAAGCTGGAGACCACCCGATCGAAATAGGCGTCGGGGTAGGGCAAATCGTATGACATCGCCGCCGCATAGCGGATCCTGGTGCCGGCCTTGGCCGCTTTTCTCCTGGCAATGGATAGAATGTCTTCATCACCATCGATGCCATGCACCTCTAACTCGGGCAGTGATTGGTCAATCCAGATTGACAGGGTACCCGTGCCGCAGGCCAGATCCAGAACGCGCTGACCTTTTTGCAGTCCCGTTTGAGCGATAAGGGCATTCTTAAACGTGCGTTCGCGCGTGGTGGCACCGACAACAGCATCGTAATAACGAGTTAGACAGCGATATCCCAGCGCTGGTACGTAGTGCTGCGAATCCAAGTCGCTACCTAACCCCGACGCCTTGCCGAGTCGAAAGCCGGTGGATGAGAAAGGAGAGTGGAGAAATCACCGCGACAACCAGGACCACGATCACAGGTACGCCAAGAATCAAAATCAAAATGCACGCCAGAATGCTAACGCTCAGTGATGCTGAAATAGTGAATTTCAACAAAGTCTTCAGGTAATTTCCAAAGCTCATACGCGTACCGCCTGAACTAGTTGTGCGTTAACTCACTTGTGTGACTGTCCTCGTAGTCGCACGCGTTAGCCACGAAGTCAAATCTACCACCAGAATCCAGGCACGAATCGACAGCAAAGAACTCACGAAGTGGCTGCCAGGCGAGTAGCAGTGCGATTGTGAGCAAAGCCGCTGCAATTAGTCGTTTAGCGGGAATGTCAATGTTGCGCATCCGAATGCTCGCCATGATTATGCGAACCGCCCTGATATCCGCGCACTGCATCATACTTGCTGACTTGCTTGGGGTTGAGTATCAGCTTTTGGCGAATATGCGCTTCGAGATGCACGTATCGGAGCATCGCTCGTAATTCACCGATTTCGAGCAATGCAGACTTGAGCAACTGGGGATGAATGGATCCCTCTTTGAATTTTCGATCGAGCTCATATTCGGCTGCCAAGAGCTGCTCGCCCAAAGCTACGGCTCTTCGCTGCATTTCGTCAAACAAGGACTGAGTCGCGGCTGCCTGAGAGGGGCTCAGCATCAGATGGTCGGCAACTTCGAGAACGTGCTTGGGTCCCGGGTAATGATTCAGTTCAGCAAGTTTCGCGAATCCCATTCCACTGCCACGTCGTAGCGACTCGATTTCCTGTTCGGAGAGCGACTTGATTGATCGAAGCTCCTCTCCCGCATAGGGCGATTGGTCGGATGCCAATGACAGGCAGGGGATAGCGACCAGACACAACAAAGCCATTATTTTCATTTGCGGTTCTCGGCGATAGGCTGCATCGCTACGCATCAACTATCAGTCAAAAGACCTTGTCAATTCGCCCAACAAGGCGACATAGATGCTATGACAAAACTCTACAGCATCATCGACCTTGGAGTCCCACGACGATGTCCATTCCACTGATGTGCCGTTACCCTCTTTTGCAGGGCTCAACTTGACGACGCCAACGTAGTTGTCAACGTCATCTTTAGACACGGGCGGAGGGCCATCATCGATGGAATATCTCAGCGAGTGCTCATCGCTATCTATTTCAAGCAGGGTTTCGTGAAAAACGTTGTTTAGTATCCGTTTTGCACCCGGTGTGCCCCCATCGATGCTGCCCACTTTGTCAACGGATGTGATCACGTTGGGTGCCCAGGATAGATCGTGAAAGTCGCTGAATCGGCTCCATACATCGGCTATTGGTGCCTCAACTACTACGGATTGATCGGTTGTCGGCATGAGTGTCTCCTGCGGAATTATGTTTGTGACGATAGATCCGGCGTTCTGGATTGGATGCCTGCAGTGTCTGGCAGCGGCGCTACGGATGCAAGAGCCGGGACAAGTCGGCAAGGGAACATCAACAAAGCGCACTGTCAGGCAGCAACGTCGCTGTCACTCGATTCCCTGGCTTCCCGCAAGATCAGAACGCCTCCGCGCACAACAACGATAGTTATGACGGCACCTATTACCAGGTCTGGAAGCCTGTTGTCGAAGTACATGACCAATATACCAGCAGCGATCACGCCCAAATTGGCGATTACGTCATTGGTGGAAAATATCCACGACGCGCGCATGTGTATTCCACCGTTCCGGTGCTTCGAGATCAGCATCAGGCAAAACAAATTCGCGACCAGTGCGACGGTCCCGACGATCATCATCAATGCGCTAACGGGGTCGCTTCCGAAGACGAATCGGCGCACGACTTCGAAGAGGATTCCGAGCCCAAGTACTATCTGAAACATGCCGCTGAGTATTGCGGCGTTGCTTTGAAGTCGGCTTGACCGCCCAACAGCATAGACGGCGATTCCATAGACGAATGCATCGGCAAGCATGTCCAGCGAATCCGCCAGAAGCCCGGTCGATTCGCCCCACCAGCCAGCAATCGCTTCGCCGGCAAACATCAGGCCGTTTATGAGCAAGAGGATCCAAAGCGTTCTCCGCTCGAGTTGGGCTGCTGCATCCGGTCCGCAACCGCACTCAGACACGTCGTCAACCCGGCAGGAATTGATTGTTCGGCCCAGGGGTAACGTAAACTATTTGGCATGGCTCGAGTACGTCAACTCTGTGCCACAATCCCTTCGGCACCACTAATCCGTCACCAGGCTGCATAGCAACATCGTTTTCAGGACTGTCCAGGAAGACGACGTTTGCGCGTCCGCTGATCAAGTAAAGTACCTCATCACCGTCAGGGTGCATTTCACCTCCATGTGAAGCGCTCTCGGACATCGTTGCGATGCCGATGGTGATTCCGTCCACCGGGACGGGAGGATCAGGTTGCTCCGAAATTTTCGACGCTGCCAGGTTGCGATCGAGGCCAATGGCGTGTGTCGCAGGGCTGAATTTTACTGGACTGGTCATCTCTCTACGCTCCGATGTTATTTCTCAAGGTGTTCTGGATGTCTTTCGTATTGTGGCAAGGAACGGCTTCAATGCAGTGCACTGTTGGACATACCCGTCTGCAAGAGGATGCGAGAATTGTCCCGCAACCACTGTGCTTGCTCGGGTGTGTCGGGAACGGCAAAGCCCCTCGCTTGCTGAATGCGCGCGAGAGATTCATCTACTGTCATGCCGGCATGAAGAAGGACTGCTGCTGCGACCAAACTTGATCGACCAATGCCTGCACGACAGTGAATGGCTGTACTCTCACCACCGGCGCAATCCAAGTATACTTTTCTGCCAAGTCTTGAGAGATCTTCGGCGCTCGGTGGAACACCGCGATCGGGAATCGGGAAAGAACTGAATTCTATCTTGGCATCGGCACAAAGCTGAGCTTCCTTCTCGAGGCCCAATACGTACTCTTCGTGTACTTCGAGCAAGGAAAGGATTCTCTTAAACCCTGCGTTGGCAAAACCAGCAAAATCGTCTTCTGCCTGGTCGTTGACACGTGGTCGAGCCATGATTGCAAGAAATCCGCTGCCGATAATTGCGACCTTGTAGAACTTTGGCTGCATGGATTACGAATTCATCGCTCGTGCGAGCTTCCTTTTGGCAGCATTAAGGGCTTTTTTTTCAGGGTCGGCGATCTTCTCTGCTTCTCTCATCTCAGAAAGCGCAGCCTCGACGTCAGTGCCGGGTAGCCAGCTGGCCACGATGGCTGCCTGGCTCGCGTTGTCACTCGAGATTGCTTCAAATTTTCCGTCGAGAATCGAAATGCGATGCTTGCAGAAGTTGCCATATGTGCCGGCAGGGCACGTGCATATTGCCGTCAGGCTGGTCCCGTCTTTGATAAAAGTAACCTCGTACGGATCAGCCGACGAGCCCTTGACGAGAAAGACAAGTTCTTCCACCGTGTCCGCCTGCCCTCTGGCATCTAAGCATTGATGCCTGCAGTGTCTGGCACGAGCGTCGCGAATGCAAGGCGCCGGATTGGAACCGATTTACAGGTGCTTATTAAGGAACGAGTCCAGCGCTTTGAATACAGCCATTCGATTCTGGTACCCGTCCAGAAAATGTGTGCCGTCTTCGAGTTCCAGGTACTCAATATCGATACCTGCCTCTTTGGCCCGGTTATAGAATTTTCGCGTCTGTGCGATGCGCACGCGCGTATCCTCGACGCCGTGTATCACCAGTAGCGGCGCCCGAATTGCATCGATGTGGCGTATCGCCGAGTTTTCCAGGAGCATTTCCTTGTCCGCAGAGTCGAACGGGTCGCCTACCTCTTCAGCAATAAACAATTTCAGGTACGGGTTCATGGATGCCAGTGTCGCCATTCTGTGCAGGTCCGAGATGCCCGCGATGCTGACAATACAACGAAAATCCCGCGGCTTTTGATACGCGGCAACCAGAGAGACGTAGCCTCCGTAACTCGCACCAACGACGCACATGCGATCATCATCGACCAGATCCTGCGCTTTGAGCCAGTCAACGGCATCGTAAACGTCGTTCTGCATGGCACGGCCCCACTCGCGATAACCGGCCCTCTCGAACTGAGTGCCAAAACCTGTCGATCCACGAAAATTCACCTGTAACACTGCGTAGCCGCGATTCGCAAAGAACTGCACGTAGGGATCGAAGTAGCGGTAGTCGCGAGCGCCCGGCCCACCATGCGGAAATACGATTAGCGGCGGCTTCTCGACATTTGGCCCGAGGGGCATCGTGAGATAAGCGTTGAGCAAGGTGCCGTCCCGTGCCTCGACTTGAATCGCTTTCACGTTCGGCATTGGTTTGTTTTCCAGGTATGGGTACTGGCTGAACCAGCTCTTGGCTACCTTGTTCTCGAGGTCGACCCACACGTATTTTGGCGGCACATTGTCACTGATCAGGCGGACAATCATGCGCTGCTCATCGAGGCTGCGACTGACGATTGTTGTCTTGAATCCGGGAAAGCTGTTCTTGATGAAATCGGCCCGTTGCGCGGCTGCGGCATCAAAATAGTGATCGACGCGGAAATCATCGAAATAGTAAACGCCCAGCAATTCGGCTCGATCATTTGACAGAATCGCGCCCTCAATGTCGTAGCCGTCGGCCGAGAACAATACTTTTTCATATTCTCCGCTCAAAAGGTCGTATTGCCATGCGGCCTGCCGGCCCAACTCGTAATCAGTCAGCACAATCGCCTTGTCGCCTGCAACAAAAATTGGTGAAAACGTCTCGCCTTCATATGCCTTTTGTGTGTGCAGCGGTTGCCACTTCTTTTCATTGTCCGGTCGAAACCAGAAGGTGACTTCATTGGTGTTCGGGTTAATTTCCTGACCGAAGACAACGTTACCTTTGTCGTCCGACCACCACCTGTTTACGTCATACGTGTTGGCAAACTCTTTCTTGAACTTGTTCTTCTCGATATCGACTTTGAAAACGGCAAATGCATTGTCGCGCTCATCCCAGATTTGCATCAGGATGTGATCCGGGTCTTTTGGCAGTATTGAGAGAATATTGTCAGTATCGATACGCTGGACCCACTGCGGCACAGGCCGTGTGGGTTTACGACGGATCTGCTTCATGCCCTTTCCGTCCAAACCCACCTGATAAAGGCGGGCAATCCGAAACTTGTCCGCTCCGGGACCACTGGCTTCACTGACTGAGATCAGAAGTCGTTCGTTGTTAGCCCAATCAATCCATTCAATTCGATCTGCGCCGTACTTCAGACGCACAATGGCGCTTAATTCAGTACTTCCAAACGGACTGACGACAATGGTCGGCCCATCTTCGCTGTTTAGAATCGATGCAACCTGTTTGCCATCTGGAGAAACAGTGGGTTGATCCACCATTGGCAAGTGCCCGAAACTTGTATATGGCAACTCTTCGGACCAGGCGCTAAGTGCCGGAAACAATAGAAACAACAAGGCAAGATGACGCATACGAATTCCCTGGTGGCGTGCCCAGATTGGGCTATGTTTGTTTTGGTCAGCGCAACTTCCGTTCATGGCATGTACTTGCCGAGTAGCTTTTCTGGCAGAAACGTGAGGGCAACCGCAATGTACGTGCCACCAGTTACGAATGACAGACCATTCGAACCCAGATCAATGATCTCGAATCCCACCAGCGCTGTGAACAATGCGCCAATAAGCAAAACCGGACTCGCGTAGTAACAATGTCTTCTATGACATCGACGCGCATTGACGGCGCAGCCGATTCCCATCCATGTAAAACACGCCACGATGATCAATGTTAACCATAAGACAGGTAGTCTCATAAAGTTTAGCGAGAGCATGATCAGGATCGGCCAACCCCACAAAAATATGAATGAGATCGGTTTTTTGCCAAATCGCGCTCGGACGTTGGTTGATTCATGGTCTCGTTACCACACTTAGAATCATCGACCGCCAATGCAGAAGTATTGGCACGCGAGCGATCTTCTTGAACATTATAGCCGAACGGCAGTTGTGCCAGATAGCGGTCATTCAATTATCCAGAAAAGGCAAATTCTGACCGGCGGTAATCGGCCACTGGCGGCCGTTCGATCGACTCCTAAGTACTTCTCAGAATTGACGAGGATCCTGACGGTGCGAAGATTGTCCAGGCGACGAAGGTAAATCTGATGAAGGTCTGTAACGCAAAGCCACGGGTCCTCGCTTCCTTCGCGGCGCCTCCTAGGATGCCGCGAAAGATCCCAAGATTACCTAGCTGCCGTCTTTCATAGGGCGAACATAAACGCGTACCGGAAGGGAACAGATCATGACCAAGCCAATCCTCGTCATCGGAGCCACCGGCAAGACAGGCCGCCGGGTTGCGGAGCGCCTCATTGCCAAGGGCATTCCCGTCAAGGCCGCATCGCGCAAAGGCCAGACTCACTTCGAATGGAACGACAAAAGCACCTGGCTACCTGCCCTCGATGGCGCAGGCGCCGCTTACATCACCTACTTCCCGGACCTCGCTTTCCCCGGCGCAGCCGAGACTGTTGAAGACTTTGCCAAGCTGGCGGTCGCCAACGGAGTGAAACGTCTCGTCCTGCTGTCTGGTCGCAACGAAGAAGAGGCCCAGCTGGCTGAGAAGAAGGTCAAGGAGTCAGGCGCTGACTACACCCTCGTGCGTTGTGCCTTCTTCAACCAGAACTTCAGCGAGATGTTTGCCGAAACGGTGCAGCACGGTGTGCTTGCCATGCCGGGCGGCAATACAGTCGAGCCGTTCCTCGACGCTGACGATATCGCCGATGTCGTCACCGCTGCCCTCACCGATGCCAAGCATATCGGCGAGCTGTATGAACTCACCGGCCCCCGTCTAATGACATTGGCTGAGGCCGCTGCTGCAATCAGCGAGGCCATGGGGCGTCTGCTCCAGTACATCCCGGTCACTGCTGCCGAGTACGCCGAGGATCTGATCGCAAACGGGCTACCCGCTGAGGTGGCGACCCCAGTTGCCGGGATGTTCGCCGAGGTGCTGGATGGTCGCAACTCTTATCTGACCGACGGTGTCGAGGCTGCGCTCGGCCGCAAGCCGCATGACTTTGCCGATTGGG
>Ga0224508_10004902_pt1 | contig 10873 bp, 10 predicted proteins | sample SF_Jan12_sed_USG_4_FD_170157 | JGI IMG/M metagenome (GOLD analysis project Ga0224508, IMG submission 170157) | Sediment microbial communities from San Francisco Bay, California, United States - SF_Jan12_sed_USGS_21 | ecosystem: Environmental > Aquatic > Marine > Sediment | place: USA... | reverse complement strand
GCGCGGTCAGGTCCGGCCCGAAGACGCCGTCCTTGTCGAACAGCAATCGGGTCATCCGCTCGATCGGGGCCGGGCCATAGACCTTGAGTTCGGGAATCAAGCCACCGCCCTGATCCCAACGGTTCAGCACAAGCCGGATGTAGTCCAGGCAATGGTCGTAATGCAGGTGGCTGAAGAAGGCATGGGTCACGTCGACGGCCTGCTTGCCGGCCTCGAGCAGACGCCAATGGGCCCCCGGCCCATGATCGAACAGGATCAAATCGTCGCCGATTTCGACCATGTAGCTGGAACTCGCCCGAACGAGCGACGGTGTCGGCGTTCCGGTGCCAAGAAGTCGGATTTTCATTCCGCATCAATACCCCAAATTCATGATGAATGCGCCGCCAGACATGGTGAGCGCGTGCAGTGGGGCAGGTCAAGCCGGGCACCGTCCGGAGCCGGCCGGAACGCCCTCCAGGCTTGACAAAATCGGCCAGAACTGCGATTTACCATGCTGATTTTCCGGCGGATACATTGGGCGGACGCGAACATGGCGAAACCAAGCACGATCCTGGTCAAACTGGTCAGCACGGCCGACACCGGCTTCTACTACGTGACCAAGAAAAACCCGCGGAATCAGACGGAAAAGATGGAATTCCGCAAATACGATCCGGTTGCGCGCAAGCATGTCCTGTTCAAGGAAGGCCGGATAAAATAACGCCGCATTCCCAATTCATGGGACTGTCAGGGCCGCCTCGCGCGGCCCTTAATCGTTTTGGGGCCGAAGTCCTCGTGGGAATGGGCCTTTCGGTGCGCTGGGAACGATCAGTTTAGATACTTGGCGACCGTTTCGAGGAAGTTCGTGACGGAAATCGGCTTGGCGATATAGGCCTCGCAACCGCCCTCGCGGATCTTTTCCTCATCCCCCTTCATCGCGAAGGCCGTCACCGCGATGACCGGGATCGTCCGCAGGCTCTCGTCTTCCTTGAGCCATTTCGTCACTTCCAGCCCCGAAACTTCGGGAAGCTGGATATCCATCAGAATGAGGTCCGGCACGTGTTCGCGGGCAATCTTGAGCGCTTCCATGCCATCGCGGGTCTGCAGGACGTCGTAGCCCTGGGCTTCGAGCAAATCGTGGAAGAGCTTCATATTTAGGTCGTTATCCTCGACGACCAGGACAGACTTCGCCATCTGGGTAAACTCCCCCACTTTGCCTTACACGCCCGTCCCACGCCTTAATACAAGGCGATTCAGGTTGTTGCAATCCCTCACGGTTGAAGCGCACCTGCGGTATACTCGGATCGGGTTCGGCGGCAGCGGTAAAATTGACGATCGCCGCCCGCGTAGAGGCTGCGATGCGCATCGGTGTGGATATCGGCGGAACGAAAATCGAAGCGGCGGCAATCGATTCCGCCGGCAATATCGTTCTGCGCCAACGGGTTCCGACGCCTGCCTCGGACTACGCCGCGGCGGTCGAAGCGATCGCCGGCGTCGTTGAAGCGATCGAGGCCGAAATCGGCCTGCATTGCCCGGTCGGCCTCGGAATCCCGGGCACCATCTCGCCGGCGACCGGCCTGGTCAAAAATGCCCCCAACTCGCCGTTCAACGGCTATCCGATGGATAAGGATCTCGAGCGCCGCCTCGCCCGGCCGCTCCGTCTCATGAACGACGCCAATTGCTTCGCCCTGTCCGAGGCGGTCGACGGCAGCGGCGCCGGCGCGGACAGCGTTTTCGGCGTTATCCTGGGCACCGGATGCGGCGGCGGGCTGGTGTTCGACGGCGAGCCCGTGCGCGGCCGCAACGCGATTGCCGGCGAGTGGGGCCACAACCCCCTGCCCTGGCCCGACGCCGGTGAGCTACCGGGCAATCGCTGCAATTGCGGCAAGAATGGCTGTATCGAGACCTTTCTGTCCGGCCCCGGCTTCGCCGCCCACCACAATGCCGCGACCGGCGAACACTTGACCGCGCCGGAAATCGCCGACCGTGCCGCCGCCGGCGATGCGGCCGCAACGGCCAGCCTGCGCCAATATGAGAGCCGGCTGGCGCGCGCCCTGGCCAGCATTATCAATGTGGTCGATCCGGAGATCATCGTCCTCGGCGGGGGCATGTCGAACGTAAGCGGGTTGTATGAAGCGGTCCCAAAACTATGGGGACGCTGGATCTTTTCCGATCATGTGGAAACCCGGCTCGTGCCGCCGCGATTCGGCGATTCCAGCGGCGTGCGGGGCGCTGCCTGGCTATGGCCGGAAGACGCCGGAGCGCAAGGATGAGCGCCGACCAGCATCTCTGCCGCGAATGCCTGGCCGCCTACGACGCATCACCCGCCGCATCCGCCGGCGACGATACCCCGCGGCGCTGTCGCGACTGCGGCTCGCCGCGCATTTTGCGCCATCCCGAATTGCACCGCCTCACGATTGCCCATGTCGACTGCGACGCCTTCTACGCCGCGGTCGAGAAACGGGATAACCCCGCGCTTGTCGACCGGCCGGTCGTCGTCGGCGGCGGCCGCCGGGGGGTTGTCGCCGCCGCCTGCTACGTCGCCCGGCTGTATGGCGTGCGCTCGGCCATGCCGATGTTTAAGGCGCTTCAGGCTTGCCCCGACGCGGTGGTGATCCGGCCCGACATGGCGAAATACCGGGATGCGGGCATGCAGATCCGCGACATGATGCGCAACCTGACGCCGTTGGTTCAGCCCCTGTCGATCGATGAGGCCTTCCTCGACCTCACCGGGACCGAGTCGGTGCATCACGCGAGCGCCGCAACGTCGCTGGCGCGGCTGGTCCTGCGCATCGAGAAGGAAGTCGGCGTCACCGCCAGCATCGGGCTCAGCTATAACAAGTTTCTCGCGAAAATTGCCTCCGACCTGGACAAACCCAAGGGTTTCGCCGTTATCGGCCGGAACGAAGCGCGTGAATTTCTGGCGCCGAAGCCCGTCGGCCTGTTGTGGGGCGTCGGCCGGGCGCTGCAGTCGAAAATGCGCCGTCACGGAATCACGACCATCGGCCAGCTTCAATCGATTTCGGAAATCGAGCTGGTTTCGCGTTACGGCTCGATCGGTTCGCGTCTCTACAAATTCGCGCGCGGCGAAGACGACCGCACGATCAACCCGAATGCGCCCACCAAAAGCATATCGGCGGAAACGACCTTCCAGTCGGATATTTCAGCGCCCGATCAACTGCGCGATCGTTTGTGGCCGCTTTGCGAAAAGGTCGCCCAGCGGCTGAAGCAAAAGGACCTCGCCGGCCGTACGGTGGTTTTGAAAATGAAAGATGCGAATTTTCAACAAATCACCCGCAGCCGGCGAATCGAATCGCCGACGCAACGCGCCGAGACGCTCTTCGAGACCGCCTTTCCAATGATCGAGCGCGAGGCGAGCGGCCGTCAATTCCGGCTGATCGGCATCGGCGCGGCCGACCTGACCGACCCGTCCGAAGCCGATCCGCCTGAACTCTTCGCGGTGAAATCGGAAAGCATGCAGCGCGCGGAAGAAGCCTTGAGTGCGGTGCGCGCCAAGCTCGGCGAAACCGCCATCAAGACCGGCCGCGGGTTATAGGACGCGCATTCCCTGCGGTTCTAACATTTGGCTTTCTCAAGTATCTGGAACAGCTTGAGCGTGCCTTTTACAGTGAAATCTCCGTAGTTCATCCGCATTTCCGGGACCACGCCATTCTCCTGCATATAAATCGTCATTTCGAATTCCGGCACTTCCGCCGTGGGCTTGACGGGGAATACGGCGATATTGATCGGCCAAACCGGCAGCGGCTTCGGAATTAATTTCGAATGCCCGCCCGGCGGCGCCGCTTTGCGCGGCAACAGGACCGCCGTCATGGTCGATGGCCCCTGCACTTCCGCACCATCGAAAACCTGGCGCCGGTAGAACCGGACGCCCGCCTCCGCCTTTGCAATCAGGGTCACCGTATGCATGGTCGGAAACATCGTATCCTTGGGCAGCAGGATGATCTGCCGCTGCGGCTTTTCAAACCGAACCTTACCCGGCTTACCGCCGGTGCCGAGTTCCGCGTCGCCCTTCACCTCGGAAGTTTCCTCGGTCTTCTCGGATTTGCGCATCCGCTTGACGTTGAAGCGGTAGCGCCGGCCGTCCTTCGATTCCCAATTCACGTAGCTCGCCGTGATATGCACCGGGGCGCCGTCGCCGCGCAGTATCTGCAGGGCGTACTTCTGCTCGACCGCCCATCCTTCGCACTGATCCGACCAATCGTAACTTAGTACGCCGGTGACATCGAGAACACCGCTGCCCGGCTGGGTCGAAACCATGGACAGCTCATACCCTGCGCGATGCGGCAGAATGGATCCCGCCGACGCCGCCCCCGATATCAGGGCAATGGAGACAACGGTCGAGACGATCTGGAGTGTTCTTGGCATTGTCGCCGGGATTTCCTGATTGCTGTTTCAGGCCAGCGAGTATGGCACGCGCACCGCCGTGGCGGAATGTAATCTTGCGCATACCGTGGAACGCAGTACCGATCCGCCCCGAATCTTGCCGTCAGTCCTTCTTTTCAGGTGGCAGGCTCAGCCGGATATGCAGGTCGCGCAGACGCTCCGGCTCCACTTCGTCGGGCGCCCCCATCATGAGATCCTGCGCCTGCTGATTCATCGGAAAGGCGACTACTTCGCGGAGGTTCGGTTCGTCCGCCAGCAGCATAACGATTCGATCGATGCCCGGCGCCGAGCCGCCATGGGGCGGCGCACCGAATTTGAGCGCGTTGAGCATGCCGCCGAACCGGCGTTCGACCACATCCTCGCCATATCCAGCGATGGCGAAGGCCTTGTACATGATCTCGGGCAGGTGGTTCCGAATGGCGCCCGACGATAGCTCCACGCCGTTGCAGACGATATCGTACTGATAGGCCTTGATCTCCAGGGGATCCATAGACTCCAGGGCTTCCAACCCGCCCTGCGGCATGGAAAACGGGTTGTGACTGAATTCGATTTTCCCGGTCTCCTCGTCCCGTTCGAACATCGGGTAGTCCACGATCCAGCAAAACTTGAAGCAGCCCTGCTCGATCAGATCGAGATCCGCGCCGACCCGGTTGCGCACCGTGCCGGCAAACACCGCCGCGGCGCCCGGCTTGTCGCAGGCGAAGAAAACCGCGTCGCCATCCTTCAGCCCGGTCGCTTCGCGAATAGCCAGGGTACGATCGTCTTCGAGATTGCGGGCGATCGGTCCCTTGCCGCCGCCATCCTCGAAGACGATATAGCCGAGCCCCGCCGCGCCCTGCTCGCGCGCCCAATCGTTCAGCTTGTCGAAATAACTGCGCGGCTGACCACCGGCGCCGGGCGCCGGTATCGCGCGCACGACCGCGCCGCCCGCCACGGCCTTGGCGAAGATGCCGAAGCCGGAATCGCGGAAGCACTCGGTCACGTCGCAAATCTCCAGCGGAATGCGCAGATCCGGTTTGTCGGACCCGTATTTCAGCATCGCCTCGTCGAACGGAATGCGTGGAAACGGCGCCTTTGTAACGGTCTTGCCGCCGCTGAATTCCTCGAACACGCCGCCGAGCACCGGCTCGAGCGCGGCGAACACGTCCTCCTGCGTGACGAAGGACATCTCCAGATCGAGTTGATAGAACTCGCCCGGCGAACGGTCGGCGCGCGCGTCCTCGTCACGGAAACAGGGCGCGATCTGGAAGTAGCGATCGAATCCCGCCACCATGAGCAACTGCTTGAATTGCTGCGGCGCCTGCGGCAAGGCATAGAACTGTCCCGGATGAAGACGGCTCGGCACCAGGTAATCCCGCGCGCCTTCCGGTGACGACGACGTCAGGATCGGCGTTTGGAACTCGGTAAACCCCTGTTCGATCATGCGCCGGCGGATCGAGGAAATCACCTCCGACCGCAGCACGATGTTGCGATGAAGACTCTCCCGCCGCAAATCCAGGAACCGGTAACGCAGCCGGATGTCTTCCGGATAGCCCGCATCCTGGTTCACCGGCATGGGCAGCGCCTCGGCCGACGCCTGCACGCTGACCTCCTCAATGCGCAGCTCGATTTCGCCGGTGGGGATACTCGCATTGATCGTGTCGTCGGTGCGCTTGGTGATCGGCCCGGTCACGGTGATAACCGATTCATTGCTCAGGCTTTCGACTGCCGGAAAGAGCGCGCTCGAGGTGTCGATGACACATTGAGTCACGCCATAGTGGTCGCGCAGGTCGATAAACAGCAAGTTGCCGTGATCGCGGGTCCGGTGAATCCAGCCCGACAGCCGGGCCGACTGCCCGGCATGGTCGATGCGCAATTCGCCGCAAGTATGGGTACGATACAAATGCATGGCTTGCCCGGTGTCTTAGGGGTGGGAGACGCCGCGCAAAGGGCATGGAATGGCGGGAAATGTCAAGGCATCGCGGCCAATGCGTCCCCTCCTGGCATAAAATATGGCACCCACAAGCGCTGCCTGAATTTTGCCGTATCCCGCAGGCGGGGCGGTCAGCCAACCATCTGCGCTTTGAGATAGGTCAATGCCGGCGGCCGAATAAAGGCGGATTTATAGCCTTGATTTCACGTCGAAAAGAAAAGGCGATGCTGGCAAAGGAAATTATGACCACCACCGTTTTGAAGGCGGCTCCGGATCAGTCGATTCACGACGTCGTACACAAACTGCTGGAAAGATCCGTGAGCGCGCTGCCCGTGGTCGACGAGGCGGGCCGGCTCGTCGGAATCATCAGCGAGGGTGACCTGCTGCGCCGCGTCGAAACCGGGACGGAGCGGAAGCGGTCCTGGTGGCTGGATATGATGGTATCGAGTGAAGAACGCTCGCGCGATTTTCTCAAAAGCCATGCGGTTCACGTGCGCGATGTCATGACGCAAAAGGTGATATCCGTGACAGAGGATACGCCGGCATCGGAGATTGCCGGCATCCTCGAAGAAAACCGCATCAAGCGGGTTCCCGTGGTGCGGGGAAAGCGGCTCGTCGGAATAGTTAGCCGCGCCGACATCATTCGCGCGCTTGCCGTGCAGCACATCCCGATAACATCCCGCCCGGAGGGCGATCTGGCATTGCGCCAATCGGTGTTGGCGGTAATCGGCAAATCGGATATCGCTCCCGGTTCATACGTAAACGTCCTGGTTAAGGACGGGGTGGTGCACCTCTGGGGGTTGGCCAATTCACCGGAGCAAAAGAAAGCACTGCGTGTGGCCGTCGAGGGCATTCCCGAAGTGGCGTCAATCCAGAACCATTTGCAAATATCGCGCAATTTGATCGAACAACCGGATTAAGAAAACCCGGAGTTTACATGGGATGAAACCGATTCAGGACAAAGCTGAAGTCTCTATCGACTTCCCGGACAAATTCTATATGGGGTCGTTCGCGCGGGACTCGAAATTCGAGGCCCGGTCGGAAAACGACGGCCTTCTGATCAAGATCGTCAAGCCGCGCGGTGCAAAACGCGTGATCGAGATCCACCTCCACCATCAGTTGCTTGCCGGCATCCTGTCCGAATGGGCGGAGTCGATCGCAGACGAACCGCTCCGGGACGAGGGCCATCGGAAGACGCTGGCCGACGCGCTGAAAAAACTGCAAAAGGCAGTTTCACACAAGTGATGTGGTGATTGGCCGCAAGGCCGAAATGCCTCACGCCATACGCAAACGCCATACGCTTGGGCGCGCGCAACTGTCTTCGGCCGGTTACCGGTATCGGACTCGGGATTAGCGTGCCGCTGTCTACGCTCTACCGGCGAACAACGCGTTCTTCACTCGGCGGCACTGGCCGCCGATACCGCGTCAGACCACGCCGGCGCATCGCCGCCCAGCACCGGGGTCGGACGCACCCAATGGGGGCGTGTTTCCGACAGTTGCAGGATCGGGCCGAGATGACGCAACGGGCCATATTCCGGTTCGGAGGTTATGCGCATCGCATCGAGTTCGGCGTCCGACAACCCCAAATCCGGCTCGACGGCGCCGGTCTTGCCCTGGCGATAGATGAACATGCCCGACTGACACAGGGAGACGCGGACATGATAGCTGCCCCCTTCACGTGCGCGGCGCGCCAGCGCCAGGAGGATGCCATAGGCACCGAGATACCCCGTGGTGTAGTCGCAGGCCGCCGCCGGCAATAATTTCGGCCGCTCGGGACTCCCCTCCTGGCAGATGCCGGTTACGGTCTGGGCAACTTGCTCCCAGCCGCCGCGGTGGCTGAACGGGCCGTCCGCGCCGAAACAACTAATCGAGCAATAGACGATACCGGGGCGGATTTCCGCGAGCTGCTCCGGCGCGAAGCCAAGGCCGGCGAGCATGCCGGGGCGATAGCCCTGCGAAAACACATCGGCTTCGCGCACCAGTTCTTTCAGCCGCGCGGCGTCCTCGGCGGTCTTGAGGTTGAGATAGCAGCTTCGCTTGCCATGGCTCGTATCCATGACATGCTCGGCGATTTGCGGCAGGCCCTCGGCTGCCACCATCAGCACGTCGGCGCCGTTTTCCGCCAGGGTCCGCGCCGCGATCGGCCCGGCGAGAATACGCGTCAGATCGAGCGCGCGGATGCCGCTCAGCGGCCGGTCGCCCGGGGGCATCGGCTCGGGGTCGCTATCGCCGATCTTGATGATTTCGACGATGGGTTTTGCCTGTAGGGTTTTGCCGTGCGGATGATCGAGCCATTCCGCATTGCTGCGCACCATGCCACCGCAGGCGCGCGCCTCGTCGATCGCCGCCTCCAGGTCGAGTGCGTCCCACCCCGCGACCGCCTTCGAGACGGACTCGGGATTGGGTTCGCAGCCGAGCACCTTCAGCACCCGCGCCTGCAGGTTCGGCAGACCGAAATGCGGCAGGAACCAGCGCCCGTCCTTGGTCGGCCAGGGCTGGGTAATTTGGATCATCTTTTCGTGGTTCGCGTTCACGACAGGATGATATTCGCCGTCCGGCCCCATCTTTTGCATGTAGCGCGTGCTGCCCAGCGCGGCGGCGGCGCGGCGCACGTCGATGGAGACGGCTTGGCGGCGGCCTGTCTTGAGTTCCCAAATATCGGAAACGGCGGTGCCGACGCCCGCCAGCACGGCGGCGCACGTCTCGCCGATCTTGAACCGCGTGGACAATACCGGATCGGCACCGGTAATCGTGGCCGTGTGGTCCTTCGGCAGGTCCTCGCCCCGAATTGCCATGACTTCTTCGAATGCGGTCTTCATGTCTTCATCTTTCCCAATTTTGAGGCCTGATTTTTTGCACGCCGGCAGGTGTCGTCCGCGGGTCAACGTTATCAGGTCGATGCCGACGCTCCAAGGACCGGGCCTGCATCGCACTTGATTTGTGCCGGAACGGCGTCTCAGGAGCCAAGCGCAGAGTGCATCATGGACATGACATGGGAAGGGTCTGCTAGAGTAGCCGGATCGATGGGACTGGTCCGAAGGAAAATCCGGTATGGAGTCGAACTCCGCGCTCGCGGAAAAACTGAACGTCGCCTGGAAATTCTTTTATGGCCGCGGCTTTGTCGACGGCTTCGGGCACATCAGTGCACGGACTGCCGACCCCGACCAAATCCTTATCGCGCCGCATAATCTCGGCAGAAATTCCAAACCGGAGGAATTCGCGCTCATCGATCTCGACGGCAAGCGGATCGGCAACGAGGCGCAAATGCCGAGCGAATTGCCGATCCATCTGGAGATCTATAAGAGCCGCCCCGACGTTGGCAGCGTCGCGCATTTTCACTGTCTCTACCCGACGTGTTTCAGCATGTCGGAAGTCGAGTTGCGTCCGACCTATTTCCTGGCGTCGATTTTTCGCGGCGGCATCCCGATCCATCCCGATTCCCGGCTGGTCAACGACGCCGAGCGCGGCGTCTCGCTCGCCCGGACGTTGGGCCCGCACCGGGCCGCCTTGATGAAAGCGCACGGCATCGTCGTCACCGGCGCCGACATCGTGGAGATGACCGCATCGGTTTTTATCCTCGAGGACAACGCCCATCGCACCTGGATCAGCGCGGCGATGGGGTCGGTCGAGTATTTGAGCGATGAGGACATGGCAAAGATCGAACCCGAACTCCTGAAAACCCGCGGCCCTTATAGAAGGATTTGGGCGCTCTGCGAGGACGAAGTACGGGAACGCGAGCGTATCGAGAGCTGAGCGTCATCGGCCCTGCGGCGCGGCGATAGACGCGGCGGGCTTAGCCGCCCGATCCGTCCAAACGCCGGCGGTTACGCCGGTAATTCCAACATATCGAGGGCGGCGGAGAGGTCGCTCGCGTCGATGCGGCCCCACGCCTGCGCCGCTTCGGCCGTGCGGCCCGGCCCTAGCACCGGTTCCGCCAGGCCACGAAATTTTTCCGCCACTTCGCCGTCGTCCATCGGGTTTTGGGTCGTGCCCCGGGGGTTCTTGATTTCGATAACCGTCTTCTCCCCGTTCCGCCCGGTGACCGTCGCGCGCAAGAAATACGTGAAGGGATAGGTCGCTTTGTAAATCGCCTCGACCTCCGCCGAATTATGCACCTTGATCTTCTGCATCAGCGGCCGCAATGCCGGGTCGGCGATGGGCTGGGGATCGAAGGAATCGACCGTGATGGTGCCGTCCATAAACGTCCGGGCGAAGATGTAGGGCATACTGTGGTCGGCGGTTTCCCGGTTTTTCGGATCCCACTTTTCCGGTTCGCTCGCCGTTTCGTGCCATGCGGACCAGTATGTGTCGATATCGATGGCGGCGATATCGTCGAGCGTCATTTTCTCGCGCAGTTCCAACGCGGCCCAAACCGCCGTCAGCGTGTTGCCCTCCACCGGCCAGTATTTGAGCTTGCTGGCCGGCAGGACATAGTCCCCGCCGCCGGTCGGGAACGGTGTCAGTTCGAAGGAACCGGTAATCTGTTCCCACAGACCGTGCCGCCCCTCGAACGGTTTGTCCGGCCCGGTCATGCCTTCGGCCGCCAGCAGCGTGGCGAACACCGCATTGCGGCAGGCAAAG
>Ga0224508_10004901_pt1 | contig 10875 bp, 1 predicted proteins | sample SF_Jan12_sed_USG_4_FD_170157 | JGI IMG/M metagenome (GOLD analysis project Ga0224508, IMG submission 170157) | Sediment microbial communities from San Francisco Bay, California, United States - SF_Jan12_sed_USGS_21 | ecosystem: Environmental > Aquatic > Marine > Sediment | place: USA: California... | reverse complement strand
TGTTACATACCCAGGCGGTGTCATTATATCTCCAAATACCATTGTTAACTTTTGCAAATCTATAAAAATACATCAGAGAGAAATCCACAAACAACTAGTCAAAACAATACCTCCCTCACCATTGTCTCCATTAGACCTTGAAGAGATTAGACAAACAATTGAGGGAGAATTGAATCCTGAACATACTATTCCAAAAAGAATCCTGAGCCGAATTGATATCGGAGATGCAGAATGGAAATCGAAGGATCCACTGGAACAAATGACAGTATGTATTGAATTTCCTCAACCCATGTGGGAACCTCTGGCTAACATATCACAAGATCTTTTAATACCTGGAATAGAGCATACCCCACAAAATACAATTTCCTTATTAGAGGAAAATCCTTCCTTCATCGAATCATATATGGTTGGGTTAAACAATGCATTTACTTCTGAGGCTTTGTGGCATAAAATCCCTGTATCGCTTACCTGCAGCTTCTTTAGACAATTTTGGGACAAAAGCGCATATCCATTATCCGATGAAAAAGAGTTAGAAGAAGAAGCAAAAAATGATCATGGAATAACGGATCCAAAAGAAATAGAGAATTATGTAAAACAAAGAATTTCCGAAGAAATTGAAAACAGAAAAGACATTGATCATATTCATAAATGGGTATACAAACAACTAGGTGAAAATTATAAGAAACCTGAAAATTCTAGAGACACTGACAACAGGCGAGTTATTTTATTAATTCGTGGTGAACTTTTAAGAAAATACCCTAATGCTATAATTTATGCAGTAAAAGGAAAAGATGATAATGGTGGGGAGATAAATTTTCCAAGCCAAACTGACGATCTTGAACTTCCAAAATTTAGAATATTTTTAAAGCCTGATATCACCCTATTTGGATTTGATTTATTTGAAACCGAAGTTAGGGAAAAGCCTGGCTATTTTTTTGTAATTCAGGAACAACCAAGTGAACTTTCTTTCAAGTTAGATGAATCAACATGGGAGGATTTTGAAAAAGATATTGGACCCTTTAATTATCTAAGCATAAAGACTACAAGGAATACTGTAATGTCTACCGATTATACGGAATTATCTGATGATAAAAAGAACAAATGGGATTCCAATTCAGCACATGTAGCTGACAATCTACTAAAGTATCCTATAAGAGTTGCAATTCATGCAAGTCAAATGTTAGAGGGAATTAAATAAAAATGCCACCTCCTTCTCCTACGATAGACCCCTTTTCTACACTTAAAAAAGAGATACCCATTGTACTGTTACCTGTACGACTTGAAACCAGATTTGAAAAAAGGATAATCTCAATCTCATCTCCGGATGATTGGAGAAGAGAAATAGAGGAAAAACATTTTTTGTTAGTTCGTGTCTTTCCAGATAAAATTCATGTAAAAACTCACGAAGACGAATTAACCGCAGAAGAGTACAACGCAGCTCACAAGTTCTGGATAGAATATTTTTTATCGGGAAAAAATGAACAATCAGAAAGAACACAAGCTACATGGAATCAGCTCTGTGATATATTTGGACAACCAAGAACAGAATGGATAACTAGACAAAGAAAAGAATCCTCATTGTATATTTTAGATAATGATAGTAATGCTCATGCAATATTAAACGATACAAATATTTCAGAAGAAGAAAAGATAGAACAACTTCAATCACTCCTTTTGGAGGGAATCACTCCAACTACCAAATCTTGGTCAAGAGCTCCCTACACAGATGTTTTACCAGATTACTGGATTGCTATTGCAAGAGGATATGACGGAACAGAATACAGTCCTTTACCGGAGATGGTAAACCCAATTCCACCTTCTTTATCTTTGGGACCATCACCATTTTCTGAGAATAACGAAGAAGCACCACTGCCAGATGAGAATAACAATTGTCCTCAGGGTTGGCAGATATCACAAGATGGTACCAGATGTGTTAGAGGCGATGACTATCTTGATGTAGATGAAGGGATGCAATGGATGGTTGATTTCAATAAAGCTAAAGAGGTCGGCATGGCATTTGAAATTGAAATTACTGACAAAGAGGCTGATCCAAAAAATGGTGGCATACAACAACTGTTAGTCTTTGGAGTCAAGTCCACATCTCCCTATTCAGAAGATTCAGCAGGTAAACTCGAAAAGTTGTTTGCATCACACAGATATACAGATGGATGTGAATTCATGTTAACTGGTACTCCTACCAACAATACGCCTGAAGATGAGCAAAAATGCAAACCAATTGTAACCTATGACCCTCCTAAAAGAATATTATTTGAAAAAGGCATTCCAATTAAATTATCATTTATTGAATCTTCGGACTTTAGAACACTGGCGTTTAATGCACTTCCTGGAGAACCAGATAACAATCCTATAATTGAAGCAAATGTTGGTGATAGGATTCTCTTTGATGTGGTCAATGATGGTGTATCGTCCCACGCATTTGGTGTAACTGCAGACACAGAGGGATGTGGTGGAGTCTTTCCAGGCTCTGAGGTGGCATCTCCAACTAATCCATTACAACCTGGTGAAAGCGGTTCAGCCGAATTTGTTCCAACCAAAGAAGGGACCTATTATTACATATCTACCATTCCAGGACATCGAGAAAATGGTTTGGTCGGCGAAATTCATGTTGGAGCAGCCTCATCATCTGGAAAAGTTGAAACTAATGAAGAATCAATGTTAAAGTATCTTGGATTAAAACCAGACTCTGATGTTTTTTACAACTTGAATCATTTTGATAGCACAGAGCATACGGATCCTCGTTACATGAACACTATCTTGTGGCCGTCATCTTTTGAGTATATTCTAAAAAGGATGCTAATAAAAGAGGAACCGTATAATGACTTTATCAATAAACTTCGAAGTCATTTTATCAATTATGTTAATGGAAGAGGAATTCTTCCAACTATCAGATGTGGAAATACTCCTTATGGAATTTTGCCAGTTACAGACATTGAAGGACTGAAATTTTCTGCGGAAAATAATAATGATGATGATTCATTTGATTCTAACCTTAAAGATGCCATACACTCATATTTGTTTGGCCATTGGAAGGATGCAGCATATGATTTACCATTTGTAGGCAAATCAAATTATTACGCTGGAAAGTCTGCCAAATATTTGGACATTTTATCTATTCTGAGTAGAAACCCACACTCTGTAAGATATTTTGCAAGGCCAGTATATGGGATAGGACATGCATTGAGTCTAGCTAGATTAATCTCTGCAAGTGACTCTACAAGTGAACATTCTCAAGAAGATATTAGCAACACAATAATTTCAACCATGACAAATCTACACAACAGTGCAGTTAATGATTCACCATTACCACAAAATCTTCTTAATAATCTACAAACTAGTGTTTTTTCTCTGCATGCATTTGAGCTTGGAGGCCTTGTAAGACCGGAAAACACCAGTGACGAAAGTTGGAAGAATAATATTAACAAAAATTATCTTAACACACTTTTTGATAAAAGAAATATAGGATATTTGCGGAAGGGTTTCTTAGATCCTGTGGAAAATTCCAAACTTCCTGCCTTATCATTAATTTTGAGAAATTCAGCTCTACTTGCATACTATTATTCTGCTGCGTCACTTCCAATTTATTTTGAAGATGTGAATTGGGAATATGGGCTGGGGTGGGAATCCGGTCAAATTTATTGTTGTGGGCATAATTCCTCTGATGAACTTGTTTTATTTAAGGCGTGGAGTATCTTCTCTGTTACACCTAGTACTTATTCTCTCAAAAAGATAGAATTAGACGAATCTTACAAAATTGAAGGATGTCCATATTATCATGGAAGAGATATTGTAGGCCGTAACAAAGATGGTGACTTAATCGTGATTACGTGGAGATTTCCTGATTTTATGAATATGACAAAAATAAATGTACAAAAAGACACAAATCTTTCAGAAGATTACAGCTTTAAAATTTTTAGCAATCCCAAAATAATTCGTACAGGATCATCATCAGTACAGGTGTATTCTTTTAAGGGACATATTTTTGGCAAAAACAAAGATGGAATTCTGATAAGGTTCTATAAGAAACGGCGGTGGCCTGATGTTGATTGGGAAACGCCTGAAAAATATGACGGTTTGTTACCCATAATTAATGAACCTGAAACAACTACTTGGCACCAGAATGATCGGTGGAGTTATACAGAAGTGTTTGCTACTAATTCGGCAGGACAATTAGTTCACATCCATTTAGAAATGGATGATTGGGAAGATAAAGTTATAACCAAATCTACTCAATCAATTTCTTCTGATGGTGCTAATGTAATTGTTAGCAACCTACTTGTAGAACACGCACCTTATGGTTATAGGAATACATTTTCTCCAAGTGTGGTTGGTCGAAACAACTCAGGAGATTTAATTGAATATACTAAAGATAGTGATGGAAATTGGGACAGCAAAAATATAAGTGAATATACTATAGAACACGAAAAAATCGAAGGAAACATAGTAGGAACAACAGTTGAGATTTTTTCAAAAAATTTGAATGGGGATCTTATCTTATACAAAAACGAATCTGGAATCTGGTCCTGTAAGAATATAACTTTAACAGAGGATCTAGTACCAAATGACTACAAATTAGCAGGTGATCTTGTCTGGTCTCCTACTAGAAGAACTTGGGTAGTTGTTGGAAGGCATAAAACATCGCGTCACGTTATTGTTTTTATAAGAGAAGATGATGTTTGGAAAGCTGTAGATTTAACCAAAAATGCTTCAAACCCACAGGATTTTTTGATTAGCGATACTCCTCTAGTTATTAACAGTGATACTGTTGTAGTTTTATATAGGAATTTAAAAGGAGAAATTGTCAGACATTATAGACAGCATCCGAATCAATCTTGGATTAGTCAAAACGTTACTAAAGACTTCACCCTTGAAATATTTTCCCGTGAATTATTCTACAACCAACTAGAACCAGAGGTAGTTGATATGAGTTCAGATGATCCCAAAAAATCACCATGGCGATTATTCTCTGATAGATGGCCTCCAACTACTGAATCCCTGACCATTGGAGAATGGTTACAAAACCAAATTAATGATGATGTTAATCCATATAATGATGAAGTTAGAAATCTTCAAGAATTTTGGAATAGTGTTAATAAACTTAAAGAGATGAAAATTCCTCATCTGGAAAATTTATTCAGAGAGTCCTTAGACCTGTGTTCTCATCGCTTAGATGCTTGGCTAACATCATTTGTTGTTAAATCCCTGGATAATTTACGCAAAGACAATCCCAGCCGTGGTGTCCACATAGGCGCATATGGGTGGCTTGAGAACATAAAGGCGAATCCCAAAACAAGATTATCTCATGACAAAATTCCAGAAGGGGAAAGTGGACCAATTTACATAAATGAAAATAACGCAGGTTATGTGTTTACGCCATCTCTTCCTCAGGCAACTGCTGCAGCACTTCTTTTAGATGGACATAGACGAAAGAATCGCGAATCACCAAGCAAACCAGACTCATTTGCAGTAAATCTATCATCAGACCGAATAAGAAGGGCAATTTCCATTTTACAAGGAATCATAGAAGGCCAAAGTGTTGGGGCTCTACTGGGATTTTTATTGGAGCGCGAACTCCAAGACAAAGATCTACAGAGATTTATTGCCCCATTAAGAGAGATATCTCCACTTTATGTAAAAAAAGAAGAGGCTGAACCAGAAAAAGTCGGAGAGTCTGTTGAATCAATTGCACCAAGAAATGTTGCAGACGGTTTGACTCTGGTCAGGAGGCATCTTCATCCAGACATGCCCGGCTCACCGTTACCATGGGGTGATTTTGGATTACCTCCAAAAGATGAGGATAATCCTGATTATATGAAATTAAAATCCATCCTTGATATGCTGGTAGATTCTCTGGATGCACTAAAAGATATTCTGATGAGTGAAAGTGTTTACCAAGGAGTCCATGACATACAAGCCCAAACAGCAACATTTGATGCAATTAGTCGTGGGGAACCTCCACCACAGGAGATAACCGTTACCAAAACTCCTCTTTCGGGTATTGATATAATAAATAGGATAGTAACTTTGTTTAAGAAATCATACAATGTTGATCCTGACACTAATTGGCCAACAACCTCTTCTTCTACTCAAATCTCAGAAAGAGCAAAAGCCGAGCCCAGAATTAATGCTTGGCTCTCAGAAATGCTGGGTGATCCCGCAAATACAGTATGCCAGGTAACCTACCTAAAGTGGGAGCCAGACATTAACCCTACTCAACCATCTACAGTAGAGGTGTCTCTTGCAGATCTTGGCTTGTCCCCAATAGACATAGTCTATCTTATAGAGAATATTGATTCTCCACAGAGATCCGAGATTGAAAGACGAATCTTAGATTATGTCATGAAACCTCAAGATACTGCAGAAGGAGAAGTAGGTATACGCCCAGATAATGTTTTACCAAACTCTTATGTAAAGATAAACTATCAATACGAGTCTTCAGAAAAAACAAGAAGTTTTGCAGACATTTTTGAGATTGCAAAAACAATCAGACGAGTCTTGGATAGCTCACGTCCTCTAAAAGACACGGATTTGTTGTCACTTGATCAGTCAGAAAGAGAACAAAACCTAGATGTGACTGATCTGTACGAAAGATTCGAAGAAGCAATCAAAAAATTTATCGAAATCTACAATTCGTTACAGCTGTTTACAAATGATGAATTTTATGGTTCAGAAAATAATCCTCATCTTCCTCCCTCACGTTATTCTGATGATCAATTAAAACAAATACGACAAAATCTTAAACGAGCATCTCAATTTGGATTACAGGATACATTTCCAATCTCGTTGTTTGGCAACAGTGACAACGAGCAAACCCTTGTACATCAACAAGCTAAATCAGTAAAAGAAGAAATGAACAAGAGATTAAAAAAAATTTTTGGCAAGGACAAAAACTTCGATATAGATCCTTATGATTCTACAAAGTTTTCTCAATTGAAATCAACTCTGGATGTTGATAACCTAGACAAATTGTTGCAATATTTTAAAATCATTTTTGGGGAATCATTTATCGTTTTACCATCATTTGATGTAAATCCAGAATTTTATCGAGCTCTTCAAAATAGTGATAATGTGCAATCAGATTCTGATTCTATTCCAGCTTTGACGTACATACAGAGAATGTCAAGAATTCGGGAGAGTGTGACCAATTTTTATGAATCTCTTTCTTATGGTGAGGCTATATACAACGGGATAAATCTGGAGTTCAAAGTAGCACAACTTCCAATTCCCGATCCTAATAATGATCCAACTCAAACAAGTGATCAATGGATAAATCTCGAGTCTTCAAATGCTCTGCAAGGTGGTCGTCTTTCAATAGTTGTTCATGACCCAACAAACATAATAGAAATTGAGATTATGCCTTGGAATCATTCTAAACTATATGGTGTTGGCGAAATTGTTTATTATGGTGAAATACTCTATAGTGCAATAGTAGAACATGTTAGCTTAGGAGGTCCGCAAGCTATATCCGATTTGTGGCAAGAAATTGATAATATTAACTGGGTTAGTGATAAACACTATAACACTGGTGAAGTTGTTTACTTTGGTAGAAAATTCTACATGGCACGAACAGAACATGGAGGCCCGGAATTTGGAGACACAGAATATCCACCAGATAGACCTTACCTATGGCAAGAACTCAATCCAAATAATCTTGATTGGGTTAGTGATAAACACTATAACACCGGTGAAGTTGTTTACTTTTGTAGAAAATTCTACATGGCACAAACAAAACACATAAGCTTGGAAGGTCCGCAAACTAAACCTGACCTGTGGGAAGAGATACCCAAGCCTAAGATTGCAGGACTCATCATAGATGAAATTGTGGAAACAGTTCCAAACAAAGCCCAAACTGCTGGACTAGCATTTAATCTTGATGTTCCAGGATCACAACCTCCTCAGTCTATCTTGCTTGCAGTGCCCCCAGATCCAACCCAAAACTGGAGTATCGAGACAATAGAGACCATATTAAAACAGACCAGGGAGTTATCTAAGATCCGAATGGTGGATCCTGAAGACTTGAGCAGTACGGGACACTTTTTGCCAGCTTTATACTTTGCGTTTAATTCTGGAGATCCAGCAGGTACAATTTCAACTGACTTTTTGCCAGCAGCCAAAGAGAAGGAGGAAGGGAGCGAATAATTGCCAACTGAGAATAATAATGATAATCCCATTTCATTTACAACCCGGACCCGTTTGGAGCTAAGTACAAAAGATGCTTTACTCCATGGCGGTTTGCAAGCTAAAGTATACGATCCGCTGTTTATGATTGGAATGCAAGGATTGGTTGGAGAATTTCAAGGAGATGATGGGGGCTCTCCAATAAAAGCTCGGTTACGTGGAAGTTGTCACAACCTCACACGATATAATCCAGGATATGCTGTTTTTGTTAACTCGCCTTATTGGGATAGCAATAAACACTATGATGCAGGTGAGGTTGTTCGCTATGGTGGAAAATTCTTCAAGGCAGTAAGTGATGTCAGCGGATCGGGATGGGAGGTTGGTCCCCCAACTAGAACTGACTTGTGGCAGGAAATTGATAATCTTGATTCGCTTAATTGGGATAGCAATAAACACTATGATGCAGGTGAGGTTGTTCGCTTTTATGAAAACTTCTATAGGGCAAAAGATGATGTTACTTCACAAGGCCGATATCCTCCAGGCGCACCTGACTTGTGGCAGGAAATTGATAATCTTGATTCGCTTAATTGGGATAGCAATAAACACTATGATGCAGGTGAGGTTGTTCGCTTTTATGAAAACTTCTATAGTGCTATAAAAGAACATGTAAGCTTGGACGGCCCATCAGCCAAGCCTGACTTGTGGCAGGAGATTGACAGAACTGATATTTTGGCAAACCATCCGTCATTGTCTTATGATAGTAATAAAATGCCACTTGAAACATTGGTTGAAAGAGAAGTTATTCATTCAGATAACGACAATACTGACCTAGGAATTGCAGCAGAGTCAGGCCTTGTATTTTTCAAACTTTTAGGAGACTTGAAACAAAAGTACAAGGATGAATACCTGGAAAATTACAAATGGGATTCTGGTATGATAGATAAACTAAATGAAATTAATGATTCGGCAACTCGTAGATTTCTTAAAATCATGATAAAAAATGTTCCGGATGGTAGAAAACTTTTTTCTGATATCAAATCAATTGATGTTCACAATGGAAAACTAGACTCTCTTCCTACGACAATCTCGGATTTTACTGAAACAGGCGATGTTGAGAAAATCAAACTGGTCTGTGCAAAATGGAAAAAATGGTACATGTCTCTTTTTAGCGAACCTGAACAGACAAACGAGAAATTGCCTTGGAATTCACGACGATTAGAATATGAGTTTCTAGTTTCTGCCCCAATGAAGAATCAGGAATTATGTATGAAGGGAAAGTATGGCGGAGGTCATCTTGATTCTTACTCCTTTGATATAATGCCAGGCGTTTCTTTAGGAGCCGGAACAGCCACCACCCCATCGGATTCTTTTAATGAAAATAGTTGGCGTCCAATTACAAGAACGGTGATTCCAACACCGATTACTGTTCCTGGAGGCCCCGCACAGAAATTTTTTGAGATCGAACCTGCCGGTACCTCAATTGCAAATTTAGAAGCAGGACCAGAAGATCTATCAAGAATTTTAATTTTAGAATTTGCTTTTATTCACGGCCATGATTGGTTTGTAATACCTGTAGACATGGAGGTTGGCTCCATATGCAATGTGAATTCGCTAGTTGCAACTGACACGTTTGGGTTTAAAACTATTGTAAAATCTGCAAACTATCTGCATAGAGAAAGAGGCATAAACACATGGGGAATGTACAAGCTTTCAATTGATGAAAATAATAACGGAGAAAATCTTCCTGATGATCTAAAAGACTTGTTTTTCTTTCCGCCTGTATTGGGCCGTAGCTTTAAAGGCAAGCCGATTGAAGATGTGAGATTTCTGCGCGATGAAGGAGCAAACAAGGCATGGGCCATTGAAAATATTGTGGAAAGCAAGATTGGCAAACCCATAGACAGATCAAAAGAGATCAAAACTCAACAGGAAAAGACAAAAAACCAATTTTCCATTCCACGAACAGACCATGCCTCAAATCTAGGATTTATGGCAACACGAATAGAAAATTTGATTCCAGGCAGGTTGATTACACATGTGATAACTGACTATGCCATTCTAGCAGGAAATCTCAAGGTACGCGTTGGAATTTACAAGGATAATGGCGCTGATAGACCTGGTGATCTTTTGGGACAGTCAAATCCAACAGAAATTAAAAAACCGGGATTGACAACAATAAAACTTCAAAAGCTAGTAGCTGTTCCTGACGGTCCTGTCGAAGAAGGTGGCCGTCAAGTTTGGGTTGCTTTGGCAGAAGAAGGAGGTCCAGCAGGAAGACCCGACTTGTGGCAAGAGACTTTACCTTGGGATGCTAATTCTAAAACATATCGTGTCGGTGAAATTGTTAGCTATGATGGAAGATTATACAGGGTAAAAACAGAACACATTAGCACACAGGAGGTAGAACCACTAACTAAACCAGACTTGTGGCAGCAGGTAGAACCTTGGACCGCTAATAAACACTACAATGTTGACGAGGTTGTTTACCGTGATGGAAAATTTTACAGTGCAAAAACAGAACACATTAGCACACAGGAGGAAGAACCTCCAGACATGCCTGAGTTGTGGCAAGAACTTAACCCAAGCAATCTTGATTTGCTCAAGTGGGTTAGTAATAAACACTACAATGTTGACGAGGTTGTTTACCGTGATGGAAAATTTTACAGTGCAAAAACAGAACACATTAGCACACAGGAGGAAGAACCTCCAGACATGCCTGAGTTGTGGCAAGAACTTAAC